>ERZ1027033.178-NODE-178-length-44335-cov-9.758424_pt1 | contig 44335 bp, 40 predicted proteins | sample MGYA00519444_ERZ1027033 | MGnify/ENA primary metagenome ERZ1027033 (study PRJEB26926, sample SAMN06164887) | human gut metagenome | biome: ENVO:00009003; feature: ENVO:2100002; material: ENVO:00002003 | host: Homo sapiens | place: USA | collected 2012 ...
GAGCCTTATCGTCGGCAGCGTCAGATGTGTATAAGAGACAGGGTAAACAAAGGGGAGTTTCTTCGACCAGTGATAGATCGCAAAAACTTTCTTTTTGCGATCTTTTTTATTCTTTTTTTTTATTATTTTTGCATCTAACAGCAAAAAACAACCCAAAAAGAAATCCATGAGAACATCAATCCCCCGGACATTGCTTACGGCAATTCCCGCACTGGCCGCAGCCGGATGTACGGAAAATCCGGCTCCGCGTCCCAACGTGATCTTCATCCTGATGGACGACGCAGGCTACGGCGACTTCGGTTGCTACGGGCAGCAAAAGATCGAGACTCCCAACATCGACGCGTTGAGCGAATGCGGCGTCCGCTTCACGGACATGTACTCTGCGGCACCGCTCTCTTCGCCGGCACGCTGCGGCCTGCTGACGGGGCGGCACGCCGGCCATGCGCAGATCCGCGCCAACGACGAGATGGAATGGCGGGGCGACGTCTGGAACCACGAGGCGATGCTGCGCGATTCGACGCTCGAAGGACAGGCCCCGCTCGAAGCCGGCACTCCGACGCTCGGCTCGGTCATGCAGCAGGCCGGATACGCCACGGCCATGATCGGCAAATGGGGCGTCGGAGGCCCCGCGACGGAGGGGACGCCCAATAAAATGGGCTTTGGCACCTATTACGGCTGCATTTGCCAGCGGCAGGCGCACACCTACTACCCGCCCTTCCTGTGGCAGAACGACCGGCGCGTCTACCTCGACAACGAACTGCTGCCGCCGGGCACGCCGCTCGACGCAGGGGCCGACCCCTACGACCCGCGCAGCTACGACAAATACACGCAGCGCACATACAGCCCCGATGCCATGTACGACCAGGTGCTCGAATTCGTGAATGCCAACAAGGAGCGGCCGTTCTTCCTGATGTGGACGACACCGATCCCCCACAGCCCGATGCAGGCGCCCGATGCCGACGTACAATACTACGTGCGTAAATTCGGCGACGAACAGCCCATCGAGGGCAAGGGCTATTTCCCCTCGCGGTGGCCGCGGGCGACCTATGCAGCGATGATCACCTACTTCGACCGCCAGATAGGCGGGCTGGTCGCCGAACTCAAACGGCTCGGCATCTGGGAAAATACGGTGATCGTCCTGACGAGCGACAACGGCCCGGCGTCGAACTCCTGCTCGTCGAGCGAGTGGTTCGACAGCGCCCACCCGTTTCGCAGCGGCAAGGGCTGGGGCAAGTCGTCGTTGCGCGAGGGCGGCATCCGGATGCCCTTCATCGTGGCGTGGGGCGGCAAACTCCGCCCGCAGGTAAGCGACCATATCGGCTATTTCCCCGATGTAATGCCGACTCTCTGCGAATTGGCTGGCGTCGAGCCCCCCGCGACCGACGGCATTTCGTTCCTGCCGACCCTCGAAGGGCGCAGGCAACCGCAGCACGAATATCTCTATTGGGAGTTCCCCGGCAGCAAAGGCTGGGTAGCCGTCCGCTGGGGCGAATGGAAAGGTTTACTGCGCCGCGTGAAGGAAGGGAACGACCGCTTTGAATTATTCAACCTGAGAGACGACCCGCGCGAAGAGCACGATCTTGCCGCACAGCATCCCGAGATTATCGACCGGATGTGGCAGTTCGTTTCGGCCTCGCATACCGAACCCGCCAATCCGAAATTCAGGATGGAGATCGACCGCAAATAAGAGCAGTATAGAAGCTCCGGGAACACGGGCAGAGCCACGTGAAAAAGCACCGTCGAGGTGCTTTTTTCATCCGTAGCGGACACGAACCATCGCCCGGACGGAACCGCCATGCCCGCCACCCGTGATCCGCAGGCTTCCAAGGCAGGAAGACACCGTCTACCGGCCGCTGCCCGGGCAGGGTGAAACCCGCATTACGAGTAGCGGGCGTTTGTAACCTCCTCCGCAGCCGTAGCGTGCGCGAGGTATTCCTGCAGGATCAGCGCATGGTTTCCGGCCGCACTCTTCGAAGCATACAACAGCGTAACCGTACCCTTACCGGCGATCCGGCGGACGAAGTCGCGCACGGCCGGCGAGGAGCGCAGTTCCGCGGTATACCTGCGGCGGAATTCCTCCCACCGCTCCCCGGGGGCGGCATGGAACCATGTACGCAGCCCGGGGGTCGGAGCGATCTCCTTCGCCCACAGGTCATAGCGGAGCGCCTCCTTGCGGATGCCCCGGGGCCACAACTTATCGACCAGCACCCGGTAGCCGTCCTCCGGGGCCTCGGGTTCGTAAACCCGCTTGATACGTATCCGTGTCATAACGATCGGTTTTTATCAGGATGCAGCAAAAAATATTCCGGGATCGGTGAGGGGAGGGCAAAATGAAGGGCGCCTCCCGGCGCCCTTCCCCATCAAAAATTAACCCTTAAAAATTATCTCCATTTCGGAAAACCTCCGAGAGGTAGTGGTGTAAAAAGCAAAGATCTGCGTCACCCTGGACAACCTCCCGCATCATAAGATCTTCGTCTTCAGAGATGCCTTCGTCTGAAACCTCGTTTTTGTCAATATCCTCCATAGGCATCTATTTATTAATTTTGCTTTGTACTAACTAAACGCCGGCCCCATGGAAATATTGTGCGGAGGTCAGCACAAAACCATATTTTTTTCTTTGATCATCCGTCGCAGGTTGATAAGCGCATAGCGCATACGCCCCAGCGCGGTATTTATACTCACGTCGGTTTGTTCCGCGATATCCTTGAAACTCAGACCGGCAAAGTACCGCATCATCACCACCTCGCGCTGTTCCGAAGGCAGCAGTTCGACCAAAGCGCGCACATCGCGCTCGATCTGCTCGCTGACCATCGCGTCCTCCACGTTCCGTTCGGCGAAACGCAGCGACCCCAGCACGTCATAACCCGCCTCGGCTTCGGTGACGGTCTTGTTCTGCCGCTGGGCGCGGAAGTGGTCGATCACCTGGTTATGCGCAATACGGAGTATCCACGAGAGGAATTTCCCGTTGTCCGTATAACGGCCGTCGTCGATAACCCGCACGGCTTTGATGAATGTTTCCTGAAAGATGTCCTCGGCAACGTCACGGTCTTTGACCATCATATTGATGTAGTCCCGCACACGGCGGCTGTGGCGCTCGATGAGCTTGGATATGGCACTCTGGTCACCTGAAAGGTAGTGATTAAGCAATACCTGGTCACTTAATGCTTGTACGTTCATACTCTTTTCTCCTAATTACAGTTATAAAGAGTAGAATTTTTCCCGATAGGCTATCCTTTTAATGTTGTATGTGTCGTCAGTTTCGTTTGTTCGGGCTTTTGAAACGATGGTTTCCGGAGCCTTCACGATGGCAAGATAAGTACTTTTTTCCGAAAAACCAAATTTCTTTCTACTCCGCCGGGGAAATCCCGGCTGTTTTTCCGGTTGCTGAACATGCAAATTCCGTGCCGGAATCGGCCGCCGGCGCATCCCGTTCATTATCAGCGGCAAAAGCGGAATGACAAGGTAAACCCGCAGGCAGGAGAGGTATTTTTCCGGTGCCGTCAGGGGCAGGAAGGCGGATCGACACCCGGGATTTCGGCCCCGGAGGGACATTTAGCGGGTTCCACATGGATCGAGATGATCGTCCCCTCGCCGAAACGCGCCCGCAGGCGGCGTTCGATATCGACCGTCAGTTCGTGCGAACGGGCGACACTCATCGCCCCGTCCACACGGACATGCACTTCGACGGCAATCGCGGCTCCGATGCGGCGCGTTCGCAGGTTGTGCGGCTCCCCGACCCGGGGATCGGCCGTGACGATCCCCAGTATCTCCCGCTCCGTCTCGTCGGGCAACGAACGCTCGAGCAGTTCCCCGAGCCCCGTACGGATCAGGTCGAAAGCAATCTTGAAAATAAAGACCGCCACGACCAATGCTGCGATGGGATCGGCGATACGCCACCGTTGCCCGAGGAAATAGGCACATCCGATGCCCGCCAGCGTCCCCAGCGACGAAAGGGCGTCGCTGCGGTGATGCCAGGCATTGGCGACCATGCTCGGGCTTTCGACCCGGCGCCCTTCGCGCACCGTATATCGGTATAATATCTCTTTGACGACGATCGACACAGCCGCGGCGGCCAGAGCCACGGCGCCCGGGCGGGGCAACTCCCCGCCATCGACGACGATGCGGATGGCCCGGATGCTGCTGAGCAGGATACCGGCGCCCACGGCCGCCAGCGCCAGGCTGATGATGATCGTGGCCAGCGTCTCGTATTTCCCGTGCCCGTAGTCATGCCCGTCGTCCCTGGGTTTGGCGGAGACCTTTGCGAAGGCGATCACCACTATGTCGGTAAGCATGTCGGAACAGGAGTGCACCGCGTCGGCGACCATTGCCCCGCTTCGGCCCGCAATGCCCGCCGCGAACTTCATCGCCGTAAGGACGAGGTTGACCACGAATCCGACGAAGGTCACGCGGTAAATCACGCGCTTGCGTGCTTCGGCTTCACAGGACATGGCACTATTCGAAATTTGCAGGATAAGACGACAACTGGTATGCCAGTGCCTTCGCCATCCGGTAATGCCCCTCGGCATTGGGATGGAGACGGTCGCTCTGCGCGTCATGGAAATAGCGGGTATGGGAATCCGCATTGGGATAAAGCCCGCAGATGCTGTTCAGGTCGATGACGGGGACGGCCCAGACGTTCGCAGCTTCCTTGACCGCATCCACATAGGCATCCGCATAGAGGCTGAGGCTGTTGGGATAGGATTCGTCGGGCTGGATGTTGTTGTCCCCGAAACGGGCGTATCCCCGGTGGATCGGGGTCAGCAGGATCACCTGCTTGTCCGGGAAATTCGCCTTCAGGTAGGACATCGCGATATTGATACGGCCGCGGAAAGTATCCCCGTCCATCGACAACGTCCTCCTCGTCCGGATCTCCGACCGGGAGCCGGACACCTCGACAGGCACCTCACCGGTCGTATACCACTCCCCCAGAGGCGTCCCGGAATTGTAATCGTTCGTCCCGGCCAAGATCAGGATCGCATCGATGTCGCCGCCGCGCTCGGCCCTGAGTCTTTCGCACTGCCCCGGCACGTCCCGCCACTGCTGGCCGTTGATCCCGTAAACGAACGGCACGAGGCCGAGCATCTCCTGCAAATACTGCCAATAGTTCTTCGTCGTGCCGACATGCGCCTTGTCGGTGATCGAATCGCCCATGAAAGCGACTTTCCGTCCCTTCCACTGGGTACCCGCAACCGGCAGCAAATGATCCCCGTCCCCGGCATAGGCCGGGCATACGGTGGCACAGACGCCCAGCAGCCACACCGCACACAAACATACAGAATATCGCATACGTCCAATCATTTATAATATTACCCGGGGCACGCCCCACAAAATAACGGAAGCCCGCCCGCTTCGGGGGAAGGCACAAAAAAGGGCGAACGGACTGCCTCGGCACCCATTCGCCCGTTACCGGCGGAGACGCCCGTCCGAATCCGGCCCTAATAGCTGCGGGCGAAGAGCACCCGGCGGTGCGACGGCTTGCCCGAGAAGATACATTTACCCTCCTCATCGGGCGCATCGAACGGGATGCAACGGATCGTAGCCTTCGTGGCATCCTTGATCGCCACCTCGGTTTCGACCGTCCCGTCCCAATGCGCAAGCACGAAACCGCCTTTTTTGTCGAGCACCTCCTTGAACTCCTCCCACGTGTCGACCCTGGTAATCATCGACTCGCGGTAAGCCAGCGCCTTGCTGAAAATATTTTGCTGGATTTCGGCCATCAGTCCTTCGATGCGCTCCACGAGCCCCTCCTGCGGGACGGTCTCCTTCTCGAGCGTGTCCCGGCGCACCAATTCGATCGTACCGTTCTCCATATCGCGCGGCCCCATCGCCAGACGCACGGGGACGCCCTTCAGTTCGTACTCCGCGAACTTGAAACCCGAGCGCACGTTGTCACGGTCATCGACCTTCACGCTGATACCCCTGGCCTTGAGTTGCTCCGCAATGGCCCCGAAGCGCGTACGGATTTCGGCCAGCTGGTCTTCGCCCTTGTAAATGGGCACCATCACCACCTGGATCGGCGCCAGCTTCGGCGGCAGCACCAGACCGTTGTTGTCCGAATGGGCCATGATGAGCGCCCCCATCAGCCGGGTCGAAACGCCCCACGAGGTGGCCCACACATATTCGAGCTTGCCCTCCTTGTTGACATACTGCACGTCGAACGCCTTGGCGAAATTCTGCCCCAGGAAATGCGACGTACCGCTCTGCAACGCCTTGCCGTCCTGCATCAGCGCCTCGATGGTCAGCGTATCCTCGGCACCCGCGAAACGCTCGTTGGGCGACTTGTGGCCGACGATGACGGGAACCGACATCCACTCTTCGGCGAATTTCTGGTATACGTGGATCATCTTTTCGGCCTCCTCGACGGCCTCCTCGCGCGTGGCATGCGCCGTATGGCCCTCCTGCCACAGGAACTCGGCGGTACGCAGGAACAGGCGCGTACGCATCTCCCAGCGCACGACGTTCGCCCACTGGTTGCAGAGGATCGGCAGGTCGCGGTACGACTGGATCCAGTTTTTATAGGTATTCCAGATGATGGTCTCCGACGTGGGACGCACGATCAGCTCCTCTTCGAGCTTGGCATCGGGGTCTACCACGACGCCTTTGCCTTCGGGATCGTTCTTCAGGCGGTAGTGCGTCACCACGGCGCACTCCTTGGCAAAGCCCTCGACATGGTGCGCCTCCTTCGAGAAGAAGGACTTGGGGATGAACAGCGGGAAATAGGCGTTCTGATGTCCCGTATCCTTGAACATCTTGTCCAGCGCGTCGTGCATCTTCTCCCAAATGGCATAGCCGTAGGGTTTGATGACCATACATCCGCGTACGGCCGAGTTTTCGGCCAGCCCGGCCTTCACGACCAGGTCGTTGTACCATTGCGAGTAGTTCTCGTCCGACTTCGTGAGGTCTTTGAGTTCCTTTGCCATATATCTTTGTTTTTTATTTTGTATCAGCCTGCAAATATAATAAAAAAAATAAAGGTTCGTCACACGGACGAACCTTTATATTGGCAGGCAAAGCCTCAGAAGCGGAAGCCGAGCGTCATCGAGATATAATGACGCGTCTGTTTGGTATCGTACAGGCCGCTGTAAGTCTTCATCTCGCCGCCGTTCTGGTATTTGCTGAAGAAAAGCTCGTAGGGCGTCTGTTTCTCGGTCACGTTCTGGTAGGCCACGTCCAGCACCGTATTACGCCCGAGGTTGATCCCGAGGCCGCCCGTAATGTAGTAGCTCTCGTAGACGCTCGGCGAATTGTAATACTGCTGCCTGTCCTTGAACATCGAATCGGTGTAACCGCCGCCCAGGCGCACGGCAAAGATCGGCAGGGGACGCACTTCGACGCCTGCCCGCAGGGTATTCGTACCTTTGTAATTATTCTTGAACTCAGCCTTGTACGCTTCGGGGTGGAAATCGGCGCCTTCAGGCACGTTCTTCACACGGATGCCGTTGTACCACTCGCGTTCGTAGTCGACCGACACGATGGCGAAGTTGCCGAACGTGTACGAAGCGCCGAACAACAGCCGCGAAGGCGACACGAAATCCCAGCTGTTGCCGCCGATATCGTCCTGCCGCGGCGTAGAATCGAAATTATACTGGTCGTCTTCCGTTTTATTATTGATCAGGTGCGATTCGATGTCGGCACGGTAACTGCGGTCGAGCCAGTAGTAGGTCGGCGTATGGAACGCCACACCCACACGCAGGCCGGCCACGGGGCGTACGATGACACCCAGTTTGAAATCCACGCCGCTGCCGTCGATCTTCGATTCCTGATAGAGGCTCATGTAATCGAGCTGCGCATTGAGCGGAGTACCGTTCTTGTCGACCGCATTCGCGGAATTTCCGGCGGCATCGAAATAACCGTACTCTTCCTGATAGGTCATGCCCACCTTCTTGTAGACGCTGCGTATGCCGATCGTGGCTCCGACATAGACGATATTGTTGAAATTGGCCCCCATCGAAACGGCGAATTCGTTGATCGAGCCCTGGCTCACGACATCCATCGAGTGCCGTACCGAAGCGTTGCGGCCGATGCAGTCGGGCACCCACTGCCCGCCTACGTCGCTGATCAGATAGCCGTTATAGCCGAGGATGGCCGGCCAGTACCAGGGATTATAATTGTAGCCCAGATTACCGTCCTTATCCGGGAAAATCCCGTCCTGCCCGAGCTGCTGCCCGAAGACATCGGCGATGGTCGGCATCAGCTGGTCGGGCTTCGAAGGATCGTAACGCGACTCCGAGGAGAACGAATAGCGGGTATTGAAATCCGCGATACGGTTCATGCCGATACCGAGCGTAAGGCTCGTGAGCGGGCTGGCCGGACTCTCGAAAACATTGAGCGCCACACCGACGTTGGCAAAAGCGAAGCGGGTCTTGTTATTGCCCACCCACGACGGCGCGCCCTGCGTTTGGCCATGGGCGACCGACAGCAGCGGCGTGAGTGAGAACTCGTTGCGGCGGAACATACCCAACCCGGCCGGATTGATCGACATCGACGAAAGGTCGGCGCCCAGCGAAGTGAAAGCCCCGCCCATCCCCATCACGCGCGCCGTACCGAACGGATGCGACCGGGAAAGCGCGGCGAAATCGGTGGACATCATCAGGTCATTGTTGTACGTCAGGCCCCCGAATTCGAGGTTCTGAGCCTGCAACGGCGCTGCGGCCACACAGGCCGCAAGCCATATCATGATCTTACGTTTCATAGACTATCTCTGTTTTATCGTTGACTAACGCCCGCCGTAACCGCGGCTTCCACCCGACGAACTGCCGCCGCGCGACCCGCCGCCACCGCTGTAACCGCCCCCCGACGAACCGCCGCGCGACCCGCCGAAGCTGCTGCCGCTGTTGTAACTGCTGCTGCGCGACCCGCTGTCGTAGGACGAACGCCCCGAGTTGCTGTTGTTGCGGTTGTTATTCCACGAGTTGTTGTTCCAGGAGTTATTGTTGTTATTGCGGTTGCTGCCGCCGTTGTAAACCGAACTGTTGCGGTTGTTGCGTCCGCCGCTCTGGTAATACGTCCTGCCGCTGCCCGAGTTGCCCCCGCGCGAAGTGGTCGTACCGTTCCTGTAACCCGAATTGGCGGTTCCGCGGTACCGGCTTCCGGAAGCCACGCTCCCCGGCACGTAGCGCGAAGGGCGCCCGCCGCCGTCGAGGCGGTAATTATGCGGCCTGTATGCCCAGTGGTGTCCGCCGTGCCATCCGGGCCCCCAGCCCGGCCCCCACCACGGGTCGTACCAGGGATTGTACCAGCCGTTGAAGCCGAAGCTCCAGCCCCAGCTGCCGAACGAGAACGACGGGCCCCACGCACCCCAGTAGGGACGTGTCCAGCCGTAATACCACGGGTCAACGTAAACCGATCCGCCCCATGTCCCGAACATCGAAGTGATGTACTTGGGTTCCACCCAGACCTGGTCACCGGAAATGATGATGTTGTAGAATGCCGGGTCGTAGGCCGTAGCATAGGTGAAACTGCCGCCATAGCGGAAGTTATAGTAACTCGACGGCATCCTGTATGTCGGCGATTCGAAGCCCCGCAGGCGCCGTGCATAGGCGCTTTCGTACGTATCGGCTACGATATCCTCGTAGGGGTTCGAATTGTATTCGTAATATTGGTTCTCCGCAGCGGCGGCCTGCGCCTCCGCGATACGCGCCTCCCATTCGGCCCGGCGGGCCTCGGCGGCGGCCTTTTCGGCTTCGGCCTTCGCCTGTTGTTTCCGGGCGATGGCAGTCTTATCGTGCAGCGAATACAAATCGTCGTTGGCGTATCCCGACGATGCGTAGTAGGCCGACGAACAGCCGGCCAGCCCCGCAGCCAGGATAAGGGTTCCGATTAAAATTTTCAACTTTTTCATAGCGCACAGTGTGTTTGCGTTAGTTCCTCTTACATTAGTAAACGAAAACCGTACCGAATTTAGTATCGTTTCTCATCTATATAAACGGACAGGCGGGGCCGATACTGCATTCCTCCTCCAGATACAAAGATAGGAATTATTTGGGAAAAGCACGAAAAGAGCCGGATATAGCCGCTTTTTCCCTACCGGAAGAAAAAATTTTCGCACGAAAATGCCGAGAAACAAAAAATATGTCTATATTTGCAGTCCCAAACGGAAGGTTTTTCCGTGCGGAATATACTGGAGAGATGCCGGAGTGGTCGATCGGGCCGCACTCGAAATGCGGTGTACGGGCAACTGTACCGGGGGTTCGAATCCCTCTCTCTCCGCAACAAACGCTGAAAATCAGCAGATTGCAAAACAAACACCCAGTTTTACACCCAAGAATGTAAAGTCGGTGTTTTTGTTTTATTTAAGATAATACAACCACTACATAATAAAAGAGTAGCGATATTAAAAGAATCCGATGAGAAAAGACTAATATTTATCTATCCATTCAGTTTGATTTTTCAGGACTTTACATCGTCCTGAAAGTATTTGTTATTGTATTCCAACGTCAGGAGTGGATTATAATACAAGTTTTTTGTGTGGATAGAATTTCGTTTTGCTTAATGTACGAAAGTACTTATCTATAAACGCATGAAATATTAGCACAATGAATCATTGGAAATCAACTTTGGCCGTGATAGGAATAGGCCAACTCATATCTATTTTAACAAGTACGATTGTTGGCTTCTCCATTATTTTTTGGATTAGCAACGAATTTAAATCCCCGACAGCTTTATCTCTGGCTATTTTAGCTGGATTTTTACCACAATTTGTATTAGGCTTGTTTGCCGGGGTCTATGTTGACAGATGGAATCGAAAGAAAACGATGTTTTATTCGGACTTGTTCATCGCGTTCTGTACCCTATGTCTTTTTATTGTGATAACCAAGGGTTATAAAGACCTTTCTTTTTTTTATCTATTGACTGCTTGTCGTTCAATAGGCAGTACGTTTCATGCACCTGCTTTACAGGCAAGCATCCCTCTACTGGTTCCCAAGCACCATCTTGTCAGGGTATCAGGTTTGTACCATTCCATTCAATCCTTCAGTGAGGTGATAGCTCCCGTTGTAGGGGCAAGCCTCGTTGTTTGGCTTCCCATACAGTATATTCTGCTCATAGATGTGATCGGAGCTGTTGCTGCTTGTCTGACCTTACTTTGTGTCCAGATTCCTTCTCTTCAAAAAACGAAAGTTCTTCCAGATTTCAAAAAAGAACTGACGGAATGTTGGCATACCTTGCGGCGTACAATGGGCATTTTGCCTTTATTCGTATGCTTTACGCTGGTGACTTTTGTCCTTATGCCTGTTTTTACGTTATTTCCTTTTATGACGCTTCTGCATTTCAACGGAAACATTTTGCAAATGGGAGTTGTGGAAATGGGTTGGGGCTCAGGGGCATTGTTGGGCGGTTTAGTACTTGCCTGTAAGGCTTTGAAAAGCAAGCAAACATTAGTGATGCATACGGCTTATGTGATATTGGGATTGTATCTGATTAGCGCCAGTTATTTACCATCAAGCGCATTTATAGGTTTTGTTTGCCTAACATTTACAGGAGGCATAGCCTATTCCATTTACCATGCGCTTTTCATCGCTATTATTCAGCAGAACTTGGCTTCGGACATGCTTGGACGGACTTTTTCTCTCATCTTTAGTTTGAGTACCTTTCCATCAATGCTGGGTATCGTAGCTTCAGGATATTGGGTGGAAGCATGGGGTATCACATCCGTCTTTATGATCAGCGGATGGGTTATCTTTCTGATTGGAGTGGGTGCAAATTTTATTTCTTCAATCAAGCAGTTGGATAATTACGCATAGTATTATTTATTAAAGAATTATTATATGACAAAGAAAGAACACACTACGATTACAGAGTTATTTCAAGTTTTGGACTTGTTGGAAAGCCTGGACATGCAGTTTTGGTTGGATGGAGGCTGGGGAGTGGATGTCTTGTACGGACAGCAAACCCGCTTGCATAGAGATATTGACATTGATTTTGATGCCAATTATACAGACCAACTCCTTGATCTTTTGCAGGAGAGAGGATATCAAATTGAAACAAATTGGTTGCCCACCCGTGTGGAACTGTATAGCAAAGAATTAGGCTATATTGATATCCATCCTTTTGTCTTGAATGCGGACGGCACTTCCAAACAAGCCGACTTGGATGGAGGCTGGTATGAATTTCAACCGGACTATTTTGGAACAGCAGTCTTTGAAGGCAGAAGCATCCCTTGCATTTCTGCAAAAGGGCAACAAGTATTCCATTCGGGCTACGATTTAAGAGAGAAGGATATTCACGATTTATCTATAATTAAACAATGTATAACAACAATGAGCCTAACAATTAGATAAGAACAAGAAAATGACAGAAAAACAAATTGTCTGGTATATCTTACTTACAGAAGTAAAGATAGACAGTGACACCCAGTCTGTCACATCCCTGAGTGTAGCTCCATTGGCAGTCTTGCCGGAATTCCAGCGTAAGGGAATTGGGGGGGGATGTTGATTCAGTAAGCCCATCAGAGGGCAGCACTTTTGGGTTACGGCACAGCAGTCGTATTGGGGCATAAAGAGTATTATCCTCGATTTGGCTATCGCAAGGCTATCGATTTAGGAATTGAATTTCCTTTCGAAGTCTCTCATGAATATTGCATGGTGGCTGAATTAATACCTGGAGCTACTGAGAATGTGAAAGGTATGGTTTGTTATCCAACTGACTTTAAATAGTTTAACAAGTAAAATTCATTATATAACTCGGACTGGGTATTTCAATTTCCCAGTCCGTATTCTGATAGTACTTATTCAATTGGAAGATTGTGTTGCTTCAAGAATGAAAGTTTATCCCAATACCCTCTTTGAAAGACGATTTTGTTATCTTTTACATGAAAAAATCCGCATCCACGAAGTCCAAGAGAGTCTTTCCATTCCATGATAGCCCATTCGCCATCTTCAAAAATATTTTCCACCATACAAACCATTTTAGCAGTGGCAAATTCATTCACAAACATTTTGTAGATTGATTCTTTACCTATTATTGGTTCGTTTGCGACTTGATGATTTACTGCATTAGTAGCATACAGCTCTGCTATATGATAAGCATCTGCTTTGTTAAAGCAATCTATCCATTTTTCCAAAACTTCTTTAGGCTTCATTTTTTATAAATTCTTAGGATTTTGATTCTGTAATAAAAACAATCTGTTTGGATGCATAGATACTTGATTTTATTAATAATAGGCTATTCTATATTCTAAATCCTCTGGATTTTTGCTCTCTCTGCACCGAGTTACGTAGATTCTGCTGTAACTTTTCCCATTGTTCCTTAAACCATTGTACTATGGGTTGTCGGTTTATGGTCAGCATAAGCTTACCACTATCCATCGGATGTTTCTCAACCCTAAAAATATCATTCTTGATGTCAAATTTCCACCTGTGTTCTTCGGAATAAATTTTGCCACTACATTGTATGGATTCTTTCTTTGTCAAGAGGTTTTCTATCATGTCTTTGGTAAACCCGATAACAGCGCATAATTTTTCCATTCTCAACATCTCTTTGAACATGGGAAACCATTTGTGGGCTTTTTCAAGCAAGGTGCTCAATCGTGATATTTCCTTGTCTTTGGCTTCAAGTTCTTGATTATGTATTCTTTGAAGATTACGAATTTGTCTGCTATGCTGTTCCTGTATTTGTTGTATCTGAATTTTTAATTCATCAGTAGCTTTGTCCCGTTTGGTAATTTCCTGATGTAGCTGCTCGATGTGATGTTCCAGTTCTTTCAGCTTACCGCTTCCGAAAAGAGAACCTACACCGCTTGCTATGGCGGTAGCAGCATTGGTGGCTGTTTTCTTTAGTTTGTCCGTGCGTATCTCTGCTTTTACCTGTTTGAGTTCCTGTTCGGCAAGGCTTACTTGTTGTTCCTTGTGTCGCTTGGTTTCCTCTATACGTTGCAGTTCGGCTTTCTGCTTCTCAATGATGAAATCATTTCGTTCCAGATGCTCTTTACCTGTGACAGCTTTTGCCTGTCCACGTTCCATCAGGAGAATATCGGAAGCAAGGGTCTGCATGGTTGCCATATCCTCGTCATTGAGCTTTCGGCTCTTTCCAGTTTCATGGTTCATCCAGTCGAATACGACATGAGCATGATAATTTGGTTTGAACCATCTGTTACCGACTTGGAAGCTCTCCTTGTCTTCTGCTTCCGGCTGACCGTTCAGCCAATGCCCTTCGTCTTTATGCAGGAAAATCTGTAGCGGAGTGATGCCCCAGCGTCTTTGGCACTCTTCACCGAATTTGCGTACATCAGCCAGTGTGGTGTCCGGTCTGATAAGCAATACTCCTTCACGGATGGGTGAGCATCCCGCCACCTTGATAATCTTTCCATTCTTTCCCTTGCGTTCCCTTTCCTTTTCCTGCATGGCACGTCCGGTCTTTTCCTTGACCATTTGCTTGATATTGTCATAATGAGTTCGCAGTTCGGGAGTGCCGAAGTCGGGATTTATCCACTGTTCGTTATCGGTGGAAAGTTCGGGAACGACATAGATTCTGGACTCCCCGATATTACGCATATACTCGGCAGTCCTTCGGTTGTGTGCCTCGCTCGATGCGATGTTGCAAGGCTTGATATGTATGCTTGATTTTGTTGCCATAGCTTCTTTCCTTTGTTTACAATTGATTTACTTTGCTCGCTTTCGCAGAGGGGTTCTTAGGGGTAACCCATAAGCGGAGATTGCAAAGAGAGGGTCACTCTTTGCTCGGGGTTCTCAGGGGTGAAACGCCCTGAGTGGGTCATTAGGGCAAAGCCCTAATCCCCTCGGGAGAGCCCACAACTACGAAAGCGAAGCGTGTAGTTATAGTGGGCTATAACCGGAAGCCTTTCGGTTTCTTGGATAGCGTATCATTCCTCTTTTTGACAGATTGCGCTTGCTCTTTCCTATCGGCTATTCGTTTCTGTAAATATTCGTTCAGATCTTTACATCCACTGTAGATTTGCGAGGCGTCACGTATATACCGGGTAGCATCATACTCCTTTCGGATTTGCTGTATTGCTTCCATTCCTGCACGGTCATTGTCAAAGAAACAGTGGATGCGCTCATAGCTTCCCAACGGATAGAGTGCCTTGGGAACATTGGCTACGGAATTAAGAACTATGTAATCCTGTCTGTCGAAGTCGGGTGATTGCGGACAGCTTTCCAGTCTTAAGGTCAGAAAGGAAAGGTAATCCATAAATCCCTCAAAAACGTAACATGCACTCCTTGGCTTTCCTGACTGTCTGATATGGGATATTTCTTTTGGTGCGATACATCCCTTGAAATATCGATTGCGGATTTCATATCCACCCGATATGTTCGGAAAAGCAATGGCGAAATAACGTTTGCCGTTGTGGGTGAAACGGGCTTCTTTACATTCTCTTTTCGCCAGTGCCGTGTTTATCCCTCTTTCCTGTAGATAGGCAAGCAGGGCAGGAGAAGTCAGCTGCACAATGTCCAATTGCTGAAAACTCGGTTCGGAAAATGATTGCTTGCCAAAAGAGAAAGACACGGGATGTATGTGTGGTGTCTGTTCCTCGATTTTCTGTAGAAGATAAGGCACATAGTCGGAACAGTAAAGTTCCTGTGCCAGTGCAATGATATTTCCACCTTTACCAATTGCAAAATCATACCATTGGTTGCGCTCGGTATTTACTTTGAACGAGGGTTCTGTCTCTTCCCGTAACGGGGATTTGTACCACAGGTTAATACCTTGCTGCTTGACGGGAGAATATCCCAAACTGTACAGAAAATCCGCTATCCTGATTTGTTTTGCTGTTTGTATATCCATAATAAGATGAGTGTTTGAATAATGATTGGAATATTTATTTCTCTTTTCGCCCGTACCTTTTTATGAAGTACGGTCTGTATAATCACTTCACTTTATTTTCGTATATATAGGATACGGTAATAAAGTGAAGCGGTTTTACATTCTCTGCAACCGCTTCGCTTTATCCTTAATATATAGACCTGCCAAATAAAGTGAAGTGATTACAGGTTAGACGGTCTAATAGTGAAAGTCTGACTTGAACGTGTATTTCCTGCCGTTCTCCTGTACTATCATCCGTTTGTTCCGGAGCATGGTGATAAGTGATACTGCTTTTTGATGGTTCAGTTTTACACCTACCGACATATATGCCTTGACTAAGGCGGTTTCCAGATCCTTGTAACCGTATTCCTCTTTCAGTCCGAAAGCCGCTTCCAGTGCTATGTGGTGCTGTTGTTCGGTAATATGCCTGTAAGGGTCGAACTTTTCCTCTTCCGGTCTTCCGGGTTTCTTCGCTTCGGGTCTGTACCCCTCTATGAGCTCAGGCAATGCATTGCCGTTGATGCGGAAAGCGAAAGGTTCGAAATCCATTGCACGGATGTGCATGGCTGAAACATTGCTTATATCCCCGTTGCTCTTGTCCTTTTCCACCAGCAGAACGGTTTCCGCCTTGTTGTTCAGCTCCGTACCGATATGCCCTCTTGCGTTTTCATCGCCTTTGTTCTGGTGGAGTATCGTATGGATGTGTATCTGCCTGTCATCCGTCCACTGCATCAATTTGGATATAATGCGTGTCGATTCTCCTGGACTGTTGATGTCATATACCATATCGCGGATGCCGTCTATGATTACAAGCCCTATGTCCGGTGTATTATAGATAGCCTGTTCGACAATCCTGATACGCTGTTCGGGCGTGTATTTCCTCAAAGCAAGAAACTCCAGATGTTCATTGTCCCTGTCATCAGGAAGACCAGCAAGCCGTAAAATACGTTTCATGACTTTCAGACAGTGATAATGGCTTTGTTCTGTGTCCACATAAAGAATCTTTCTTTTTTCTTCCGGTAGTTCCGCAACATACCGCAGTACCGTACCGTTTTTCAATGCGGCGGCTACGATAGCCGATACATTGAAAGTCTTTTTACTCTTGGCTTTGCCGATGGATGCACTGAAATTGCCCAGTGTACCAATGACCGAACCTTGCACTTTTAGAATCTCAGGTGCTTTCTCGTAGATTTTCGACAGGCTCAGGCGTGAAGCTTGCCAAAGGATTATTGCCTGTTCTGCCGAAATCTCCTTTATTTCTTTCATATAGTCCATAAGCATACCTCCCATTATTTCCGTCCTCCTGTTTTCTTCCCGGCAAGCTCAAGAGCCAATTCCGCATCTACGATAATCTTGCGCCCTATCTGGGTAATCGCCTTGTCTATCTTACCGCTTTTCTTTATGCGGTTGGCAGTGGGCAGACTGCACCCGAACAGTTTGGCTATACCGAGTATTCCGTACACATACTTCTTTTCCGTGTCTGTAACGGGTTGCGGCAATGCTTCGGCCTGACCTGAAGCGTGCTTACTCAGGAATATGAATTCTTCGCCTGTCATTTGCCAGACGGGTTTTGATAATAATTCTTGGATATTTGTCATCGTCCAATCTATTTAGTCGTTAAACAATCAGCCCTGCGCACTGGCTGTTATTTCTGTTCTCGAACGATGCAAAATTAGGTAGGGTTATGAGTGGTAAGGATGGGGACGGTACAAACTGAATATCATTGTATCTTATTGAATATCAGAAAATAAAAATACCACTCAAAAATTATTTTGAGTGGTAAAAGTGGAACTTTCGTAAAGTATCAGGATATATCACGGATTATCTGAATATATGTTCCATTTCCTTGGCGAAATTTTGGTTGCTGTCACTGGGGAAATCTGAAACAGGCTCCTTGTATTTGGATTTGTAGTAGCTGTCGTCAATATCCAGCAGTTTCAGTATTCTGTCTTTCCATTTGTCCCTGTCCTGTTTGGAGAGTTTCTCGCTCATCAGGAATATCAGATAGCATACACGTATTTTCTCTCTCGGTTTTATTTTCAGCTTACAGTTGCAGGGGTGAAGATTCATATTGGCATAGAAATCCGGTGCGGAAATTTCTTCGAACTGTTCTCCTATGCACACCTCATGAATGAGCGAAAGTAATTTCATGCTGAAATATTCCTGTTGTTCTTCTGTCGTTTCCTGCTGACTGATTGGTTCGCTTGATTTATTCTCTTGCTTTCTGTCAGGAATGTATTTCTTCAATATATCCAGAAAAAGGCAGCTTTGACGGTATATGTCCGCACAACAGTTCTTCATGTATTGGAATGCCTCTGTTCTTGCAGCCTTTTGCTGATCATAGAGTTTGTTCAGTTTGGCTTTTTCCCTGTCATATTCAGCCTTGCAGCGTTCATATTCTTTCTCTGCCTGTTTTTCCTCTTCGGCTGTATGCTCCCTGTAACCAATGGAATCATACCTGTTGTTGGCTTCATTCAGCGGCTTGCTCAGACTTCTTGTAACATCCAGCTGGGCTTCAATTTCCTGAGAATACCTTTCCATGTGCTGATAGCAAGCACGTTCTATGGCTCTGTCACTTAACGGGCGTATCTCATAAGCCTGTATGCTCTTTTCTATTTCAGTTTTCAGGCTGTTGAGTATCAAGGTGTATTGCTCTTTTTGCTTGTCAAGCACCAGTTCAAGGATAGCGGCTTCAAAGGATTTCATGTCATTATACTCCTGATAGAAATCCGATATGAATTTCTGCCTGTCAAAAGAAAAAGCGTAATTATCTATATAGTCTCTGTATATTCTGTTGAGTTCTCCATATTGGGGAATCATCGTCTGTATCTTTCCTGCCATATACTTTATATTATGGGTTCTTGTCCTTGTCAAGGAATAAGGTCAGTTCTTCTTCCACTTCTTCTATACTCGGTAGGGCAGATTTCAGATTTTCGGGTACTGCCTTGCTCAATTGATAGTCGCTGATACCTATCGGCTGGTCATATCCAGCCAAGGCATATTGTGCCACGACCTCATCCTTACCCCTGCACAGCAAAAGACCGATGGTCTTGTTATCATTTTCTCCCCTCAGTTTATCATCTACAACATTGATATAGAAATTTAACTGCCCTGCATATTCCGGTTTGAATGGCGTTGCTTTCAATTCCACGACGACATAGGCGTGGAGCTTGATATTATATAGGATCAGGTCGGCGAAAAAGTCACTGTCCCCAATCTGGAAATGTTTCTGTCTGGCAACGAAAGCAAAGCCGTTACCCATTTCCAGCAAGTAACGGGTTACATGCTTTACCAGCTGTTCTTCTATATCCCTTTCGTCAGCCTTTTCCTTTGCTCCTGCCAAGTCAAAGATATACGGGTCTTTTAACAGATAATTGGCAAGATCGCTTTGAGGTGCCGGAAGTGTGGCAGTGAAGTTGTTTACCTTGTTACTCTTGATTTGTCTGTCATACAGATTACTTTCAATCTGCATTTTCAGCACATTACTGCTCCAACCCATTTCTACAGATTGTTTCATATACCAATACCTTACGCCCAATGGTAGCGGATTATTGAGTATGACCATATGGCTTGCCCAATTTATTCTTGCAATCGGTGACGCCAAGAATAAATCTTCTATATCCTCTATTTTTATTTTATAGATGGTTGCTACTGTTTTTGCTACATTCTGAAATTGCGCAGGAACCTCCTGCGTAATTTCTAAAGATTGATTATCTGCTGATTGTATTTGCGCAGTAAGCTCCTGCGTAAATTGCCCGCTGTTGAGTTTAAGGACTTCATTAGTAATGTTTTGAATATTAGGGACTGACAGTATTGAATCTGCTTCAATAAAGCTACGAAGTACATTTAACGGATATAAACGGGCAAACTGGCACATATAAGTAAGATTACGCTCCGAATATCCTTTCTTTTCAGGATAGTTGAACCGGATTGCCTGTGCCAACTTCTTGATAATTTTACCACCCCAGCCATGCAGGTTTTGCTGGTACAGTATATAATTGCCCATTTTCCAGTAATGGAACAACATCTGGGCATTGGCAGCTGTAATGAGACGGACTTGCGCCTGTTCTATTTCCGAACCGACAGCATGGACAAAAGCGTCAAAATTCCTTTTATCTATATTATGATTATTGTTACTTTCCATATTAATAAATCTTGTTCTGACAAAGATAACTTTAATAATGATAATCTATGAAACTGATTGATACTTTTATAGTTGGTTAAACTTGTTCATTGCATTAGCCTTAATATCATCGGCTATGTCAATGTAGGGCTTCATGGCTTTATAATCACTGTGTCCTGTCCATTTCATTACAACCTGTGCCGGAATACCGAGAGCCAGCGCATTACAGATGAATGTTCTTCTTCCTGCATGAGTGCTGAGCAATGCGTATTTCGGGGTGACTTCATCTATACGCTCATTCCCTTTATAGTAAGTTTCACGTATAGGTTCGTTAATTTCTGCCAGTTCTCCCAGTTCTTTCAGATAATCATTCATCTTCTGATTGCTGATGACTGGCAGTGCCATGTGATTTTCAAAATGAATGTCCTTGTATTTTTCAAGTATGGCTTTACTGTACTTGTTCAGTTCAATACTCAGACTGTCTGCCGTTTTAACGGTGGTAACTTCTATGTGGTCGGACTTAACATCACTTCGCTTTAAGTTACGGACATCCGAATATCGCAGACTTGTGAAGCAACAGAAGAGGAAAACATCCCGAACACGCTCCAGATATTGCTTGTCTTTCGGTATTTGATAATCTTTAAGTTTGTTCAGCTCATCCCATGTAAGAAAGATTACCTTCTTGGAAGTGGTTTTCAGTTTAGGTTTGAATGTGTCGTATGCGATATTCTGGTTATATCCCTTTTTGAAACTCCACCGTAAAAACCATTTGAGAAATCCCATTTGCTTGCCGATGGTACTGTTCCTCATATCCTTTTTGTCTCGCAGGAAATTGACATACTCGTTCAAACCGAACTCATCGAAATACTCAAAGGTCACATCTTCCTTGAACTCCTTGAGGTGATTTTTAACGGCTGCAAACTTTTCGTATGTGGATTCAGTCCAGTTATTCTGGTTGCCGCATTCCTTTACAAATTCATCGAATACCTCCCAAAAACTTATCTTTACGTCTTCCTGGTCTTCACTTGTATCTTTCATCCGCAGGTTGAATGCGTCCTTTAGCTGTTGGGTAGTGGGCATGGCTTCCTGTACCTCAAATTCCTTGAACACGTTTTGAATTTCGGTATAGTATTTCAGCAGATCGGCATTGATTTCAGATGCACTTTGCTTTAGTTTGTTGGTACACCCGTTCTTCACTCGCTGCTTGTCAGCATCCCACTTGGCTACATCAATGCGGTAACCCGTTGTAAACTCAATGCGCTGACTTGCGTATATGACACGCATACGGATAGGCACGTTCTCCACGATTGGCACACCGTTCTTCTTCCGGCTTTCCAATGCAAAAATGATGTTTCGTTTGATATTCATAATTGGGTGTGTTTGAAATTCTACACCCAAATATACACCCAATATTTGGAATAGCAAAAGATATTCAGAAAGATTTAGATTTACTATGTACTCTAAATAGTGCTTGATTATCAATAACTTGCAATTTTATGATATTTCTTGAATGTGTAGGTTCGAGAGCCTGTCTCTCCGCCAAAGCACGACGAATAAAACAGCAAAACCCTGCAAATTAGACATTTGCGGGGTTTTGTGTATTTAGTCCACAGGCATTAAAAAGCAATGTAACGCAGGTCGACGGTGGCCTATTCGGTGTACCTGATTTGCGATTGAAAAAGTACACCGAATTATATGTAATTCGTTCTATTGCATCGTTTTACACCTTGACAAGCGGCACTTGGGATAGTATCTTTGTACCCCTTAAAAAAGTGTCTATGGAAAGGACAACATTCAGCCTGCTTTTTTATATCCGCAGGACAAAACTCAACAAAGCGGGCGAAGCCCCGATTTTCATGCGCGTAACCATAAACGGACAGCGTGCAGACGCATCTACCCGGCGTTATATTGCACCCCGGTTGTGGAACACGACCAAAGGAAAGGCCATTGAAAACGGTCGCGGGTGTCGGGAATTAAATCTGTACCTCGACGCAATATCGGCCAATGTACTCCGCATCCAGCGAGAAATGGAGTTGGAGGGTGCGCCGGTTTCCGCGCACTCCGTATTCAATCGCTATTTGGGTAAAGACCGTCCGGAGCGGCATACCCTGTTAGAGGTGTTCCGCGAACACAACGAAAAGTGCCGGAAATTAACGGGCATCGACATCGCCGCAGCAACCGTCGAGCGTTACGAAACCTGCCTGCGGCTGACCGAAGAATTTATCCGCAACACCTACAAAAAAGACGACCTCTATTTAGACGAGCTTTCGCATCAATTCGTAGAGGACTACGAATTTTACCTGAAGACCGTCCGAAAATGTTGTCACAACACGACGACCAAGTACCTCAAAAATTTCAAGAAAATCACGCGCATTGCAATCTCCAAAGGGTGGATGAAAGACGATCCATTCGCCGACATCCATTTTCATCTGGAAAATGTGGAGCGTGACTTTCTCGAAAAATCCGAATTAAAAACACTGCTCGACAAACGGATCGACATCCCGCGTATGGCACAAGTTCGGGACATCTTCGCATTTTGCTGTCTAACCGGATTGGCATTTTCCGATGTAAAGCAACTGCGGCCCGAACATATCGTTACGGACATAAACGGCTTGCAATGGATTCGGAAAACACGGCAGAAAACCGGGAACATGTGCAACATCCCTATAATGGATGCGGCGCAGGAAATTCTATCCCGGTACAGCGACAATGCCTATTGTCAAACGCATGGTGTATTGTTGCCTGTGTGCAGTAATCAGAAGATGAATGTTTATTTGAAAGAGTTGGCCGATATATGCGGTATTCGCAAACTCCTTTCGACCCATACTGCGCGGCACACGTTCGCCACGCTGACCCTTGCAAGCGGAGCGACCATAGAAAACGTCGCCAAAATGCTCGGACACTCCGATACGAAGATGACCCGCCACTATGCGCGGATTCTCGATTCGTCGATCCTGCGCGACATGCAAACAGTCGCCAAGAACATGGCGCTGTAAAGCCCTGCCGCCCCAATGCACCCTACGAGATTGGTCGGGATCTCTCCGGGTGCAAAGGGGCGGCGGCAAAACGAGTCGCCGGCACCGTCGCCCACAAATCGGCCGCTTCGCGCCCGCGCCTTTTTACAAAAGGCATAGCCTATTAGGGCATTTTCTTTCCGCATTGCTTCGCAACGCTGAAAATGCCCCAATAGGCCAAAGGGGCTTCACCCCTCTGGACACCCCGTGCGGCGGCAACCATCACCGATTATTCAACCACCTAAAACTATACCGCTATGGGCTATGTCGTATTGCATATCGAAAAGGCGGCTGGAACAGACGCCGCCATGTCGGGACACGTTGAGCGGAGAATAACACCAGCTAACGTTGTAACGACACTTACCTACCTCAATGAAGAATTAGTAGAATTTCCCAAAGGCGTTACCAACCGCACCGAAGCGATTCAGCACCGACTGGACAATGCCGGACTGGAGCGCAAGATCGGAAAGAACCAAGTAAGGGCGTTACGTATCGTAATGTCCGGAAGCCCCGAAGATATGAAGCGCATCCGGCAGGCCGGACAACTGGATGCTTGGGCCAAGGATTCCTGCGGCTGGCTGCAAAAGACCTTCGGAAAAGAAAACGTCGTGTCGGCAGTCCTGCACATGGACGAGAAGACGCCCCATATCCACGCGACCGTCGTGCCCATTGTCCGGGGAGAGCGGCGGAAGGCCAAATTAGAGCGGGCGAAGAACGCGGCGAGCGGAAAGAAAACCTACCGCACCAAGAAAGACCGTCCCCGCCTGTGTGCCGACGATGTGATGGCGAGGGATAAACTCAAAGCCTACCAGACCACCTATGCCGAAGCGATGACCAAATACGGCCTGCAACGCGGTATCGACGGTTCGGAAGCAAAACATATCTCCACCCAGCAGTATTACCGCGAGGTATTCGTCCGAAAAAATGAAATTGTCGAGCAGATCAAGCACCTCAAAGGGCAGCAGGAAACGCTGACGGTAGATATTGCCGCTTTGCAGGCACAGCGGGAAGCCGCACAGACCGACTATAACGCCATCGACGAGCAGCGGCGGAAGAAGCAGGAGGAGCTGGCGAAAGCCGAAATGGAACTGGCGCAGACGCGGCGCGAGATCAAGACCGACAAGCTGAAAGGTGTGGCGGTAGACGCCACGACGAAAGCCGTCGAACGGATCGGAGCATTGTTCCACGACCCCAAGCCTGCGAGGTATGAAAAGCAGATTGCAGATTTGCAAGGGGTAATTGCCGACAAGGACAAGTGCATTGGGCAACTGCAACAAGAGATCAAGACCATACAGGCTGGGCACGGAAAAGAGATCGCCGACCTGAAACAGGAAACACAGCAAGTCGTGAAAGCCTTGATGCGTGTCGATAATCTGTGTCCGTATGTAAAAGGATTGTTGAAATGGGAGAACTATTGTAAAACCATCGGGTTGGACAAGGAGGTGACAAGAGCGTTATTTACGATGCAGCCCTACCGATACACGGGAGAACTGCATTCGATAAGGTATAATCATACGTTTCGGGCAAACGATGTCATTCTCCAATTCAAACCCGACAAGGACGGGCCGAGCGGGTTTCGGTTCACCATAAACGGGAAAGACGACGATGTGTGGTTCAAACAACAGCGAAAGGAATTTTATCAGAAAATAGGTATAGACATCGAAGGAACCGAAAGTTTTAGGAAGCGTATGTAAATTCATTTTGTACCGAAAATATTTGATAAATCTCTCAATGATTCCAAAATTTCTCGGTTCAATTCTGCTTCTCGGCGCTCGAAAGCAATCATTTCATCGTGATCTTTTCCGTATCGCATTCGTTTGTTCCACAGCTCCGGATCATAAGGATAACCCTGCCATGTTATCAACTTCCGATCTAATTCGATTCGTTTGGGAGTATTCCTGAAACCGGTGATGTAATATGCTGAGGCAAGATTATCGGTAAACTTGGAAACAAACGCCTCTCTGATGCGAGAACATTTCTCATTGACCGAATTGTTCCGGTGATTGGAAATTTTTAAAATGCTGTCTTGTATTTTCGTATAATCGCTCTGATTCGACAATGTTTTATAGATAAAATTGAGTTTTCGCATATATTCCGGTTTGCTTAAATCCCGGAACATAATTCCTCGCGGATAATCCAGAAAGAGAAAATAAACAGCCTTGACCAACGGCGTCATCTTGATCTCCATATTTCCATAATCCGGCAGAAAAATACGATAGTCCGCCGTTATCTCCATACGGCTTAACTGCGGTTGGTGCATATCCAGAACTTCTCGCAGCAGCGTATCATAACCATATCTTTGCAGTATTTCGATATTCTTTTTAACCTCCATCGTCAGCCGATAGGCGATTTCGGAGAAGTCTCGATCCGCATCTTCACCCGGATACTCATCCGGAAGCTCATCGGGGACGATCTGTAAACTATTGAGAATTTCATGGTTCTTTACATTTTGCAGAAGCCGTGCAATATCGTCCGGTTTATCCGGAAAGACGCAGATAATCTTTCCCTGTCCTCTTTTAAGGTCGTACGCATCAGTCAACAACATCGGTTTATCCGGGCATGGCACTTTCAGCCGGTTGAATAATCTGTGGGTTAAATCGGCTGTAAAGCATTCTCCCGTCTTAGTCGTTCGATATTCCCCGGGATAATTGTAGCTCAATATTTCGGTTGCCGGTTTTTGGCCATAGTAGATAAAAGACCTGTTTTTAATCCGGAGTATTTCCGATAATTCATGAAAATGCGCCCGAATATAGACATGATACGGCTCGCAATATTCGGGTTCCAGATAATAGATGTTTCCCGATGCCAAGAATTGCGGACATCTGCCTGAAAAGGTGAGGGTACGACGCTGCATAATCCATTCTTTTCTGCAAAATACGAAATTATTCCGAGATATTTTCACCTTTGCAAGCCTTGCAAAGATAAAAATGCGGTTTATTTCTCCATTACCTTTGTCCGAGCAATAGCCCGAAAACGACCTATGTTGGAATGAATGGAAAAATTAGTATATTTGCTGTGGCGGTCTGCGACGGATCGCCGACATATCTTTCCACGAGGAAAGCGTTTGACTGATTCTTTCTAACGAAGTCTGGTAAATTTCAAGCAGGAGAATAGGCAAACCCGTTTCACGCCTATGGTATTTCAGGCGTGGGCTGTTGCTTATTTTACTGCAAGGTTTACCAGAGCCCGTTAGATAGGATAAGTTGACGGTACCACGCTTTTCTTTTTGACTGCTAACCTGCCGGGGTACGGGCGAAATCTAATTTTATGTGATATGAATAATTGGTATCCTCTCTGTTTCAACCAAGTAGAACGAATTGGTATTGTGTTTTTATTATTAGAAATAATAAAAGATGGTAATAATGAGAATAACTTCCCCCAGCAGCAATATTTGGATATATTAATTGGACAAAAATTAGGAATAATAAGAGACGATGTGGCTATGATCCAAAAGATTGCCTCTACATCGCTGCCTATTTCAATATGCAATGAATTAATGCACATGGGGCAAGATAAAAAATATGCATTATTGATAATGATGTTAAAAATGGCTCAAGTTGGTAGACCACCTCTTTCAACAGTAAAAAACAAAGTAGAACAATTCGTATCATATTTTAACCTACCACATACAGATGTAGAAATTAAATCTATCTTAAACTATAAAGAAATCGGATACTATTATACTACAAGCTATAGCTCAGATATGATTAAAGATATTGAAATAAATGGATTTAATAAAATAAATATATGACTGAAGATGAATTATAATATCAAATTTTTAAGCAATGCAGATTGTTCTCTTTCTGTTGACTCTGGGGAATCCATAGAATTGCAGGCAGGACAAGTCGTGAAAATTCAATTGGAAGAGGGTGAGTACTTGTTTGAATTCCACAGGGAAAACGACACGCTATCGGTTGAATACTCTTTAATAAAACCGGAGTTCGTTGACTTGATTCGAGTTGATTGGAATAATAAAACTATAATCAGCAAAATTTTACCGATGCAGAGTTCGCCCTACAATCCCGATCATCGGATGATTCAAAAAGATGAAATTAACCGCTATTTTCTTATCGACATACAAACCGGATGGCGCAAGGAATTGCCCTATGAATATGTTTCGAACTTTCGATCCGACGGTTATGCTGTCGTCGCCATGAAGCAACGGAGAGCATCGAATGGGGAAGTATCTCCGTCCGGAGCAGTGGGGTTGATGGACAAAGCCGGAAACATCGTAGTTCCGCTCGTTTACAGTTCGATTTCAGAGGTATCAAATGGCTATATGTTCGCCATTGTGTATAATGAGCGCTACTTAACGACCGTATTGGATCAGTACGGAAAAAAATTATTTACCCGGAAGGCTTTCTTAGGCAGCAGAAAACCATATACAACCCCGACCGTATGTAAAGACGGCTTGATTCGTACGTATGAAACCTACGAAAGTAAATTAGGATTGGGTTATATCAATCTCCAGAATGAGATTGTAATTTCTCCCAAGTATGAGGAGATCGAACGCTGCGGTTACAATTTGTTCAAAGTCAGATTAGCAGACAAATACGGTCTTATCGATAAATCGGAAAAAATTCTCATCCCGTTTGAATATGGGGGGATGACTCCATTTCAAATCGAACCGCAGAAAGAATGGAAGTTCGTTTTTATCGTTCGCCATAACAATTATCATGACAGCGAAGAAAAATACCGGATTATCGACATGCATGATAAACCGGCTATCGAATTACAGTTTAAAGAATACAAAATCTATCGACACGGTTTATACTTAAAAATCGACGATACATGGCATTTATGGGATAGACATCTGACCTTTATAGCAAAATTTACAGAGAGCCTAATAATTTTCAATGATTCTGTTTGCCTCAAAGATGGAGAAAAAATTATCCCCATTTCCTCCGTATATCCGAATTTGATGAAATTTGAATAACAATGTATAATAGTTGTCGAATTCTTGTGCTTGTATTGTTACTTATTTCCTGCGGCCATCGGCAGGAAAAGACAGCAGAACAAGGAATTTCATCTGCCTCACATCTCGATGAAATAGAAGAATCGGCTCAGCCGCCTAAGTTTGTCAAAAGCACCGATCCTGCTGATTCGGTATGGATCGGTGCGCTCGACCGGATTCCGTTGCCGCCGACTGTTGGACAAGGCAGCCCGATCAACGTCTATTTCAAATATAAACAGCCGATAAAAGGATATGAGGTTACCGCTCGCTGGATGCTTTCCAATGCCCGCAGTTGGGATGGATATATCGTCATGAATTTCCGAGATACGAATTCCGGCACGTCATTTCATATAAGTTCCGACGAATACGCCAATTTCAATACGGACGAAGTTGCTCTCGCCGACAATTTCAGGGGATATTCCGATGGCGATGTTTACTATTTCGAGTACCCGTCCCCAGAGGAGTGGGTGTGGCGGGACAGCCTACATTTATTGGGATATACTCCTCCGCCTTTTCAATTTCTCGACGTGGATTTTGACGGCAAAGACGAACTGCTCGTTTCCGAGTGGGAAAACTATCTCCCCAACAATTACCATACGGTATATAAAATCCGAGATAACACCCTTGTCGAACAGAATTATGTACCGCTCAACCGACTTTCGCGCAATTCTCAGATAGATACGGTTCGTCAAATCATCGTATTGCGTGAACATAACGGGCCTGATGATATAGCGGATCTTTATTTTTCCAAAACCACTGCGCCGATTCTAAAGATAGAGCCGCCGCAATTAAAAACATGGAGTGGTCAATCCATCGTTGAAGAATATGCAAAATTATCCCACCATCGCTTTTCTTTAGATTCTATTTACGCATATCTCAATGATTCTGTATATGAATACCGGAACATTAGCATAACCTCGAAATAGTCAATTCCGGGAGGGGGGGGGTATAAAAAGTTTTCCCAAATATTCGATAAATACTACGATCCGTCGTGGGATTTCCCCGGAGATTATATTATCGGAATCGCAGATTTTCCCATGCCTGAATCTTCCAAACGATTAATTCTACGACACAAAACTCTCTTTGCAAAGGAAGCTGAAACTTGGGCCGACTGTCGAAAGAAATAAAAGTCAAAAATTATTCGGTTGCTAACTATTGGCAGGAGATGAAATTGATTCGGACTGCATCGCTTTTTTATATGCCTTTATGTGATGGAGATTTTATTCCCGATCAAGATTGCCCCCCCCCGATTGATACCATGGAGATAGACCGGTTATCTTCGATTGAAGAATTTCAAAACACTACCGAGCCAAAGCGGTGGATAGCTTGGTTTAAGTCACGGGAACGAATTTCCCCATTTTTACCACCAAAACTTCGCAAAGTATGGGATAATTGTACCTATAAAGCATGTCATTTAAGGCTCAAACAACTTACGATTCGGCATATGCAAGCTGATTCAACCAAACAAGCTCAAAAAAGGAATTAATACTTTTATCTGAACTTCACATAACATACGAAGAATTAAGTCCACATTTTGAATTATTTGGTTTATCTCATAATTTCACTATCTTTGTGCTAACCAAGTGCGACACAGGGTAAAATGATGCAAATCGGCTGTGGCTTATTCGGTGTACTTACATTGAAGTCGAAACATAACAGACTGATATACAGCGGAATATAGAAAAGATTCATTTTCCTCTCTCTCCGCCAGAATACAACGAACGAGACAGCGAAACCCTGCAAATGTTTAATTTGCGGGGTTTCGTGCGTTTAGACCAGAGGCATTGAAAAGCAATGTAGCGCAGGTCGGCTGCGGTCTGTCCGCCGTACCTGATTAGGCGATGGATACCCAACTATCTCCCATCCTCCACCCGTCTCTGCTATATTTTTTATCATATTATAATACAACCCGTTGAACCTAAGCGTTAAGAATTCATCCATTTCTGGCAAATCATTTGCACGCACGAGCCATAGCCGCGCCTTTTGAGTACCATCCTCTTCAAGGCGGACACCGGACGTATCAATTTCATCCGGGCACTTTCGGGACAATAAAAAGATATGGTAATGAATAAAATTTATTTCATGCTGGCAATCCTGCTGGCATCGGTAAATTCATCCCTGGCCCAGAAATGGGCCGTCAAGAGCAACTTGCTCTACGATGCCACCGCTACGATCAACCTGGGTGTCGAAGCGGCGCTCGGCCCCCGCGTAACGCTGGACATATCGGGCAACTACAATCCGTGGGAGTTCGGCGACGCCCGGTGGAAACATTGGCTGATACAACCCGAAGTACGCTACTGGCTTTGCGAGCGCTTCAACGGCCACTTTTTCGGATTGCACGCCCATTACGCCGAATACAATGCGGGAGGGATCAATTTCAACGCCGATTTCCACCGCAACCGCTATCAAGGGCACCTCTACGGTGCGGGTTTATCCTACGGTTATCAGTGGCTGATCGGCAAGCGGTGGAACCTCGAAGCCACAGTCGGCCTGGGGTACGCCCGTTTGTGGGATCGGAAATATCCGATCGCCGAATGCGGCGAAGTGATCCGCACCCGCTCACGCAACTATTTCGGGCCGACCAAAATCGGCCTGGCACTCATCTTTATCATCAAATAATACAGCAGAATATGAAACGCCATACAAAGCTCCGCATAACCGGCTTACTGGCCGTATGCCTGACCTTCACCGCGGCAGTCTACGGTCGCGAGGGGAATCCGGCCGCTTACAGGGAGGGCGACCGGCTTTGCGTAAGGCTCCCGATCACCGCCGGCATCGACCTCCCGGCCAACGGACAGCTGACCGTCACGCCGGTCGTCAGCAACGGCGAAAACCAAATACTTCTGGCTCCCGTCGTTTTCACGGGACGCATCCGGGAGAAAGTCGACGAACGCCGGGAACGGCTTTACGGCATACCGGCTGTTAGCGAAGGTGTTTTCAGCAACACGGTCATCCGCCGCAGCCGGAAAAATCCGTCGGCAAATGCGGTTCTTTTCGAAGGTGATATTCCCTACGAGCCGTGGATGGCGGGCGGACGAATCGTCCTTTACCGCGACCTGGAGGGATGTGCCGGACACCGGACGGCCCTTCCGCCGCTGGTCGCCGCCGAGATCGCCCCTGCCGTACAACCGCGGCTGTCGTTCCTCGTTCCCGCAGACGAACCCAAACGACACAGCGAACAGCTCACGGCTATCATACACTTTCCGCAGGGCCGTTCGGTGCTGTTGCGCGGGTTCGCCGACAATAGCAGCCAACTGGCGCGTATCGACAGCCTGACTGCGCGGTTACTGGGAAACGACAGCCTTTCGGTAGAGACCGTCTACCTGAAAGGATATGCCTCGCCCGAGGACACCTATCCCTATAACACCCGTCTTTCCGCAAACCGCGTACGGTCGATCCGCAACTACCTGCAAGAGAACTTCGGACTGGACAGCGCGGTCTTCATCACCGCGACCGAGCCGGAGGACTGGGACAGCCTGCGGCGTTGGGTCGTCCTGTCCGACCTGCCCGCAAGGAACGAGGTGCTGGCCATGATCGACACCGTGTCCGATCCCGATGCCCGCGATGCCGGCATCCGGCAAATCGACAACGGCGCAACCTACCTCCGGCTGCTGCGTGAAGTTTATCCGCAGCTGCGGCGCGTGGATTACCGCATCAGTTATACCCTGCCCCCGTTCACCGTGGGACAGAGCCGCGAACTGATCGCTTCCCGTCCCGAATGGCTGAGCCTGGGCGAAATGTGCCGGCTGGCGGAATGCTATCCCGTCGACTCACCCGAAAGAGCCTATGTCTGTGCAACCGCGCTGGAGTTTTACCCCGACGATCCGTACGCCTGCAACAACATGGCGGCACTGGCCCTGCGCTGCGGCGACATACAAACGGCCCGTCAATGCCTGAACCGCTGCGCCGGGGATCCCTGCACACTGAACAACCTCGGCATCCTGTGCCTGATCGACGGCGATTCGGAGAAGGCGCGCTACTGCTTCTCGCTCGCCGCGGAATACGGCTCCGGGGAGGGGACATACAACCTGGCGCATTTCGACGAATTGAGTTGCAAATGGTAAAAACGACTTCTCATTCCAAATACTGTAAAAAAATAAAACCATGAAAAAAATCTACAACTTGCTCTTATTTACGGTTCTTGCCGCCGGCCTCGCAGCTTGCTCCAGCGACGAAGAGAAAACGGATGTTGCCGGCCCTGCCGCCGGGAACCTGCAAATCATCATGCAGACGCCCCAGGCGGCGGCAGGCCGCGGGCCGGTCTACCGCACCGGGGACTTCCGGATCCTGGCATTCAAAAAAACCGGCACGGACTATGTCTATATGCAGGACATTCCGCTCGCCGGCATGAATTTCGACGGCACGGCGCTCACCGGCACGGTTCAGTTTCCCGCCGGCGACTACAAGTTCCTGCCCTCCTACGGGCTGGTAACGCCGGGCAACTACACGTGGCCGGACTTCACGGACGCCACCCTCTCCGATGCACTCTACGTGACCCATACCGGGGAGAATTTCCCGGCGGCGTTCATGCTCAACACACCGCTCGATGCGGTTCCCGCCTACACGGTGTCCCTCGACGGCCCGAAACAGACGGTCAGCGCCACGCTCCGCCGCGCCGTTTCGCGCGTGGACGTGCTCTTCATCCGCGCGGAGAAGGATGCCGCAACGGGCGTCTATACCGAAAAAACGGGCGCTGACGTTTTCGGCCCCGAGAAACTGGCCGGGGTGAACCTGGCCTATACCGGCGCCAACAGCCGTCTGGGACTTTCGGGCGAGAAAGTGTCCGGTCTTTCCGACGTGTCCCACACGATCGGCACCCCTGCGGACGTGGTCACGATAGGCACGGGCGAATCGACGGTCGTCGGTGCCGACAAATATGATTTCGAGAACGTACAGCCCGCCGACATCATCTCCGGTTCCGCGCATCTGAAAGGCACCTACCTGATCCCCAATCCCGACAATACGGCCACGACCGGATTTTCGATGCAGCTCACCTCGGGCGAAGGATCGGCACGCACCATCGCCCTGCGGGACAAAATACCCGTCGAACGCAACAAGGCGACACTGATCCGGATTTACGTATTGGGCGAAAACGTCTTCACCTCGGATGTCGATTTCGAAGTCGAGGTCGATACCGTCTGGGACGGATCGAACTTCGTGGACGGGGAAATCGACTGACAAAAGCCAGGGAGACAGAATCATGAATAATCGGATTCATACGACCATCATCCTGGCAGCAGCCGCTTTCGCAGCCTGTTCGGGGTCGGAGCGAGCAGATATCGCTCCGGTCACGGAGACCTCGCGTATCATGCTGGTGCGCGAAGGGGCCGCGGATGTCTCGGTTTACGCCTTTCGCCGGGAGGGAGCGGTTTTCCTTTTCGACACACTGTTTCGCGAAGGATGGACACCCGACGGCAAACTGTCGGTGCGCCTGCCGAACGGACACTACAAATTCCTGTTCGCCAGCGGAGCGGCCGACCGGATCGCCCTGCAACCCGCCCCGTTAACGCGGCAAACTTCATGGGAAGAGGCGGCCTTCGTCTTGCGTGAAAACGCAGCCGTGCCCGGAACCTGTTTCCCGGCCGATGAACTGTTCCTGCAATATCCCGCATCCGGTGCCAATACGGTCTACACGATCGACGGCGCGGCACAAACGGTTCGCGCCCGGCTCACGCGCGCTGTCTGCCGAATCGCCGTCATTGTCAAGCGGGGCTACCACGACGGCACGCGATACGTCGAGGTTCCCTATGCCAAACCGCAATCCGTGCTCGGCCAGATCGGGCGCATCGAACTCTCGGCCGACCACACGGGCCAGCGCGTGAATCCCGACGGAAGCAGCGGAACGGCCACGGTGACGGCGACACTCGCGGCGGCGGATTATGCAGAACTTACCGACGCGGGATTTGTCCGGTTCGAAGGGCCTTTCGTCATTCCGCCCGCCGACGGCGGGGAGATAGGCCTGGACATCTCGGTCGTACCCGCGGCGGGAGCCGCCCTGCAACCGGCGCAGCTGCGCCTGACGGGTAAAGCCGAACGTAACAAGCAACTCGAAATTACGCTCTGGATCACGTCGGATTACCCCGTTATCGGAGTAGAAATACAAACGGCCCCGATCACCGAAGAACAGGACGGCGATACGGGCATTTGGGAATAAAAGATTGAACGTGATGAAAAGAAAATACCTATATCGAATTTTCGGAATGCTGTTTTTGCCTGCCCTCTCCGCAGCCTGCGGGCTGGAGGCACAGGAGGAGATCTTTCCCGGCAATAAGTTCCGCTACACCGAACTTCGCCTGGAGGGCACGCTTCCCGTATCGGGATACCCAACCCCGCTCTACCTTTTCCGCCGGGCGGCGCGAACGCAGGACGGATATGTTTTCGACCGCAGTTACACTTCGGTCGCCGACGGTGAGACACTGAAACTTCCGCTCGCCGAGCTGAAAGCCTACGACTACCGTTTTCTGATGGTCGCCCAGCCCGGCGACGCGCAACGGCTGTCGCTGTCCACAGCGGCCGGGACACAGTTCGTCCCGGGGGTCGCATGGGAAGACCTGCGGCTGGGATGCGCCTCGGGGGCGGCTGCGCCGGACGGTTACAGCGGCTATACAGACTTGAGCGGCGAGGCTATTCTCCTCGACGGCAAAATCCGCCTCACGCTGACACGCGTCGCAGGGCAGGTGCTCTTCGACATCTACCGCACGGGAAGCTCGCTCTCGCAGCCCGAAAGCATCCTATCGCCCGATGTGGAGTCGGTGATCGACCGGATCGCACGGATCGAAATCTCCTATGAGAATCCGACCACCGAACTGCGGTTCGATGAAAACGGGACACTGGTTCCCGCAGCGTATGCTTCGGAACCGCTGGTGCAAAGCATTCTGCCACAGATGACGGATTTCAAGGTTCCACTCCCCCAGACGGACAAGGGACTCGGCATATACGACGACGGGGTGCGCGGCAGCCTGCGCATGAAAGGAGCTTTCCTGCTGCCGTCCGATTCGAAACTGCGGGTGAAACTGCTCTTCACATACTACGACACGACGCCTGCCTGCGGCAACGGCCACGCGGATGTCCATTCCGCAGCCTGTTTCCCGCAGCGGCAGCTGACCCTCGCCCTTCCGGCGGCCGATGCCGCGACGGGGCTTCCGGTGGCTGCAAATTGCTTCACGGTCAACCGGGCGGGACTGCACTGCGACCGGATCATCGACATTCCGGTCGGAGGGGGCATCGAAACGAATTTCGACTGGTTGTGAAACGGCAAAAACGTACGATTATGAGAAAGCTTTCAGTCTTATTCGTAATGGCGGCCTTCCTGACGGGCGGCTGCTCGGAAGGGGAACCCTTCGGGCACCCGTCCGCGGAGAGGGAAAAACGCGTCGAAATCTCGTTCCGGCTGGAAGCCGTCGGCACGGACGTCTCGCTCGAACCCATGACGCGCGCCACCTCCTACACGCAGTGGTTCAGGAACACGGCCCGGCTGCTGATCCTGAAAAAGGCGGACACCCGCTGGATCGTGGACACGACGCAAACCGTCCTGCTCGACGCACAGTCGGGGCCATGGGCCGAACTGAAGATCGCCGGGGATCTTCCGCCGTGCCCGTTCAATCTCGAACTGCGGCCGGGCGATTACCGGATCGTAGCCGTAATCAACTGGGGGTCGGCCGACTGGAACAACGATCTGATTCCGGGGAAAGTCGTCTCCGATGAGACCGACGGCTCGCTGCGCACGCCGCCGCTGCTTACCTACACGATTTCGACGCACTGGATGAACAACGGTTACCGGCAGCTGAGCCGCGAAGTTTTTGTTGCCGTGACCGATTTCCCGGTGCCCAAAAGCGGCGATCTCCATTCGGCAGGCGTTCCGCCGGTAACCCTGCGGGCCGAACGGCGCGTGGCGAAGTTCCGCGTGCTGCTCAAAGACAAACCTTCGCCCGTCAACGGTTTTTCGTTCGACATGACAGCCCATACCGTCCAGATGCTTCTCACGTCCAAGAGCGAACCTTTTGCCGAAGGCATCGACGCACTCGGAGGAATGTATTACGGCGATCCCGCACTCTATGAACTGCCGTGTTGCATGTCGACGATGGGAGATTTCCATTCCTCGGGTACGGAGCGCTACCAGATGTGCCAAACCAATTCGACGGTCTTTTCGCCCTTCGTCTTCGCCGACCCGGCCTCGGAACTGCCTATCGGGATCGTGGATATCGACATTTCCGGCGCCAGCGGCGGATATACGTATAAAACCGACCAGACGTTCGCACGCACGCTCGCCGCAAGCAAAATCTCCGGCATCGTTTTCGAAACCACCGACACCTATGACGACTCCTCGTCGCAAATCCGGATCGATGTCGTCGAGGCGACGGACGACGCGGGAAACCCCGAAAATGCGGCGGCGCTCTTCGACTCCTTTTTCGAGTGGAACGCCTCGCCCTACTAAAATTACGAAGTCATGAAAAAATCACTTTACATACCGTTCGCGTTCCTGTGCCTGCTGTCGGCAATGTCGTGCATCGAAGAGAAACTCGACCCGTGTCCGCCCCAGGGAGGAGAAGTTACGGTCGCACTCCGGGTCGAGAAATTCCAGGCCCGGCCGCCCTACCGTCCGTCGGATTTCGAACAGAAATTCGGGAAACGCATCCATTCGCTCGACTACCTGCTCTATGCCGACGGGCAGCTGATCGGGCAAGGCCGCGCGGACGACCTACAGACCGCTGCCGGCGGGGACTACCTCTTCCGCATGGGCACGCTTCCGTTCGGAACGTACCGGCTGGCGTTCGTGGCCAACGCTGCGGCGCGCATGATGACGGGGACGACCGATGCTCCGGAGGCACGTTACATCGTTTACCAGGGAGAAAAGAACGGCGACGACCATTTCCGCGCCGACGTGCCGTTCGAAGTGACCTGCCCCTGCCGCAATGAATTCGAAGCCGTCCTTCAGCGCGTACACGGCATAACCCGCTTCCGGTTCGAGAATATTCCCGCCCAAATCGCCTCCGTCGAGGTGGTGCTCGACAACGTCGGCCAGCGTATGCCGCTCTGCGGGGAACCCGACCAGGGGTGCGAGGTTTCCAAACGCGTCACCGCAGCGCAGCTGAGGACACGCGCCGCCGGGTCGTTCACGCTCGGCACGTTCTGCACGCTGCCGGGCGAAAGGACATCGTGGCGGCTCAGACTCTACGGCGAGGACGACGCACCGTTCTACGACCGGGTAGTCACCGACACCCTGCGGATCGAATGCAACCAGTTGATCGACCTTACGGCACGTTTCGAAGAGGGCGATTTCCGGGGAGAAATCGAGTTCTCGGTCGATGTCGACACGACATGGGACGGAGCCAACGAAGGCGGGGGCGAAATCATACGATGACGGGGAGCAGATCCCCAGCCTGCCCGCCCATCCCGTGCGGACGGGCGCTGTCCTTACCCCGGGAAAGGCACGGGCGGTACGCTCTCCGACGGCCGCGGACGGAATGCCGGGGCGCGGCGCTCCTGCGGCGGATTTTATTTCAACAGGCAGCCGTTCAGCAGCTCGATCCTCCCGGGCACATCCGCTTCCTTCATCCGCCGGATCAGAGCGACCAGCTGCATGGAATCGATCTCCAGCCCCATCGTGCGCAGATAAACCGCCTTTACGCCCTTCGATTCGTAAAGGCGGTCGAACCGCCAGAACCAGGCCGGCCGTATGAGCTGCGGCTTGTAGTTGCTCTCGAGCAGCAACCGCACCCAGTATTGTCCCCGGAAATAGAAATCGTCCGCGTAAAGGATGGCTTCCCATTCGATCTGCCCGCGGATCGTGAACATCTCGGTGATGCCGTCTTCGGTAAGGACGATATAGGGTCGGCGGTCGTACAGCGAGCCGATACCGTACAACAGGGTAAAACCCGCCGTCGCCACGAAACACCATCCCAGAACGACATCGCGGACACAGTACAGGATAAGGCCGCCGGCAATCCCCGCAAGGATCCCGGCGACGGTGATACACACCGCCTTTTTTCTGGATTTATGCACTATCATCTTCATCCTCAACCTGATTTTTCATTTCGGGATCGTGCAAATTCTTCTCCAAAGGCATAGAATTTGAAAGCCGGGATAAGAAAAAAACCGTGCATTATGCGCCGATGTTAAAAACCGGATGGCAAAAGAGGAAACACAAATAACAAATGTATAATTAAAAAACAGCCGAAAAATGTTAAATTACGAAATCTGGGGAAACAGCGTCCAGACATGGATCGTCTCCCTACTCATCATAGCAGGAGCGTTTATCGTCGTGAAACTGCTGTCCCTGCTGGGCAGGAAGGTTATAAAACCCTTTATCGGCCGCACAAGCAACCGGGTGGACGACATCATATACTATTCCCTGGAGTCGCCCCTGAAATTCGCCGTGATGCTGCTGGGCATCTGGATCGCCATCCATCGGCTGGTCTACCCGGATCATCTGGTAAAATACGTCGACAATGCCTACAGCATACTGATCATACTCGACATCACCTGGGTTCTGGCCCGCCTCTCCACGGCCCTGCTCCAGCAATATTGGAGGCAGCGGTCGGACGGCCATGCGCTGAAAATGATGCCGGTAGTCAGGCGGACGATCCTGGTTCTGATCTGGATCGTCGGTCTGGTAACAGCCCTGAGCAATGTAGGGGTCGACATCAATGCGTTATGGGGCACACTGGGCATCGGCGGTATCGCCTTCGCCCTGGCGGCGCAGGATACCGTGAAGAATATCTTCGGCGCGTTCACCATCTTCACGGACAAGCCCTTCGGCATCGGCGACACGATCAACGTGAACGGCTTCGAAGGGACGGTGGTCGACGTGGGCATGCGCAGTACGCGAATCATGGGTTACGACCGGCGCATCACCAGTTATCCGAATTACAAAATTACGGACGCCTCGATCGTCAACATCTCGTCGGAACCAATGCGCCGCGCCATGGTTAAGGTGGGGCTGACCTACGACACCGGCGCAGACAAGATGAACGAGGCGCTGGATATTTTGAGGGGCCTCCCGGCGAAGGTAAAGGACGTTTCCGAAAATCCGTCGGACATAACGGCCTACTTTTCGGACTACACCGATTCGGCGCTGGTCATCACATTTTACTATTACATCGAAAAACAGGGGGATATTCTGAAAGTGACCTCGGACATGAACCTGGCCATACTGGCCGCCTTCAACAAGGCCGGGCTCAATTTCGCCTTCCCGACACGCACACTGCTCATACAACGGGGCGGGGAGGACGCCGGATCCCGAGACGAATCCGTCCCCGGAAACGCCTCGCAAACGCCCAATTCATAAAATACGACCACCATGGAAAATATCAAAAACCACCCCGCACCCGACCAGTTGGATTCGTTCGACAAATATCCGCCGTACTACGGCCAAGATCTCGAACTGGCGTATACGCCCCAACGCTCCGTCTTTACGCTCTGGGCGCCCACCGCGAGCAAAACCCGGCTCAATATCTACTCCTCGGGCGAGGGAGGCAATCCGGAGGAGCAATTGGAAATGGAGCCCTCGGACGACGGAACCTGGCGCATTGCCGTCGAACGCGACCTGAATGGCTCCTTCTATACCTTCCAGATAGAAAAAGAGGGGAAATGGCTGGCCGAAACACCCGGCATCTGGGCGAAGGCGGTCGGCATAAACGGCGACCGGGCGGCCGTGATCGACTGGAACCAGACCAATCCGGAAGGCTGGGAATCGGATCGTGCGCCCGAATTGAAAATGTATTCCGACATTATTCTCTACGAACTGCACCACCGCGATTTCAGCATCGCCCCGGATTCAGGAATCCGCAACAAGGGCAAATTTCTGGCCCTGACCGAAACCGGCACAAAAACCCCCGAAGGCGAGGCATCCGGTCTGGATCACCTCAAGGAACTGGGCGTAACGCATATACACATCCTCCCCTCCTTCGACTATGCGACGGTGGACGAGACAAGGCTGGCGGACAAGACCTACAACTGGGGATACGACCCGAAGAACTACAACGTTCCGGAAGGCAGTTACTCCACCGACCCGGCCAACCCCGTGACGCGCATCCGCGAGTTTAAGGAAATGGTGAAAAGCCTGCATCAGAACGGGATGCGCATCGTCCTCGACGTCGTCTACAACCACACCGCCTCGGTCGATCGTTCGAACTTCAACCTTACCGTCCCGGGCTACTTTTACCGCCAGAATGCCGACGGTTCCTACTCGGACGCCTCGGGCTGCGGCAATGAAACGGCTTCGGAACGCGAAATGGTACGGCATTACATCGTCGAATCCGTCAAATTCTGGGCGCAGGAGTACCATATCGACGGGTTCCGGTTCGACCTAATGGGAATACACGATATCGACACAATGAACCGCATCCGGGAAGAACTGACGAAGATCGACCCTACGATCTTCATATACGGCGAAGGATGGCTTGCGGCCGACTCTCCCCTGCCTCCGGAAAAACGGGCGGTACGGGATCACGTCGGCGAAATGGAGGGCATCGCCGTTTTCTGCGACGATTTCCGCGACGCCGTGCGCGGCAGCACGTTCGACGAACAGGCCGCCGGCTATGCCTCCGGGAACATCGTCGGACATTACGAACCCGTCAAATTCGGGATCGCCGGCGCCACGCAGCATCCGCAAGTGGATTATAATGGACTGTTATACAGCTCTGTGCCATACGCATCCGCCCCTTCGCAGGCAGTCAATTTCGTCGCCAGCCACGACGGTTACACGGTGATCGACAAACTGAGACTTTCCGTCAAGGGCGACCATGCCGACGACGAGCTGCCGCCTATCGACAAACTGGTACACACCATTCTGCTCACGGCACAGGGGGTTCCTTTCATCCGCGCCGGCGAAGAGATGATGCAGGACAAACAGGGGGAACCGAACAGTTTCCGCTCGCCCGACGCCGTCAACCGGATCGACTGGGCCCTGAAAGCCAAAAACCGGGATATGTTCGATTATGTCCGGGGGCTGATCGCACTTCGGAAAGCACATCCGGCATTCCGGATCCCGACGGCAGAGGGGCTGCAGCAGGGGCTTCATTTCCTCGACACGGGCGACTCCGGAGTGATCGCCTATACGCTGGGAGAATATGCCAACGGCGATGCGTGGAAAGAGATCCTGGTGGCCTATAACGGCAACCGCCACCAGGCCGAGTTCCACATTCCCGAAGCGGATTGGATCGTAGTCTGCCGCGACGGCCGGATCGACCCCGACAGCCGCGACCGCCTGCCCGGCGGCAACACCCCTATCGCGGCCTCCTCGGCCATTATCGCATACCGCGAATAATTTCCGGGCAGTTCATCCCCCCGGGTACAGAATTTGTATTATCCTGATTGTCAACCAAAATTAAAAAACATATGTATTTCTTATGGTATTTACTCATTGGCCTGGCGGCCGGATGGATCGCCAGCCTGATCTTTAAAGGCAGCGGCTCCGGATTGCTGGTCAACCTGATCGTCGGCCTTGTCGGCGGCTTTTTGGGCGGCTGGCTCGTTTCGCTGTTCGGCTGGGTACCGACAGGTACTTTCGGCACCTTCATAGCTTCGGTCATCGGGGCTATCGTGCTGCTGTGGATCGTATCGCTGTTCACACGGCGCAAAACCGTTAAAACATTATAATTATGGAAAATTACTCGAAAGAAGAGCCCGGCACGCTCCGGGAACATGAGGAAAAAGCAGTCCACAAGGCGGAAGAACACGGCCAAAAGGCCAGGCACGACCTGCAGGAAAACATGCAGAAGCTGAAGGACGACGCCCAGGAGACCGCCATCGAGGCGAAAAACGAGGCAAGGACGGGTGTCCGCAAAATGGCCGGCAAAATCGAAGAGGCCGGCACGAAGGCCAAAAATGCGACCAAAGAGGGCATGACCAAAGCCGCACACAAAGTAAAGGAGACGGCCACGCAAGCCTCCAACCGGATCAAGGAGAAGGTGCACTGAGCCCGGTGGCCCGACATCGAAAAAGAGAAGTCTGAGACTTCTCTTTTTTTTGCCGCAATATTTCGGGGAAAGGCCGCCACCGGGAACCTATGCCGGCATGAGGATGCCCGGATCGCCGGGGACTTTGCGCATGAAATCGGGCTGTGCGGGTTCGCAGTCCATCGCCTGCTCCGGATAGGGTTTCAGCAACGCGGCGATCTGGCTGTCGGACAGCTCGGGGTGCAGCCAGCACTCTTCGTCGCCGTCTTGCAGAATAACCGGCATCCGGCAATCCCGGTTGTTGATATGGCGCATCATCGGATTCGCTTCGGTGGTTATGACCGAATACGTCATCACGACCTCGTCCGACTCCCGGTCGATCCAGCAGTCGAAAACGCCCGCAAGGGCGACAATAGGCCGATCCCTTACCGTCACGTAGTAGGGGGTCTTCTGCGCCTGCCCGTGGCGCCAACCGAAAAACCCGCTCACGGGGATCAGGCACCTCCTCCGGCGGATCGGGACACGGAACGAAGCGTTTTCAAAAATAGTTTCCGCACGGGCGATGACCGTCTGGTTACGAACCGTCACGGTCTGGGAGGCTTTCCCGATCCAATACGGGATCAGCCCCCAGCGGAAATACTGTATCTGTTCGTCCCTGGTGACGACCGGGTACGGGAGGTGTGAAAATGCACAGACATGGTATGCAGACCGGAATTTTCTGATCAGATCGGTTTTACGGTCGAAACGCCGGGCCAGTTCTTCGGCCCCGGCGGCAAGGGAGATATGATAACACATGACACACTGGTTTTTCCTGTTACGGCCCCGCCGGGCCGACAGCAAAAAAAAGCAGGGAGCACAACTGCGGCCACTCCCTGCGATTTTCACACTGCAAAAGTTATTTCGTTGCCTTCGTGAAGTTACCGTCCTTGTCGAAATCGAGAACCGTCTTGTCCGAAAGCGCTACTTTGTAGCCGTCGGCAGTCGTCTCCATCATGACGATTCGCTGCCCCGGATAAGTGTTGCCTGCGTAGGTCTTGACCTTGGCGGGAATCACGGACATCGGAACCGAACCGTTCTTCATGATAATCTGGCTGCAATCTCCGCTGCCGCCTTCGAAGGAGACCTGGTTACCGCTGTTGAAATAGACGGTGTACTTGTCCCACGACGCCTCGCGGTCCATTTCCACGGCCTTCACTTTTTCGCCCGGGAAATTTTTCTGGATGAATTCCTGCGAATTCTTCGGCAACTTACCGAAATCCACCTTCTGGGGAGCTGCATTCACGGCCAAAGCGATAGCCGCCGATGCGATGAGTAAAAGAATTTTTTTCATAGTATAAAGAATTTAAGTGATGATTGACATACGGACTACCTGCAAACGATATTCCATTGAGGATGAATTCATTAAAAAAATAATCTCCATATTGGGAATCAAATACTTAATGGCCCCCGCCGTGCAGCCGGACACCCGGGATCCGGATCGGGCGGGCCGGCTTTTCCCGCACGGCCGATTATTCTAAATGTCTATGCCCGTAAAATATTTGAGCCCATAGCCGATCAGAAAACTGATCCCGGCGATGCCGAAACTCAAAAGTGCCATTTCAAAAAAACGCTGCCTGAAACTTTCGCTGCGCACCACGGCGTAATAGTAATTAAACAGCGCGATCACGGTCAATGCGGCCAGAAGCATAACGCCCAGTGCCATGACGGCATTCGAAAAGAGCAGATAGGGAATTATCAGAATGGCGACTGTCACGAGGTAGGCGGTTCCGGTACAGAGGGCGGCCCGCAGCGGATGCTTCTCCCGGGCAGCGTCCGATTTGGTCGAAAGGTATTCGGAAGCGGCCATCGAAAGGGCGGCGGCGACACCTGTGATGCTGCCCGTAAGCGCCACGAGCCGCGGTTCGTTCAGCGCAAGCGTGAACCCGGCCAGCGCCCCCGTGAATTCGACCAGAGCATCGTTCAGGCCCAATATCACCGAACTCATATAGGACAGCCGCATTGCGCCGGCCAGGTTGGTCAGCTCCTCCCCGTGACGCTTTTCCTCCGAAGCGATCTGAATGAACTCCTCCCCCTCGGCGTACAGGGAATACCCCGCCTCCGTACCCTTCTCACACGACTCCATCTGCCGGACGACAAAAGCCGGCCCCAGCACCCGCATTATCCCCACATACCAGAAAACGCGCTTCGGATCGGGAGCCATTTCGCGTCCCGTCCTGCTTTCCAGGATCGCGCAATGCCGTTTTTCGTCGTGCATGATACGCATCAGGGTCTGCCGGCGATGGGGATCCTTTTCCAGTTCGGCCAGCCGGCGGTAGACTTCGCACAAGGTGCTCTCGTCCCGTTGAAGGTTCAAAAGGTTTTTTGCCATTGCATCCATATTTGCGGGGTAATTCCGCCAAAAGCCTCCGGCGCCGCGGAGTGGCGGGCTTCACAGTCCCCCAATCCGCAAAAAATTTGCCGAAACAGCGTCCGAACCCCCGCAGGAAGAAGGTTTTACCTCGACGGAAGGGGTCGAAAAAAAATCCATCCCCGCCTTACTGCGTGTTTTGCAGGAATATCCATCCTCCCGCTTTTTCAATCCATCCAA
>ERZ1027033.188-NODE-188-length-43131-cov-8.368303_pt1 | contig 43131 bp, 44 predicted proteins | sample MGYA00519444_ERZ1027033 | MGnify/ENA primary metagenome ERZ1027033 (study PRJEB26926, sample SAMN06164887) | human gut metagenome | biome: ENVO:00009003; feature: ENVO:2100002; material: ENVO:00002003 | host: Homo sapiens | place: USA | collected 2012 ...
TAGGATATACTGGCTCATTTGTGCCTGCAACATATCGCATCATTTTGGATTTTCCAAATCGGCTTCTTTCAAACTCAGTCAATTCCCGTCCGGTTTTAACCAATCGATTCCCGTTACGGGTACTAAGCCTATTTGTGAGCAGTGTCATAACTGCACGATTTAGTATTGCGCAATCATGGTTGATATGGGTGGCAATGCAGTAATAATTCTGCATTCCTGTGACCATACTGTTATAGAGCCTGATTTCACCCTGTTCTCCATAGATTTTTCGGGGATGGACAATCCGTTTTGCCTGTGTTTTCAGCTTCTGGCGCTTGTGGTCAAAATTCTTATCAGCGATGTATGAAATTACCACCAGCTTGTTGCCTTTCCTGTGAACTTTCATCTTGAACCCAAGGAAGTCTGAGTAATGATTTCTGACATTGATAATCCTTGTTTTCTTTTCTGAGATTTCCAGTTTCAGCCTTTCTCTTAACCACTGTATAACTGCGTGCATTGTCCGTTCAGCAGTATCTTTCGTTCTACAGTAAATCCGAAAGTCGTCCGCATATCGAACAATGAACATCTCTTTGAGGTTGGACTTTTTCGCCTGTCTGTACCCGTTTTCAGGTCTGACATTTCTTTTGCATATCGGACTCCATTGCCATTGGCTTTCAACCCAGTGGTCGAGTTCGTTAAGAACGATGTTTGCAAGGAGTGGAGAAATGATTCCACCCTGTGGTGTTCCCTTATCAGGCGTAATAAATGTTCCGTCCTCAAGTTTTATCTGTGCTGTCAGTATTCTCCGAAGCACAAATATAAGCGCCTTATCGTGAATCCCCATTGCCCAAATCTGCCGAATCAGCTTTGCATGGTTCACATTGTCAAAAAATCCTTTAATATCGAATTCAATGACATAGTGCAGGTTTGCTTGCTGTAACAGTTTATAACTTCTGGCAATAGCGTTTTCTACGGAATGGTTCGGTCTAAAGCCATAGCTGTTCTCACTGAACTTAGCTTCACATACCGGCTCCATTACCTGCTTAATACATTGTTGGATTAACCTGTCCCAGATGCATGGAATGCCTAAGGGTCTTGTCTTGCTCGGGTCGTATGGCTTCGGTATCTCCTTTCGCCTGACTGGCTTAGGACGATAACCATGCTCACTTCCGTTTACAATAAATCTCACTTTTTCAACTACTTCATCAGGGGAGCACTTTCCAATGTCCCTGATTGTGAGTTTATCTGTTCCACACGTTTTACTTCCTGTGTTTTTCTTGATATTTCTGTATGCCAGCAGAATGTTTTCCCTTTGAAGGACGATAGACATGAGGTCTGTAAACACCTCACCATTCTTACTGGCAGCATATAGATTATCGAAGGTATCTTGCATTCCGTAATACTCGTTATGTCGCAGATTTTCCTCACATAGCAGTTGTTTCTTTTTTCTGGTCATAAGGCATCACTCTCCTTTCGCGGGAAAGTGTCCCTTTTTGTCTTACTCGTAATCCTTATACGATTGAATGACAACAATAGTTTCTAACCGACTAAAGCCCATTCCTCAAGCCCGCCTTTTTCGTTGGGCTGTCATAGGTTCGAGCTTCGCTTTTCAGCACAGATTAAGCGGCTTATATGATTCGTCCGCAGATTGCTTATGAGCAACTCTGTACCTTTCCACGTTCCGATAACCCTATCTGTACATATATCCTTAGGTGTCCGCTATAGTCCTGTCAGCTTGATTGTGCCTGTAACACAATACGGAATTTCATATTTTCGATTTTTACTTTACCGCACTGACCCACATTTAAGTGTCCGTACATTTCTATACGGTAAACATCTAGACCCGTACATTCGCGGTTTTCGTCAGTCCGTCGTAGACATTCTCACCATAGATATTTTATAGACTCCCGGCGTGTCATCTGCATACAGTACCTCTACTGCACTTTCGTCAGCCGTGTTGCCACGCTGTTACGACAAACTTCCGCCGACTTTATCGAGCTCCAGACTCCAGCCATTACAGCCGAAGCCGGTCGAAGTATCAGAGTAGGCATTTCAGGGCGTTACTCCTTCATTCTACCTATCGGGTTATCAGTTGTTGCTCATCCCTGCCGAGATAAGCCCGACGCTTTTAGCATCACATGGCCATAAGTCTATGAAGTATTACCCTCATAGCGTGATGTTTGTGCGTCAACGTGTCGCACCAAAAATGTTCTCTACCTCGCGGGACGCAAGCAGATCCTTGACGTTCTGCGTGATTCCGGTCGGGATGCCGCCCCATTTTCTGAAACGCTTCCAGATTTCCACGCTGTACGCGGCGGTCTGTTCCTCTTTCAGCAAAAGGTGGAACTCGTCCATGTAGTAGCGCGTTGCCTTGTGCTGGGCGCGGTTGATGGTAACTCTGTTCCAAACCTGATCCTGCACAATCAGCATACCGAGCTTTTTGAGCTGCTTGCCGAGTTCGCGGATGTCATAGCAGACAAAGCGGTTGTTGACATCCACATTCGTTCTGTGATTGAAGACGTTCAGAGAGCCGTGAACATAGATTTCAAGGGCAGTTGCAATGCGCTGTGCCTCCGGCTCCTTCTGATTTCTCAGAATGTTGTAGAGGTCTTCGAGGATCGGCATTTTCTCCGGCTTGGGGTCTGCAAGAAACTCCTGATAGACCATGCGGACGCTGCGGTCAATGATGGTCTTCTCAACCGGCTGCAAGCCGTCCTTGCCGCCGACAATCAGCTCACACATGGAGAGGATGAAGTCGGATTTCAGCGTCAGCGGGTTTTCCTCTTCGGAGTAGTTCGTGTTGATGTCCAGCGGATTGATGTAATCCGTGCTGACCGGCGAAATGCGGATGACCTGACCGCCGAGCTTCTGCACAAGGGGAAAATACTCGGCTTCGGGGTCGCAGACGATGATGTCATCCTCCGTGATGAGGAAGGCGTTCGTCATTTCGCGCTTGGCGGAGAAGGACTTACCGGAACCGGGTGTACCCAAGATCAGCCCGTTGGGGTTTTTGAGCTGCTTGCGGTCAACCATGATCATGTTGTTGGACAGTGCGTTCAGCCCGTAGTAGAGAGCTTCGCCGCCCTGAAAAAGCTCCTGCGTGGTGAACGGCACGAAAACCGCCGTGCTGGAAGTGGTCAGTCCGCGTTCGATCTCCACCTGATTGACGCCGATAGGCAGAGAGGACATCAGCCCTTCCTCCTGCTGAAAGTCAAGACGCTTGAGCGCACAGTTATACTTTTGGGCAATGGCGGCGGTCTGGAACACCGCGTTTTCGAGCTTCTGGCGGTTGGTTGCCGTGTTCATGATGAGGATGGTTACGAGGAACAGTCTCTCGTTGCGGGTCTGGAGATCCTGCAACAGACGCTTTGCCTCACCGCCGAAGGTGGCGAGATCGGACGGGATGATGTCCATATCGTAGCCGGAGCGGACCGCCTTTTTCTGCTCTTCAATCTTCATCTTGTCGAGGTCGGTGATCTTCGACTTGATGCTCTTGATTGCCTTCGCCTGGTCAATCGTCCGGATATGAAAATTGACCGTAATGTTGCTGTCCATCTCAAGGAAGTCGGCAAGCATACGGTCATTGAGTTCCGGCGCGAGGATTTGCAGGAAGCTCACCGCGCCGATGGTTCTGCCCATCTTGAAGCACTTGCCTTCACGGAAGTCAAAGGAAGTGGGCGCGATGAAGTCCTTCGTGCTGAGTCCCGTCCGGGCTACCATGTCAAAGGAAAAGCGGAACGGCTCATTGGTGTCCATGTTGAACACATCATGAAGCACTTTCAGCCGCTCATAGCCGGACAGCGGTTCCGTCCTCACACCGAGGGTTTTGAAGTTGTTGAGAATGTCGGTTTCAATGCGTTCGAGCTTCGGCTTTGCGGTGCGGAGGGAGTCTGCCTCAATGCCGAAGGTGATGTACTTCCTCTTGACCAGTCCGTTGTTGCCCTTGGTGAGCTGGCTTTGCAGCATACCGGAATACTCGGAGCGGATGTCGTTGAAGGCGTCCTCCTGTGCCGGAATGTTGATGCGCTTGCGGAACTCATTGAGGCTTGCCTTCTGATTGATGAAGGAGAGCTGGACGAAGATCGAGCTGTCGAAGTAGTTCAGAAAGTCGCACCAGTTCTCAAAGATGGCAGTTTTGTCCTCGTTCTGCGCAAGCTGGTAGTTGATGTCCTCAAAGGCGATGGACTTCGTGTAGAGGCGGCTGTTCACCTTGCAGATACCGTCGCGGCACATCTCCACATAGGGAATGGTCTGCTGGGCGGACTTGCGGACTTTCTTTGCCTTCCTGTCCTTTTTCTTCTGCATGACGATCCGCTTCTTCTCCTGAGCGGAAAGGGCATCGCCGTAAACGACGCCGTTTTTGACGGTCATCTTAGGCTTTGCCTTTGCTGTGCTGTTGTTCAAGCTGCAATTCCTCCTGTTCTTTGATTTTCTGTTGAATCTCAGCGTAGAGATTGTTCGTGCGATAGGGGCGCACCTTGTCCCGGATAAACATGGACTGTACGATGTGGTACAGGTACTTTTCGGCGGGTTGACCGTCCTTCTCGTAAAGCGCGAAGAAGATGAACGGGAGCATGATGACCACCATCAGCATTGCCGCCGTAGACAAGTCGAGATGCGCCTTCGCCAGAAAGAAGATCGGGACGCCGACTGCCGCAGCGATGGAAAAACAAATGAGCTGCCGCTTGGTCAGGTTGAACATGACCTTCGTTTTGACGCGGTTAAGGTCCTTCGGGACCGGAACAAATGCCATTGACTGTTTCCTCCTTTCTAAGCTGCTTTTCATAGCGCAGCTTCATTTGTGCGGGATATTGATCCTCCTTCGGTTGACGCTTGCCCGTCCAGCGAAGCCCACCCGCTTTGCCTTGACAAATCCAGCCGGAAGCCCGAAGGCTTGCACCGTTTTCGCTTTCCAGCGTGTAGGTGATGATGCGCTTATAGCCCATAGCCGCAGCAGCTCTTGCCGCCGCACCGTAGAGAAAGCTGCAAGCGTTCTTCGCCCCGTTGGTGCATAGCCTTGTAACCTCCAATGTGAAGCCGTCATCCAGATACCGGCTGACGGGACGCCCGGCGATGATTACACCGACCAGTTCACCGTCTGCTTCACAGCCGATGGAAAACTTGTGACCGGCAACCGGCTTGTGATGTCGGTGATACTTCCGGACATACTCGTTGGCGTCACGAAGAGAGATGGGTTTTAGCCGCAGCATGGTGCTTCCTCCATAGGAAGATGAGCCGTGCATTCGACCTCGTTGCCCCAAACGTCCCAGCCTTCGGGAGACTGACGGGCAAAAAGCTCTACGCGGGGAAGGTCTCCCATGAGCCGAACAATGCGCTCCCGCGCCTCATCCGGCTTTTTGGAATGCTCTTCGATGTGGCTGAGGATGACCTGACGCACACCGGCGTCAACTCGCTTCGGGTGCCCCTTTGTGGCAAGGATGCAGATTTCCGCGTTTGCCCTTGTCCAATACCCCATGCCGGTGAAGAGATCGTCGTTCCTGCGGTTTTGCTTCACCCATACAAAAGCCACGGTCTTATAAGAAAAGCCCCATGCCGTCAGCACTTCGAGTGCTTCACAGAGGCACGGGAACGTGATCCAGAGAAACAGAGCGCAGTCCTTAGCGGCAAGCTCACCGACCGGAAGTGCCTTGATGTCTTCAATGCACATTGTCGGGTAGTGGCTTTCCGCCGACCGTCCCTGTCCCTTCTTGGAGTAAGTCCGATACGCCCAAGGGGGATCGGCGTAGATGATGCTGTACTTCTTCATGCTGCCGACCTCCTTAGTGCGCATGGAAGATGGATTTTGCGAGGTTTCCGGTCTTGAACAGCGAGAAGCACAGAATGACCGTGTACGCTGCCACAGAGAACAGAGCCGAGTGAATGTTGTCTGCGATAATCATGCCGTTGATCAGCACTGCATAGATGCCGACGCAGACCATGATGAGGAAGCCCTGAAATGCCAGAGCGAACAAGCCTTTTAGATAGTTCGTGCCGATGCTGCCCCATTCGCGGTTGCTCATGGTTGCGATGGGAATAGGCGCAATGCTCACGGTGCAGTAAATCTCAATCATGCGCCCGTAGAGAATAACCGTAATGAGGATCGCCATGATTTTGAGGCACAGGCTGATCAGAAGCGTTTCTATCGACAGTCCGAGCAGTTCTCCGACACCCATGTTCTCCATGCCGGTACGCATCTGCGCAATCGTCGCGTCAATGTCAATGCTGGTGTTGCCGTGGATTACTCCTGCTGCACCGGAAACCACGTTCTGCCCGATGTCGAATACTGCCATCACGATGTCAAACGTGTGTGTCACGAGATAGATCGCCACAGCCGCCTTGAAAAACCACTTGAAGAACATCCAAGTGTCCATGTCGTGAAGGTTGTTTTTCTCGGTGATCATGGAAATCAGCTCGTAGCACAAAACGAAGGTGATGATGATACCAGCGATGGGGACTATCACGTTTTCGGATAGTCCCCGGATCATCTGGTACACGCCGCCGTTCCAGCCGGACGGTGTTTGCCCAACTTCGGCGGCAATCGTTCCTACCTTCTCGTTGACATCGGTGAACATATTGGTCAGGTTGCTCTCGATCCATCCGATCAGCATATCCTTGAGAGCTTGTTCGATCTTTTCTAAAATGCTGCCCAATATTTCACCACCCTTCGGTTAAGCTGGGCTTGCCGTGGATTAGCCGAACAAACCGGAGAGCAGGGGGATGAGGGTCGTGCCGATCAGCACCACACCGCCGCCAGCCATGAGCTGCTTGATGCCCTGAGACTTAGCGCCGGGGTTGTCGTTGCCGTAGCCTTCCATGAGGTTGACAACACCCCACACCGCAAGACCTGCGCCGAGGGCGATAACAAGCGTCTGGAGAACCGTAACTGCCTGATTGATAAATGCCATACTTGAATTTCCTCCTTAAATCATTGGTGAATTGTGAGGGGCGAGTGCCTTTTCCAGCACCCGCCCCGATGGTTACTTCTGCGCGGCTGCCGGATTAACCGAACAGACCGGAGAGCAGAGGGATGAGGGTCGTGCCGATCAGCACCACACCACCGCCAGCCATGAGCTGCTTGATGCCCTGAGACTTGGCGCCGGGGTTGTCGTTGCCGTAGCCTTCCATGAGGTTGACAACACCCCACACTGCGAGACCTGCACCGAGGGCGATAACGAGCGTCTGAAGAACCGTGACAGCCTGATTGATGAAAGCCATAGATTTTCCTCCTTGATTTGAAAAAGATTGGTTGTGTATTTTTGAAAATGGGCATAAAAAAAGAAGCCCCGTCGCTGTTCTGCTTTGGGATGAGCCATCAGGCTTTACCCACTGCGCAGTGCAGCGACGGGGCTTTAATCTGCATCGACCTCGCCCATATCATAGAGGTCGAATGTGTCATCGGGCTTGACCACCAGCTTATGCTGCCGGTATTTTTCGATGTCAAAGGCATTCCGCTTGTCATAGTCGGAGAGCTGCCGGTACTTTGGATGCTTCGTAATGTCGTATTTGTTACTGAGAAAAGGTCTCACGCCTCGAAGCTGTAAAATACACTTGGCTCCGTCCATGACGGCGATCTCGTCCTGAGACATCAGTTCCTTGCCGGTCTTCTGATAGTTCAAGCCATAAGAGTTGTTGTTGGAACGGGTTTCTGAGGTGTTGTAAAGGTCGATTGTCTCCTTACCCAGCACCTCACTGATTTCCTTGAGGGTCGATTTTTCCTTGCCGCCGAGGAAAAGTGTGCAGTCACAGTTGCCTGTGATGGTGTCAGCCGCATCCTTGTAGATGGTCTTGAGCTGAGACTGGGACTGCAAGATGATTGACGCCGAGATTTCCCGGCTTCGGATGGTTGCGATGAGCTTATCAAACTTCGGGATTTGACCGATGTTTGCAAACTCGTCCAGCAGACAGCGTACATGAACGGGAAGCCGTCCGTTGTAAACGTCATCTGCCTTGTCGCAGAGAAGGTTGAAGAGCTGGGAATACATGATTGCCACGACGAAATTGAAGGTGTCATCGGTATCGGAAATGATGACGAACAGCGCCGTCTTCCGGTCTCCGATGGTGTCCAGCTCCATCTCATCGTAGCTCATCAGTTCCCGCAGCTCTGCGATGTCGAAGGGCGCAAGCCTTGCACCGCAGGAAATCAAAATCGACTTGGCGGTTTTGCCCGCCGCCAGCTTGTATTTGCGGTATTGCTTGACCGCAAAGTGGTCAGGGTCGCGGGCTTCCAGCTCATCGAACATGACATCCACCGGGTTCTTGAATGTCTCATCGTCCTCTCTGGCTTCTGAGGCATTGATCATTTCGAGCAGGGTAGTAAAGTTTTTCTCGTGGTCGGGTGCCTCGTACCAGATGTAGCCGATGAGAGCTGTGTAGTAGAGCTTTTCCGCCTTGACCCAGAAATCTTCGCCGGACTTATCGCCGTCTCCCTTCGTGTTGACGATGATCGTATTGACCAGCTTGAGGATGTCCTTCTCACTGCGGATGTAGCTAAAAGGGTTGTAGTGCATGGATTTTCGGAAATTGATGGTGTTCAGCGACTTGATGACGTAGCCGCCCTTTTCAAGCATTTTGCCGCACTCCACCAGCACCGTACCCTTCGGGTCAGTCACAACGTAGCTGCTGTGCATCTGCATCAGGTTAGGTTTGACGAAAAAGCGCGTCTTGCCTGAGCCGGAACCGCCGATGACGAGGATGTTCTTGTTGCGGGCGTATTTCGGCTGCTTTGGGCGGCTGTTCATCGTCAGGAACTCCGTTTGCGTCAGGATGACGTTGTTGGAGAACTCCGGATCCATGTATGGCTTGATGTCCTCCGGCTTGCCCCAGCGGGCAGATCCGTATTCTTCGCCCTGCCGGAACTTCTTGCGGTTTTTGCCCTTGACGTAGACTGCCAGCTTGAGCAGCACGCCAGCCGACAGACCGATGAGAAGATCGACGGGATGAAAGCTGGGCAGCGGATTTGCAAAGGCAGAGCCGAACACGGCAAAGCCGTTTGTCAGCTTGTCGATGAACTCCGTGCCGGGGGCGAGACGAAACACGGCGGCGATCTTATCCGCAAAGTAGAAGGCGAAGACATACGGAAGGTTCAGAAGAATGAGCTTCTTCACATCGGGTTTGTTCACAGCTCCACACCCCGATCCTTGGTCTTGACCTTGACTTTCTCCTTGTGCTGCGCCTTGCTCTGGGCTTTCTCCTGATCCAGCTTGTGCCGGATGGACGGCTGTTCCTTCTGCTTGACCGTCTTGGCGGAGAACTCCTTGAAGGCGGCTGTCATCACATCAACGTCTCGTCCCTTGAAGAAGACAAGGTAGCTGGGCGGTTCTACGGAAACGTCCTTCTTGAGCGCAAAGTCCAGACCGTATTTGCTGGCAGTCCGCTCAAAGGACTTGATGTTGCCGTCCGTCACTTCGATGTTGGAGATGGCGGCATTCTGGCTCATCAGATGCTTGATGGACTGCTTGCCGCGATAGGTTTTTGGCTGCTGCATCTGCTTCTGCGCCTTCTCAATCTCCTGCACGAACTTGTCCAGTGCCTTTTTCAGCACCTCGGCTGAGATTTTGCCGCCCTTGATCATGATTGCAACAACTTTGGTGTTGACTTCATCCTGCATTGCTGTGTTTACCTCCTTTCCTTGGAATGATTATGGGGACTGCTGCCGACGCTAAGGCGGCACAATCCGGCGATAGATGATTTTCATTTACACTGTCCTCCTTTCCGAGCATTGCTCACGATGGTATTCATTAAAGAGTGTCTTCACAAAGGCTATAATCGTAGGTCTTGGACTTCTTTGACCCTGCCAATCTGTCCTGCCCGTAGAAATCATGGTTGACGAGGGCGGAGTAGTAATTGTCTATCGTCAGAGAGGCGTTATACAGAGCGGTCAACAGGTACGCCCGGATATTACGGATGTCTGACGGGTTCTTGTTCATTGCTTCCAGAACATACTCAATGTGGCTACTGTTGAGTTTGAGAAACCGGGACTTGACCACTTGCTGCGGCATATCCTCACCGTTGATGCGGATGGTCGGCGCAGTGGAACAGACGGCATCCAGCATGATGTCCATGATCTCCCGGAAGCGGTCTTTATCGAACTTCGGATCCTGACAGAGAATGTCGTAATCAAGATTCTCTTTGATAATCTCTTCATACTCGCTTCGCTCATCCATCCTGTCCATCCCATCAAGATTGATGGATTGATAGTTCTTTGAGAGAGTATTTCTTTCTTGGGTAATTACTTGATCAGTATTTATTTGTGCGGACTTATCCCCGCGTGGATTATCCACATCTGGCTTCTCCACACATGGATTTTCCGTGTGTGGCATTTCCTGTTCTGGCGTGGACTCCTGCGGCTCTTCGTATATCTCAAAGATTGTGCTGCTCATCCTGCCTTTACCGTCTCTCTGCCGGTGCCGGACAAGGTAGCCGTGCTTTTCAAGCTCACGGAGCGCGGAGAGAATGGCATCCGGACCTTCCTTGCAGATTGCAGAAAGTCCCTTGGTTGAGAACTTCCAGCCATCATTAAACGAAAGCATCTTTGAGAGTAGCCCGACTGCCTTGAGTGACAGGCTCTTGTCTCGGAGGTGGAAGTTCGCCATGACGGTATAGCCACGATTCTTGTTTACGCGATAGACTGCCACGAAAATCACCTTGCTATCTTGGGAAGCAGCTCTTCGCCGCACTTTTTCTGGAACTTCATTCGGACGACCTCCTTGCCCTTCGGCGTGAAGTAGGTCTGAGAACCGGTGTAGCAGAACGTCACAAAATCGCGGACGATGAACAGTCCGGCATTGCTGTCTTTGTTGTAGGGAAGAAGCTGCCCGGAAGGAGAGCGGAACAGGTACTTTTCTTTGAGAAGGAACTGGACGAACTTGCGCTCCGGGATTTTCAGTTCCTTCGCCGTCGTTCGGATATTGGTGCAGTCATCCGGATTGATGAAGGCGTCGTAGTAATCGGCTTTGGGCTTTGCCGTGTTCAGCTCACACTCAAGAGCCTTCACACGATGCTTTTCCAGAATCAACGCCTGAGCAAACTCTACAATGACCGCAGGTTCCTTCTGAATGCGTTCCAGAAGGGAGTCCGTCATGTAGCCGCCGGTCTTGCGGATCATGGGGATGACATCATGTGTGATCCAGCGTTTGAAGGCTTTAGCTTCGGGCTTACGGCTGCTCAGAATAAGCGTGTAAAGTCCAGGTTCGTTCACCACCGTCATGTTGGGATTGCCTCGTTTATTACCCTCATTTGAAATGAGGGTAATCATCTTCTCGTCCGCATCCAGCCGTGAAATGGCTTGTGACGAATTGCCGATCTCCAAAGCCCTGCACACGTCTACCGCCACAAACCACGGCTCGTTTTCGATCAGGGCTGTTCGGATTTCTCCAAACTGTTCATTCTTGAAGACTTCGATTTTGTTATCCATGATTGACTTCCTTTCCGGCAGCAGATGTGCCACTTTGGTTTTTGAGGGTTGAAACGGGATTGCAGCAGTAGGGACACTCTGCAAACACGCAGGACTGATATTTCCAGAAGGGGCGATGAAAGCGGCAGCTTCGGCACTCAGGGAGAATGCCATCCGCGCCGCTGTCAAAATGCTCAAAGCCGGGTTTGGTCTGCATCAGCAATTCCAGTGCTTGCAGATCACCGGCTGTCATGCGTTTCATGCTTAAAAACTCCTTTCCTTCGCCGCATCGCCAGCAAATATTCCGGCTTTTGGGCAACAAAAAAAGAGGGTTTGCTTCTTACTCCAAATTGGAGAAGAAACAAACCCTCTTCGTTTACGATGTAGTTCAGATGATTTCTCGGATGGTATGAATGATACCGAGCAGCAGCCCGATGAAGAAGGCGAGTCCTCCGATGAGACCGCCTATGATTAAGTTCAATGCGAAGATGCCGACTGAGCCGGAGATGCCGTAACCGCTGGGAACGAGCCAGAGACACATCCTCCGGATGCCGAACGGTAATCCAACGCAGATCCACATTAGGAAGTAGTCGCATACGCCGTCAGGCATATAGATCGGCTTGAGAAATGACGCAAGACAGAACGCAAGCGCTATTGGCAGCACAACCTCCTTCAAGAAGACTTTGATAGCACCCACTATATCCTCCTTCTGCCGGAAGTGTGCAGCGGCACCCTCCGGCTTGCTTGATTATTGTGAAAGTCCTTTGTTTTCGGTCAAAAAAAGAAGGGACTAAGCCAGAATGCCTTGGTTTTCAAGGTCTTTCTGATTTAGTCCTATTATTGCACAATAATCTTTTACGATGATAGTGTTAATGACTCCCGTTTTAGCGTCATCCAAAAGTCGTTGCACTCCCGGCCGTTGAAATGTTGTTCCCGATATACCGTCATCGATATACTCATCGTGAATTTCAAAACCATGTTCTTCTGCATATTTGCGCAACATCGTTCTTTGATTATCAATGGATGCCGATTCTCCTTGGCGTTCATCCTCTTGGGAAAGTCTGAAATATAATCCAGCAATATATTTTTTCTGTTTCATATTATTTACCTCGCTGATTCGTATACTTGCTTTGTGGCAAGTTCTTTCATGGACGTTTCAAAATCACGATTGCCGTTAAAATATCTTGTGACATTATAGGTTTTACCACCTATGTTTTTCTTTTTGCCGATAGACGGCGCAAAGATATAGCATTTCTCGAAATCATCGGGGACTGCTATAAATACTTTTTTTGTGTTTGTTTCCATATTATCTTTCTCCTTTTTTTGTGGTTATTTCGTCTTGCGACGGGAACGGAAATAAACGGAAACGATGATGTCTTAAACATAGTGGTTTTATAGGTTTGTCAAGGGTGCTGAAAAGCATACATTTTACCCTTGACAAACCGCAGTTTTCGTTTACGCTCCCATCGCGAAAGACGATAAGAAATCGTCAGTTTGCCTTTGGCATTTGACTTATTGTTTGCGGACTCACTTCGCCTATAATTTCACCGTCCGCAACGCAAGTGAAATTGTCGAAAAGAAGTAGTTTTTTGTCTTCGATGCCTATCCTGCACGCAACGTCGTCGTCCATAATATCGGACTTGAAATACGTCGGTAATCCGCGTGAATAGACCAACTTTTCGCCGGACTTTTCGAGGTATTTCACGATGTATCCAACGGACAAATACACGTCCTTTTTCGTGTCAAGCGGTTTGAAGTCGTTTCTACCGAACAAAGACTTAAAGTGCGAGTTTATATAACTAAACTGCATTTTTCTGTTCTTTGTGCTGAAATCTCTTACTTCTTCGAGCTTGCCGATCATACCGTTTTCGGGTATGTAAAATATGCCGTGAAAGTGCAAGCGTTGTTTTGTGGGCGAACGCTCCCAAACGCCTATATACTTCCAACCTTTACGAGATGATAAATGCTTGAAACAATTGCTTAATTTCTTGCGAAAGGTTTCTTCCGTGTGCAAAGCAGAATCGTACGTGAACGTGCAAAAATAGTTCCAATCTTGCAGGTTCACTTTGCGCATTAGTCTTACTTTTCTGGCTATGGAATTTGTGTTCTTTCGCTCTATATTGACATCCACAAAATCTTGTGCGGATTGAGGGTTTTCAAAATACGGTTCTAATTGATTTTGTATAAATTTTTTGCGCTGCTTTTTAGGTAGTTTCGCGCTCTCTTTGTATGCTTCTTCAAATAAATCTTTGGGGCTTTGAGATTGCTTTGTTTTGGCGATATTTTCTTCTACATTTTCCGTATTACCTCCGCTTATGTTTTCGAGCGATTTTGCTTTTCGTTTAGGTCTTGTCGTATGCGGTATTGCGATAAAGTGGCTCCCGTCCGAATAGACTTTACACTCGTGGAACGGCATTATCCTTTTGCGCATTGACGGAAGCTTGCTCTTCCAGTTGCTGACGGCGTTTATCCAGAATCCGCATGAGCATTGAAACGTAGAACGCCTTTTGTTCGCTCTCGCTCATCACTTCGAGATTTGGTTCGCCGACGGTTGTTACTTTGAGTTGGACTTGTTTTCTCTTCAATGGCATTACCTCCTTTTTAGTATTTTTTTGCAAGAGTTGAGAAAAGGAAGTATTGCCCGATTTCGTTACTCTAAATTTTTAACTTGGTACAAAAGAATTCTCGAGCAAAAAATAATACGAACCCTAAATTAGAGTTCGTATTATTGGCTTGTTGCGAGCAAAATAATGCTTTAATCGGATTGAGCTTTTTTGATTTTAAATTCTCCCGAGAGAATGGTCGTCCAAAAGGAAATCGACCACAGTGTTATTTTGCATCGGTTGATTTGACATCAAAAAGCACGTCGGTATTCATTATTTGGCGGGAACAAATCCTGCGACGACGGCAAACACCATAAGCGAGCAGCAAATGATCATGCAAGTGATTTGAATGGGCTTGCTGTTCTTGATATAGTTGACTGCTTTGTCAAACTTCTCGAAATAGAAGTGTTGTTCAAACCAGTTTTTGCATCCGATTTGCAAAATGCCGCCGAACGTGAGCGTGCTTGCTCTGAACAAGAGCCAGAGGCCCGGATCGGGAGCCATGCCGAATCTGCCCATGCCGACGAGCGGGCCGATGAATACGCCGAGGATAGGTGCAAGCAAGAAACCTACGTGCATCAATGCTACGGAAGAAGAAAATTCGCCTGTGACGAAGAGCCAGTTCCAGATGGTGTAAGCGATAATCATTGCGATGGTTATGCCGATGCCGACGCTTGTCGTTCCGGTGACGACACCGTTGAACAAATTCGCTTGATTCGTGAAATATGCGGATGTGAATTCGATATTCGTGCCGAGGTGTGAGAAACCGTCAATGAAGTAGATTTGAGAGAACTCGGTGGTTGTCGTTCCCCAAGTGGAGCCGAGGAAAAATGCGGAAGCACCCATTGCGACAAACAATCCGGAAACGCCGTTGAAGTATTGTTTGTTTTTAAAGAAGTCCGTCATAGTCGCTTCGAGGATGTTTATGATGTAAAGTCCCAAAACGATGACTACGAAGATCGGGCCGGGAAGAAGACCGAAACAGGCAAATAAGACGATAAATCTTCCTACAAGCAGAGTCGAGAGCTTCAAAGCCTCGAAGAACACGGGTTTCATCGCAATCAAGACTATGATGCCGAGCACAAGGTTACAGAAAATGTTGCCGTACACTTGGAATTTTGACGTGAGCACGGAGACGCCGAGAATGGTTACGGTAAACATAAACCACTTCAGAACGGTGTCAAGAGCAGGCGTTACTTTGTAATCCATTGCTTCGGGGCCCGGAGCAAACATTTTTTTGAGTCGCTCTTTGAGCGCGACTTTCTTTTCGTTGTCCATAAAGTTCTCCTTTTTTATCCCTTTTAATAAGGATTTTTAATCTTTTTTTAATGATACATTTTTAGGTGCGCTTTGTAAATATGTACAATGACACTAATTTTTGTTTTAGTGTCAAAATGATACTAAAACCGAGAAAAGTATCGCATTTGTCGATGTGTTTTTACCGATATCTATTGATAATTCGAGGAAAACAATTTAATATAGAATCAACAATGTGATTTCAGAAAACAATCGGAGACAAACATGTCAAAAGATATCACAAAGCAGCATATAACAGATAGCTTTAACGCATTGTTCAGGAAGTATCCTCTTGAAAAGATCACCGTAAACATGATAATTGAAAATGCCGGTGTGTCGAAATCAACGTTCTATCGCTATTTTCTGGATAAATTCGATGTGATGAATTATAACTATAAGAGGGTATTGGACGAAATTTTTGCGCACAATGCCTGCAAAAGCTGGGAGGATCTGTTCAACAGCATTTTATCCTACATCGACAACGATATAGACAGAATAAAAAACGCGTTCTTATATCTTGGCGACAATTCGTATGACAAATACGTTTTTGACTATTCGTTTGCCAGAATGAACGACAAGTGCGTGGAAAAGAACGGTCGCGCTTTATCGCAAAACGAAATTTATACGGCAAAAATCATTATATACGGATGCGTTTATGCGGTGCGAGATTGGATTTTCAGCGATAAACGCATTACGAAAGAGGAGCTATCGGCGCAAATCGACAATGCCGTTCCCGAAAAATACAAAATACTACTTTGAAAAATGCGAAATTTAAGCGAGCTAAACAAATGAACGCTATGTTCGATAACGAACCGTTTCGTGCGGAAACGCTTGGATTCGGTTTAAAATATTAAAATAAAACAAGAGGTAACAAAATTATGGCAATGAGAAAAAGCATCCTTCATCTTGTCAAAGTTATGGGCGGTCTTGCCGGCATGATGACAAAAATCACCGAAGAATCTCCGGAATATTATGCGTTGAATTGTCTTACGGATGAAGAAGCGGATGTCGCCGCAAGTCTCGGACTCAGAAAACCGAGAACTCTCGAATACGTCGCCGATAAGTGCGGCAAATCGCTTGAAGAAACAAAACAAATTCTTGACAGACTCGGACATCTCGGCGTTATAAAAATCTATACCGAGAACGGTCAGACGCTTTATTTTATGCAGATTTTTGCTCCCGGCACGTTGGAAATGATGGTCGGATGCACCGAAAACGTCCAAAAACATCCGGAGATAGCAAAAGCATTCGAAGCGTACACGCGCGGACTTATGGAGTCGATGGGAACTATGTTGCCGTACGGCGCAAGCATGATGAGAGTTATCCCCATCGAATCGGCAATCGCAAGCGATACCCAAGCCGTGCCTTACGAGAAAATCTCATACTATCTCGATAAATACGACACGTTTTCCGTGTCGCCCTGTTCCTGTCGCCGCTCAAGAAGAATGATCGGAGAAGGGTGCGGACACCTCGAGGACGATATGTGCGTCCAAATGGGTTCGGGCGCGGAATACTTTATAAAAACCGGCAAGGCAAGACAAATCACGAGAGAAGAAGCCGAAGCCATTTTCAAAAAAGCGGAAGAAAACGGCTTGATGCACCAAATGCCCAACCTCGAAGGGCCGGGCGAATCGGCGGCAATATGCAACTGCTGCGCTTGCTCGTGCTTTGCAATCCGCATCTCTACAATGTTCAATTGTCCGGATGCCGAAAGAAGCAACTACCACGCCGAAATTAATCAAGAGAACTGCGTCGCATGCGGACAATGCGTCGAAAACTGTCCTACCAACGCCGTCAGACTCGGTCAAAAGATATGTGCAAAAACTCCGATTGAAACAAAGAAATACGACACCGTTCGCAATACCGTTTGGGGCAAAGACAAGTGGAACGTCGATTATCGCGAAAACAGACAAGATACTCTCGAGAGCGGTACTGCGCCGTGCAAAACGGCATGTCCTGCTCATATCGCCGTTCAAGGCTACATCAGACTTGCGTCTTTGGGCAAATATAAAGACGCTTTGGAATTGATCAAGAAAGAAAATCCGTTCCCGGCGATCTGCGGTCGTATTTGTCCGCACAAGTGTGAAGATGCCTGCACGCGCGGTCAAATCGACAAAGGCGTCGCAATCGACGAAATCAAAAAGTTTATTGCGGATAAAGATAAAAACAACAGCGACAGATTTATCCCCAAGAAAAAGCACGATTATTCCATGAAGAATATCGCGGTGATAGGTTCGGGCCCCGCCGGTCTTTCTTGCGCATACTATCTTGCCGTGGACGGTTACAGCGTGACCGTTTTTGAAAAGGAAGACAAACTCGGCGGTATGATGACACTCGGAATTCCCGCATTCAGACTCGAAAAAGACGTTGTTGAAGCGGAAATCGATATTTTGCGCGAACTGGGCGTAAAGTTTGAAACCGGCGTCGAAGTCGGCAAAGACAAAACCATAGACGATTTGAAGAAAGAGGGCTTTGACGGGTTCTATCTTGCAATCGGCGCAAGTGCCGGAAGAAAACTCGGTGTGGACGGAGAAGATGCAAACGGCGTTATTTTGGGCGTTGATTTCCTAAAAGGCGTCGCACTCGAAAAAGCGGAAAAGCTTCACGGAAACGTCGTTGTCATCGGCGGCGGCAACGTTGCAATCGACGTGGCAAGAACGGCGGTCAGATACGGCGCTGCAACCGTAAACATGTATTCTCTCGAACAAAGAGCCGAAATGCCCGCACTCGATGAAGAAATCGAGGAGGCGGAGAGTGAAAATATCGTCATAAACAACGGATACGGACCTAAACGTATAGTTGTTCAAAACGGCAAAGTCGTCGGCGTAGAATTTAAGAAATGTTTGTCCGTTTTCAACGATGAAGGCAGATTTGCGCCCAAATATGACGAAAACGATACGATTGTCGTGGATGCCGATTACGTTCTCGTTTCCATCGGTCAAAGAATCGAATGGGGCAACTTGCTCGAAGGCACAAACGTCAAGCTCAACAGAAACAACACTGTCGCAGTCGATGAATTCTATGTCACGGGCGACAAGAATATAGTTGCGGGCGGAGATTGCGTAACCGGTCCGAAATTTGCAATAAACGCAATAGCCGGCGGAAAAGAAGGTGCTATTTCATTGCATAGAGCGGTATGGCCCGGTCAAACGCAAAAGTACGGCAGAGACAGAAGAGTCTTTGTCGAACTTGACAAGAGCAATCTCGATTTGAGCGGATACGATAACGTCAAACGTCAACGTCCGTTGCACATCAAGGAAAACGACGGCACGTTTAAGGATAACAGAGCGACATTCACCGAGGAACAAATGAAAGCGGAAACCGCTCGTTGTCTCGGATGCGGCGCTGCAAAAGTCGATACTTATATGTGTGTCGGTTGCGGTCAATGCACCACAAAATGTAAATTCGATGCGATAAAACTTGTCAGAAACGATAAAACCGTCGTTGCAAAAGTGTATGAAAAATTGCCTCTCGAAATGGCAAAACACGCAATTAAGCGCGTAGGTAAGATTATCGCCAAGCCGCTTACAAAGGATAAGGATTGATATATGCACGAACTGGGAATAGTTTTTGAGGTCGTCAAAGTTGTGGAACAAGTGGCGAAAGAGCAAAAACTGCCGTCGGTCGATACGATCGTCTTGCAAGTCGGTGAACTCTGCGGAGTGATACCTGTCTACCTCGACGAGTGTTGGCCTGCCGCAATAGATAAAAAACCGTATTTTAAAAATACGAAATTAAAGCTCGATGTTGTGCCGGGCGTGGCAAAGTGCCGCCAATGCGGAGAAGTGTTCAACGTAATTGCAAACGAGGGATACTGTCCCAAATGCCATTCGTTTGACAAAGATTTGCTGTCGGGAAGAGAATTTTTGATAAAAGAGATTCTCGTCCCCGAGGACGAAACGCCGACCGATCAGGTATCGGAATCAAGCGACCAAACGGATGATTGAAGTAAAAATCGATATAAACCACCGACAAAGCTCGGTGGTTTATATTTGTGACAAACTTTATAAAATATTATGTGCGTAATCGATGTGTTTCGTCGCTGTTTTTATGCAGATTTTTCGTCGTATTTTTCGACGGAATCCGCTTTGAACATAAGCGCGATTCCTTGCAATACGGCAATCGTGCCAAGCGTTATAAACACTGCGTCAACCATATACCATTTGGCAACTATAAACAAAATGCCGATGATAAACAAAATTATGGGATTTAGCAAAATGAACACTTTATCTTTTACGTTTGCACGCTTAAACATCGATATTTGCGATATAAGCATATAAACGGCATAAGCGCAAAGCACGATGCCGAGCACCAAAAGCGCAATATCGACAACCGTCCAACCACACGTTATTACCACGATTCCCAGCGCGATTTCAATGCCGCCTTCAACCCATTTTTTGCCGATGAGATTTATCGCTCCGACGATTGCAAGCATCACGCCCGCGACCGTTAGCATCGCGCTTACGAAGGATGAGCGCAGAATACAAAAAAGTATGCCGACCGCAATCATTGCGATGCCGTAAACTACGTTGAGATTTTTGATCGTTATTTTGCCGATGTCTTTCATCTTTACCTCTTTGTTTCGGACACGCAAAAGCGTTACCTTTTATAAATAGTATGGTGCGACGCGTCAAAATAATACGCACGGCAAAAGGACGATTTGAAAAATCAAACGCTTGCCGATTTTATGGAAAAGCCAAGATAAATCCAAAATACGATATTCGACGTAATTCGCTTTGCGGTTTTGAAAAAAAATTGTATTATATACCCATGATAGACAATTTCGTTCAACCCAAAAATATCGTAGTTGCAGAGGATTTGCAACTTGTCAAATATTATCCGCGCTACAAGCAAACGCTGGAATGGTATCAGGATCTCGACGTATGCAAGCAAGTGGACAAGATCGATTTTCCCTACGACCTAGCAAGACTCAAAGCAATGTACAATGCGCTTGCAAAGGGCGGCGAGTGCTACTATATCAAGGTGAAAGACAACGGCAAGTGGCGTCTTGTGGGGGATATATCCCTTTTCAAAGGCGAGATAGGCATGGCGATTTGCAAGCAATATCAAAATCGTCACTTTGGCAGGCGTGCGGTTGCGGCGATGCTTGAAAGAGCCAAAGAGATAGGGCTCGATCACGTCGAGTGTGAAATTTACGATTTCAATTTGCAGAGCCGAAAGATGTTCGAGTCGGTCGGTTTTGAAAAGTACGCTCACGAAAGGTATCGCAAATTTCTTTGACGGCAATATAACCGTGCCGTAAATCCGCTTGAAAACAGTGCGGATTGTCTATGTTTTTCACTATATAATAGATATTAATATATTTGCAAAACAAATATCGCCAAACCGTTTGACATTCCGCTTGTATTTTGATAAATTAGAAGTCGAGCCGCTCGAAAGTGGTTTTTAAGTCAATCAAAGATTGCACCTATGTCGGCGAGACTGGTTAGAGGAGGTAAAAACAATGTACGCAGTAGTTGAATGCGGAGGCAAGCAATACAAAGTCGAGAAGGACATGCTCGTCAAGGTCGAGAAAATCGACGCTGAAATCGGCGACGTCATCGAACTCAAGGCCCTCATGCTCGTCGACGACAACGGAAACGTTAAAGCAGGACAAGACGCACAAGCTGTCAAAGTGAGTGCAAAAGTCAATGCACAGGACAAGTTCCCCAAAGTTTACGTTTTCCATTACAAGTCCAAAAAGAACATCAGAAAGCGTCAAGGTCATCGTCAACCGTACACCGAGTTGAAGATCGTTTCAATCGAGGGTTAAGCGATGGTCAAGGTCAAGTTCTCGACACAGGACGGAAAGTTTGTGGGCGTTGAGTGCTCGGGGCATTGCGAGTACGCCGAAGAGGGCGCGGACATAGTTTGTGCGGCTTTAAGTTCGGTGATACAAACGGCAGTGCTGGGCATCATGCACATAGTCGGAGTCAATATAGCATACGAAACAGACGCAAAAGACGGATATTTGTACGCAATGTTGCCAAAGTCAATGACTTCCGCTCAGGCACACGATGCCGACGTGATTTTGAGAACTGCTTATCTAGGGGCGTCCGACCTCTATGAAAACTTTTCGGACTTCATCACATTGGAGGTAGAATGATTATGTTTATGAATATACAATTGTTCGCTCATAAAAAAGGAACGGGTTCTTCGCACAACGGTCGTGATAGCGAATCCAAGCGTCTGGGCCCCAAACGCGCCGACGGTCAATTCGTTCTCGCTGGCAACATCCTTGTTCGCCAAAGAGGCACGAAGTATCATCCGGGCAACAACGTTTCAATCGGCAAGGACGATACGTTGTTTGCGCTTATCGACGGCGTTGTGAAATTTGAGCGTGTTGGAAAAGACAGAAAACAAGTTTCCGTTTACGCACAAGAACAATAACGATGACGAAACCGCCTGATTTTTCGGGCGGTTTTCTTACGCGCGTGCGCGCGCGAGCGTGCATGCACGTACAATAAAAAATACGCAAGACAAAAGAGAAGCTGCCTTATTTGCAATATTTTGCGACGGCAAAAATATACTTTATCGATGGAGCAAATTGAGTTTTCAATCCCCAAAACGCCGACTTTCGACGTAGAACAAACCCTCGATTGCGGGCAGGTTTTCCGCTTCGTAAAAGACGGAAACGCTTTCAAGGTGTGTGCGAAAAATCATATGGCGCACATAGAGGACAAGGGTTGCGAATATTCGGTTGTGTGCGACGATAAGGATTTTTTTGAAAAGTATTTCGATTTCGACACCGATTACGCCGCAATCCAACAAACAGTTCAAGACGGCGGATTCGTGTCTGAAGCAATCGAATACGGCAAGGGAATACATATTCTGCGCCAAGACCCCATAGAAGCGATTTTTTCGTTTATAATTTCGCAAAACAATCACATTCCAAGAATAAAAGGGATAATCGAGCGCATTTGCGGCACTTTGGGCGAGGATATGGGCGAGTATCACGCTTTCCCGAGCGTTGAAAAACTTGCAAGCGCAGGCGAGGATTTCTACGCAAGTATCGGCGCAGGGTATAGAGCGGCATATTTGGACAGAGTTGCAAAATCGTTGCTTGATGAGGATATAAGCGAGTGGGAAAAACTTTCCACGTCAGATTTGAGGTCGAAATTGTTGTCCTTGTACGGCGTAGGAAGAAAGGTTGCCGATTGCGCATTGCTGTTCGGATTTTCACGCTTTGACGTGTTCCCGGTGGATACCTGGATTAAAAAAGCGTTCGAGAGCGAATACGAGGGCGTTTCGCCCGAAAAAATGTCCGATTTGCTCATTGAAAAATACGGCGAAAACGCAGGCTTCGTGCAACAATGGGCGTTTTATTACAAAAGAGCAAAAAAAGTATAGACAAAACGCACTTTTTGTATTAAAATGAGTTTATCAATATAAAATGACTATTACAAGTCCGCTTTTTGCGACTTGAAAGAGGAGAAGAAGATTATGGCAGCAAGCAAAAAATATGTAGTTCTTGCAGATATCGAGAGCGTCAGAGTTCCGTTCAGCGTGTTTGAATCCGCACTTGAAGAACTTTCCCGCATCGGCGAAATCGCAGCGTGCAAATTCTACGGATATTCCGCAAAACGTACCAAAGACTACGGCGAGTTCATCCAAGAAAACAGCTACGACGCACTTTCCGCACTTCCCAAGAAGAGAAAAGGCAAACTCGACCTTCGTCAAGTTATCGACGCGGCAAGACTTGCTCAATTTCCCAACATTGACGGTTTCTTCCTCATTTACGGCAACGGCGATATCACTCCGCTCATTGCGTATTTGAAGGCATACGGCAAAGACGTCGTCGCAGGCGTCATCGAGCCCGACAAGAACTCCGTTCTTTGCAACAAGGTCATCATGCTCGACGCAAAAGCGACCACTCAAACCGTGCTCAACGCAGGCTACAAGAAGGTCAACGCAGCTCCCGTCGTGAAGAAAGCGGCTCAACCCAAGGCGGCTCCCGTGCAATATGCTCCGCAACCTGCACCGCAACCCGTCTATCAACAACCCGCTCAACCCGTTTATCAACAACCCGCTCAACCGGCTCCCGCTCCGCAACCGGCTCCCGCAGCACCTGCGCAAACACAACAACAAAGCGAAGAAGCAGCTCAAATGGCATTGCTCCTTGAACAATTCAACAAGATTATCGCCAGCGACAACTAATCGTAAAAGAACAATACAATCAAAAATCCCACGCAATATAGCGTGGGATTTTTTAATATGCTTGTTCAATCGCTGTGGCGATATCTTTCGTGATGATTCCAAACTTTGTTTGGATTGTGGATAAATGCACACTTATTCAAGGCTACTTATTAACGGTATGTGCAACTTCAAAGACGGAACACGAGCCGCAAAGCGGCGAGAATTTGAGCGCCGAGCTTGACGGCTGTACCGTCCGACTGCGCCGTGTTGTTGCGTAGCTGGCGCACAAAGGATGGTGGCATAATGAGTGAAATGTGCCTATCTATGCGAGTGCCGCTCGTTGCAAGCAACGAGCTAGCGATTGTTACGAAGTCAATCGCGTTCGTGTCTCCCCCGCGAACGACGGATAATCTTGTAGAGAATTGCCACTATTTGAGTGGTGGGAGAAATACCGGCGTGTCCGGAAAGAGGGGGCACATCTAATTTAGGGCACAAGCCACCCCACTCTTGTAGAGGAAGAACAAGAAAACGCCCTTTTGCGAACTCGCCTAACGTACTCGAAGTACGTTACGGGTGAGCAAAAGGGCGTTGCCGCAGTTATTCGCCAAATAGTGCGTTTTTAGTCTACGCGGAGGGCGTCCACAACATTCTTCCTCGACGCCATAATCGCCGGGATAATACCCGATATCACCGTCAAAAGCAGACTCAGACACACGAGGATGAGAGCATGCAAGGGATGGAAATGCAACAGAGAGCCTATGCCGGTGACAGCCTTGATGACGAGAGATATGAGCGGGCACAAGACATACGTGACGAGTATACCGAAAAGTCCGCTGGCAAGACCGATGAGCGAAGTTTCGGCAATAAAGACATTGCGTATATCTTTTTTGCGCGCTCCGATTGCACGAAGAATACCGATTTCACGAGTGCGTTCGACAACGGAGTTGGACGTGATGACGCCGATCATGACGGTGGATACGACAAGAGATATTGCGGCAACCGCTATGAGCATTGCGGACACGAGGTCGAGTATTCCTCTCATATTGACCAAAAGCATTTCGGACATATCGAAGTAGCCTATATTGCCTTTGCCGGAATTCTGCCATGCGGAAATATAGTTGCCGGAATTGGTTTTCTGATCGCTGTCGTTGGGATATACCGTGATATAATACGGACTTCTATCCGCGCCGATTGCACGCATATAGTAGGTATATTGAAGAGCAGGAATGCCTGTAATCGCCGCAATCGATGCGCTTGTGCTCGATGCAAAATCAACGGAATCGTTGAGTCTTACTCCATCGAAAACGGTCGGCGTCTTGTTGTTCGAAGCTGCGGAAAGCGCAAGTTGTCTTTGAACAAGTTGACTGTTTTGTGCACTTTCGAGCGTGCTTTCCGCAAGCTCGGACGTGTAACAGATTGCCGATGAAACATATGCGTGTTCGGCATTTTTCTTTGCTCTTATAACGCCGACAACCTTGATTTCCTCGCCCGAGGCATCGTACATTTGTTTGAGCAATGTTTGCGATTCGCTCGAATCGTCATAGCTCCAAAGCAGTTTTTTGCTTTCCGAATCGCTTAGCGGATTGAATCCGCTCGATCCTTCGGAACCGTCGGATTTCGCTTTGCCGATTCCGACATTGTTTTCATACTTGCCTGTTTCTTCGTCATAAACATAATAGGAATCGTTGTCGACAAGTTTGAATGTTTGACCTATAAAATACTCATACGGGATACTTGCCGTATCCATTTTGACAGGTTTGCCGCTTTCGTCTTTTTCAACGTTGCCGTTGGCGTCCTTTTTGTAAGTGTCGATACCGAATGCGCTCAACAAGTCGACGTTGACGGAGTTGTCTGAATTGACGCACAAAAGCACTTCGTTTTTGTTTTTCGGGAATCTGCTGCCCTCGCCTATAAAATCATACGAGCGCATGGTGATTTCTTCGTTGGCGGCAAGTTCTTGCCAATACTTTGCCTGAAGTCCGTTTTCGCCGAGAACAGTCGTCGCAATCGCAGTGGTCGTCAAAGGTCTGGGTTGTTGCGAAACGTCCTTGTATGCAACGTTGCCGTCGGAATCAAAAGTTTTTCTGACAAGATTGTAGCGCAAACCGTATGAAATGTTCATAGCCGTATAATACTCTTTCGGCATTGCTTTCATATAGTCGGCAAACTCAACGGTGATGTCGTTTTTCGTCACGCCGTCCATAAACGATTTGACGATTGACAACATCATTTTTGCCATGGCTCCGTCATACGAACTACTGCTCGAAACCTTGATTTCGTTGGAATCGGGATATGACGTTTGACTGTCGTTCGGCTGAGTTTCCATCATACTCGTCATAAGTTCCATCATGGCGTTGCTGGAAACGTTGTATTGATAAACGCCGAGCGGAACGCCCGACAACATCTCGGTTTCCATCTTCGCAAGGTAGATATTAAAGCCGTTGTAAATGGAAAGCACGAGCGCAAGACCTATAATGCCGATTGCGCCGGCAAAAGACGTAAGCAACGTGCGGCGTTTTTTGGAAACGAGGTTTTTCAAACTCAATCCAAACGCCATGCCTGCGCTCATGGACGTGGGTTTGAACGCCTTATCTCTCTTCTTTTTCTTTTTGGAAAGGCTGTTGAGTCCCAGCTTGTCGAAAATGGCATTGGATTCCTCTCCGACGTTTCTCATTGCCACTTTGCGCTTGTGGTTCGATGTTTTTTTCTTTTTGTCGGGTTCGCCGTCGTTTTGCACGTTTTGACTGTTTATCGCATTGTTTTGAGCCGATAAAGTGCTTGTTTGTACGCTTTCGACTTTTTCAATATTGTCGGTCGTAACTTCTTCGAGGACGATTTTTTCATCGCTTTCTTTGGAAGCTATTTTCTCGATTACCGTTTCCGTTTCTGCCGTTTGTCCTTCGATTTCCGTTTCGGGATTGTAAGGGTTGGTGTCCTCGATAAGTTGACCGTCTTTGAAACGGCAAATACGGGTTGCGTATTGGTAGGCAAGTTCCGCATTGTGCGTAACCATAATGACAAGACGATTTTTTGAAAGCTCTTGCAAAATGTCCATAACCTGAACGCTGAGTTCGCTGTCAAGCGCACCCGTCGGTTCGTCCGCAAGAATGATTTTGGGGTCGTTTACGATGGCTCTTGCGATTGCAACACGCTGCATTTGTCCGCCCGAAAGCTGGTTGGGCTTTTTATCGATTTCCTCATGCATGTTGACCTTGTGCAGTGCGGCAACTGCCTTTGCCCTGCGCGCTTTCTTTTTCTCGCCGACAAGGCTCAATGCGAGTTCGACGTTTTCAAGAACCGTAAGATGCGGAATGAGGTTGTAGCTTTGAAAAACAAAACCTATCGTCGCATTGCGATAAGCGTCCCAGTGCTCGTCGTCAAAATCCGCAGTGGAAACTCCGCCGATGACGAGGTCGCCCGACGTGTATCTGTCAAGTCCGCCGATGATGTTGAGCATGGTCGTTTTGCCGCAACCGCTAGGGCCGAGAATAGCCACAAATTCGCTCTCTCTGAAATTGAGCGAAACTTTTCTCAATGCATGCACGGTTGTCGTCGCGGTGGGATAATCTTTTACTACGTCTTTAAGTTGAAGCATATTGCACCTCAAAAAAATGCGTTGTTTTATATTTTGTTTAATAACTTGTTCTTTTTTTAAACGACAAAGAGAATGACGGACCGTCATTCTCCTTGCATACGTTTCAAAATTGCTCCCCCTATATATCGAATCAGAGCGCAGTTTGATCCGTCATCAAGGAAATGCCCTTGCTCATTGCGTCCGAAATGTTTTTGCAAAGCTCCTCGAGAGTGAGCGAGCTCTTGTGGTTGAACCAGATTTTGAAACATTCCGTCATGCCGGCAGCCGCAAAAGCAACAATGTATTTTACTTTGCCGATGTCGTTTGTCGAACCTTCGTTTTCTTTGAACCAATGCATATACGCCTCAACGATGCGGTCGTTGATTTTGTCCATGAGTTGTCCCGACGTGCTGGATGAAAGGATGTATCTGTTGTTTTGGTCTTGCTTCAAAATTTCGTCTGCAAGCATGCTCAAAAGCGGATACGGATTTCTGATGCTGTTGCGAATATCCGTTTCGCTCATAATTCTGTCAATGCGCGCCATGATGGTGTTTTCGATGTCCGTGCGAACGTCGCCGACGGTGTTGTAGTACATATAAAACGTGCTACGCGTGATATTTGCCTTTTGCGTAAGCTCGCTTATGGTGATGTCGGACATGTCCTTTTCTTGCACAAGTTGTTTGAACGCCTCGAAGATCGCGTTTTTGGTTTTGATGACTCTTTTATCAATTCCGCCGTTTTTCATTTTCTATGCTTCCTAATAGTATTTATTGCGCTGAATCGCTTATTTTTATTTGCAAAATGTATCATATCATATGTTTGTGTGATTTTCCACCGATTTATAAAATATTAATGAAATTAATAAATTATTAAGGTTTGCACATTCTATATTAAAATACCTGTAATTTACGGGATTTATACCCAAAGGAGAAACTATGAAAATCAAAAGAAAAAGAACTCGCAATATTCCCCTGTCGCACAGCAATCTTTCCGCGCACGAAAACTTGCGCTCGCGCTTCGATCCGAACGGCAGTTATACGGGAGTACCCGAAAAACACGGTTATCCCGACGTCCCCGACGGCGAAAAGCCGGTTCAGGACGTTGACGACTTGTAAATTGCGCTTTGCGCAGATGATATTGTTGCTTTGCAACAGTGATATCGCGCTGCGCGCGGTGATATCCTCACTTCGTTCGGGTGATATCGCAACTGCGTTGCGGTTGCGGAAAATTTCAGCTTATTCGAAGCATGCTTATACACCTTATTTGTTTGTTCGGAGACGGATTTGACATATTGCGATTAAAAACTAACGAACACTCATTCAAGGCGCACTCATACACGGAATGTGCAACTTCGAAGACGGAACACGAGCCGCAAGGCGGCGAGCCAAGCGAACGCCGAGCTTGACGGACAGTACAAGCGACTGCGCCGTGTTGTTGCGAAGCTGGCGCACAAAGCGCAGTGTCATAACAAGTGGACGATACCCATTTATGCGAGTGCTGAGTGTTGTCCCCCGCTACGCGGTCACCGTGGGTTCCCTTTTAAGGGGGAACGGTGATTGGGAAAACACGTGAGGAAAGGGGACATGGCATTTAGAGTTCTAAATTCTCACCTCTTGTAGAGGACGAACAAATTTAAAAAATAACAAAAAGCCCTTTTGCATCTGCTCTGTGTATGGCAGAATCGCAAAAAGGCTTTTCGTTATCGTTTGATTATTTTGTATGCTCTTGGTCTATCTTGTCGATGACGCGGAGCACCACGTCCAATCCGAGTCCCACCGTTTCTGCGGAGAAACGCTCGGGCACGTCGTGATAGGTGTGATAATAATGGCTCATGACGGGATTTTGAGCGGCGAAAGTGATTGATTTTACGCCTGATTTTTGGAAAGGCGTGGAATCGCAACCGCCGACAGGGTTTGCGATATCGCCAGGATTTTTGATGCCTGCTTCCCTCATGGCTTCCTTGAACATACGCTCCAAATCTTTGTCGAAGTGCGGGCAGAGCCAGCTGTCGCCGTGAATGACTTCAAAATAATCTTCGTCGGCAACCGAGTCGATGTTGATGTGATACGCATTGTCAAGCATTCCGTCGTTTTTGTGCTTGCGAGTGAATGCGATAGAACCGCGCAGTCCTGATTCTTCCGCACCGATGTTGCAATCGACGATACGGCAGTTTTTGGGCATTTTGTCGGGGTTTTCTTTGTAATACTTCAAAACTTGGTATGCAATCGAAATGCCGGTTGCGTTGTCCATTGCACCGGGGGACGCGATTGCTTCCGTCTTTTCGTTGTACATCGTGAGCAAGAATGCGCAGATGATGACGATAGGCGAAGAATACAACGTCATTTGTTTTATGACGTAATATGCCTTTGCGGTATTGACAAGGGTGTCGTAAGAAAGCGTGTCCGTGCCGTAATTGAGCATCATTATGAGAATAAGCATAACGACGCTGACAATCGTGACGGCGGCAACCGCAATTGCGCCGAGTGCCAAGCGAAGCACCACGCCCACAAATCCGAGTTTGTTTTGCGACGCGCTGAGTTTGAGCGTCCAGCTGGTGTCGGTGTGACCGGAGAGGAAAATCGTATAATCGTATTTTCCGTCATCGGGAAGAAGCTCTGCGTAGGTGTTGTGCGACACTTTGTGCTTAAAGCACCAGTCGAAGCAAGTGTGATACTTAAACACGCTCACCACAAGCCAAATCCACGTACAAATCATGTACATCGTGCATACGAAGTGCATTGCAAGTCCGGCGTAAGCGGACAAACTTGCAAGTATCGTTGCAAGCACGGTGAGCACGCAACCGATTATGCCTGCCCAACCTGCATACGGCAATCCGCCGATAGACGCGTGAGGCGCGAACACGAAGCTCTCGGTGACGGGATTGAGTCCCAACTCTTTGAGCTTGTCCGACATATAGTCGTGATACTTCTTCTCGTTGTTCGAGCCGGGAAGACGCGGGCCTATCTCGCGCGCGGCATACTCTACCATTTTGTAGGCTTCATCGCCGTACTTTTTGAGTTCATCTCTCATAATTTCCTCTTTTCCTTATTTTATTTTGCAAAAAGGCAAAGCACCGATGCGCTTTGCCTGAAAACCGTGGTTATTTGGTGATTTTTTCCATGCCGCCCATGTACTTGCGAAGCACTTCGGGGATGGTGACGGAACCGTCTGCGTTTTGGAATTGCTCGACGATTGCAGGAATAAGTCTGCTGGTTGCAAGACCGCTGCCGTTGAGGGTGTGCACAAAACGCGGTTTGCCCGTTTCGCCATCGCGGAAACGAGTGTTGTTTCTGCGTGCCTGATAGTCGTTTGCGTTGGAAACGGAGGAACATTCCTTGTAAATGCCCATCGACGGAATCCAAAGTTCAACGTCATATGTTCTTGCCATGGAAGCGGAGCAATCCCCTGCCGCAAGTTTGCTCACTCTGAAATGCAACCCGAGTTGCTCGACGAGTCTGGACGCCTTTTCGACAAGCTCTTCGAACGCTTCTTTGCTGTGGTCGGGATGAGCGTATTGCACCATTTCGATTTTGTTGAATTGGTGACCTCTTATCATACCTCTCTCTTCCGCTCTCGCGCTGCCTGCTTCCTTTCTGAAACAAGGAGAGTACGCAAAGAACTTCATCGGAAGTTTGCTTTCGTCGATAATTTCGCCCGCATACATATTGACGAGCGCGGTTTCCGCAGTCGGAAGCATAAAGCGATTGCGTTTTCTGTCCTCGTCGCAGTCGAGCCAATACACCTCGTCGCTGAATTTGGGGAATTGACCTGCGCCGAAGCCGCAGTTGTAGCCGAGTTGATACGGCGGAAGAATAAATTCGTAGCCGTCTTTAAGATGTTCGTCCACGAAGTAGTTGAGCAACGCCCATTCCAGTCTTGCGCCCACGCCTCTGTAAATCCAAAAACCGTTGCCCGAAAGTTTGACTCCTCTTTCGTAGTCGATCATGCCCAGATCGGTGCAGATGTCAACGTGGTTTTTGAGAGGGAAATCGAACTTGGGTTGTTCGCCCACGATTTTGATAACTTTGTTGTTTTCCTTTTCGCCGGGGAGAAGATCGGGATCTGGAATATTGGGCATACAGGCAAGCGCGTCGTTGATCTTTGCGATAAGGTCGTTGATTTTTGCGTCGCCGGCAGCGATTTCGTCGCCGAGTTTTCTCATTTCGTCAAAGATAGGTTCGACGGGTTGTCCCGCTTTTTTGAGAACGGGAATTTGCGCCGACACTTTGTTCTTTTGTGCTTTGAGTTGTTCGATTTCGGTTATCGTGGCTTTTCTTTCGTCATCCCATTTGATGATTTCGGTAAAGTCTGCGTTGTAGCCTTTCTTTGCAAGGGCGTCGACCACCTCTTGCGGATTGTTTCTGATTCTTGCCAAATCCAACATAGTGTGTTTCCTCTAATGTCGATATAGTCTTTATTTTTGATTTTATGCTCAAACGCATGGTTTATGTCGCAAAACTATGCTTTAAAGTTTCGTTTATGCAATTATGTTCACAAGTCTGCCGGGGACGACGATGACTTTTTTAGGTGCGGAAGCAAGCTGATCTTTGACCGCTTCGAGTGCGGCTTTTTCGATTTCTTCCTTGCTTGCGGACGTTGCCACGGTGACTTTCGCTCTCATCTTGGAGTTGATTTGAACGGCAAGTTCCACCTCGTCGAGCACCATTGCCGCGGGATCGAAAGTCGGATACGCTTGATTGAATACGCTGTATTTCTGACCGAGCATTTCCCAAAGTTCTTCGCAGAAATGAGGCGCAAACGGAGCAAGCAAAAGCACCAGATCTTTTGCGCAATCCTTGTAAATCGCGTTCTTCTTTGCAACGTTCGCCTCATAATTGTACATTGCGTTGACAAACTCCATAAGTCTTGCAACTGCGGTGTTGAACGAGAACGCGCCCAAATCGTTGGTGACGCACTTTATGGTGTTGTGGCGCACGCGATTGAGTTCTTTCTCCGCCTTTCCGAGAGGTGCGTCGTCAAAGTTGACTTCGTAGCATTTTTTGACGATACGCTCGATTCTGTCGAAGAAACGGCTGATGGATTCAAGGCCGTTGTCGTTCCACGGACCACCCTCGACGTAGTTGAATCCGAACATGAGATACACTCTGAAAATGTCCGCTCCGTACTTTGCGATCGAATCGTCGGGAGATACGACGTTGCCCTTGGACTTTGACATCTTGTTGCCGTCCGGACCGAGAATCGTGCCTTGGTGCACGAGAGAAAGGAAGGGTTCGTCAAAGTTGAGATAGCCCATATCTCTCAACGCCTTGGTGAAGAAACGCGCATACAAAAGGTGCATGCACGCATGCTCCGCGCCGCCGATGTATTTGTCAACGGGAAGCATTTTGTTTATCCACTCGCTGTCGAACGGCTTATCCGCATTGTGTGCGTCGGGATATCTCAAGAAATACCAGCTCGAACACACGAAGGTGTCGAGAGTGTCGGCGTCGCGTTTTGCAGGACGTCCGCAAACGGGGCAAACCGTATTGATAAACTCATCGCATTTTTTGAGAGGAGATTCTCCGTCGGGAGTAAAGTTTACGCCCAGCGGAAGTCGCACGGGCAAATCCTTTTCCGGAACGGGAACGTCGCCGCAGTGGTCGCAGTGAATTATGGGGATAGGTGCGCCCCAATAGCGTTGACGGCTCACCAGCCAGTCACGCAAGCGATAGTTGGTTTTGAGTCCGCCCTTGCCTTCTTTTTCGAGTTTTTTGAGAATTGCGAGCTTGCCTTCTTCGCTCGTCATACCGTCGAACTCTCCACTGTTGCAGAGAACGCCGTATTCGCAGAAAGGAAGCGAATCGTCAACACCGTCTTTTCCCTTGATGACTCTCTTTATGGGAAGTCCGAGCTTTTGAGCAAACACGAAATCGCGCTCATCGTGTGCGGCAACGCCCATAACCGCGCCCGTGCCGTAGCTTGCGATAACGTAGTCGGCAACCAAAATAGGCACTTCTTCACCGTTGACGGGGTTGATTGCGTACGCGCCCGTCGGAACGCCGGTTTTCTCTCTGGTTGAGGACATACGGTCGATTTCGGTGGCTTTCGCACTCTTTTCTTTGTATTCTTCGACCGCCGCCTTTTGCTCGTCGGTGACAACAAGGTCGACGAGAGGGCTTTCGGGAGCAAGAACGACATAGGTTACGCCGAAGATGGTATCTGCTCTCGTGGTGAATACTTTAAACTTGACGTCGCTGTCTTTGACCGAAAACTCGACCTCACCGCCATAGCTTCTTCCGATCCAGTTCTTTTGCATGAGCTTGGTTTTTTCGGGCCAATCGAGTTTGTCGATGCAATCGAGCAATTCGTCGGCGTAAGCGGTGATTTTGAAAAACCATTGATTGAGGTTTTTGTGGGTGACTTGGCTTCCGCATCTCTCGCAAACTCCGCCCTGTGCTTGTTCGTTGGCAAGCACGGTGTTGCAGGACGGACACCAGTTTACGGGAGCTTCCTTGCGATATGCAAGCCCTTTTTTGTAGAGTTGAAGGAACATCCATTGCGTCCACTTATAGTAGTCGGGCATGCATGTTTTGATTTCGTAATCCCAGTCGTACATTGCTCCGATGCGTTTGAGTTGTCCTTCCATCGTAGCGATGTTTTTGAGGGTGCTTTCTTCGGGATGAATACCCGTTTTTATGGCATAGTTTTCAGCAGGCAAACCGAACGCGTCGAATCCCATCGGTTGAAACACCTCGTATCCTTGCATGCGTTTGAAACGCGCAAACGTATCGGCAGGGCCGTAGTTGTACCAATGTCCCGCGTGAAGTTTCGCGCCGGAGGGATAGGAAAACATTTCAAGACAATAATACTTTTTGTCTACTCTCGAACGGTCGAACTTGTAAAGCCCGGTGTCCGCCCAAATCTTTTGCCATTTGCTTTCAATTTGCTTATAGTCCATAAGCGTGAGGCACTCCTCTAATTAAAATAATAATATTTAGTTTAATACCAATATAAAACATTGTCAAGCGCGGATAAAAACTCCGCCGCCTCGCAAGGCAAGATTGTGGCGCACTCCGAGCGAAAATTTCGATTTTTTTGTGCCGCCGAAAAAAATTTTCCGCCGATTGCTATTGAATGTACAAACAAAAATTGATATAATCGAAACGATATAAAAATCGGAGAAAATTATGAAAAAACGCACTATCGTCGCAACGATTTTGATTTTAACTCTGCTCGTATCCGCACTTACGCTTGTTGCGTGCGGCGATAGAGACACTCCGCCCGAAGAACAGGTTTCCTTCGTCAAAACGGACGGAGCGAAAATTATAGACGAAAACGGCAATGCAATCGGCCTTTACGGCACCAATCTCGGCGGCTGGCTCGTGCAGGAAAGCTGGCTCGTGCAGGAAAGCTGGCTCGTCCCCACCGACATCGGCAAAGAGTACGGGCAAATCGACATGATGATAGAGCTTGCAAACAGGTTCGGCGAGGACGGCATGCAAGAGCTTTTGGACGTGTACGAGAACAACTGGGTGACGGAACTCGATTTTCAGCGCATCAAAGAACTCGGCATGAACTGCGTGCGCATCCCCTTCACATATCTGAATTTCACCAACCCCGTGAAAAAAGTCGGAGATACGTACGAGCGTACTCCGTATGAAGAGCTGAAAGTGGACGAGAGCAAATTCGCACGTCTCGATTGGGCAATCGAAATGTGCAAAAAATATTCGCTTTACGCCATCCTCGATATGCACGGCGCAGTCGGTTCGCAAAGCGGAAACGACCACACCGGCGACATTGCCTATCCCGACGGAGGCAGACTTTGGGGAGAGGACGAAACGGGCGAAATATGTCGTCTCAAAACAATGGAAATATGGGTTGCCATAGCAAATCGCTACAAAAACAACAACACCGTTGCGGTGTACGACCTCATGAACGAACCGGGCATAAAAAACGAGAGCGGCACTCAAACCACAACGCCGAGAACGCACGAATATTTCGACACTCTTTACAAGGCAATCCGCGAGGTCGACAAAAATCATATCATCTGTATGGAATCTTGCTGGACTTTCGCAAACCTTCCTAAGCCCGACAAATACGGATGGGAAAACGTGATTTATCAATATCATCACTACAACTGGGCAAGCGCGGGCGTTGCGAACTCGACTTATTACGGTATTCAGATCACGACAAACAATCTCTCCACAAAAGAGTATCGCGTCCCCGTTCTCATAGGTGAATTCAACGTGTGGGCAGACTCGCATCCCGACAAGGTGAACGCAACGCACAAAGAGTCTTCTCAAACGGAAGAGGACGCCTGGGCGGGAGTTATGGAACTCTATTGCGGATTGGGCTGGAACTTCACCACCTGGAATTTCAAGCACGCTGCCGAACGTTCCTCCTGGGGACTTTTCAATTATGACAACAACGTCGAGCGCATGTGGGAGCAGGCAAACTACAAAACCATGACCAAAGACGAAATTGCAACAATCTGGGCAAGACACAATTCAAGCAACTATCTTGTCAACACCTCTCTCACAAATTGCATCACGCCCTATCTTGCCTCGTTCAATACAAACGGCAACGACAACAGGTCGTATTCTGAAATCAAGGCAAGCAAAAACTACTATATCCTCACCGGCAAGAAATCGTCGCAAGAGGAATGAACAACATCGTTGGACAGAACAAATTAATCGTGATATAATATCAAAATCAACAAAGGCGAGGAACAGTATGTTCGTATCATTCGAAGGTTGCGAAGGCGTGGGAAAATCCACCCAGCTCAAACTTCTCAAAGACTATCTCGAATCAACAAATCAACATGCGGTTTACGTGCGTGAACCGGGCAGCACCCATATTTCCGAACAAATCCGCAAAATAATTCTCAACCCCGAAAACGAAGAAATGACGGGCGTCACCGAAGCGTATCTTTATGCGTCGTCGAGGGCGCAACTCGTGCGCGAAGTCATCAAGCCTGCGCTTGAAAGAGGCGAACTTGTGGTGTGCGACAGGTACGTTGACAGCTCCATTGCGTATCAGGGTTATGCGCGCGGTTTGGGTGCCGACCTCATCAAAAAAATCAATGCTCCCGCAATCGACGGACTTCTTCCCGACATCACTATATTCCTTGATTTGAAGCCGAGTGAAGCGTGGCGCACTTTCCGCATAACGGACGACAGGCTGGAGCTTGAATCGGCAGAATTTCACGATAGAGTATATGCGGGCTATAATGCAGAAATAGCAGGTTCAGGCACTCGTTTTGTGAGGATAAAACCCGATTTCGACAAAAACGTGACTTCTCAAAAGATAATCGAAGCACTAAGGCAAAGAGGTGCTATAAAGTGAACGACGTCACCTTTGAAAAAGCGTTGCGCGCATCGCGCGCGTACGGACTTATCCGCAACGACTTCTCTTCGGGACTCGGACACGCATACATGGTGGTGTCCCCCGACGACGAAATCGTCGACGAATTTTTCACGCTCGTAGCGGCAAGCGTCTATTGCAAAAATCACGACGCATGCCTAAATTGCTCCGAGTGCAGAAAGGTGATTCACAACAACCATCCCGACGTCTATCACGTGTTCCCCACAAAAGACAAAATCAAGGTTGACGACGTTGAGCAAATGCTCGACACCGTGTCGATAAAACCGCTTTCGGGACACAAAATCTACTTCATTCATCGCGCGGATCAGATGAATGCGCAAGCGCAAAACAAGTTGCTCAAAACGCTTGAAGAACCGCCCAAAGACGTGACGATTTTTCTCGGCGTTGCAAACGAAGCGAGCATGCTCGACACCATAAAATCGCGCGCAAGAGCGGTTGCGATAGACGTGTTCGACGAAGACGTCGTGTACAACGCCCTTTTGTCGCTGGGCATAGACAAGGACACTTGCGCGGTTGCCGCGGCTTGCAGCGAGGGACAACTGGGCAAAGCGTACAAGATTGCGCAATCGCCCAAGTACGCCGACCTATACAAGTGCGCGATATATCTTTTGACAAATCTCAATCGCAGCTCGGACGTCGTCAAAGTGGACGGAATCGTCGCGACCGAGCAGGATTTGAGCGGACTTTTGGACGTTTTGAGCATAATCCTTCGAGATATGCTCGTGTGCAAACAAAATCAAAATCTTATGTTGTCCAAACACTTATCGTCGGACATAATAAATTTGAGCAGTCGCTACTCCGAGCGTGCGCTTGCGGAAATTCTGTTCAGAATAAACGTCGCGCGTCGCAAACTGTCGCTCAACGTCAACGTTATGGCAACCGTAGACGACTTGCTCTTTTCAATGTTGGAGGCAAAACATAAATGGCAATAATAGTAGGCATAAAATTCAGAAACACCAACAAGGTGTATTATTTCGATCCCAAAGACCTCGCTTTTGAAGAGGGCGACGGCGTGATTGTGGAAACCGCGCGCGGACAAGAATACGCAACATGCGCAATCGCAAACAAGGAAGTAGGCGAAAACGAAATCGTCCAACCCTTGAAACCCGTCGTGCGCAAAGCCACCGAAGAGGACGTAAAACGCGTTGAAAAAAACCTTCAGGACAAGGAACACGCGCTCAAAGTCATCCGTGAAAAAGTGGCGGAAATGAACATAAACATGAAGCTTGTGGACGCGGAATACACCTTTGACCGCACTAAGCTCATCTTCTACTTCACGGCGGAAGGCAGAGTGGATTTTAGAGAACTTGTGCGCGTGCTTGCGTCGATATTCAAAGTTCGTATCGAACTTCGTCAAATCTACGAACGCGACGACACGAAAATGCGCGGCGCACTTGCGCCTTGCGGTCGTCCGTGTTGCTGCACCACACACCTGCCTGACTTCGAAAAAGTGTCCATAAAAATGGCAAAAGTGCAAGGTTTGAGCCTCAATCCCCAAAAGATAAGCGGCGTTTGCGGCAGATTGATGTGCTGTTTGAAATACGAAAACGCATATTACACCGAAACGTACAAACTTATGCCGAAAGTGGGCAGCAAAGTCAAAACGGCGGACGGCGAAGGTACGGTTGAATCAAACGACCTGATAAAGCAAACGGCTCGCGTGAAAGTTATGCTCAAGGACGGCAGCTTCGACGTGCGCACCTACGCCCTCGAAGACATGAAAATTGCCGAACGCCAAAACGCCGCCGAACTCGACAAAGACGACGATTAAATCAAATTCATCAAAAAACGAACTATTTTAAAAGGTTTTGCCAAAAGCAAAACCTTTTGATTTTCATTCGAAAATATAGTTGTCCGTGTTCCATGCGTAATAGTCGTATTCCAGCGGCGTCATATCATCTTCCTTTGCCAAATTCGCTATTACTTTTTGAAATAATTCATACTGATACGGTGCGTTGCCTTGATCTCTCGTCAATCTACTCCAACTCACGTTCGCAAGAGCCTTTTTGACGCCTTTCGCATCCCCGCAAACCTTATCGTCCTTTTTCTGCGAATAAAAACTTACTGCGTTTTTTATCATAACGCTATCCATCGGACAATGGCATTTCTCGAAATTCTTCCTGATTGCCTCGTTTCCGTATGATGCAATATAAAAATATTTTGCGGTCATATTTATGAGTTTTTGGCAATTTCCGAATGAAAAACCGTATTTCGAAAGAGCGTTTTCAACCACACTTTCCGTTTCGTAAAAATCATACTCGTTTCCTGACAATATATTGTCGATATATCTGTGCACCGCATTTTTCGCTTGCAGGTTTTGTCTGATATTTTTTCTATCACCGGAAAAAGCCGTACGCATCGTTGCGTCGCGCATCGCCATTTCGTAAACGAAATCAAATATTCTGCAATCTACGTATCCCATTTTATTTGATTATTGCCTTAAAGCCACCGCCAAACCTAACTTGTCTCAGTCTGACATCTTCGCCGTAAGACACGATTTTTATTTTTACTGTGGTAGAAGAAGATGCCCATCCGCTTGCTTTTTCAAAAGAAATGTCCTCGCCGTAATCGACCATTTTGACTTTTGCATCCTCACCATAGTCAACAACTTGCAAAGTAACGGTTTTACCACGCAATGCTTTAAAATCCGATCTGGAATATCCCATAATATCCCCTCCTTAAAAAATATAAATTTAAAAACATAATCCCTATGCCTTTTACATCATCCTACAAGAAGATTTCTTCTTTGTCAAGATTTTTAAGAAGTTTTCTACTAGAATCACAACTATGAAGATAGCAGAACGATTAAAAGAATTACGACAAGAAAACGGCTTGTCTCAAAGTGCGCTTGCGCACAAAATAGGCGTAAGCCAAAAAGCTATCGACTATTGGGAAAGAGGCGTCAACGAACCAAAAGCAACATATATTGTGAAATTGGCTGATTTTTTCGATGTTTCGGCAGACTATATTCTGGGAAGAGAAAACTAAAACATCTTATTTTTGCGACGCTAAAAATCGTCTGATTGAGATGAAGAACAAGAAAGAGGCATTTGCGATGGCAGCCTAATTTACTAATATGTAAATGCAGTGACAATCACAAATATCAAGATATTAAACGGTTTAAAACTTCGCTATTTAGATGAAGAACAAGGAAAAACCCTTTGTTCGGCAACCCTAACGTACAAGTCGTACGTGAGTTGATGGACAAGAAAAGTTAATAAGAAGTTTTATTTGTTAAAATCGTCTGATTGAGATGAAGAACAAGAAAGAGGCATTTGCGGTGGCAGCCTAATTTACTAATGCGTAAATGACTGTCAGCACAAATGCCTCTGCCGTAGTTATTCGCTCAATCAGGCGATTTTACTTGCAGTTTTTGCAATCGGTCATCTCACCGCCACTCTTTTTCGCGCGAGATTTCGTTGTTTTGCTCGTTTTGGGTTCGTCGCAATGACATGCGCCGCTGCGTTTTGTTTGTTTGGTTTCGGATTTTGCCATAAATTTCTCCTTTTGGGGCTTTTTGCCCGGATTTTGTTTATCCTTGCGGACTAAAAGTAGTATGGCAAAAAGGTTGCGTTTATATACCTTGCGCTGTGAAAAAAATGTGGTATAATATGGATATGGTACACATCGGCAACAGCTGGGACGAAATTCTCAAAGAGGATTTTGACAGCGAAAATTATCAAAATTTGCGCAAGTTTCTTGCATCGGAATATCGCTCTCACGTGATATATCCCGATATGCACGACATCTTCAACGCGCTCAAATACACGCCATACGAAAAGGTGAAAGCGGTGATTTTGGGGCAAGATCCCTATCACGGCGCGGGGCAAGCTCACGGCATGTGCTTTTCGGTCAAACCGAACGTGCCCGCTCCGCCGTCGCTTGTCAACATATTCAAGGAAATCGAAACGGACGTCGGCGTGAAAAACACGTCCCCTTATCTTGTCAACTGGGCAAAACAAGGCGTGCTTCTTCTCAACACCGTACTCACCGTGCGCGAGGGGCAACCCAATTCGCACAAGGGACACGGCTGGGAAGTGCTGACGGACAGCATAATAAAAAAACTCAACGCGCGCAAAAATCCTATCGTGTTTATGTTGTGGGGCTCAAACGCACGCTCCAAAAAGGCTTTGATAACCAATCCGCAACATTTGGTTTTGGAGTGTCCGCACCCCTCGCCACTGTCGGCATACGCAGGATTTTTCGGGTGCAAACACTTCTCAAAATGCAACGATTTTCTCAAAGAACACGCTCAGACGCCCATAGACTGGCACACAACACCGGAGGCATAATATGCTAAACATCGAAAGAATAAACGAACTTGCCAAAAAAGCAAAAACCGTCGGACTTACCGACGAAGAAAAAGAAGAACAAGCAAAACTTCGCAAAGAGTACGTGCAAAGCGTGGTGGGAAATCTCCGCGCGCAACTCGACAACACGTATGTTCTGGACAAGGACGAAAACAAGGTGAAACTCACCGCTTACAACAACGTAAATCCCGTGGGCGACGGCAAAAAAGAGGATTGACGCGCCCCTGTTTTTTATTGAAAAAATATTCTTTTTTGTCTTGAAAATCGCGCGCGTATATCATATAATATACAAGTTGCAAACAACAAATACAACACCTCGAATCCGAGGAGGATAAAATGGATAGAATCTATACAGTTGATATCAAAGGTTTCAAAGCGGACCTTCCCGTGCTTCCCCTTCCCAACGGCATAAGCATTTGCTTTTTCAATCTTCACGGCGACTCGGCCCTGACGGAGCATTGCGGAAAGGAACTTGCCAAACTTCTCGACGGCTGCGACGTCGTCATCACGGCGGAATCCAAGGGCTTGCAACTCAGCCACGTCATCGCGCGCGAGCTTGGACAAAGATACTACGCCGTGTGCAGAAAATCGAAGAAACTGTATATGCAAGACGGCATCCAAACGAGCGTGAAATCCATAACGACAGGCAACGAACAAACGCTGTATTTGTCAAAGCACGACGCAGACCTCATCAAAGGCAAAAAGGTTGCGATCGTGGACGACGTCGTATCGACGGGCGGCAGTCTCAGAGGGCTTGAACAAATCGTCAATCTCGCAGGAGGCATAATCTACAAAAAGGCATTCGTGCTTGCAGAGGGTGATGCGGCAGAGCGCGACGACATCGTGTATCTTGCAAAAATTCCCATCATCACGGACTGAACAAAGCAAATATGTTATTCACAAAATCGGCATTTTATAATGCCGATTTGCATTGATAAAGGGTTTGTTTTGTCGTTTATCAATGTTTTATAAACAACGCATAAACGACTTTCAAAACGGTTGCGGAGCAAAAAACATGCTTGAACTTCTTATGCCGGCAGGCAATCTCAAAAAACTGAAAACCGCTTTTCACTTCGGCGCAGACGCCGTTTATATCGGTGGCAAAGCGTTTTCTTTGCGCGCATTTGCGGACAATTTTTCAAACGAAGAAATCATCGAAGCGGCAAACTATGCTCACGCACTCGGCAAAAAAGTTTACGTCACGGCAAATATTTTTGCAAGGAACGACGACCTTGACGCATTGAAAAACTATTTCGCGTTTTTGCAATCGGCAGCCGTAGACGCCGTGCTTATAAGCGACGTGGGCCTTGTTGCGCTTTGCAAAGAAGTTGCTCCGAAACTCACGGTTCACCTCTCCACACAAGCCAACACGACAAATTTGCTTGCCGTCAAATTTTGGCAAAGCATGGGCGTAAAACGAGTTGTGCTTGCAAGAGAGTTGGGACTTGAAGAAATAAAACAAATCCACGCCGCAGTGCCCGATATGGAGCTCGAAGCGTTTGTTCACGGCGCAATGTGCATGAGTTACAGCGGCCGCTGTTTGCTGTCCACCTACTTTTCGGGGCGCAGCGCAAACAAAGGCGCGTGCATACAGCCTTGCAGATGGGGCTATCGCATCACCGAAACCGAACGCCACGCATCCAAGCCGCTTGACGTCGAAGAGGACGAAAGAGGCACGTACTTTATGAACAGCCGCGATTTGAGACTGCTCGAACACATACCCTCTTTGGCGGAGTGCGGCATAGTGTCTTTAAAAGTCGAAGGACGGATGAAGAGCGAGTTTTACGTTGCAACCGTCGCAAACGCCTACCGCCACGCGATAGACGAATACTTGCAAACGGGCAAAATTCAAAACGCGCAAAAATACAATGCCGACCTCGAAACCGTGGCGCACCGCACTTACACGGACGCGTATTTCGAAGGTGACAATCTCGACACCGTTTGCCTTGACGAAGGACAATCCCCCGAAAAGTTTATTTTCACGGCGGTCGTGCTCGAGTGCAAGGACGGCGTCGCAACCGTCGAGATGCGCAACCGCTTCAAATCCGGCGAAACGCTTGTCGTCCTCTCCCCCGATTGCAACGACGGCAAGCGTTTTGCAATCGGCGAAATAACTCATACATCCGACCACGCCGTCACCGACGACGCAAAACTCGTGCAACACATCTATTCTTTTGTATGTCCGTTCGACTTGAAGTGCGGAGATATATTGTTGAAAGACAACAAAACCGTATAATGCCTATATTCCAAAGAATGATTGCCCGGTGGAGCGTGCTTTGCACGCAAGCGGATACTTGAAAATTTTGTACGCTATACTTGCGATAATTTACATCATTTCCCTTCCGGGAGATTGCCACGCTTACGCTCGCAATGACAAAAGAGTGAAGACACCCACCCGAACGAACACTTATTCAGAGCGTACTTATACACGGTATGTGCCTATTCGGAGTGCGAGCCGCAACGGCGGCGAGAATATGAGCGCCGAGCTTTCGTCGCACACAAGCTCCTTTTGCTTCA
>ERZ1027033.193-NODE-193-length-42859-cov-6.947341_pt1 | contig 42859 bp, 56 predicted proteins | sample MGYA00519444_ERZ1027033 | MGnify/ENA primary metagenome ERZ1027033 (study PRJEB26926, sample SAMN06164887) | human gut metagenome | biome: ENVO:00009003; feature: ENVO:2100002; material: ENVO:00002003 | host: Homo sapiens | place: USA | collected 2012 ...
GTAACACCCCGGCCCCCGCCGTCCCCGTGACTACCGCCCCGGCCTACACCCTGGACCAAATCTCCCGTGCCGGTGCCTCCCTGGTGGATGCCGGGAAGATGCAGCAGCTTTTGGAGCTGCTGGGCCGCTACGGTGTGCAGGCCGTCACCCAGCTCCAGCCGGAGCAGTATGGCACCTTTGCCACCGAACTCCGGGCCCTGGGCGCTCAGATTTAAGGAGGTGCCCCATGCCTCCTGAGAAACACGCCCTGCTTTCGGCGTCCTCCGCCTCCCGCTGGCTGGTATGCACGGCGGCCCCCCGCTTTGAGGAGGGCCTGCCGGAGAACACCAGCGAGTATGCGGAGGAGGGCCGCCTGGCCCACGCCATTGGGGAGCTCAAGGTCACCAAGAAATGCACCCCCATGAGCTCCCGGACCTACACCACACGGCTCAACAAGCTCAAGAAAAACCCCCTCTACACCCCGGAGATGGACAAGACCACAGACCTGTACCTGGAACACATCACGGAGCAGGTTATGGGCTATGACAGCGCCCCTACCGTGGCCGTGGAGGTCAAGGTGGAGTTTTCGGACTATGTGCCGGAGGGCTTTGGCACCTGTGACTGCTGTATCATCGGCGGGGACCACCTCAGCATTGTGGACTACAAGCACGGCAAGGGCGTCCCCGTGTCTGCCGTGGGCAACCCGCAAATGCGGCTTTACGCCCTGGGCGCTCTCAAGCGCTATGCCCCCGTGTTCGGGGACACCATCAAGCGGGTCCGCATGACCATTGACCAGCCCCGGCTGGACAGCTACACCACGGATGAAATCACCGTTGAGGAGCTGCGGTCCTGGGGCGAGAGCATCAAGCCCATTGCCCAGAAAGCCTTTTCCGGCCTGGGTGAGTTTGTCCCCGGTGACCATTGCCGCTTTTGCCGTGGCAAGGCCCAATGCCGGGCCCGTGCCAATGTCAACACGGCGCTGGAGGACTTCAAGGACTGCGTGCCCCTGGGCTGGTCCCCGGCCATGCAGGCGGACTTTGACACCACGGGCTTTAGACCCTCAAACGCCCTCACGGATGCAGAGATTGGCGATCTGCTGGAACGGGGCAAGCTGCTGGTCCAATGGTACAAGGACCTGGAGGCCTACGCCACGGAGGCCCTGCTGGCGGGCAAGGAAATCCCCGGCTGGAAACTGGTGGCGGGCCGGAGCAATCGGGCCTTTACGGACCAGGACGCCGCCATCCAAGCGGTCATTGCCGCCGGATATGATGAGGCCCTGGTCTATGACCGCAAGCCCAAGACCCTCTCCGAGCTGGAGAAGTTGATGGGCAAGGCAGAGTTTGCGGAGAAGATTGGCGGCTATGTCATCAAGCCGCCCGGCAAGCCCACCCTTGCCCCGGCCTCTGACAAGCGGGAGGCCTACACCCCCGCCGCCGCTGACTTCGCCGGGGTGGCCGCCGATGCTTAAATACAACACCTGCGCCCACGCCCGGCCCCGGATGCACCCGTTTGTCCCTGTGGATGTCCGGGACCGTGACCCGGTTTACCCTGTGGCCCCCTGCTGCAAGAGGGCCGTGAGCTACAAGGTGGCGGAGCCCAGGAGCTACCTCTCCGCCATCCCAGACCGGGAAGTCTGCGAAAACTGCCCCATGTTCACGGACCCTGACACCCTCATCTCCATGCAGGCGGACACATTCCATGCAGACATCTACATGGACCGGCTCATTGACCTGCCGGTCACTAACATCCGCAAGCTGTTCAAGCTGCTGCACCTCTACCGCTGGGAGAATGAGCGGGCCATTGACAGCCTGGTCCCCTATCTGGCCCGGGCCGTCCAGGAGAGCAAAGACGCCTGGAAACTGGCCTCTGCGGACTATGTGCATGGCTGGCGCAAGGTGGACAACCCCAAGAGCCGCCACCCGGCGGTGGTGGAAATCCTCAAAAACAATGGCCGCCTGACCCGCCAGCTCAAAGCCGCCAAAGCCCGGCATGAGCGCTGGGCAAAAATCCAGTCTATCTGGGCGGAAATCTCCGCTCATTGATACGAAACACCCAATGAAATCACAAAAAGGAGAACAAAGATTATGTATCAGAATGACCCCATGAAAGTGCTGACCGGCGAGGTGCGCCTCTCCTATTGCAGTCTGACCACCCCCAGGGCCGCCAAGCAGGGCGGGGAGCCCAAGTATTCCGTCACCCTGCTCATCCCCAAGACGGACAACGCCACCAAGGCGGACATTGACGCCGCCATCAACGCCGCCGCCCAGGAGGCCTTGGCCAAGGTGTGGAACGGTGCCCGGCCCCCCGTGGTCAAGGTGCCCATCCATGACGGTGACGGCGTGCGCCCCTCCGGCGTCCCCTTTGGTGATGAGTGCAAGGGCCATTGGGTCCTGACCGCCTCCACCAAGAACAAGCCCCAGGTGGTGGGCATCGACAACATCAACTGTGAGCTGGCCCCCTCCGACATTTACAGCGGCATGTATGGCCGGGTGACCGTCCGCTTTTTCGGCTACTCCAACAGCGGCAACAAGGGCATCGGCTGCGGCCTGGGCAATGTCCTCAAGACCCGTGACGGGGAGCCCCTGAGCGGCCAGGCCTCCGCCGCCTCCGACTTTGCCGAGATTGGTGCCGCCCCGGCGGCCACCCCGAACTATGGGGCGGCAATGCCCGCCACTCCGGGGGCCTACGGTGCCCCTGTCAACACCCCGCCCTGGAACAGCGGCAACGGCATCAACCCCATCACCGGACAGCCCATGTAAGGAGGCCCACTCATGCACCATCTCAGCATAGACCTGGAAACCTACTCCAGCGTGCCGCTGGCAAAGGCCGGGGCCCAGAAGTACATCAAGAGCCCTGACTTTGAAATCCTGCTCTTTGCGTACAGCGTGGATGGTGCGCCTGTTGAAATCATCGACCTGGCACGGGGGGAGAGGCTCCCCCCGTGGCTGGTCCAGGCCATCACCAGCCCGGAGTACATCAAGCACGCCTATAACGCCCCGTTTGAGTGGGGCTGCCTGTCCAAGTATCTGGGCACCCTGCCGCCGGACCAATGGCGCTGCACTATGTTCCACGGCCTCTACTGCGGCTACACGGCAGGCCTGGAGGCCACCGGCAAGGCCCTGGGGCTCCCCCAGGACAAGCAAAAGCTCAACACCGGCAAGGCGCTCATCCGCTATTTCTGCATCCCCTGCAAGCCCTCCAAGGCCAACGGCCAGCGGACCCGCAACCTGCCCCAGCATGACCCCGCCAAATGGGAGCTTTTCAAAACCTACTGCAAGCAGGATGTGGTCACCGAGATGGAGATTGAGCGGCGGCTGTCCGCTTTCCCCGTCCCCGACTGGGTGCAAAAGCAATGGGAAACCGACCTCATCATCAACGCCAGGGGCGTGGCCGTGGACCTGGAGCTGGTCACCGGGGCCCTCTATCTGGGGGACACCGTGCGCCAGACCCTCATGGCGGAGGCCATGCAGCTCTCCGGCCTTTCCAACCCCAACAGCGTGGCCCAGCTCACCACATGGCTCCAGGAGGAGATTGGTGAGGAGCTGGCCGATCTGCGCAAGGACACCGTGGCCCGCCTGCTGGGCCGTGACGATAACAGCCCCCAAGTGAGCCGGATGCTGGAAATCCGGCAAGAGCTGGGCAAGACATCCACCAAAAAATATGACGCCATTGAGGCCGCCGTCTGCGATGACGGACGGGTCCGGGGCCTGCTCCAATTCTACGGGGCGAACAGGACCGGGCGGTGGGCCGGGAGGCTGGTGCAGGTCCAAAACCTGCCCCGGACCTACACGGAGCCGCTGGACCTGGCCCGTGAACTGGTCAAGGCCCGCAAGCTGGACGCCCTGCGGCTCATCTATGGCAGCGTGCCCGACACCCTCAGCCAGCTCATCCGCACGGCCTTTGTGGCCCCGGAGGGCCATGTCCTCATTGATGCCGACTTTTCGGCCATTGAGGCCCGTGTCATCTCCTGGCTGGCCGGTGAACAATGGCGGCTGGAGGTGTTCCGCACCCATGGCAAAATCTATGAGGCATCCGCCTCTCAAATGTTCGGCGTCCCCCTGGAGCTCATCAAAAAGGGCCGCCCGGAGTACGCCCTCCGCCAAAAGGGCAAGGTGGCAGAGCTGGCCCTGGGCTACCAGGGCAGCACCGGGGCCCTCATCACCATGGGAGCCCTGGACATGGGGCTCACCGAGGAGGAGCTGCCGGACATCGTGAGCCGCTGGCGGGAGGCCAACAAGCGCATCCGTGACCTGTGGTATTCCATGGACAGCGCCGCCGTCCAGGTCATCACCGAGGGCGGCAGCGTGGGCGTCAACGGCCTGTTGCTGACCCGTGAGTATGACTATGACAACGGCGTGGACTGCCTGACCATCCGGCTCCCCTCTAACCGCAAGCTCTACTATATCAGCCCCAGCATTGGCCAGAACGAGTGGGGGCGGCCCTCCATCTCCTACATGGGCATGGACCAGAAAACCAAGCGGTGGAAACGCATTGAAACCTACGGCGGCAAGCTGGTGGAGAACTGCGTGCAGGCCATTGCCCGTGACTGCCTGGCCGCATCCATTGACCGGCTGGAGGCTGCCGGGCTCCCCGTCGTGTTCCATGTGCACGACGAGGTAGTTATTGATGCGGCCCCCTTTGCTGATGAGGACACCATGCTGGACACCGTCTGCTCCATTATGGGGGAGCCGGTCCCCTGGGCCCCTGACCTGCCACTCAAAGCGGCTGGCTGGGTGGGCTACTACTTCACCAAAGACTAAGGAAAGGATTGATTGCCGGTGCAGTATATGGGCGGGAAAAGCCGGATTGCCCGGCAGATTGCGGAGTTTATCAATGAGATACCAAGGAGGAAAGTCACGGATTGCCAGACCCCTTGCCCAGATAATCACGCTTGTGGCGGGGGGGGGCGGACTGCTTTGTCAGCCTATTTTGCGGCAGTTGTGCCGTTGAGAGCAAGGTGCAGGGCTTTTCCCGCAAGATACTCAATGACCGCCACAAATACCTCATTGCCATGCTCCAGGGCGTCCAAAACGGATATGAGCTGCCGGAGCGTATCACCCCGGAGGAATACCGCTACATACGGGACCACAAAGACGATGACCCCGCTCTGGCTGGTTTCGTGGGCTTTGGGTGCAGCTTTGGCGGCAAGTGGTTTGGAGGCTATGCCAGAAACGCCTCCGGCACCAACTACGCCCTGCAAAGCAAGCGCTCACTTCTCAAAGATATGGCCACTTTGCAGGATGCCTGCTTTGTGTGCGAGGACTACCGCCGAGTGTGCATCCCGCCGGGAGCGGTCATCTATGCGGACCCGCCCTACAACAACACAACGGGGTACAGCGGGGAGCGGTTTGACAGCGCTGAATTTTGGCGGGCCATGCGCCTCCTGGCCGATACTGGCCACACGGTATTTGTGAGCGAACAGGAGGCACCGCCCGGTATTGAGTGCATCTGGGAAAAGCCATTCACCCGGACCCTGGACCGCAACAAAGGCAATCAATTCACCGTCACCGAAAAGCTGTTCTATTTACCAGCAAGGAGGCATGGACCATGCACATGATAAACGATAAAGGCGAGGCCGTCTATTACAACTATGTCCACAAGAACAACAAGGACTACTGGGTGGTGCAGGGCATTGGCTCCACCGTTGTCTACGGACGGGACCGGGAGCGCCGCAAGAGCCGCCACTTTACCCAGGAGCAGCAGGCGGAGCGCTACCTTGCCCGGCATGGTTTCCGTGCCGATTGACCGCCGTTTTTCCGGCGGAAAAAATGCAAAGGAGAAACACCGACATGAGCGGATTACTTATTGACTGCTTTGCCGGTGGCGGAGGGGCCAGCAAAGGCATTGAGCTGGCCCTCAACCGCCCCATTGACATTGCCGTCAACCATGACCCGGAGGCCATCCGCATCCACAAGGTCAACCACCCCCACACGCTGCACTTGACGGAGGACATTTTCACCGTTGACCTCCAGAAATATGTGGCGGGCAGAAAAGTTGATCTGATGTGGGCCTCCCCGGACTGCACCAGCCATTCAAAGGCCAAAGGCGGACAGCCCCGGCACCAGGGGCTCCGCATCCTCCCCTGGGCGGTCTACAAGCACGCAAAGGCAATTTTGCCGGAGGTCATCATCATGGAAAATGTGGAGGAAATCCAGCAATGGGGCCCTCTGGATGACACCGGCAGGCCCATCAAAGAACGGGCTGGGGAGGACTACAACAAATTCATCAAGGCCATGTGTTCCCTGGGGTACGCCTTTGACAGCCGGGAGCTGGTGGCCGCCGATTATGGAGCACCGACCACCAGAAAACGGTGGTATGCCATTTTCAGACGGGACCACCGCCCCATCATCTGGCCGGAGCCCACGCACAGCAAAGACGGCCACCCCGGCACAGAGAAATGGCTCCCCTGCGGTGACTTCATAGACTGGTCTGACCTGGGAAAATCCATCTTTGACCGGCCAAAGCCCCTGGCGGATGCCACCATGCGCCGCATTGCCAACGGCTACCGCAAATATGTGGTGGAAAATCCGGCCCCATACATCGTGAACAACCAGGAGGCCGTTGCTTTCCTCGTCCAATATCATGGGGAAACCAAGGCCGGGGACGCACGGGGCCAACTGCTGACTGAGCCCATTAAGACCATTGACACCAGCAACCGCTATGGGCTTGTGACGGCCTTTGTCACCAAGTTTTACAAAACCGGCATTGGCCAGAGCTGCCGGGGCGAAAACCCCACGCCTGTGACCCACTCCCAGGCGGCGGAGCATCTGCATGAGGAGCTGGGGGATGTACGCCTGTGCCTCAAGGTGCTGGATGCCGCCATGGGCGAGGACAACACCGCCGCCGTGGAGGCGGAAAAGCTCCGGCGCTGGCTGGACCGCATCACCCAGGAACAGAAAAACCCAGAGTAAGAGGTGCCGCCCCATGCAATATGACCGCAAAATTACAATATCCGCCGGGAACAACCGGCGGGCCATGACCTGGACGCCCCAGACCATGCTCATCTCAGAGCTGTGGGCCCGGCTCCAGACCCCGGCCAGAGGCACGGAAACCCTGGCGGAATATCTGAATATGAAAAAGGCCCAGCAGGATGACCTCAAGGATGTGGGCGGCTTTATGGCCGGCACCCTGTCCGGCCCCCGCCGCAAGGCCAACGCCGTGACCGGGCGTGATGTGGTCACGCTGGACCTGGACAACATCCCCTCCGGGGGCACGCAAGATGTCCTCCGCCGTGTGGAGGCCCTGGGCTGCGGCTATTGCATCTATTCCACCCGTAAGCACAGCCCGGCGGCTCCCCGCCTGCGGGTGCTGCTGCCCACGGACCGCACCATGACGGCGGATGAGTATGAGCCCATTGCCCGCAAAATGGCCGAGCTCATAGGCCTGGAGCTCATGGACCCCACCACCTTTGAGGTGTCCCGGCTCATGTACTGGCCATCCTGCTGCGCTGACAGCCAATACATCTATGTGTGGAAAGACAAGCCCCTGCTCTGCGCCAACGGCCTGCTGGCCAAATACGATGACTGGACGGACTGCACCACCTGGCCCCAGGTGCCGGGCGCTCTGAGCCTCCCCAAGCTGGCCGTCAAGCAGGGTGACCCGGAGGCCAAGACCGGCGTGGTGGGCGCTTTCTGCCGCACCTATGACATCTACCGGGCCATGGATGAGCTCATCCCCGGCATCTATGAGCCGGTGGACAATATGCCTGGGCGCTACACCTACCTGGGCGGCTCCACCACCGGCGGCGCTGTCATCTACGACAACGGCAAATTTTTATACAGCCACCACGCCACCGACCCATGCAGCAATCGGCTGGTCAACGCCTTTGATCTGGTCCGCCTCCACCGCTTTGGGGACAAGGACGATGAGGCCCAGCCCGGCACCCCCACCAACCGCCTGCCCTCCTACCAGGCCATGTGTGAGCTGGCCGTGCAGGACGCCGATGTGGCCGCCCTGATGAGCCAGGAGCGCTACCAGGAGGCCATCAAGGACTTTGAGGGCGTGACCGGCACCAACGATGAGGACCCCGCCAACTGGATGGGCAAGCTGGCCGTCAACACCCAAACGGGCCTCCCCAAGTCCACCATTGATAATGTGTGGATAATCCTGGAGCATGACCCGCTCCTCAAAGGCAAGTTTGCCCTCAACCAATTTGCGGGCCGTGGTGAGGTCCTGGGGGCTCTCCCCTGGGACAGCCGCACGGAGCGCCGCTTTTGGGATGACAACGACAACCAAGGCCTCTACTGGTACATGGAACGCTACCACCACATCACCGGCAACGGCAAGATTGACGGGGCCCTCTCCCTGCACTCCACCGCCCACGCTTTCAATGAGATACAGGACTACCTCAAGGGCCTTGTCTGGGACGGGACGCCCCGCCTGGATGCCCTTTTCATCGACTACCTGGGGGCGGCTGATACGCCATACACCAGGGCCGTGACCCGCAAGGCTTTCACTGCCGCCGTGACCCGTGCCATGCAGCCGGGCACCAAGTATGACAACATGCTCATCCTCTCCGGGCCGCAAGGCCTGGGGAAAAGCACCCTGCTGGATAAGATGAGCCGGGGCTGGTTCAATGACAGCATCCGCACCTTTGAGGGCAAGGAGGCCTCTGAGCTGCTCCAGGGCGTCTGGCTGGTGGAGATTGCGGAGCTGGATGCTTTCCGGCGCACGGACATTGCCCGCATCAAGCAGTTTCTCTCCCTGCGGGCGGACCGTTTCCGGGCCGCCTATGGCCGCCATGTCAAAGAGCTCCCCCGGTGCTGCGTCTTTTTCGGCACCACCAACACCTCCGACTACCTCCAGGACCGGACCGGCAACCGCCGTTTCTGGCCCGTGGATGTGGGCGTGGCCCCTGTCACAAAGAGGGTGTGGTCCGATCTGCCGGAGGAGGTTGACCAGCTATGGGCGGAGGCCGTGGTCCGCTGGCGGACCGGAGAGCCTCTTTTCCTCAAAGGAGAGCTGGAGGAGGCCGCCAAGCAAAAGCAGGAGGAGCACCGGGAAACAAGCACCCGTGAGGGCATCATCATGGATTTTCTGGACCGCCAGGTGCCGGAGGACTGGCAGAGCTGGCCGCTGGACCGCCGCCGCATGTTCTGGGGCGGCGCTGTGCAGGGTGAGGTCAAACTGGTGGACCGGGACCGGGTGTGTGCCCTGGAGGTGTGGTGTGAGGCCCTGGACGGCAAGCAGCGGGACATCCGCTACTCCGACACGGCGGAAATCAACAGCATCATTGAGGCTTGCCCCAAATGGGAGAAAAGCCGGAGCTCTTTGCGCTTTGGCTACTGCGGAAAACAGCGGGGCTTTCTCCGCCGGAGGGGCTTTTGACCCCGGAACATTGGGGCGGAACATTGCCCGGAACATCTAAAAAACGGCGTCTGAATGTTCCGGGTCATGTTCCGCTAAATGTTCCGCTGAATGTTCCGGGCTAAACCCTTGAAAACACTGGCTTTTTTGAGTATGTGGAACATTGGAACATTTAATTCTATTGATTATTAAATAGACAAAATAGAGAGTATAAAAATCCTCTAAACCGCCTGTATGCGTATATATACGCGCGCGAGGTTCCAAGTGTTCCACCTGAGATTGGAGGTTGAAAAACTTGAGGGAAAGCAGCATCGAGAGCTACCTGGTCCGCAAGGTGAAAGAGCACGGCGGCCTGTGTTATAAATTCATATCCCCCGGCAATCCTGGTGTGCCTGACCGCATCGTCATCACCCCCACCGGCAAGACGGTGTATGTGGAGCTGAAAACCGAGATTGGGAGGCTGGCCAAGGTGCAGAGGTGGCAGAGGAGCGAACTGGAAAAGCGGGGGGCGGATGTCCGGGTGCTTTATGGCATGGACGCCGTGAAAGAGTTTCTGAGGGAGGTTTTCACCGATGCAGTACATCCCGCATGACTACCAGGCCTATTGCATCCAGCGGGTGGTGGAGGACCCCGCCGTAGGGCTGTTTCTCCGGCCGGGGCTGGGTAAAACCGTCATCACCCTGTCTGCGGTCAATATTCTCAAGTATTTCCGCTGGCAGGTGGCCAAGGTCCTGGTGGTGGCCCCCAAAAAGGTGGCGGAGGCCACCTGGGGCAAGGAGGCGGCCAAGTGGGACCACCTCCAGCACCTCCGGGTGGTCACCGTTCTGGGGAGCGCCAGCAGGCGCATCAAGGCCCTCAACACCCCGGCGGATGTCTATGTCATCAACCGTGAAAATTTTGAGTGGCTGGTGGACTATTACCAGCAGGCCTGGCCCTTTGACATGGTGGTCTTTGATGAAAGCACCAGTTTCAAGAACTCCCAGAGCAAGCGCTGGAAAGCCGCCAAGCGCATCCGGCGGTTTATCAAGAAAGTGGTGCTGCTGACCGGCACGCCGTCCTCCAAGGGACTTATTGATTTGTGGGCCCAGGTGTATCTCCTGGACGGTGGGGAGCGGCTGGGGCCTACCCTGTCCGCCTACCGGGAGCACTACTTTGACCCGGACCGGCGGAGCCGGACCCAGATATTTTCCTACAAGGCCAAAGATGGGGCGGAGGGTGCTGTGCTGAACGCCATTTCTGACATCTGCATTTCCATGAAAGCGGAGGACTACCTGCAACTGCCGGACTTCATCCAGCATGAAATCCCCGTCATGCTGGACCCCAAAGCCAAAAAGGCCTATGACCAATTTGAGCGGGACCTGCTGCTGGAGGTGGATGAGGACATCATCACGGCGGGCACCGCCGGGGTCCTGGTGGGCAAGCTGCTGCAATTCTGCAACGGGGCGGTTTATGGGAATGAGGGCCAGGTGGTCCCGGTCCATGACTGCAAGCTGGAGGCCTACACGGAGCTGCTGGAGGGCCTGAATGGGGAGCATTGCCTCACATTCTACGGCTACCAGCACGACAAGGACCGCATCCTGGAGCGCCTGGAGAAGTGGGGCCGGGGCCGGGCGGACAAGCTGCGGGTCCGGGTGTATAAGGGCGCGGAGGATGAGGAGGCCTGGAACGCCGGAGAGGTGGATGTGCTGCTGGTGCATCCCGCCTCCTGCGCCTACGGCCTAAACCTCCAGGCCGGTGGCTGTCATGTGGTGTGGTACGGCCTAAACTGGAGCTTTGAGCTGAATGACCAGGGCAACTGCCGATTGTACCGGCAGGGCTCCCCCTACGAAAAGGTGTTTGTGCATTACCTGATTGTGCAGGGATGTGAGGATGAGGATGTCATGGCCACCATCCGGGACCGGGCGGACACCCATGAGGCTGTCATGCGGGCCCTAAAGGCCAGAATTAAGAAAGTGAGGGAAAGCGTCAAATGAGCAATCCAACAGTGATTTTGAACGGTGACCAGATTTATTGTGATGAACTCATCCGGGAAAACGCCCGGCTGACCGTGCAGCATGAGGCTGATGTGGCCCGCCTGGAGGCCTGTGAGGCCCGTTTGAGCGAGGCGGTGAATGACGGCACCCGTGAGGCGCTGGAGGCCTGTGGGCGGGCCCAAGAGCGTGCCAGGGTGGCGGAGGCCATGCTGGACAAGGCCATCAAGGACCTGCACTTTGTCATGGCAGGAGGTGACCCCTGCAAGGTGTGCGCCAAGGTGTGCATGATGGGTGAGGGCAACTGCCAGCCGGTGTGGACTGGGGAGAAAACGGAGGACTGAGCGCATGACCTTGAAAGAACTGTCCCAGCTTTATTATCTAAACCGGGAGATTGAGATGGACAAGCGCCGCCTCCAGGAGCTTGAGGCCAAGGCCCTGCCGGGGGCCCAGGTCCTCACCGGGATGCCCCACGCCCCCGGCGTCACGGACAAGGTGGGAGAATATGCGGCGGAGATTGCTGATCTGCGGGGCATCATTGAGGCCAAGCACCAGCAATGCCTCTATGAGCGGAGCCGCCTGGAGCGCTACATATCCGGCATCGATGACAGCCTCCTCCGGCAGATTTTCACCTATCGCTTTGTGAATGGGCTGCCATGGCGGCAGGTGGCCGCTTGTGTCGGCGGAGGTAACACGGAGGACGGCTGCCGCATGATGGTGTCACGCTATCTGGAACGAAACTAAATCTGTTCGCTTTGTTCGCCGTATAGTGTGGTACAATGTAATTGCGGGTGTATGCCTTATCATGGTATTACCTCCTTTGTAGGGTGGCGGCGGGGTGACGGAACAGGCACCAGACCCCCGCCGCCATTCATCTATGATTTTTCGGGCTGCTTTCCCCATGCTGGGGAGGGCGGCCTTTTACTATGTTCTGGGGTGGTGAGTGTGGCAAAGCTGACTGACAAGCAAAAGCGGTTTGTGGATGAGTACCAGGTGGACCTCAATGCCACCGCCGCCGCAAAGCGGGCCGGGTACAGCGAAAAGACAGCGTACAGCATGGGACAACGGCTGTTGAAAAAAGTTGAAATCCAGGCCGCTATCCAAAAGCGCCAGGCAAAGCTCCGGGGCAAGCTGGAAATCACCCAGGAGCGGGTGCTGGAGGAGCTGGCCGCCATCGCCTTTGCCAACGGCACCGACTTTGCAACCATCACCCACAACGGCCTGGTCCGGCTGACCCCCACCGATGAGGTGCCGGAGGAAAAGAAAAAGGCCGTTGCCTCCATCAAGGAGGGCCAATACGGCACAGAAATCAAGCTCCATGACAAGGTGCGGGCCCTGGAGCTGCTGGGCAAGCACCTGGGCGTCTTTGACGCCAACAACGGCTCCAGCAATGAGCAGGAAAACAACATCTTTGAGGTGATTGAGGAAAGCACCAGAGAGGAGATAGACACGGATGAGATACCAGAAATTGAGCCCCCGGCAAAATCTGGCCATGACCTGGTGGAATAGGCCGGGCTTTGGGGACTATGACGGCATCATCTGTGACGGCTCCATCCGATCTGGCAAGACGGTGGCCATGACGGTGGGCTTTATCATGTGGGCCATGTGCCGCTTTCAAGGCCAAAACTTTGCCCTGTGCGGCAAGACCATTGAGAGCCTACGGCGCAATGTGACCACCAACCTGCCCACCTGGCTGGCCGGGGTGTTTTCGTTCAAAGAGCACCGCACGGAAAACAAAATTGTGGTGAGCGCCGCCGGGCGCTCCAACAAATTCTACCTGTTCGGCGGGCGGGATGAGAGCAGCGCCCCACTCATCCAGGGCATCACCCTGGCGGGCGTCCTGCTGGATGAGGCGGCCCTCATGCCCCGCTCTTTCGTTGAGCAGGCCTGCGCCCGGTGCAGCGTGGAGGGCTCCAAGCTCTGGTTTAACTGCAACCCAGAGGGGCCCAGCCATTGGTTTTATCTCACCTGGATATTGGAGGCCCGCAAGCGGAACATGCTGCACCTCCATTTCACCATGGATGACAACCTCAGCCTCTCCGCCGCCGTCAAGGCCAGGTATGAGAGCCTATACTCCGGCGTGTTTTATGACCGCTTTATCCGGGGCCTCTGGGTGGTGGCGGAGGGGCTGATTTATACCATGTTCAACCGGGACTTTCATGTGGTGCCGGATGTCCCCCGGCCCTATGACCGCTACTACATCTCCGTGGACTATGGCACCATCAACCCCACCAGCATGGGCCTCTGGGGCCGGGCCGCCGGGAAATGGTATCGCATCCGGGAGTATTACTTTGACAGCCGCAAGGTGGGCCGCCAGCTCACCGATGAGGAGCACTACACCGGCCTGGAAAAGCTGGCCGGGGACCTGTCCATCCGGGCGGTCATCGTGGACCCCTCAGCGGCCAGCTTTATTGAAACCATCCGGCGGCATGGCCGCTTTTATGTGGAAAAGGCCTCCAACTCCGTGCTGGACGGCATCCGTGATGTGGCCACCCGGCTCCAAAGCGGGGACATTTTCTTTTGTGAGTGCTGCACGGACTGCATCCGGGAGTTTGGCCTTTATCGCTGGGACGAAAAGGCCCCCATGGACCGGCCCATCAAAGAGAATGACCACGCCATGGATGATGTGCGCTATTTTGTCCACAAGATTTTTGCCCCGGAGATTTTCAGCTTTTGAGGTGCGCCATGTTTGAGCAGCAGTATGTTTTATCTAAAATCGAACAATGGGCGGAGCGCCTGCCATACCGCACTTTGCGGATTGAGGTGGAGCTCCCCGGCCAGACCCTCACGCTGGAAAAGAGCAAGGCCCGGCCCATTGGATTTAATACCCCCCCCGAAAATGCCAAAAAGGAGGTGATGCACGGTGGTGGTGCTTAATTTGCGGGATGACTGCGTGGCCAGAACGGCCACCAATTTCCGCCGTGGTATGACGGACAAGCGCTTTTTGGAGCTGGAAATCACAGCATGGCTGGGCTCCAAAGAGCGGAGGCGGCAGCTTGAGGGCGAGGCCTACTATGACGGGGACCAAGCCGTGCTCCGCCGCAAGCGCCTGGCGCTGGATGATGACGGCAAGCCCATTGTGCTGGAGCATCTGCCCAACAACCGGCTGGTCAACAACATCTACTCCAAAATGGTGGACCAGAAAACCAATTATTCCTTTGGGCGGCCTTTTTCCTTTGACACCGAAAACAAAGCCTATGCGGCGGCCCTCTCTACTGTGTTCGGCTCCCGTTTCCGCCGGACCATGCACAACATTGGTGAGGGGGCCTGGATAGGCGGCAAGAGCTGGGTGTACCCCTATTACGGCCAAAACGGGGAGCTGGCTTTCCAGCGTTTTCCGGCGGATGAGGTCCTGCCGTTCTGGGCGGATGCAGACCACACTATCCTGGACGCCGCTGTCCATGTCTATGTGGTGCTGGAGTACGATGAAACCGAACAGACCAAGGATGTGGTCAAGGTGGAGGTCATGCACGGCGGCGGGGTGGACTGCTTTGTCCGCCGGGATGATGGGACGCTGGTGCCGGATGACTTTGCCCACTCCGGGCCTTACATCACCACCACGGACCCCCAGACCGGCGAGGAAACCGGCTACAACTGGGAGCGCATCCCCCTGGTGTGCTTTAAGAGCTCCCACCATGAAATCCCCCTGCTGTCCAGGGTGAAGTGTTTACAGGACGCCTACAACAACATCATCTCCAACTTTGCCAACCAGATGGAGGAGGACATCCACTCCACCATCCTGGTCATCAAGAACTATGACGGGGAGGACCTGGGGCGGCTGCGGGCCAACCTGGCCACCTATGGCATCATCAAGGTCCGCTCCTTTGAGGGCTCTGAGGGCGGTGTGGACACCCTGGAGATTGAGGTCAACGCCGAAAACTACAAGGCGCTGCTCTCTCTGCTCAAGGACGCCATCATTGAGAACGCCAGGGGCTATGACGCCAAGGATGACCGCATGAGCGGCAACCCCAACCGGATGAATATACAGAGCATGTACTCTGACATTGATCTGGACGCCAATGGCATCGAGATGGAGTTTCAAGCCTCCATGGAGGAGCTGCTCTGGTTTGTCAATCAACACCTGGCCAACACGGGCCGGGGAAGTTATGAGGGCACCGAGGTCAAGGTCATCTTTGACCGGGATGTCCTCATCAATGAAACGGAGGCCATCAACAACTGCAAGAACTCCGTGGGCATCCTCTCCGATGAAACCATTGTCAAGATGCACCCCTGGGTCACCGACCCGGAGCAGGAGCTCCAGCGCATCAAGGACGAAAAGGAGGAGGCCATGGCGGACCCCTACCAGGCCGCCTTTATGGCCAACCGGCAGAACGGCCAGAACGGGGGCGGCAATCCCGTGACCGGCGAGGACGGCGGTGACGGCAATGGCGAGGAATAACCTCCAGCGCAATGCTGAGTATTGGGCCCAGCGCATGAAAAACATGGAGGACGCCCTGCTGGACCAGTCTTATTCCTGTGTGGAAAACCTGGACGCCCAATTCCGGGCCGCCCAGGCGGAGATTGAGCGGCAGATGTCCACATGGTACAGGCGCTTTGCCGCCAACAATGACATCACCCTGGCGGATGCCAAGCGCCTGCTCAATAGTGATGAGCTGGCGGAGTTTCGCTGGACGGTGGAGGAATACATCAAGCACGGGGAGGAAAACGCCCTCACCGGGGCCTGGATGAAAGAGCTGGAGAACGCCAGCGCCAGGGTCCACATCTCCCGGCTGGATGCCCTCAAAATCCAGCTCCAGCAGCAGGCGGAGCTCCTATACTCCAACCAACTGGACTACATAGACCGGGCGGCCCGGCAGACCTACACCGGCAGCTACTATCACACGGCCTATGAAATCCAAAAGGGCCTGGGCGTGGGCTGGACCATGCAGGCCGTCAATGAGGGCACCATCACCAAGGTCCTCTCCCGGCCCTGGACCACGGACGGCCAAACTTTCCGGGATAGATGCTGGACCAACAAGCAGAGCCTTGTGAACAGCGTCAACACCCAGCTCACCCAGATGATTATACGGGGGGAGGCCCCGGACCGGGCCATCTCCGCCATTGCCAAGCAGTTTGAGGTGTCCCGCTCTAAAGCGGGCCGCCTGGTGATGACGGAAAGCGCCTATTTCTCCAGCGCCGCACAAAAGGACTGTTTCAACTCCCTGGGCGTGGAGCGCTACACCATCGTGGCCTCCTTTGACCGGGACACCTGCGGGCTGTGTTCGGCGCTGGACGGCAAGGTGTTCAAGATGTCGGACTACCAGGTGGGGCTCACCGCTCCGCCGTTTCATCCCTGGTGCCGCTGCTGCACCGCTCCCTATTTTGAGGACATGGCGGGCATCGGGGAGCGCTGGACCCGCAACCCGGACGGCACCACCCAAAAGGTCCCGGCCAACACCACCTTTGCCCAATGGCGGCAGAGCTTTGTGCAGGGTCCAACACCCGGTTTGCAGACTGCCCCTGCAAGTGGTAAAATGGCCACAAAGGCGGCGTCCCATTTCCAGAGTGTGATGCAGGGCTTGCCTGCCTCTCCCAGCGGCTACACGGACGCCCTGGAGCAGCACTACGCATCCGGCAATCAGACGGCCCAGGCTGTCTTTGAGCGCTATGTCCAGCCCGGCTCCGTTGCGGATGGGGCTTTCTCCGGCACGCCGCATTTTGACAGCCGCATCCAAAAGGTTAAAATGAATTTTGCCAACGACATGACGGACCCCAGAGGCCCAGCAACAACCTTTTTCCATGAACACGGCCATTATATTGATTTTATGTCATGCGCCGGGAGCGGCTACACATCCATGCAGACGCCAGACTTTGGCGACGCCTTGAAAAAGGACTTTGAGGCCTATGTCAAGGCAACTATGAAAGCACACGGCACAAAGAGAAAGACGGATGCCTATGCAATCATCTCTCAGGAGCTCCGTGGGGCGCTGCCCAATGCAATCTCCGATCTGTTCGGCGGAATGTCCCGCAACAAGTGCGCTGGCACATACGGCCATTGGAACACACGCTACTGGACCTACTCCGGGATGCTGGAGAAAGAGGCCTTTGCCCACATGTTTGCCGCTCAATTCGATGCTGACCGCTACGCTTTGATGCAGAAATACTTTCCCACCGCTTTGGCGGAGTTTGAGAAACTGCTGAAAGGGGTGACAACGCCATGATTAAGTATTCCGATGTGACAACCAACCAGGAGCTCCAGGAGGCCGTCACCGCCTATGAGCAGGCCTTTGGAGGCCGCTTTGTGGGGGATGAGCCGGGCCCCGGCCTGGTGTATCTGGACGCCAACGGGACCTCCTACGGCCCCCCGGACGGCTACACCAAAGAGGACCTGCTCACGGCTCTGGAGGGTGGCAAAGACATCCTCCCCTCTATCTGGACCAATTTGGATGGGCTGGATATTGACCCAGACATCCTTTACTGACCCGATGATAAAAGCATCGTGCTGAAAAGCACGGTGCTTTTTTCATACCCAAATACCGCCGGGCCCCGGCGGAAACCAACAGGGGCGCTGCCATACCGGGACTGGCCGGACACAAGGAAAGCAGATAACAGGAGGTAACACAACATGAAACTTTTATGGCTCAAGGAAATCATTGGCGATGCCTACACGGAGGACATGGACGCCGCCGCCTGCCAGGCGATTGGCAAGGACTTTGTTGCCCGTGCGGACTTCAACGCCAAAAACACCCGTGTCAAGGAGCTGGAGGCCCAGGTGGGCCAGCTTGAGGAGGCCGCCAAGGGACACGCCAAGCAGCTTGAGGAGCTGAAAAAGTCCGCTGGCGACAACGAGGAGCTGACCCGCAAGATTGGCGAACTGGAGCAGCAGAACAAGGCGGACAAGGCCGCTTATGAGAAAGAGCTGGCCACTATCCAGCTGACTGCCGCCGTGGACGCCGAACTCACCGCCGCCGGAGCCAAGAACAACACCGCTGTCCGGGCTCTCCTGGCCGACTACCTCAAGGACGCCAAGATTGAGGACGGCAAGGTGGTGGCCAAGGTGAACAATGAGAGCATCACCCTGGCCGCCAAAATCGAGGCCATGAAAAAGGACGCCAACACGGACTTTCTCTTTGGGAGCACCGGGGCCAAGCTGACCGGCTGGAAACCCGGCGACCCCGACACCGGGCGGAAACCCGGCGAGGGGAAAAAGCCCTCTGAGATGTCCTATTCCGAGCTGGCGGCTTTCCTGGCCGAAAACCCGGACGCCAAGCTGGAATGAGGTGACAACATGCGAAACATCACAACCCCTGCCAAAGCCGTGTCTTTTGAGGACGCCTTGAGAAATCTGGCGGCCAAGCTGACCGGCAAGCCCGCCGCATCCCTGCCCCGCACCCAGGAGGCCGTGGTGCAGTACATCGCGGACAACATCTCCTCCGTGAAAGAGCTGACGGACGCCCTGGCCAAAGAGCTGGCCATCCGGCTGACCCAGGAGCTTGCGGAGGCCATTGTCCAGGAGGTCATGGACCGCCTGGCCCCTGCGGGCACGGAGGCGGCCCAGGACGGCCCGGCGGATGAGCCGGAGGGCAACGATACCACCGGCACCAAAGAGGCCCCCAAGGGCCGCAAACGCAAGCCCAACACCGACTAATTCTCAGAAAGGAAGATTGAACTATGCCTAACACCAAGTTTGATGCCAAGTCTTTCAACCCCCAGGCTTTCAAGTATGCGGTGGACCGCATCCCCCGCACCCGCCTCAATGAAATGCGGAAGTCCAGAGCGCTGGCGGGCAACCCCGACATCCGGGAGGTTTTCAGCACCCAGGGCGGCACCGGCTATGCCCGCATTGCCATGCGGGGCCTGCTGGACGGCGATGCCGTCAACTATGACGGCCAGACCAACATCACCGCCACCTCCACCAAGACCTTTGAGCAGGGCGTGGTGGTCATTGGCCGGGCCAAGGCCTGGACCGAAAAGGACTTTTCCTTTGACATCACCGGCGGCATTGACTGGATGGACAATGTGGCCCAGCAGGTTTCCGAGTATTGGCAGGACATTGACCAGGACACCATCCTGGCCGTCCTCAAGGGCGTCTTTGCCATGACCGGCGGCCAGAGCGCTGAGTTTGTGGCCAAGCACACCTATGAGGTGGCAGGCAACATGGAGGCCACCACCATGAACAGCGCCACCGCCCAGGCCTGCGGTGACCGCAAGAAGAAGTTTTCTCTTGTGTTCATGCACTCTGTCCCCGCCACCAACCTGGAAAACCTCAACCTGCTCACCGCCCTCAAGTACACCGACAAGGACGGTGTGACCCGTGACCTCACCCTCTACTCCTGGAATGGCAAGATTGTTGTGGTGGATGACGGGATGCCCGCCGAGGACGGCTATTTCCCCGCCGCCTCCACCGATGAGGGGGCGCTCCAGGTCAAGGCCTCCGGCGCTACTGACGGCCAGATCAACCCGGCGGAGGTCACCCCCTACTTTGGGGAGGGCACCCCTGCGGCGGACAGCTATGTGGTCCCCGGCACCCGCTACACCACCTATGTGCTGGGCGAGGGCGCTATCAGCTTTGAGGACATCGGTGCCAAGGTCCCCTGTGAAATGGCCCGTGACCCCAAGACGGACGGCGGCGTGGACACCCTCTACACCCGCCAGCGCAAGGTGTTCTCTCCCTTTGGCATCTCCTACGAAAAGAAAAGCCAGACCACTCTCTCCCCCACGGATGCAGAGCTGGCCAACGGTGCCAACTGGTGCCTGGTCCACTCCGGCGAGGAGGAGGAAAACGACCGCTCCTACATCGCCCACAAGGCCATCCCCATTGCCCGCATCCTCTCCAGAGGCTAAGGACATGGAGGGCGTGTATGAGGCCGCGGTGGACCGGCTGGCCATGCTGGGCTACACTGTCACGGACGCTGACGAAACCGGCCTTAAATACACCATCCGCAAGTGTGAGGCGGAGCTTTTGGCGAACATCAACCACCGAAAGCTCCCGCCTCCTCTTTTTTACACCCTTGTGGACATGGTGGCCGGTCATTTCCTGTTTGATAAGAAAGCCGCCGGAGGGCTTGACGGGCTGGAGGGCTTTGACTTCAACGCCCCCGCCAAGAGCATCACGGAGGGGGACATCTCCGTGACCTTTGCCGGGGCCAGTGATGGTGCAAGCAATGCGGAAAGCCGCTTTGACGCCATGCTGGCCCAGCTCATGCACCCGGCAGAGAGCACCCTGGCGGCTTTTCGGAGGCTGAGATGGTAGTCCCCGCCGCCTACAAAAAGGCCATCCAGAGCCTCTGGACCGGCCTGGCCACCATCACCGTGCGGCAGGGTGTGCTCAACCCTGCCAATGGCCGCACGGAGCCGGTGGAGAAAGTGACGGCCTCCGGCCTGCCCTGCCGCATCTCCCACCAGACCGTCAAGACCACCGAGCCCACCGAGGAGGCGGCCCTGGTGGCCCAGACGGTGACGCTCTACATTGACCCGTCCGTGGACATCCCGGAGGGCTCCAAAATCACGGTGACCCAGAACGGCGTCACCCGTGACTATGAGCGGAGCGGCAAGCCTGCCGTTTACACCTGCCACCAGGAGGTCCCCCTGGAGCTGTTCAAGGAGTGGGCCTAATGCGGTGGGGCAATGTCGATTACAAGCAGCTCCAAAAGCTACGGGATAACCTGCAAAAGCTCCAGGACATGGACCTGGACAAATTCTGTGAGGATGTGTCCAAAGAGCTGGCCGCCCGGCTGCTGGCCCTGGTCATCCCCCGCACCCCGGTGGGGCAATACCCCCGGAGCAGCGGGAAAAAGGGCGGCACCCTGCGCCGGGGCTGGACCGCCCGGACCGAGCAGGAGGCGGCGGGCGGCGGGAAAGTAGACCCCGCCGCCTACGCCAACGCCCTGCCGGTTTTCAAGCGGGGGCGGACCTTTTACATCGAGGTCATCAACCCTGTCCACTACGCCAGCTATGTGGAGTTTGGACACCGCACCCGTGGCGGAGGCGGCTGGGTGGCCGGGCAGTATTTCCTCACCCTGTCTGAAAAGGACCTTGAGCGGGTGGCCCCCGCCGTCATTGAGAAAAAGCTGGAGGCGCTGCTGCGGGAGGCTTTCAATGTCTGAAATCAGTTTTAAGAGCATCTATGACGGCGTGAGCCTTGCGCTGCACGCCGCTTTTCCTGCTGTGCAGGTACACGGCGGGAATGTCAAGCAGGGCCTCAACCCTGGGGACCTCAATGTGGTCATGCCCTCCGCCGGGCAGAGCAAACAGGTGGGAGAGCGGTTTCTCCGCACCCCTACCCTGGATGTCATCTACTACCCCAAGGTGGGGGTGGCGGAGTGCTGCGAGGTGGCAGATCAGCTCACCATGCTCCTGCGGGACATCACCACCCCGGAGGGGGACCTCATCCATTGCACCAACTGCGAATGGACCATTGAGGAGGGCGTCCTGCATGTGCTGGTGAGCTATGACCACCACGCCTACATCCCCCAGGAGCCGGTCCTCATGGAAACCCTTGATATTGAAATGGAGGGATAAACATGGCGCAAGCCAAGACCACGAACAGCGAAAAGGCCACCGGGGCCGCTACCTACAAAAAGGAGCAGCTTGTGGCCTCCAAGAGATACGCCAACCGGCGGGACATCATCATGGCCCTGCTGGAGGACGGCAAGGCCTACACCTTGAATGAGGTGGACGGGCTGATTGAGAAGTACATGAAAGGAAAGGTGAAGTGATATGGCGCTGGGAGGCGGCACCTGGCAGACCCAAAACAAGGTCCTGCCCGGTTACTATGTCAATTTCTCCAGTGTGCCCAGGGCGTCCGCTACCCTCTCTGACAGAGGCTATGCGGCAGCGCCTTTTGAGCTGAGCTGGGGCCCGGAGGGTGAGGTTTTCCCCGTCACCTCCGGGGAGTTTCAGAAAAACAGCAAGGTCATTTTCGGCTACGCCTACGACCATCCCAAGATGCTCCCCCTGCGGGAGATTTTCACCCACGCCACCACCGTCTACTGCTACCGCCTGGGCTCCGGGGCCGTCAAGGCCTCCAACACCCTGGCCACGGCCAAGTATGGCGGCGTGAGAGGCAACGACATCACCATTGTGGTGGCCGCCAATGTGGATGATGAGGACCTCTGGGATGTGACCACCTATGTGGACGGCGTGGCCGCCGACACCCAGACCGTGGCCGATGCTGACGAGCTGGTGAGCAATGATTGGGTGGACTTCAAAACGACCGCCACCCTGGAGGCCTCCGCCGGGATGCCTCTGACCAACGGGGCGGACGCCACCACCATCACCGGCGAGGCCCACCAGGCCTTTTTGGACAAGATTGAGCCCTATGCCTACAACGCCCTGTGTTGCCCGGCATCGGACGCCACCACCGTCCGGCTCTATCAGCAGTTTTGCAGCCGGGTCCGTGATGAGGTGGGCAGTAAATTCCAGCTTGTGGCCTGGCAGCCCAGCACGGCGGACTATGAGGGCATCATCGGCGTGTGGAACACCGTGACCCACCCCACCATTGCCAATGTGCCCACCCACTCCCTGGTGTATTGGGTGGCCGGTGCTGAGGCGGGCTGTGCGGTCAACAAGTCCCTCACCAACTTCAAGTATGATGGTGAGCTGACCATCAACACCGACTACACCCAGGCGGAGCTGGAGGCGGCCCTCAAGGCGGGCAAGTTTATCTTCCACAATGTCAACGGTGATGTGCGGGTGCTGGAGGACATCAACACCCTGCTCACCCTGTCCGACACCAAGGGGGAGATTTTCCAGAGCAACCAGACCATCCGGGTGTGTGACCAGATTGCCAATGATGTGGCGGTGCTGTTCGGTCAAAAGTACCTGGGCACCGTACCCAATGACGCCTCTGGCCGCTCCTCCCTGTGGGGGGACATCACCAAGCTCATCCAGCAGCTTGATGACATCCGGGCCGTGGAGAACTTTGACCCGGAAATTGTGACCTGTGAGCAGGGTGACAGCAAGAAAGCCGTTCTCTGCATCGTCAACGGCCTCAATGTGGTCAACGCCATGGCCCAGCTCTACATGAGCGTGATTATCCAGTAAGGGAGGGAAAGGAAAATGTCCAAGCCGACCATGAACACCCAGGACGCTGTAAGCGCCAATTTTGCGGAGTGCTTTGTCACCATTGACGGGACCCGCTACTCTATGCTTATGGCCAAGGAGTTTGAGGGCACGGCATCCGTCAACACCGCTGAGGTTTACAAGCTGGGCGGTGTTGTGGTGGGCCACAAGGCCCAGACCGTTGCCCTGTCTTTCTCCATGACCATCTACAAATGCACGGAGATTTTTGACAAGGTGGTGGAGGACTTCATCAAGACCGGCGTGATGCCCACCTTTGACATCCAGACCTCCAACGATGACCCCGCCACTACCGTGGGCCGGAGCACCAAAATCTACAACAACTGCATCCTGGACGGCGATGTGCTGCTGTCCATGTTCAATGCGGAGGGTGACTTTGTTGAGCAGTCCATTGAAGGCTACTGTGACAGCTTCACCCGGCCCGAACAGTACACCAACCCGACCTACATGTAAGGTCACATAACACACAAGGAGGAAAAAATCCATGAGTAACCTGTCCGCTTTCATGCGTGCCAATGTCGAGCAGATTGAAAACCACAAGTTTGCCGCCTCCCCCCGTATCAAGGGGGCGAACGGCAAGCCCATGGAGTGGGAAATCTGCTGCATCTCCGCCGATGAGTACGCCCGCATCCGCTCCGCCTGCATCCGCCAGGTCCCCGTGCCCGGCAAGAAAGGCCAGTACACCCAGCAGCTTGACACCTACACTTTCCAGGCAAAGGTGGCGGCCCGCTGCACCGTGTTCCCGGACCTCAACAACGCCGCACTCCAGAATGATTGGGGCGTGGCCAAGCCGGAGGAGCTGATTGGCAAGCTGCTCATTGGCGGCGAGTTTGACGATTATGTCACGGAGGTTTTCCAGGTCAACGGTTTCAAGACCGATGATGACATGGTGGCTGAGGCAAAAAACTAATCCTGGACGGTGACCCGGAGGCCAATTTTGCCCATTTCTGCCTGCAAAAGTTTGGCTGGGAGCCGTCCAAGTTTTTAGACCTGCCCGTCAAGGAAAAGGCTTTTGTCATCGCCTCCATCCAAGTGAGGGGCGAGGATGAAAAGAAACGGGAGGCCGAACTGAAAAGCAAGATGAGAAAAGGCAGAGCCAAACGGAAGTAACAGGGGCCCCCGCTGCATGGCGGGGGCCTAATTCTTAAAAGAGGGGGTGAACCCGTGGCAACAATCAGATCTCAGATGGTCCTCAATGACGGTATCAGCGGCGTGCTCAGAAAAATCAACACGGCGCTCAACACCACCCTCAATGCCTTTGAGCAGGTCCAGCGGGCCTCCGGGCGTGCTGTGGACACGGCGCAAATCCAGGCGGCCAGAGCGGCGCTGGTACAGGCCAACCGTGAAGTGGATGAAATGGCGAAGGGCTACCGCCGGGCGGCAGAGCAGGAGGAAATCCTCAACAAGGGCTTCCGCAACGGCACAAATGCTGCGGGCGGCCTGCTGGGCAAGGTCAAAGGCATTGTGGCCACATTGGCCGCCGGAGCCGGTATAAAAGCGCTCCTGGGGCTGTCTGACAAGCTGACCAGCACCACGGCCCGCCTCAATTTCCTTGTGGATGACGGGGGCTCTGTGGAGGCCCTGGAGCAGAAAATCATGGCCTCTGCCCAGAGGTCCCGGTCCGCCTACCTGGACACCGCCTCCGCCATCGCCAGCATGGGCTCCAATGCCGGGCGGGCCTTTAGCAACAATGATGAGCTCATCGGCTTTATGGAGCTCATCAATAAGAGCTTTGTCATTGGCGGCGCTACGGCGGAGGGCCAGGCCGCCGCCATGCTCCAGCTCACCCAGGCCATGGCCGCCGGTGCCCTCCGGGGCGAGGAGCTCAACTCCATCCTGGAGAACGCCCCCGGCATTGCCCGTGCCATTGAGAGCTACATGGGCATTGCGGAGGGCTCCATCAAGCAATATGCGGAGCAGGGCCTCATCACCGCTGAGGTGGTCAAAAACGCCATGTTTGCCTCTGCGGATGAAATCAATGCCAAGTTTGAAAGTATGCCCCTAACCTGGGGCCAGATTGCCACCAAGATGCAAAACACGGCCCTGGCGGCCTTTGACCCTGTGCTCACACGGCTCAACCAGGTGGCAAACAGCGCTCAGTTTAACACGGTCATCAACGGGACCATCAATGGGCTGGCCATGCTGGCCACGGTGGCCACCGGCGTGCTGGACCTCCTCATCAACGGAGCCGCCTTTGTGGTGGACAACTGGAGCTGGATAAGCCCCATCGTCTACGGCCTGGTGGCCGCCTTTATCGCCTACAATGCCGTGGCCCTCATCACCAATGGCATCAACGCCGCCATGGCGCTGGCCGAGGGTGTAAAAGCGGAGGCATTGATGATGAGCACCGGGGCCACCTTTGCCCAGACTGCGGCTCTGTACGGGCTCAATGCGGCCCTGCTGGCCTGTCCCATCACCTGGATTGTGGTGCTGGTCATCGCCCTTGTGGCGGCCATCTACGCCGCCTGTTCGGCCATCGCCAAGTTTACCGGCATCGCCAACAGCGGCTTTGGCGTCATCTGCGGCGGCATCAATGTGGTGGTGCAATTCTTTGTCAACCTGGGCTTGACCATCGCCAACATTGCCCTGGGCATCTGGAACGCCCTGGGGGCCTGTGCTCAAAACATCGGCATTGCGTTCAGCAATGTCATCTCCGGCGTGCAGGCCTGGTTTTACAACCTGCTCTCCACGGCGCTCACCGTGGTGGCCGGTATCTGTGAGGCGCTGAACAAGTTGCCCTTTGTGGAGTTTGACTATTCCGGCATCACCAATGCGGCCAGCGACTACGCCGCCAAGGCGGCGGAGGCCTCTGGCAACATCCAGGACTTTGTGAGTGTAGGGGATGCTTTCAACGAGGGCATGAGCACCTTTGACACCTGGCAGGACGGCTGGGTGGGGGATGCTTTCAACGCTGGAGCCAACTGGGGTGACGGCGTGGCCAGCGGCATCTCTGACGCCGTGGGCGGCCTGTTTGACATGGACCTGGGCGCTGCTACGGACTACGGAGCGGGCGGCCTGGGCACCGGCGGATATGGTGACTTTGCCATGGATGACCTTTTGGGCAACACCGGGCAGACCGCCGCCAACACCGGGGCCGCCGCCGATGCCCTCAGCACCTCCACGGAGGAGCTGGAGTATTTGCGGGACATTGCGGAGCGGGACGCCATCAACCGTTTCACCACGGCGGAGGTCCGCATTGACATGACCGGCATGACCAACCGCATTGAGGGCGGTGCCGATCTGGACGGTGTTATCTCCACCCTCACAGACGGCTTTACAGAGGCCCTGCTGACGGCGGCGGAGGGCGTCCATGCGTAGACCCTGCCCCATGCCGGAAACACGGAGTTTTTTCCAATGGAAAAAAGGAGGGTGACAAGATGAGTTACACCTGCTATCTGGGCGGGGCCCTTTGGCCCACCCCAGAAAAGCTCCAGGTGAAAATCAAGGGGAAAAACAAAACCCTGGTCCTCTTGAATGAGGGAGAGGTCAATTTCCTGCGGGCCCCCGGCCTCACGGAGCTCACCGTCCCCTTTGACCTGCCCATGCTCACCGGCTCCCGGTCCCCGGACTACTACCTGGGACTGCTGGAGCAGATGAAAGCCAACAAGGAAACCACCCAATTCATGCTGGTGCGGATGTCCCCCTCCGGGGGGATGCTCTTTGACACCAACATCAAGGTGAGCGTGGAGGACTACAACATCACCGAGGACGGCAAAAAGGGCCTGGATGTGGCCGTGGATGTCAACCTCAAGCAATGGCGGGACTACGGCACAAAGACCGTGACCGTGGAGGAGCCCAAGGCAGAGAGCACCACGCCCACCGTGACGGTGGAAAAGGAGCGGGACGCCAGCACGGCCCCCACGGCCAAGACCTACACGGTCAAGGCCGGTGACAGCCTGTGGGCCATCGCCGCCAAGTATTACGGCAACGGGGCCGACTACAACAAGATTTTCAACGCAAACACGGATAAAATCAGCAATCCCAACCTCATCTATGTGGGGCAGGTGCTCACCATCCCATGACCTATGAGCTGCTGATACAACACCAGGGGACCATCATGCTGCCCCCCGTGGTGGAGAATGTAAGCATTGAGTGGGAGCGCCAAGGACAGCCGGGAAAGCTCATTGCCGAGGTGGTCAAGACGCCCGGCCTGAGCTTTCAAGAGGGCGACCCGTGCCGTTTTTCCGTGGACGGCACCCCCGTCTTTTATGGCTTTGTCTTTGAAAAATCCCGCAAGGGCAGCACGGATGACATCATCCAAATCACCGTATACGACCAGCTCTACTACCTCAAAAACAAGGACACCTATGTCTACACCAACAAGACCGCCGCCGATGTGATACGCATGATTGCGGAGGACTTCCAGCTCAATGTGGGGGACCTGGAGGACACCGGCTACACTATCGGGAGCCGTGTGGAGGACAACCAGACTCTCTTTGACATCGTCCAGACGGCTTTGGACGAAACCCTCAAGGCCACCTCCCAGATGTATGTGCTCTATGACGATGTGGGCAAGCTGACCCTCAAGAACATCGGCAGCATGAAATTGGGGCTTTTGATTGATGAGGACACGGCTGGGGACTTTGACTATAAAAGCTCCATCGCATCCCAGACCTATGACAAAATCAAGCTCTCCTACGAGAACAAGGACACCGGCAAGCGGGAGATTTTCGTGGCCCAGGACAGCTCCAACATCAACCAATGGGGTGTCCTGCAATACTACGAAAAGCTGGACAGCACCACCAACGCCAAGGCCATGGCGGATGCCCTCCTCAGCCTCTATAACACCAAAACCCGGACCCTCAAGCTCCAAGATGTGCTGGGGGACATCCGGGTGAGGGCCGGGACCCTGCTGGTGGTCATGCTGGGGCTGGGTGACATCAATGTGTCAAACTACCTCATGGTGGAGCAGGTCAAGCACACTTTCAACAATGAGCAGCACCTCATGGAGCTCAAAATGCGAGGTGGTACATTTGTCACTTGACATCAATGAACTGGTACGGCTGGTCAAGCGGGCCGCCGTGGAGGCCGTCCAGGCAGGCGCTCCCATGAGCGGGGGCTATGGCTATGTGACCTCCACCTCTCCGCTTGAAATCACCGTTGACCAAAAGAAGATATTGACCGAGGCCCAGCTCATCCTCACGGACGCCGTGAGGGATTACACCGTGGAGATGACCACCTTGCCGGAGTTTCACGAAACCGAGGAAACCAGCGGCGGGGCCGGGGATGCCTCTTTTGCGCCCCACAAGCACCGCTACCAGGGCCGGAAAAAGTGGAAAGTCCACAACGCCCTCCAGATGGGTGAAAAGGTCATCCTCCTGCGGTGTGACGGCGGGCAGCAGTACATTGTCCTGGGCAGATGGGAGGCGAGGACCTAATGGCAACTTTACCGACCACGGGGGATGACCTGGACCTCATCACCTTTGCGGTGGAAACCCAGCCCAGCTACACCCACAAGCTGGACATTGACCGCAACCGGGTGAGAGGCATGACGGATGAGCGGGATGCCGTCCTCCAGGCCGTTTACCTCATTCTGAATGTGGAGCGCTACGCTTTCCCCATTTATTCCCGCAACTACGGCTCCGAGCTGTCCGATCTGATAGGCAAGCCCAAAGACTACGCCATGAGCGAGATAAAGCGGCGCATCACGGAAGCCCTGCTCCAGGATGACCGCATCACCTCCCTGGACGGCTGGGAATTTGAAACGGGCAGAAATTGGGTCACGGCCCGGTTTACCGTCCACACCATTTATGGCGATGTGAGCGCCCAAAAGGAGGTTGACATCTGAATGTTTGAAAGCAGGACCTATGAGGCGCTGCTGGCCAGCGCCCTGTCCAGGGTGGCCTCCCCGGTGGACAAGCGGGAGGGCTCCATGGTGATGAACGGCGTGGCCCCGTCCATGGCGGAGCTGGCCCAGCTCTACATTGCGGCAGACTTTGTGCTCCAGGCCACCTACATCATCACGGCCCCCCGTGAGTACCTCATCAAGCGGGCCCATGACCGCAACATGGACCCCTACCCGGCCAGCTCCGCCGTCTATCGGGCGGAGTTTAACATTGAGGTCCCGGTGGGGACCCGTTTCTCCTGCGAGGACCTCAACTTTGTGGTCACCGCCCGCATGGACCCGGAGGAGGACACGGAAACCGGCCTCAGCCACCAGGTCACCTGTGAAACCCCTGGAGCGGCGGCCAACAACTACGGCGGCACCCTCATCCCGGTGGAATATGTGCAGGGGCTCACCCATGCGGAGCTGGTGGAGCTGCTCATCCCCGGCGATGACGAGGAGGAAACGGAGGCTTTCCGCCAGCGGGTGCTGGACAGTTTCCAATCCCAGGCCTTTGGCGGCAACCAGGCCAACTACCGGGAGAAAGTGCTGGCCATGCCCGGCGTGGGGGACCTCAAAATCCACCCTGTCTGGAATGGCGACATTTCCCCGGCCAGCCTCATCCCGGATGAGGCCGTGGAAAGCTGGTACACCAGCACCATCTCCACGGTGAGCGGCTCCGTGGCCACCTGGCTCACGGCAGTCTACACGGCGGCCAAAGAGAAAAAGCTCACGGTGGGCGGCACGGTCAAGCTGGTCATCATGGCCTCTGACTACAAAGCCCCCACGCCCACCCTGCTGGAGGAAATCCAGACGGCCATTGACCCGGAGCAGAACGCCGGAGAGGGCCTGGGCCTGGCCCCCATCGGCCATGTGGTCCATGTGACCGGCGTGACGCCGGAGGAGGTGGACATTGCCCTCCACCTCACCTATGCCTCCGGGTGGGATTGGGATGCCGTCAAGAGCTATGTGGAGGCCGTCATTGACGCCTACTTTGTGGAGCTGTCCCAGGATTGGGCCAGCTCTGATTTTTTGACCGTCCGCATTTCCCAGATTGAAAGCCGCATCCTCTCCGAGTGCTCCAACATGATAACGGACATTGGCGGCACCAAAATCAACGGGCAGGAGAACAACCTGGCCCTGGGCCCGGACAGCATCCCCGCCAGAGGGGAGGTCACCGATGGATAGGCACCTTTTGAACTACCTGCCCCCGGTGCTCCGGGAGGTGCTGGAGTTTCAAGTCATCAACGGGGCCAATGAGCCGGAAATCTCCCTTGCGTGGGACGCCATCACCAGGGTGCTGGCCAACCAATTCCTTGAGGACGCCGATGAGGACGGCGTGGCCGTGTGGGAGCAAGAGCTGCGGCTCTTTCCCAAGGACACGGACACCCTGGAGGCCCGCAAGGCCCGCATCAAAGCCAAGTGGAATTTGGAATTGCCCTACACCCTGCGCTGGCTGAAAAACTGGCTGGCGGGCCTGTGCGGCCCAGACGGTCACTCTGTTTCTCTCCAGGACTACACCCTGGACATCCAGCTTGACTACACGGTCCTGCCGGAGGCGGACCGGCTGGCGGAGGAAATCCTTGACATGCTGCTGACGGTCCGCCCGGAGAACATCCACATTTTGATGACCGCCCTTTTGCAGTCTACCGGCGGCGTCCGGCTGGGGGCCTACACGGAGCGCTCCCTGCACATGGACCTGTGGCCCCTGCTGACCAATGAGCTGGAGAGCACCGGCGGCGTCATCGGAGCCGGGCCTCTGGAGTATCGTGCAACCCTTGAAATTTATCCATACGAACAGGAGGAAAGCGGAAATGCCTGACCAGGAAAGAAAGTACGGCACCAGGATAACCACGGCGGGGTCCACCCTCATCACCAACTGCATTTTGGCGGGGACCAAGCTGAAAATCACCCAGGCCGCCGCCGGTGACGGCGGGGGCAGCTACTACCTGCCCAGCACGGAGCAGACGGAGCTTGTGAGGGAGCTGTGGCGGGGGCCCATCGTGTCCGCCGAGCAAAACGCCTCTGTCCCCAACATGATGGATGTGAAAATCATCATTGATGACAGTGTGGGCAACTTCATTGTCCGTGAAATGGGCCTCTTTGATGAGGACGGCACCCTCATTGCCATCTGCAACACCCCGGACACGGAAAAGGTGGCCATCTCCACCGGCGTGGACGGGCGGCTCACCATGCTCATGCACATTGTTGTGGTGGACAGCTCCGTGCTGGAGTTTACCATCACCCCGTCCCTGGACACGGTGAGCCCGGAGGACCTGGAGGAGGCCATTGCCGAACACAACACGGACCCGGCCAGCCACCCGGACATCCGGCAGGACATCACGGACGCCGTGGATGACCACAACACCGATGAAACCTCCCACCCGGACATCCGTGTGGACCTCAGCGGCCTGGACAGCCGCCTCTCCGTGCTGGAGCTGAAATATGGCACCAATGTCACCGGGAACAGCTTTGAGGTGACCTTTGGGACCCTCACCGGCGTGGTGGTCACCGGCGTCTGGAATGAAACCTATGCGAGGATTGAGTTTTAATGCCAAGCTATGACATCATCCCTCTTGCCTCCGATCTGCTGGACTACACCATCCAGCGGGTCAAGCAGAAAGAGGCAGAATACAAGCCGGTCAAGGCCTACATCATGGTGGGTGACCAGCTTGTGGAAAAGCTCCTCTATGACAAGGTGAAAGATGACGGAAAGCCTCACTTTCCCAAAAGCCAGACTTTCCACCTGTGCGCCGAGCTCCAGGACTGCGCCGTCCGCATCCTCAAGGGCTGTGAGGCCGCCAATGGCCGCTACTTTGAAACCGAGTATGAGGAGCGGCTCAAGGACCTGGACGGTGTGCTCATCGAGTGCCAGACCATGGAGCAGCTCATCAACCTCAGCTATGGCCGCAAGTACATCACCGGCGACCAATGCCACTATTGGGCGGAGCTGGTACGCCCGGTCCGTCAAAAGGCTTTCAACTGGAGGAAATCAGACGGCAACCGTGCCGCCGCCCTCCGGGAGGCCAAGGCGGCCCAGGAGCTTGCCAAGATGGGGCAAATGGCCCTGCAAATTGCGGAGGCCCTGCGGCCTCAGTAAACGGATACAACGGCCACCAAGGCCGTGTATTTGGGTGTGACCTGTTTATTTACCTCTACCTCCCCGAACACGAACAACACCAACAACGCCTGGAGGCTGAACTCCAATGGCAATATCAACAACAACAACTGCAACAACTCCAACGGGTCCCGCCCCGCTCTGATGGTAAGGTCCGACCGAGTAGGCCCAAAGCCGAAAGCAGCGCCATCCATCACATCAAAGGAGGTCACATCCAGCCTTGACACCAAGGCAAATACATTGCGCCGATGCACCCCACCGCACACCGAGGCGGCGGGGTGCTGCTGGTCCTGTCCCTGCGGCACCTACACGGCGCACAAGGAGAGGGGGGCCCGCCGCCGGGATGACAGGGGGCCGCCCGCATGTTTACAGGGGTGCAAAGACCCGTGCTGAAATTCTCTGAGATATGCACCTTTTCGGTGCTCTACAAAGCCTACCTGGCGGCCAGACGGGGCAAGCGCTCCAGGGCCGCCACCGCCAACTATGAGGTCCACCTGCTGGCCAACATCGTCAACCTTGTCTACATCCTGCAAACCAAAATCTACCGGCCCGGACTGTTCCGTGTGTTCTATGTCTACGAGCCCAAAAAGAGATTGGTGCAGGCCCCGGCCTTTGTTGACAAAGTGGTCCAGCACGCATTGGTGGACAACCTCATCTATGAGCGCATCACCAACAGTTTCATTCTGGATAACTACGCATCGCAGAAAGGCAAAGGGCTCCACTTCGGTCTGGACCGGCTGCGTGGATTTTTCACGGAATACTGGAACAAATACCGCACGGCGGAGGGCTGGGTCCTCAAGGCAGATGTGCGGCATTTCTTTGTGTCCATCGACCACGACAAGCTCAAGGAAAAGCTCAAAAAGCTGGACCTTGAGCCCATCGTTTTTGACCTGCTGTGTACCTACATAGACAGCACGGACGGCCTGCCGCTGGGCTACCAGACCAGCCAGCTTTTTGCCCTGCTGTTCCTGGATGAGTTTGACCACTTCGTCAAGGAAAAGCTCCGCATCCGCTGGTATGGCAGGTACATGGATGACTTTTTCCTCATCCACCCAGACAAGGACTATTTGCAATTCTGCCTCAAGGAAATCCGGGCCTTTATGGCCAGCCTGGGGCTGGAGCTCAATGAGAAAACCCAGATTTTCCCCATCCGTAACGGGATTGATTTTCTGGGCTTTCACACCTATCTGACCGAGGAGGGCAAGGTCATCCGCAAGCTGCGGCACAGCAGTATCAAGCGTATGCGCTCCAAGCTCCGCCGGTGGGAGCAGGACTATCCGGCGGGCCTTGTGACCCGTGAGAAAAGCCTGCAAAGCTGGCAGGCCTGGGACGCCCACGCCGCTCACGGCAACACCTGGTCCCTGCGCCAGCAGGTGCGGGACCGTGTGCAAAACATTCTAAAGGAGGAAATCTAATGGCCACAACTACCCTGGGCAACAAGTCCACCGGCAGCATTATCAAGCTGAAAGAAAACGGCACGCTGGTGGACTTCTATGTTGCCAAGCACGACTATGAAAGCGGCCTCAACGGGGCCGGGAGGACGCTGGTGGTCCGCAAGGACACCTATGATGACCGGGTGTGGGACAACGGCAATGTGAACGCCTACGCCAGCAGCGACCTGGATAGCTGGTTTAACAGCACCTACAAAAACATGCTGGACGCCGACATCCGCTCCCTCATCGGTACGACCAAAATCCGCTACACCCCCGGCAACGGCAACAACACGGTGGGCACCCTGGAGCGGGCCGTCTTTGCCCTGTCCCTCACCGAGCTGGGGCAGTCCCACACCTATGCCAACACGGAGGGCTCCGCCCTGCCCATTGCGTCCACCCTGCGGATTGCCTACCGCAACGGTAGCCCCACCACTCAATGGACCCGCTCCCCGGACACGTACTACACCTACCACGCCTGGAGGCTGGACTCCGGTGGCGGTATCAGCCTCAGCGGCTGCGGCAACTCCTTCGGGTCCCGCCCCGCTTTCACTCTCCCCTCCTCCCTCTATGTGAGCGATGACGGCTCTGTGTTTCAGAACACCGCCCCCTCTACGCCCGCCAGCATCTCCGTCCCCAGCAGTATTGACGGCGGCAGCACCATCACGGTGAGCTGGGCCGCCTCCACGGATGCAGAGGGCAACCTTGAGGGCTACATTGTCGAGCGGCAGACCAACGGCGGCTCCTGGTCCCAAATCTACCAGGGCAACGCCACCAGCACCACCAACTCCGTGGCCTTTGGCACCAACACCGTGGCCTACCGGGTCAAGGCCTATGACGCCGCCGGACTTGAGAGCGGCTGGAAAACCAGCAGCACAGTGACGGTGACCAACAACCGGGCCCCCGGCGCTCCCGGCAGTCTGACCGTCCCCGCCGTTGTCCGTGGCGGCAGTAACCTGGCCATCTCCTGGACCGCCGCCTCTGACAGTGACGGCAACCTCAGCGGCTATGAGCTGGAGCGGCAGGTGGACGGCGGCTCCTGGACACAAATCTATAAGGGCTCCGCCCTGGCCTACACCGACACCATCACCGCCGGGTGGAACACTGTGGCCTACCGTGTACGCTCCTATGACAGCTACAACGCCACCAGCACCTATGTGACCAGCGAAACCCGGACGGTGGACAACAACGCCATCCCGGTCATCACCAGCTCCACGACCTCCGGCACCGATCTGGGGACCAAGGAGGACGGCTTTGACCTGACCTACACGGTGACGGACGCTGACAGCGACACCGTGACGGTGAAAGAGTACCTGGACGATGTACTCAAGCGGACCTACACCGCCACCCTGGGGCAGAGCAACACGGTCCAGTGTGTCACCGCCGCCAACTGGCAGAAAGTCCTCAACGGGGCCCACACCATCAAGGTGGTGGCCAATGGCACCAAGGCGGACAGCGCCCCCTACACCGTGACCTTTACCAAGGCCGTCTATGAGGCCTCCATCACGATGGCAGAGCCCATTGACGCCGATGACACCATCACCGTCATGGTGCTCAACATCCTGGGCTCCATCCCCGGTGATGCAGACCTGGAGGTCCTGGTGACCAACAACGCCCTGGATGATGAGCCGGTCTGGGAGGACGCCACCGCCGACATTAAGAACGGCAACAACCACATTTTCACCAACAAGACCGCCACCAACGGCTTTGCGTTTAACTTTAAGTTGACCGTGAGCCGGGGGAGCAGCAACACCGGCGGCTACATCACTAACATCGGAGGTGCTTTTCAGTAATGGGCGTGAAAGTGAACAAGGTGAGCCTCAAGGACCTGCACAACCGGCAGAAATCCATTGAGGAGCTGACCCAAGAAAATGAGGAGCTGCGGCAAAAGGTGACAGCGGCGGAAACTCAGCTGACTGACACCCAGCTTGCGCTCTGTGAAGTCTATGAGCTGATTTTGGGAGGTGTGTAAGACATGGCAAAGGTCTATGCCGATCTAATCAAAAAGGGCCTCAAGACCCTGGATGATGTCCCGGCTCAGCTCCGGGATGATGTGGAGGCTTTGCTTGCGGAGAACAGCCATGTGTAAGCTCCGTGAGTTATTGCTATATATCCTGTTGAGAAAGGAGGTGGAATGTATGGCCGTTGTGTACGCTACCCTCATCGTTAAGGGGCTCAAGACTATTGAGCAGGTGCCCAGCCTCATCAAGAGCCAGGTGGAGGAAATCCTGGTGGCTCTGGAGGTGGAGGTCTAAGTCCTCCAAACCAAGCGAAAAGGGGCTGTTGCAAAACAGCCCCTTTTCCATTTTGTAAAGGAGAAAGCCTACATGGTTATTGAACTTTCTTTGGGCGGCCTGCTCACTTTGCTGGGCATCCCCACGGCCATCACCTCCCTGGGGCTCTGGATACTCCAGCGCAAAATGGCCAAGCGGGAGGAAATCCGAGATAAGCGGGAGGCCGCCCGTGAGCAAAATGAGGTCCTGCTGATACAGAACACCAGGGCGGCCCTGGCGCTGGCTGAGGCCACCGCCGTGGCCGTCCAGCGCATCCCGGATGCCCATTGCAACGGGGACATGCACGCCGCCCTTGAATACGCCCGCAAAGTCAAACATGCCCAAAAGGATTTTTTGACCGAGCAGGGCGTCAAGGCCATTTATTGAGGCCCGCCATGCGGCTGTTTTTCCTTGCCCTGCTGGGCATGGTGGAAATCCTCTGGCGGGACTGGAGAGGAGGGCATGAAAAATAGACACCTCAAAAAAGCTGCTCTGGGCCCATGTGACCATTTCCGTTCTGCTGTGCGTGGCCACCATCGTCACCAATTACCTGGGCTTTGATGTCACGGCCCTGGCGGGCCTGGCCGGGGCCTCCCTTTTGACCAACGGGGCCTGGGGCGGTTTCTATTTCTGGAAAGCCAAAAACGAAAACCGGGCCAAATATGCCCAGCGGTTTCTCAAGCAGTTTGCGGACAAGTACGGGGCGGATGTCGCTGTCCGTGTGGCGGAAATCGTGCTGAAAGACTGAGTAAAGGAGCGTTTTCAATGAGTAAAATGACCGCCAAGGCCTTTGTGGACAAGGCCGTGGACATCGCCAAGAACTACAAGACCTTGTATGTGATGGGGTGCTTTGGGGCCCCCCTCACCGGCTCCAATGTGAGCCGGTATTGCAACAACCACTCCTACAACAAGGCGGCGGACCGCACCGCCATGATTAAGGCCGCCGCCAACCAGAGCCCGCCCGTGTTCGGCTTTGACTGCGTGTGCCTCATCAAAGGCATCCTGTGGGGGTGGGACGGGGACGCCTCCAAGACCTACGGCGGCGCTCAGTACGCCACCGCTGGGGTGCCTGACATTGGCGCTGATACCATGATTACCAAATGCACCGGGGTGAGCACCACCGGCTGGGACAGCATGGTCATTGGTGAGGCCGTCTGGATGTCCGGCCATATCGGCATTTACATTGGGGACGGCCTGGCGGTGGAGTGTACCCCCAAATGGGAGAACAAGGTGCAAATCACCGCCGTGGGCAACATCGGCAGCAAGTCCGGCTATAACACCCGCCGGTGGACTAAGCACGGCAAGCTGCCCTATGTGGACTATGCGGGGGCCACGACCGGCGGCGGGACCCAGGGCACCACCCAGCCCAGCACGCCCTCCGGGGGCGCTACGGGGGCCTGTGTGGGCGACACGGTGACCTTTACCGGCACCAAGCATTATGTGAGCTCCAACGCCGTCAACGGCTCTGCCTGCAAGCCTGGCAAGGCCAAGGTCACCGCCATGGCCGGGAACGCCAAGCACCCCTATCATCTCATCAAGGTGCCCGGCGGCGGCTCCACCGTCTACGGCTGGGTGGACGCCAAGGACATCCAGGTGGACGGGGCCATCACCGTGGGCTCCAAGGTCAAGGTCACCAAGGGGGCCAAGACCTACACCGGCGGCGGCCTGGCCTCCTATGTCTACAACAACACCTACACGGTGATGCAGGTGGATGGGGACCGTGTGGTCATCGGCCTCAACGGCGTGGTGACCGCCGCCGTCAACAGTAAGGACCTCACCCTGGCAGGGTAACATAGAAAGGGAGGATAAAATCATGGAAACTATTTTTGACTGGTCCGTCATCCTCAGCATCGTGGGCGTCCTGGTGGTGGTCACCAACATCATCACCCAGGTCCTCAAAAAGCTCACCTGGGACAAGCTGCCCACCAACATCCTGGCGGTGCTCATCGCCATGGCCCTCACGCTGGTGGCCTTTTTCGCCTACTGCGAAACCCAGGGGGTGGCCATCGTGTGGTATATGGTGGTGGCCGCTGTGGTCATGGGCTTTTTTGTGGCCTACGCCGCCATGTTCGGCTTTGACAAGCTGAAAGAGGCCATTGCCCAGATGGGCGCAAAGAAAGAGGAATAAACAGCAAGAGCCGGAGAGGGTCACACCTCTCCGGCTCTTTTTTTTTATGCTCTTTTACAGGGTGTAGTCCTGGGTGGCGTTTCCGATCTGCGCCGCCAGCTCCCGGAGGACCGCCCCTGTTTTGGGCTCCAGATACCAAAAGGCCAGCATCCGCTCACCCTCCTGGGCCGTGTAGTGGAACACAGCAAACCACTTGACCGCTTTGCCGTATGCCGTGGTGGCCGCCGTGCCGTGATACCGGGCCATGAAATTGCGCTCCGGCATCATCTCCAGGGCTGCCACCTTTTCCAGCGGGAGGGTGGCCGCTGGGCCGTTGACCTGCCGGAACACCAGCCCAGCCTCCGTGCGCTCCATGAAACAGGGACCATCCTGGGCAAAGCCCGGCAAGCCCTCATAGTGCATCATGCGGGACCCCGCCGGGAGGTCCTTTTTCTTTTTACCGAACATCTCTGCATCCTCCATTCATGCGGCCCGCACCCAATACTTGAGGAGCTTGATGTATTCCTCAAGGGGCAGGTTTTCCGCCACCTCTGCGTCATAGAGGCCGGTCATGTACTGCATCCAGGTTTTCCGGCCCTGCAACTTGATTTTACCCATGTACCCGTGTCGAGAACGCACGGAAAGCGCCTTATTGGCCATCCGGGTGACCTGCACCGCCGGGCTTTTCCTGGCCGCTACGAGGGCCGCCTCCAGGGCGTCAAAAAAGCGCTTTTCATCCTCTGTAAACATGGCACCGCCTCCTTTGCACCTCCATTGTACGGTTTCACCACCATGCTGTCAAGTATTGGAGCCAAAAGTGACAATGACATATCAAATGGGCAAAATATAATGGTCACAAAGGGAGGTGATGCTGGTGACATCGGAGCGGATAAAGGAGCTGCGGCAAGCACGGGGATGGACCCAAGCGGACCTTGCCCGGCGGCTGGGGGTGACCAGAAACGGCGTCAACTCCTGGGAGCAGGGGCTTTCCATGCCGTCCCCGGCCTCTTTGGTGGACCTGGCCCGGCTGTTTTCCGTTTCCACGGACTACCTGCTGGGCGTGGAACGGCTCAACACCGTAAATGTGACCGGCCTGGATGAGCGGGATGTGGCCATCCTGGCAGAATTGGCGGACCGGCTGCGTAAAAATAGAGCGGAGGACTAAACAGGGCCCGGAGTGTTCCGGGCTCATTTTTCTGTTGACACTATACAACTAAAGTAGTATAATAGAGGCACAACGGAGGTGAGCATGATGGACACCAAGAAAAACAGCAAGCTGCAAAACGCCCGCCTGGCCGCCGGGCTCTCTCAATCCCAACTGGCCAGCGCCGCCGGGCTCAATGTGCGGACGCTCCAATGCTATGAGCAGGGGGCCAAGGACATCAACGGGGCCAAGCTGGCCACCCTCCTCAAGCTCTGCCTTGCCCTTGACTGCAAGCTGGGTGACATCCTGACAGATGAGGTGACGGTCAAGCTGCTGGAGCAGTACACGGCGGCATAGCGGCAGATCAGAGCGGGGCGGCAGCGCCCCGCTTTTCTTATTTTCTGGAGGTGCAACATGAACCACAAGGATGCAAAGCATTTCACATGGGACCAACGCCTGACCCTGGAGCGGATGCTCAAAAAGGGCTTTACCAAGGCGGCCATTGCCAGCGCTCTGGGCAAGTGTGAGCGGTCCATCTACTATGAAATCAGCCGGGGCCTATGCGTCCAGCAAACCTCTGAATATGAATTTATTGAGGTTTACTGCCCGGAGGTGGCGGAGCGGAAATACAGAGATTTTCTCAAAGAAAAAGGCCGGGACTTGAAAATTGGAAAAGACCACGCCCTGGTCCGGCGGCTGGAGGAGCTGGTCATGGTCCATGGCTTTGCCCCCGGAGCCGCCCTTGCGGAAATCCGCAACAACGGGGAGGTCTATGCCACCGAGATATGCGAGAACACGCTTTATAATTACATCTATCGGGGGGATGTGTTCCTGCACCTCACCCCGGAGCACCTGCACAACAAGGGCCGCCGCCACTATGCCGCCAAGAGTAAGAAACAGGCCGCCCGGAGCTCCCACGGGAAAAGCATTGAGAACCGCCCCCAGGAGGTCAAGGGCCGGGGCAGCTTTGGGCATTGGGAGATGGACAGCGTTATGGGATGCAAGGGCTCCAAAAAAGCCCTGCTGGTCCTCACGGAGCGCCGGACCCGGATGGGGATTATAATACTGCTGGAGGACCACACAGCGGCCAGCGTGGTCAAGGCCATCAACGGCCTGGAGCGGCGTTTTGGCAAGCTGTTTTATAAGCTGTTCAAGTCCATCACCGTGGACAATGGCTGTGAGTTTCAAGACTTCGAGGGGATAGAGGCAGCCCACCGGCGCAAGGGCAAGCGGACCATTGTGTTTTTCTGCCACCCATACAGCGCCTTTGAGCGGGGCAGCAATGAGAACATGAACCGGCTGATTAGACGGTTTTTCCCAAAGGGCACCAGCTTTGACAATGTAAAGCCGGAGGAAGTGAGGGCGGCAGAGAGGTGGGTGAACAACTACCCCCGCAAGCTGCTGGGGTGGAAATCGGCGGCCATGCTATTTGAGCAAGAGCTCCTGACCGCTTGACGGCCCATAAACAAAGCCAGCCGAATGGGAAAGACCCATCCGGCTGGCTTGCCATGTTGTTTTATTGTGAAAACGCCCAACAAGGGCGCTTTTTATTTGTGCTGATTGCCGTTTTTTCTTGACTTATGCAAATTTCTCTTGACTTTTAGCGGGGCAAGCCCGATAATTAGTTTGCAGGGTCCAGATTGTAAAATCTGGCACCCGGCAGACTAATTTTTTTTGCCAGAAAAGAGGTGAAATCATGGCAAGCTACGCTTTCGCCACTCTCCAGGCCCGGCAAAAGCTCCAGGAGCTCTGGGAGCAAGGCATGGCGGTCAAGGACCTCTCCACCGCCCTGGAGGTCCCCCTGTCCACCCTCTACACGGAACTGCGCCGGGGCCGCTCCGGGGACCGCCTCCCCGACCAACGATTGCAATATGACGCCACCCTTGCCCAGCTCAGGATGCAGCAGGAACTTGAGCGGCGGGGAAAGCAAAGCCGCTGAGATGCACCCGCTTTTCACAAAATCAAAGGAGGCACACCATGAAACCCATTATTTTGAGGACCCGGACAAGCACCGATGAGTGCATCGGCACCGTCCGGCTCACCCCGGAGGCGGAGAAAGTGGTCCGGCGGCTCCGTTTTAAGACCGGCCTGCCCATCCGTCAAATCGTGTCTGAAATCATCGTCCAGGCGGAAAACCTCATTGACATCTCCGGGGACGATGATGAGGACGAAACCGAACAGTAAGGAGGCCCCCGGCATGTGCGAGTACAAGTATAGCATCGGCGTCCAGCACAAGGCAACCGGCGAAAAGCTCCGCATTGAGGTGTGGGCAGAAAACACGGACGCCGCCACCCACAAACTGACTGGCACCATCATCGGCCCGGATTGTGAGTACATCTGGACCGGCTCCGGGCCCGTCTATGAAAACAACCAGCTCATCTGCCGTGAAAAGAAAGACTGAGGAGGACATCACCCATGAAAAAGCCTGTTTTGAACATCGCCCCCGGCCAGACCGTGAACTATCACGGGGAGCCCTGCCTGGTGCTGGAGCACCGCAAGGACGGCACCATGCTCCTGCACCTGGACCAGATGACCCACGCCTTTGGCAGCTCCAACAACTTTGCCGCCAGCTCCCTGCGGGCCCACCTCAATGGCCCCTACCTGGCCAGCCTCACGGACGGCAACCCGGATGAAATCATCACCCGCACCGTGGACCTCACCGCCCTCAACGGCTCCAAGGAGTACGGCTCCTGTGAGTGCAAGGTGGCCCCGCTGACCATTGACGAGCTCCGCAAGTACCATGACATCCTGCCCCTCCCGGAGCGCTTTGAGTGGTCCGTCACCCCCTGGAGCACCCCTGCCGTGAATGAGGATGAGGATGATACCTGGGTCATGGGGCTGAACTCCGGTGGCGGTATCGACATCAGCGACTGCTACAGCTCCGGCGGGTCCCGCCCCGCTTTCCTCATTCCCTCCAACCTCCCCGTTGAGGTTGAGGGCAACCCGCTGGAGCAGTACAGCACCCGTGAGCTGGCGGAGGAAATTTTCCGCCGCCTCCCCAACTAAGGGGTGAGCTCCATGACCACCCATGAGAATGGCCAGAGAGCCCCCCGGCACCGGGCCCGGCGCAAGCGCCGCCGCAACTACGGCCCAGCCATTGCCCTGGCGCTGGTGTGCGCCGCCATCTTTGCCGCCGGTTACTATGCAGGAGTGAGCGCCGCCGAAAAGGCGGAGCCCTCCCTGCCGGAGCCGGTCCTGGAAAGCACCGCCACCCCGGAGGCCAGCGTGGCCCCCTCTCCAACGCCCACGCCCTCCCCGGAGGCCGTGCTCTGGCGGGATGACATTGTGACGGACGGCAACCTCCTGGACTATGACCTCCAGATGACCATGCAGGCCTGCTGCGAAAAGTACGGCGTCCCCTACGCCCTGGCCCTGGCCGTGGCGGATGTGGAAAGCCGCTTTGACCCTACCGCAACCAGCGGCACCAATGACTACGGCCTCATGCAAATCAACCAGGTCAATCATGGGTGGCTCCTGGAGCAAGGCATTGACCCCATGACCCCGGAGGGCAACATTGAGGCCGGTGTCCTGTTCCTGTCCGACTACCTCACCGCCTACGGGGACCCGGAAATGGCTATCATGGCCTACAACTGCGGCCCCGGCGGCGCTCAGAAATTGTGGGCGGCTGGTACATACCACACCTGTCTCTTATACACATCTCCGAGCCCACGAGACCGGAGCCTATCT
>ERZ1027033.218-NODE-218-length-39549-cov-9.630906_pt1 | contig 39549 bp, 27 predicted proteins | sample MGYA00519444_ERZ1027033 | MGnify/ENA primary metagenome ERZ1027033 (study PRJEB26926, sample SAMN06164887) | human gut metagenome | biome: ENVO:00009003; feature: ENVO:2100002; material: ENVO:00002003 | host: Homo sapiens | place: USA | collected 2012 ...
CACCTCTTCCCATTCCGAACAGAGAAGTTAAGCTCACTAACGCCGATGGTACTGCGGTTTTCCCGTGGGAGAGTAGGTAGCCGCCTCTTCAAGGTCAGATCGTAAGGTCTGACCTTTTTTTATGCCCTTTTCCGCGTGAGGTAACACAGCCTTGCGCCCAGGCTTGTCCCTTTCCCTATGCCTTCCTGTGCCTTATTCTTCCGTGTGGCGCGGGGTGTTCTGTTGGGATGCCTGGCACAGCCCTCCCATTGCGAAGGAGCCCCCGTTTGAGCGTGGTGTCTTTTTCGGATCTTCCGGGCGCTTGGGCTTCTGCTGCCCGCCCTTCCTGGTATGGCTGGCCGGCAACGGAACCGGCTGACGGAAAAACGGGGCTTCGATGGCCGGGAACCTTTGAATCCTCGAATCCTCGAACCCTCGAATCCGGGCACAATATGCAGGTGGTCATAGTTGCTTCTTGTCATGGAGCGGACTCGATGCGGGGCTTCTTGTATCCTGTCCCCGCATTGCTGCTGCAGGAAAAACAAACTACGCTTAGCGGGGCGGCAACTGCGTCCGCAAAAAAAAATCGGGAAGATCCGAAGACCTTCCCGAAAGGGCGACACGGCCGATCCGGGTACGAGGCGCGTTGTACCTGCGGATGCTGCCTTTTGCCCTTTGTTGTTCGAGGCGTTTTAATTCGGGTTATTGTCAATCGCGGGGCTCTCCTTTTGCCACCTTTTCAATTTGCATTTCCCCTGTTCAACCAGTCTTACCGGATTGGACGACTATATCGAATTATAAGCCCCGGTATTCCGCCAACTCCCCTGGTGGATACTTTGGTATAAGTATGTTTTGGATGTATGTGATATGAAAATTATTCATGCATTCGGTTATTCATGCCAGTCGGTATAAAGTCCGCACCGTTTGCAGTGAAGCCGGTAAGTCCGGCGGTTTACCGCGCGGCCGCGAAGGGTCGCGTGGCGGCAACCCGGGCAGCGTAAGGTGTAGAGCAGACGTTCGTAGTGCCGGAAAAGAAAAAAGTTTATGCAGCTCAGGGCGATTGCCGCAAATCCGGTACCCGAACTTTCACCCGTGATTACCGGCAGCAGGCAACTTGCCAGAGTCAGGAAAAGAACGGTCAGCCCGAGCGTATGGATCGTTTGGTTGCGCAGGTGCCTCAGACGCCAGAGCGGCAGCGTGATGCACATGCCCGCTACGGCAGGTACGCAACTGATGCCGATCAGCAGGAGATAGTTGTTCATAACAATTATCAGGATGCCTGTCCCTCGGCATATTTAAGTGGGAGTTGTGGGGTGTGGAGATATAAAAAACGTGGGACAAAACTCTGATTTGCTCTCTGAGGCTCTGGAATAACCTGTGCAACCAAATACAGAATGAAGCCCACGTTGGAAACGTGAGCGTCAAACTTCATTCCTCGGTTGCTCTTAAAATTTTCCAGATTTTCAGAAAGCAAGGTACAAAGCTAACGCTTTTTATATGTATTTGCCGGCGCTTTTAGTGCGTGGACGGCATGAACAGTTCTTGTGGAAGGGTTAAAATACGCGCGTTAATTTCTCATAGGCTTTGGAATTTGGGATTGCACATACAAATATACGAAAAACATCCGGGATTAGCGGGTGTTTTTGCAGTTAATATCGGCATATGCCCCGGAAATCCCCGGGCGGGCGGTTTTTGCACGCCCGGGTTATTTGAAATCCCCGGGATGGAGGGCTTTGTATTCTTCCAGCGAAAGGGGCCGGCGTCCTTGTGATCGGCGCAGTTTGTCGCCTATGACGTGGGCGGCGGCGCGGAGCGTGCGTCCCAGTTCCGTCACGAATCCGCGGGGAGGGAAGAGTGTGCAGACCATTTCACGATCCCATTTCCTGAGGAAGAACTTGCTGTAATATTCGTCCGTGGGATTTATCAGGAAGTCTATGCCGTCTTTCCACTCGTAGCGCACGTGCATCAGTTCCCCCTCGGAGAAGGGCAGCAGTTTGTAGGGGAGCGACTGGTAGGGCAGGTAGTTCAGGAACAGTTCTCCGTAATCGTTGGCATAGTTGCCGGGTACGCGCTGTTTGTCGTAGAGAACCAGTTTGTCGCCGATGTTGAGCACAACCCACCGGTGCGATTTTTTTGGGAAAAGCCATTCTCCGAGCAGGCTCGGGGTTTCGATGTAGCCGGCTTTACCGACCCGCGTTACTTCGCGCAGGAACTGTGCCGGGTCGTCGCTGTGTTCGAGCACCTGGTTGCAGATTACGTAGTCGAATTCCTTGTCTGCAAAAGGCAGGGCTTCGGCCGCTGCGTTGACCAGCTGCTGGTGGGGGAATATACGCAGGCCGCCGCAGCGGTGGGTGTCGTCGCCGAGGAATTTCTCCACGAGGACGTTCGCTCGGAAAGAGGGACGATTGCCGGGGCCTACCTCGAGTACCTGGTCTCGTCTTTTGATGTGCAGATCCTGCCTGCTTTTGGGGGTGCTGACTTTCATGGGCGGACGCGTATTGTCGCAAATATAGGAAATTATTTTTATTTGTCCCTGAACATGCGTTTTACATCTTTCCACTCTCCGTCGTTGGGCGCAGGCTCGATGCCCAGCAGCCTGCACAGGATGAGGTACATGTTCTGGTTCTGGAACGAGCCCTGCCGGTAGCCCTTGCGGAACGCGGGGCCCGAGGCGTAGAAGACCATGTGCATGTCGCGATCCCGGTTGTCGAAGCCGTGCGTGCCGCGTTTGCGTACGGGGCGTGCTTCGGCCGCGTAGTCGAGCGTCCATCCGGTCTCGGGGATGACGATGATGTTCGTCAGGCGGGTGGGGTGGGTGCCGTAATGAAAACGCCGGGGCATCTGCTCGCGCCGCCATGCCTTCATGTGCCCCGTCCTGCGGAGTATCCTGAGCGCCGTGTCGGCGTACTCCTCTTTCACCTCCAGCCCGAACGGGGTGCCCGGCACGGTACGTATGACCTGCGTAGTGTCGAGCAGCGGCATGAGGTTGATGTAGCGTTCCGGCGAAAGCGCGGCCATGCCATGGTCGGCCGTGACGATGAAATTGATACGCTCGAAGACGGGCGAACGCCGGATCTCACGGAAAAAATAACGGAGGACGGAGTCGATGTGTTCGGCCTGGGCGACTGCCTGGGGCGACTCGGGGCCGTAGGTGTGCATCGTGGCGTCGGGTTCCTCGAAATACCACATCACCAGCTCCGGGATCTCGGCTTCGGGGCGCGTCATGGCGTCGATCACCCAGTCGGCGCGTTCGTAGTAGGTCGGTTTCGACGAATAGGGAGTCCAGACGGTCGCCTGGCGTCCGTCGATCGGGACTTCGCTGCCCGGCCACATGAAGATGTTGGCCGTGAGGCCCTGTCTTTCCGCCGTGTTCCAGATCGGTTCGCCGCTCCAGAACCCCGGCAGCCGGACATCCTCCGCGTCGAACACGGAGAGCTTGCGCCCGGCCTTCCGGTCGTAGAAATTGTTGTTCACGACTCCGTGGTGGTCGGGATGCAGCCCCGTCGCCATGGCGTAGTGGCTCGGGAAGGTATTGGAGGGGTAGACCGGATAAATTTCGGCATAGGTTCCCGCCCGGGCGAGCGAGTCGAGTGTCGGCGTATGGCTGCGGCCGGCCAGATCCCAGCGGAAGGCATCCATCGAAAGGATTACGACGTATTGTTTTCCGTCGGGTGTTGCGCTGACATGGGCCTTGCGGGACGCGGCGCAGCCTGTCAGGAGGATGAGCAGCAGGAAAAACGTATATTTTTTCATGTGCGGGCGTTTTTGTTTGAGTAAAGATACAAAAAAAGCGCCCACTATTGCAGTGGGCGCCTCGCGGATGTGAAAAAAATTACTTTTTCATGTAACCTTTCACATAGTGGTGGTGCGGGCCGAAACGCTCGAAGGCGGCACGGTCGAGTTCCTCCTGTGCCGACGGGTCGGCTACGGAGATGATCAGGCGGGCGCGCTCCTGCAGCGTCTTGCCGTAGAGGTCTACGGCCCCGTGCTCGGTTACGAACCAGTGGATGTGATTGCGCGTCGTGACGACGCCTGCACCGGGCGACAGTACGGGGGCGATCTTCGAGATGCCCTTGTTGGTCACCGAAGGCATGGCGATGATGGCCTTGCCACCCTTCGACAGCGATGCGCCGTATACGAAGTCGATCTGGCCGCCGACACCCGAATAGAACTTCGTGCCCAGCGAGTCGGCGCATACCTGGCCGGTAATGTCGACCTGCAGCGCCGAATTGATGGCCGTCACGCGGTCGTTTTTCGAAATGATATAGGGGTCGTTCGTGTAGCCCACGTCCATCATCAGCACGGCGGGGTTGTCGTCGATGAAGTCGTAGACGCGCTGCGAACCCATCAGGAACGTCGATACCATCTTACCCTTGTCGATGTTCTTGGCTTCGCCGTTGATGACGCCGCTCTCCACGAGCGGGAGTACGCCGTCGGCGAACATTTCTGTGTGGATACCCAGATTCTTGTGGTTGCCCAGCTGCGCCAGTACGGCGTTCGGGATGGCGCCGATGCCCATCTGGAGCGTCGCACCGTCCTCGATCAGGGCGGCGCAGTGTTTGCCTATGGCTTCTTCGGTGGCGTTCGGCTGCGTGAAGTGCGCCTCCATCAGCGGTTTGTCATCCTGTACGAAGATGTCGATCTTCGACGAGTGGATCATGGCCTGCCCGAATGCGCGGGGGACATATTTATTTACGACGGCGATCACGTGCTCGGCGGTCTCCACGGCGGCCAGTGTTGCATCGACCGACGTGCCGAGCGATACGAAGCCGTGCTTGTCGGGCGTCGACACCTGGATCATCGCCACATTGCAGGGTACTGCGCCGCAACGGTAGAGGCGCTGCGTCTCGCTCAGGAAAATCGGAATATAGTCGGCATAGCCGCTTTGGGTGACTTTGCGGACGTTGCCGCCCACGAAGAACGAATCGAGCTGGAATACGCCTTCGAATTTCTCGTCGGCATAGGGTGCCGGCCCTTCGGTGTGCAGGTGGTGGATGTGGACATCCTTCAGTTCGCCGGCCTCGCCGCGTGCGCACATGGCGTTGATCAGGCACTGGGGTGCCGAAGCCACGGAGCTCAGGTGGATGTGGTCGCCCGATTTGATAACCTTGACGGCCTCTTCGGCGGTCGTAAATTTGATCTGGGTAGTCATTTTTACTTTAAGTTTGTATTTTGGTTTTGGTTTGCGGTTTCTTTCGCCGATTTTTCACGGACAAAGTTCCTGATGGCCTTGTCCGTGTAAGTCCAGAAAATCGGTACGTTACGCATCGTGATGATGTTCAGCGTATTCAGGGCAAGGCCCATGCTGATGTCCACGCGATCGAGCGTGTCGATACCCGGGGCAATGTTGTAGAACATGACGACGACGTGTTCGGGTTGTCCTCCGCGCATCGTGTAGACCCGGCCGTAGTGGTCGGACGAAGGATAGGCCGCGCCTTTGGCAAAGGCGGCCGTGCCGTTGCGCTCGCCGCCCATATAGAGGCGGAACCCCCCGTAGAGGGGTGTGATGTCGAAACGCAGCATCACGTTGCCCGTGATGTTGTCCCCGGCGCAGATGACGTTCGAAATGCAGAAGTCGTTTACGAACGAGGGGGTGCTGATCTCCGAGGGCTGGTGCCCGCGAGCGAATTTCTCGATGGCTTCATTGCGCAGGGATTCGAAATGCCGCGCTTCCCGGCGGAGTTTCTTTTTCTGGGCTTTTTGCAGCGCCTTCTGTTCCTTTGCGGTGGTACCCTCCCCGGGTTGCATGGCCGATGCCGCTCCGCACAGCGTGCAGAGCGACAACAGCAAAACGGTCAGACGTTTCAGCATGGCGTTGCTATTTGCGTTTCACCTCGACCTGTTCGTATCCCTCGACGATGTCGCCGACACGGATATCGTTGAACGATTCGATGTTCAGGCCGCAGTCCTGGCCGGCCGTAACCTCCTTGACGTCGTCCTTGAAGCGCTTGAGCGAACCCAGCTTGCCGGTGTAGATCACGATACCGTCGCGGATGACGCGGATCGGGGTGTTGCGCTGGAGCTTGCCTTCGCGGACGATACAGCCGGCCACGGTGCCGACCTTCGATATCTTGAAGATCTCCAGTACCTCGACCGAAGCGACGATCTCCTCCTTCATCACGGGCTCGAGCATGCCCTCGATGGCATCCTTGATGTCGTTGATCGCGTCGTAGATGATCGAGTAGAGGCGGATTTCGATCTCCTCCTTCTCGGCCAGCTTGCGCGCCGAGGCCGACGGGCGTACCTGGAAGCCGACGATGATGGCGTTCGAAGCGGCGGCCAGCAGCACGTCCGACTCCGAGATCTGTCCCACGGCGGCGTGGATGACGTTGACCTGCACGGTCTCCTTCGAGAGCTTGATGAGCGAGCCCGACATGGCCTCGATCGAGCCGTCCACATCGCCCTTGACGATGATGTTGAGCTCCTTGAACGATCCGATGGCGATACGGCGGCCGATTTCGTCGAGCGTCACGTGCTTCTGGGTCATGATGCCCTGCATGCGCTGCAACTGCTCGCGTTTGTTGGCGATTTCGCGTGCCGAGCGGTCGTCCTCCATCACGTTGAACGTATCGCCGGCCTGCGGTGCGCCGTTCAGTCCCAGCACCTGTACCGGCGTCGAGGGGCCGGCGGAATCGACCTTCTTGCCGTTCTCGTTGAACATGGCCTTCACGCGGCCCGTGTAGGTGCCCGACAGGATCACGTCGCCCACGTGGAGCGTACCGCTCTGCACGAGGATCGTCGAGACGTACCCGCGGCCCTTGTCGAGCGTCGATTCGATGACCGTGCCCTGCGCCTTCTTGTTGGGGTTGGCCTTCAGGTCGAGCATCTCGGCTTCGAGCAGCACCTTTTCGAGCAGTTTGTCGAGGTTAAGGCCCTTCTTGGCCGAAACCTCCTGATCCTGGTATTTACCGCCCCACGACTCCACCAGATAGTTCATCTGCGAGAGCTGCTCCTTGATGTGGTCGGGGTTGGCGTTGGGCTTGTCGATCTTGTTGATGGCGAAGACCATCGGCACGCCTGCGGCCTGCGCATGGTTGATGGCCTCGATCGTCTGCGGCATGACGCTGTCGTCGGCCGCCACGATGATGATCGCGACGTCCGTTACGGCGGCACCGCGGGCACGCATGGCCGTGAAGGCTTCGTGGCCCGGCGTATCGAGGAACGTGATCTTCTGGCCGTTGAGCTCGACACTGTACGCACCGATGTGCTGCGTGATACCCCCGGCCTCGCCTTCGATGACGTTGGTTTTGCGGATGTTGTCCAGCAGCGAGGTCTTACCGTGGTCGACGTGTCCCATGACCGTGACGATCGGCGGACGGGGCACGAGGTCTTCCTCCTTGTCTTCGCCCTCGTCGTTGATGGCCTCCTGGATCTCGACCGAGACAAATTCGACCTTGTAGCCGAACTCCTCGGCGACCACGACGAGCGCTTCGGCGTCGAGGCGCTGGTTGATGGAGACCATCAGTCCCAGGTTCATGCAGGCCGTGATGACCTGCGTGGGCGACACGTTCATCATCGTCGCCAACTCGCTCACGGTCACGAACTCCGTGACTTTGAGGGTCGAGCGTTCCTGTTCCTCGCGTTCGAACTCTTCGTTCATACGCTCGGCAACGGCGTCGCGTTTATCCTTGCGGTATTTGGCACTCTTGCTTTTGGCACCCTTGGCCGTCAGGCGTGCCAGGGTGTCCTTTACCTGCTTCGAAACCTCCTCGTCGCTCACTTCGGGGCGTACGATCGGCTTGGGTGCGGCCTTGCCTTTGTTTTTGTTGCGGCGGCCTTCGCCCGGTTTGGGCTGGTTCTGGGCGCCGGGACGGTTTTGCCCGCCCTGTCCGGGACGGTTCTGGCCGCCCTGGCCCCCTTGTCCACCCTGCTTGTTGCCGCCGCCCTGCGCATTGCCCCTCGGGGCCTTGCTGACGTCGACTTTCTCCTTTTGCAGGCGCTTGCGCTTGTGCTTGCCGCCGGCCACGAATCCCGACACGTCCATCGTACCGAGTACCTGCGGCCCGGTGAGGGTCACGGTCTCCGGACGGAAGATGTTGTCTTTGGGAGCGGCCGGTTCCGGCGCGGGTGCCGGGGCTTCTGCGGGCTTGGCGTCCGGTTGCCCGGGAGCCTGTGCTGTGGGTGCCGGCGTGGCCGGTGCTGCGGGTTTTGCAGGTTCAGCGGGAGCAGCTTGTGCTGCGGGCGCCGGCGTGGCCGGTGCGGCGTGGCTTGCCTGTGTAGCCGGGGCTGGTTGTGCCGGACGGGCTTCCGGTACTGCGGGTGCGGGGGCAGGTGCGGGCTGTGCGGCAGCTTTGGGCGCCTGGGCAGGTGCCGGTGCAGCGGGTGCCGCAGGATGTTGTGCGGCGGGTTTTTCAGCTTCTGCCTTCGGGGCGGGGGCAGCCTTGGGTTTGGGCGACAGGTCGATCTTGCCGAGGAACTTCGGCTGCTGGATTTCGTCCTTGACGCTGATTACGTTGCTTTTGATGACCACCTCTTTTTCCTCCTCGCGCTCCTGCTTCTTAGCTTCTTCGAGGGTGATGGTCGTCTGCTTCAGGGAGATACGCTCGCGGATCGACTCGCGTGCATTGCCTGCGGCGCGGTTCGCCCCGAACTCCTTCTCCAGGACGGCATAGGTCTCCGCGTCGACCAGCGTATTGGGCGACCCGTCGCTCTTGATGCCCTTCTTCTGCAGGAAGTCCGTGATGGTATTCAGTCCCACCTTGAACTCCTTTGCAACCTGAATGAGCCTTAATTTTCTTTCGTTACCCATATCTTGTGTTTTCCTTTCTTGCTTATGTTACTCTTCAAATTCGGCCTTCAGGATTTCGACGACCTTCTGTGCCTGTTCCAGCTCCAGGTCGGCACGCGCGGCGATCTCCTCTACGGGCAGCTCCAGCACGCTCTTGGCCGTGTCGCAGCCGACGTTCTTCAGGGCGTCGATGATCCATCCGTCGATCTCGTCGGCGAATTCGGTGAGGGCCACGTCCTCTTCTTCGACCTCGCGGTATACGTCGATGTCATACCCCGTGAGCATCTTCGAGAGGCGGATGTTCAGGCCGCCCTTGCCGATGGCCAGCGACACCTGGTCGGGCTTGAGGTAGACCGAAGCGGTCATCTTCTCCTCGTCGATGGTGATGCTCGAAATCTTGGCGGGGTTCAGCGCGCGCTGGATCATCAGCGACGGGTTGGCCGTGTAGTTCACCACGTCGATGTTCTCGTTGCGCAGCTCCTTGACGATCGAGTAGATGCGCGAACCCTTCATGCCGACGCATGCGCCTACCGGGTCGATGCGCTCGTCGTAGGACTCCACGGCGACTTTTGCGCGTTCGCCCGGGATGCGGACGATCTTCTTGATGGTGATCAGCCCGTCGAAGATCTCGGGAACCTCCTGTTCGAAGAGGCGTTCGAGGAACTGGTTGGCCGTGCGCGAAAGGATGATACGCGGCTGGTTATTGTTCATCTCGACCGACTTGACGATAGCCTTGATGGTGTCCCCCTTGCGGTAGAAGTCGTTGGGAATCTGCTCCGCCTTGGGCAGGATCAGCTCGTTCTCCTCGTCGTCGAGGATCAGCACCTCCTTTTTCCACACCTGGTAAACTTCGCCGGTGACAATCTCGCCGACCTTCTCCGAATATTTCTCGTAGAGGCTGGCCTTCTCCAGGTCGAGGATGCGCGATGCCAGGTTCTGGCGCAGCGACAACACGGCGCGACGACCGAACGAGGCGAGTTTGATCTCGTCGGCATATTCGTCGCCGATCTCGTAGGTCGGGTCGATGGCCTTGACCTCCGACACGGCGATCTGCGTATTGGGATTCTCGACGGCGCCGTCCTCGACGACGGTGCGGTTACGCCAGATTTCCAGGTCGCCCTTCTCGGGGTTGATGATGACGTCGAAATTCTCGTCCGTCTCGTACTGTTTCTGCAGTGCGTGGCGGAAAACGTCCTCCAGCACACCGATCATCGTGCTCTTGTCGATGTTCTTCAGCTCTTTGAACTCGGCAAAGTTGCTGATAAGATTGAGATTGTCCATTGTGTCGTTTATCTTGTTTTCAGTTTATGCTTGTTTTTGCCTGCGGTTCCCCGCAGTTTGTCCGGGGTTGTCCGGCGCGAGTGCCTATTTGAAATCCAGCCACTCCCGCGCGGACTTGATTTCGCCGAACCCGTAGCGGCGCGTCACCGTCACCAGTTGCTTGCGTTTCTTGCCTTCGACGGCCTGCTTCTCCTCGTAGGAGAGGGTGATGCCCTGGTCGTCGGCCGCGTCGAGTTTCGCCAGCACCTTGATGCCCGAGGTGAGCAGCACCTCGACCGTGTTGCCGACCAGTTTGCGGTACTGGCGCAGGCTTTTGAGCTCCGACCCGATGCCGGCCGAAGCCACCGTCAGCGAGAAATCCTCCTCGTCGCGATCCAATTCCTCCTCGATCGAGCGGCTGAGCCTGACGCAGGCGTCGATGGCCACCGAGGTGTCGCTGTCGATGAGCAGCTCGATGTCGTTGCCGGGCGTGCAGGTGCATCCCACGACGAACATGTCCGTCCCCTGCAGGTTGCGCTCCGCCGCCTCGATTATCTTTTTTGTGTCGATCATAGCTGAATACCGGTCGTGAATATGTATAAAATAAGGGGACTCCCCGTCCCCTTACCACTTGCTTTGTCTTTCGACATTGCAAATATAGTGAAAATTTCTAATATACCAATATTTATACGGAAATTTTACTCCTCTTTCGATACGCTTTCGTAGGGCTTGATGATGCCGCGCTTCGATTCGCGGATGAACCTCACCAGCTCGTCGCGCTCCTTGCTTTGGGGAACCTGCTTCTCGACCTCCTCGCAACCCGACATGTAGTTCAGGCCGCTCTGGAAGAGGATGCGGCAGGCGTCGTGGATCTCGCCGATGCGCTCGGGGGTGAAGCCGCGGCGCGAGAGTCCGATCTTGTTGATACCCGCGAAGCGCATCGTGTCGTTGCGTACGATGACGAACGGAGGGGCGTCCTGCCCCAGCAGCGCCCCGCCCTGGATCATGGCGTGGTCGCCGATGCGCGTCCACTGGTGTATGGCGGCATGGCCGCCGATCACCACCCAGTCGCCGATCTCGACCTCGCCGGCCAGCGACACGCGGTTGGCGATGACGCAGTTGCTGCCCACCACGTCGTCGTGGGCGATGTGGACGTAGGCCATGAGCAGGTTGTGGTCGCCCACGACCGTCTTGCCGCGCGATGCCGTGCCGCGGCTGATGGTCACATACTCGCGGATGTCGTTGTAGTCGCCGATCTCGGCCGTCGTGACCTCGCCTGCGAATTTCAGATCCTGCGGCAGGCAGGAGACGGAGGCTGCGGTATGTATCCTGCATCCTTTGCCGATGCGCGCCCCGTCGTGGATCACGGCGCCGGGCCCGATCCAGCAGTCGTCGCCGATCACGACGTCGCCGGCGATATAGGCGAACGGTTCCACCGTAACATTGTTCCCGATTTTGGCGTCGGGATGGATGTATGCCAGATTGCTGATCATCGCTTACTTGTTGTTTTTGTTTTTAACGACCTGGGCCATCAGGACGGCTTCGCATGCGAGGGTTTCGCCTACGAAGGCCTTCGCCTCCACGACGGCCACGCCGCGGCGGATAGGCTCCATGAGGTGGATTTCGAACTGGAGCGTGTCTCCGGGGACGACCTTGCGCTTGAATTTCACGCCGTCGATCTTCATGAAATAGGTCGAGTAGTTCTCCGGATCGGGCACGTCGCCCAGCACCAGGATGCCGCTGCACTGCGCCATCGCTTCGACGATCAGCACGCCCGGCATGACGGGCTCTTCGGGGAAATGCCCCACGAAGAAGGGTTCGTTCATCGTGACGTTCTTGATACCGGCCACGTCCGTCGCGTCGCGGTGGAAGATGCGGTCTACCAGCAGGAACGGCGGGCGGTGGGGCAGCATGTGGCGGATGTCGTTGATGTCGTGGAGCGGTGGCTTGCGGCAGTCGTACTGGAAACGGGGTTTCTCGCCGGCTTTGCGGATAGTGTGCTTGAGTTGCTTCATGAACTCGGTGTTGGCGAAATGCCCGGGGCGGGTGGCCCAGACGCGGCCCTTGATGCGGACGCCCAGCAGTGCGAAGTCGCCCAGCAGGTCGAGCAGCTTGTGGCGCGCCAGTTCGTTGTTGCAGCGCAGTTCGAGGTTATTGAGGTAGCCCGCCTTGATCTCGATGTCGGGCTTGTCGAAGATCTTTTTCAGGTGCTCCAGCTGGTCGGCTGGGACGGGGTTTTCGACCACGACGATGGCGTTGTCCAGGTCGCCGCCCTTGATGAGGTTCATCTTGATGAGCGGCTCCAGTTCGTGCAGGAAGACGAATGTGCGGCAGGGCGAGATTTTCTCGGCGTAGTTGTCGCCCGGGTTGAAGGTGGCGTACTGGTTGCCGATGACCTTCGAGTTGTAGTCCACGTGTACCGAGACGGAAAACTCGTCGTCGGGGTAGAGGATGATGGCCACGCCCTTCTCGGGGATCGTATAGACCATCTTTTCGGTCACGTGGTAGAATTTGCGTTCGGCGTCCTGGTCGACGACACCCGCTTCGGTGATGGCCTTGGCATAGGCGCAGGCCGAACCGTCCATGATGGGGGTCTCGGGGGCGTCGATGTCGATGACGGCGTTGTCCACGCCCAGCGTCCAGAGCGCCGACATGATGTGTTCGATGGTGCTTACGCGGTGGCCGCCCGATTCGATGGTCGTGCCGCGCGAAGTGTCTACGACGTAGTCGCAGAGTGCGGGGATTATGGGTTGCCCTTCGATGTCGGTGCGGCGGAATACGATCCCCGTGTCGACTTCGGCGGGATTGACGGTCATGGTTACCTTGACGCCCGTATGGAGGCCCTTGCCGGAGAATGAGATCGGGGCCTTCAGCGTTTGTTGTTTTGTTGACATAAGCAGTGTTTCCGATTATTTACGCGCAAAGATAAAAATTTTTTCTTAATAAAAAGTACGTATGCGGTTATTATAAAAAGTAAGGGTTTATAGCGACATCGCCGCGGGCGGGGGTGGATATTTCGGAAAAAAACAGTATTTTTGTGCGGAAAAAACAGGAAACACGCCATGCCGACGCCGGAACCGGAAAAACGAGTCAAACGCCCCCGCCTGCGCCTGCCTTTCGAGAAACGGAAGCAGGATGCCGGTTCGTGGACGTACGACCACCGCATCGGGTTGTGCGTGACGCTCATCGCCTACCTGGTGCTGATGATCGCCTTCGTTTCGTCGAAGATCGTCGTCGGCCGCAAGCCCCATACCCAGGGGATGTATATCGACCTGCAGACGCTGGCCGAGCTGGAACAGGAGCGCGACAGGCTGGAACGGCTGGCGCGCGAACGGCAGGAGAAAGACCCGATCGACTGGCGGAGCATCCAGAACCAGGTTTCGAACGAAAACGCGCTGAACGAAAAGCTCAGGGACGACCGCGGTACCAATGCCGCGGCGCTCAACGATGCCGCAGCTGCGGCCGAGGAGCGCATGCGTGCCAACCGCGAGGCTTACGAACAGGGGCTCGCCGAGGAGCGCGCCATCCGTCAGCGCCGCGGCGCCGGGGAGGATTCCGAGCACCAGGATCGCAAGGTCAAGGGGCGCGTCACGGTTTCCTTTTCGCTGACCGACCCGGTGCGGACGTCCCGCTACCTGGCCGTCCCGGCCTACAAATGCGAAGGCGGCGGCGAAGTGGTGGTCGAGATTACGGTCAACCGTGCGGGCGACGTGACGAACGCCCGGGTGGTCGAAGGCGGGGACGAGTGCATGCGCTCTTCGGCGCTCGGTTCGGCCCGCAGGTCGCGTTTCAACATCGACGACTCCGCCCCGGCGCGCCAGCAAGGGACGATTACGTATATTTTTATCCCCCAATAAGTTCTTTTTGCCCCGCAGAGGCGTGATGTTTGCCGGATTTTTTTTATCTTTGTTGCCGATCGAAATTCAGGCATGCGTAAAATCGCGATCATACTGTCGGGCTTGCTGTGTTGCCTGTTCTACGAAACGGGCGGCAGGGGGATTCCTGCGTCCGTTGCGGAGCATGCCGCCGTCACGATTTCGGTCGACCGCGCTTCCCACGACCAATGGCGTTGCGAGCGCGAGTACAATGCTGACCTGAATTTGCCCCGCGTGGCGGGGGAAGTATCTCCTGCCCCGGTCGTGCCCGTTTCCCAACGCGGCGGATCCGAAACCGGCCAGAACGCCGACCGTTTTGCGGCGAACCGGTTCGAGGCGGGTGTCGTGAAAGTAACCTCGGAATTCAAATCTTCTGACCTGTCCGTCGGCCTGCATGCCGTAGACTACTACGTCTACCGCCTGCGCCGGCTCATTATTTAGCGTATTGTATTTTACCGGTTTACAAAGGAAATACAAACGATTAATAATGAAAAAGATATGGATAGGAATAAAATTTGCGAGGCGATGTACGCCTTGCCCGGGGGCGTTGTGGTAAAACGCCGTAAGTCCCAGTTGCGCGCTGCCGTGCTGTTCATCGCCGGCGTTGCGTTGGTGGTAGTGAACAATATGTACGGGGCGGAGCTCACGAACAACATGCGTTCGGCGATCGTTTTCATCGGCGGGCTGCTGATCCTCTCGGGGATGGTCATGGCTGCGATCCAGCTCTTCGGCTCGGGGGGCGTGCCTTTCCACAAGGACAAGCATTGCTACCTCGTTTTCGAGGAGCTCTACTTCGACCGGGGCGTCCGTGCCGATGTGGTGCAGTCGGTGGAGGACGGCGCCATAGACCGGCTGCTGGGGTTGGCACGTGCGAATGTCCCGGCGCTCACGGTGGCCCTCTACCGTACGCCCGACAACAGTTTTGCAGCCATGCAGGCGTTCGAGTACGCCGACCTGGAGTACAAGCCGCTGACCAGGCTGAACATAGTAGATAAAGCATAACGTAACATAAACGGAGAAGAATGATAGACATCAGTGGTGAAAACGTAGTATTGGTAGGCGCATTGCTGCTCTTCGTGGCGGTGATGGCCGGTAAGGTCGCGTATCGTTTCGGGGCCCCCGCGCTGTTGCTGTTCCTCGGGGTGGGCATGTTGTTCGGTTTGAATTTCATCTCGTACCGTTCGGTCGAGATGACCCAGTTCGTGGGTATGATCGCCTTGTGTATTATCCTTTTCACGGGCGGTATGGACACGAAGTTCTCGGAGATAAAACCCATCATCGGCCCGGGTGTCGTACTGGCTACGGTCGGTGTGGTCATGACGGCGTTCGTGCTGGCCGGTTTCGTGTGGCTGGTGGCTCCGTGGCTGGGGATCGAAATACCGTTTGCGCTGGCACTGCTGCTGGCTTCCACGATGTCCTCGACCGACTCGGCGTCGGTTTTCTCCATCCTGCGAAGCAAGAAACAGGGGCTCATGCAAAACCTGCGCCCGCTGCTGGAGCTGGAGAGCGGTTCGAACGACCCGATGGCATACATGATGACCATCCTGCTCATCAGCGTCGTGTCGAATACCTCGTCCGGCGTCGGCCTGGGTATGAGCGTAGTCTTTTTCGTGGTGCAGATGGTCGTGGGCGCCCTGTCCGGGTACCTGATCGGGCGGCTGGCCGTATGGACGATCAACCGCATCAAGCTGGCCAACCATTCACTCTACTCGGTACTCCTGCTGGCATTCATCTTCTTCTCGTTCGCCTTCACCGACCTGATCAAGGGCAACGGCTACCTGGCCGTCTACCTTTCGGGTCTGGTTATCGGCAACCATAAACTCGAACAGAAACGGCCGCTGACCGTCTTTTTCGACGGGTTCACGTGGCTCATGCAGATCGTGATGTTCCTCACGCTGGGCCTGTTCGTGAACAGCAACGAACTGCTCGAACCCCGGGTGCTGATCCTCGGCGGGCTGGTCGGGGCGTTCATGATCCTTGTGGCGCGTCCGCTGACGGTCTTCACCTGCCTGCTCCCGTTCCGCAAGTTTACGACCAAGGCGCGGCTTTACGTGTCGTGGGTCGGGTTGCGCGGCGCCGTGCCTATCCTCTTCGCCATCTATCCGCTGATGGCGCATGTGGAGAATGCCGGGCTGCTGTTCAACGTGGTTTTCCTGGGGACGATCATTTCGCTGCTGGTGCAGGGCACTACGGTGAGCGGCATGGCCAACCTTCTGGGGCTGGCCTATGAGGAGCGCGAGTCGGCCTTCAGCGTCGACATGCACCAGGACATGAAGTCGGCGCTTACGGAGGTCGAGGTCAACGAGACGATGCTCGAAAGCGGGCATACGCTCAAGGACATCACCCTCCCCGAGAATACGCTGGTGATGATGGTCTGCCGCGACGGTGAGTATTTCGTGCCACAGGGTAAGACGGAACTCAAGCTGGGCGACAAGCTGCTGGTCATTTCCGACCGCAGCGAGGAGCTGGCAACCACCTATAAGGACATGGGCATCGACGATGTCATGAAGTTAGGGTAGGCTTCCCGCGGAGGAGGTTCCCTGTTCCGTCGGGAATTCAGGATCCGTTCCGCAAATCCCTTCCTGAGGGACAGGTATGTCCGGTATCCGGTGACTTGGAGCCTGCCGGACACAGGCAGATCCCGGCGATTCGCTCGCCGGGATTTTGTTTCGCTTTGCCGGACGAAAAGCCGGACGGCGATTTGCACCGTCCGGGATTTTTTCCTATATTCGATGTGCCGTATCGGAGGGTGCCCCGATCTCCGTATCTCTATGAAAACCGAACGAATGAAAATAGGGCTGTTTGCCGCACAGCTCGTCTTGCCCGCCGTGCCGGGCCTTTATGTCATCCTGTTCCGTCCTGGGGTGTCGCTGCTTACGCCCCGGATGCTTATTCCCTCCATGCTGTGCATCAACCTGCTGGCTCTCCTCTTAGGATGGCGCAGGCTCGGGTGGTCGCGCAACGAACGGCTCGATGCAGCCATGCTGCTGGTGATGTTCGCCCTGTTTCCCTGGCTGGAATACCGGGTGCTGCCCGTCGGGGCGTTCGAGGGGAATTTGTGGGCGCAGGTCGGGTGTTACTGCGCGGGACAGGCGATCGGGTATGTCTCGGTCGTGCTGGCGCCCGACTGGTTGGGAAGGCTCAGACAGCGGCGTTATGAAGAGCGAGTCTTGTCGGGGCGGGAAAAGTTCCGATCCCGCAAGGAGGTGCTGGAACAGCGGGCCGAAGCGCAGGAGGCGCAGCGCAGGGCGAAAGAGTTGCGCAGGGCGAAGAAATAAAAACATCCCGCACATCATATGTGCGGGATGTTTGTTTTTCGGACGTGTGCCCAGGCCTTTTCCCACGGCTGGCAGTCTGCCTGCCCATCAGCCCATCGGTTCATCGGTCTGCCAGTCCGCCGACTCATCAGTCCTTCTGTCTGTCTGCCAGCCCGTCAGCTCGTCTGTCTGCCAGTCCGCCGACTCATTTGCCCGTCAGCCCATCGGTTCATCGGTCTGCCAGTCCGCCGACTCATTTGCCCGTCAGCCCGTCAGTCCGCCGCTTCGCTCGCAGGGTGCCCGGAATTACAGCCCGCTGCCGTTTTACAGGGAGCGCCGGATGTTGAGCATCCAGGGGTTCTCGATGTTGCGGATGCCTTTCTGGGAGATCAGCTGCGCCAGCGTCAGCCCCATCTGGCGGAAGTCGGTCGAGAGGGTGGTGATCCCGCCCGCGAGGATCTCCTTGAGCGGCGTGTCGTTGTACGAAATGATGCCGAATTCGCGGCCGGGCGTCATCTGCTGCCGCTCGGCCTGCTTGAGCAGCGTCACCAGGTCGCGGTCGCTGACGAGGATGAACAGGTCGCCTTCGCGGATTTCGCGGTCGCGGATCGAGGCGAGGTATTCGTGCCCGAACCCGTGTTCCGCACAGAAGCGCACCAGTCCGTCGTAGCGCTCCTGCGGCTCCTTTTTTTCGTGCTGCACCATCAGCAGCCGTTCGTATTTGCGGATATGCCGCAGCCCGTGGCAGAGCGCCTCGTAGGTGTCCTTTTCGAAGTTTTGCGCCACGGACGAATACCTGCCCAGCAGTTCGGGGTGGAAGTGGTCGAGCAGGAACACCCGCCCCGAGAGGCTTTCGAGCAGCGGCCCGATGCCGGTGAACTTGCCCGGCATGATGATATAGGTGGTGTATTTGCCGTTGGCGTCGGTCACCAGCGCGTCGAAGACCCTGCGGTTGTAGTTGTGGAAATAGAGGTCTACGCTTACGCCTTTGCCGACGTGCTCCATGAACGAGTTGTAGAGGTCTTCCTTGAATTCGTTGAATTCGTTGAAGAGCAGGAAAATATTCTGTTCCGAGGGGATTCGCGCCGAGGCGATGTAGTAGCCCACGCCGGGCGTCGAGGCGATGATGCCGCGCGATTTGAGTTCGCTCAGCCCGGCGAATACCGTGTCGCGCGAGAGGTGGTAATTCTCGCGGAATTCGTTGATCGAGGGTATCCAGTCCCCCTTCTGGAGCTTCCCTTCGGCGATGCCGTCGATGACGAAGTTGACGACCTGTTTGTATTTCGATTCGTTGTTTTTCATGGCTTTGCACACGCAATGTCGTGCAAATATACGTAAAATCGGGTAATATCGGTACGAACCGGTACGAAAAATAAAAAAAAATCATACCAGTTCGTACCAGTATGACGAAATTTTATTTATATTTGCCCAAAAGATCACACAGCGCAATGGAGAAAGGGATCGTTTTCAGCATCGAGGAGTTCGCCATACACGACGGGCCGGGTATCCGCACCACCGTTTTCCTGAAAGGATGCCCGCTTCGCTGTGCCTGGTGCCACAATCCCGAGGGCATTTCCCCCGAGCCGCAGTATATGGATCGCCGCGACGGCCGCACGATGTGCGGGTACGCGATCTGCTCGGGGGAGCTGGCCGGCAAACTGCTGCGCAACAAGGCGGTATACGCCATGAACCGCGGCGGCGTGACGCTCACGGGCGGCGAGCCGCTCCTGCAGGCCGCATTTGCGGCAGAGGTGCTTGCCGCGTTGCAGGCCGCGGGGGTGCATACGGCCGTCGAGACGAGCGGCTATGCCGCGCCGGATGTTTTCCGCCGGGTGGCGGGGCACGCCGATCTGGTGCTGTTCGACGTGAAACACGCCGACCCGGTGCAGCACCGCCGCTGGACGGGGGTGGACAATGCCCCCATCCTGCGCAACCTGGCATGGCTGTGCACTTCGGGCCGGCCGTTCGTCGTCCGCATCCCGCTGATCCCCGGGGTGAACGATACGCGGGAGAACATGTTGCAGACCTGCCTGCTGATTAAGGATGCCCCGGGGCTGGAGCGGGTCGAGATCCTGCGCTACCACAAGACCGCCGGGGCGAAGTACGCCATGATCGGCCGGACGTATGCCCCCGGTTTCGATACCGGGGCGGAGCCCCGTGTCCACGACGTTTTCAGCGACTACAATCTTAAAACACTCATACAATGAATCCCAGAATCGAAAACCTGCGCGGCTATATCCTCCGCAAAGAGCACCATGTCCTGCGCCGTACCCCGGCCCGGCTCGGGCTGGACAACCTCAATATCGGGTTTGCAGCGGCCGGAATGCCGCCCGTGAGGCGCTCGGCGGAGATGCTCGCAGCCCTGATGCGTGCCGAACAGCCCGTGATCCTGCCGGGCGAGAAGATCGTATTCACCCGCACCGTTACCGAAGTGCCCGAAATCTTCACCCCGCAGGAGTGGGACGGGATCAAGGCGTCGCACTACATCCACGAGCGCGGGACGGTCTGCAACATATCGCCCGACTACGAAACCACCATCCGCCTTGGGCTCGATGCCCGGAAGGCCGAAATCGCTTCCCGCCTGGCGGACGATTCGCTCGACCAGGAACAGCGTATCTTCCTGGGGTCGGTGGCGCTCTGCATCGAGGCCGTGCAGGAGCTTACGGGGCGTTACGCCGCCCATGCCCGCGAGGCGGGGCAGGCGGATACGGCCCAAGTGCTCGAGGCCGTGCGTACGCGCGGCGCCCGGTCGCTGCGCGAGGCGCTGCAACTGCTGCGCATCCTCCATTTCGCGATCTGGGAGGCTGGCAATTACCACAATACGCTGGGGCGTTTCGACCAGTACATGTACCCCTATTTCCGCCATGACATCGACAGCGGCGTGCTGACCGAGGAGGAGGCGTTCGACCTGGTGGAAGAGTTCTTCCTCGCATGCAACAAGGACAGCGACCTCTATCCCGGTATGCAGCAGGGCGACAACGGCCAGAGCATGGTGCTGGGCGGCCGCGCCGCAAACGGCGACTACCTTTTCAACCGCCTCTCGGAGATGTGCCTGCGGGCCAGCTGCGAACTGGAGCTGATCGACCCCAAGATCAACATCCGCGTCGACGCGGATACGCCCGACGAAATCTTCTTCCTGGGGTCGCAGCTCACCCGCAAGGGGCTGGGATTCCCGCAGTACAGCAACGACGACGTGATCGTCCCGGGGCTCATGAAGAAAGGGTACTCGGAGCAGGACGCCCGCAATTATGTCGTGGCCGCCTGCTGGGAGTTCATCATCCCCAACCATGCGATGGACATCCCCAACATCGACGCCGTGTCGCTCATCGGCTGCGTGCGCGAGGTGTTGCCCGAACTGGAGCAATGCCCCGATTATGCGGCCTTCTACGGCCGTGTAGAGCGGAAGATCGCCGAAAAGGCCGACGCCATCTGCCGCAAGCACCGCAACCTCTACATCGCCCCCGCACCGATGATGTCGCTGTTGATGGACGGCACCATAGAACGGGCGCAGGACATTTCGCTCGGCTCGCGCTACAACAACTACGGTCTGCACGGCACGGGCATTGCCACGGCGGCCGACTCGCTGGCGGCGCTGCGCAAATTCTACTTCGAGGAGCGCCGTTTCGATGCCCCGACGCTGCTCTCGGCGCTGGAGGACGACTTCCGCGGCGCACCCGAATTACAACGCCTGCTGCGGCGGGAGGCTCCCAAGATGGGGCAGGACGACGACTATGCCGACTCCATCGGGCGCGACCTGCTCGCATCGTTCGCACGTGCGCTCGAAGGGCGCCGCAACGAGCGGGGCGGCATCTACCGCGCCGGCACCGGTACGGCCATGTACTATGTTTTCCATGCCGCAGGCCTCGGTGCCACGCCCGACGGCCGTAGTGCCGGGGAGATGATCCCCGCCAACTATTCGCCGAGCCTGTTCATCGACCAGCGCGGGCCCGTATCGGTCATCAAATCCTTCACCAAACCGCGTCTGGAGGATGTGGTCAACGGCGGGCCGCTGACCCTCGAGTTCGACCAGTCGGTCTTCAACAACGAGGAGAGCGTCCGCAAACTGGGCATGCTCGTCAAGACCTACATCGCCCTGGGCGGCCACCAGTTGCAGCTCAATACCGTCAGCCGCGAAAAGCTGCTCGACGCCAAGGTGCATCCCGAGCGGCACCGCAACCTGATCGTGCGCGTCTGGGGCTGGAGCGGCTATTTCGTCGAACTGGACGAATGTTACCAGAACCATGTGATCAACCGGATCGAATTCGGCCTCTGAACCGGCGTGAACCGAAACTGAAAACCAACTAATCCGACCTGATATGAAAACATCCGTTAAAGGCTTCATGTTTTATGTCGCCTTCGTCGCTTCGCTCGGCGGCCTTTTGTTCGGCTTCGACACGGCCGTGATCTCCGGTGCCGAAAAGGCGATCCAGGGGATCTATGCGCTCTCGGACTTCGCGCACGGCTTCACGATCGCCACGGCGCTTATCGGCACCATCGTCGGCGCCCTGGTCTGCGGCGGCCCAGCCGAACGCTACGGGCGCCTGCGCTCGCTGAAAGTGATCGCGTGGCTCTACCTGATCTCGGCCGTGGGCAGTGCCGTGATCGTCAACTGGTATTCGTTCATGTTCTTCCGCTTCCTGGGCGGGCTGGCCGTCGGCGCCTCGTCGGTCGTGGGGCCGATGTATATCGCCGAGATCTCCCCGTCGCACTGGCGCGGGCGTTTCGTGGCCTTCTTCCAGTTCAACATCGTGCTGGGCATCGTCATCGCCTACCTGACCAATTACTGGATCGTGGGGATTCCCCACGACTGGCAGTGGATGCTGGGCATCGAGGCCGTCCCGGCACTGGCCTTCGGCCTGTTGCTGATGACCGTGCCCGAAAGCCCCCGCTGGCTGCTTATCCGCAGCCGTGACGCCGAGGCGCGCCGTGTACTCGAACGCACCACGCGCGAGAATGTCGAAGCCGAAATGGCCGAGATCCGCGCCTCGCTCGCCGGGGCGGGCGATACGGGCGAGCGGCTTTTCCGGAAAAAATATTTCATCCCCATCCTGCTGGCGTTCCTCATCTCGACGTTCAACCAGCTCACGGGGATCAACGCCATCCTCTACTATGCGCCGCGCCTGTTCGAGATGTCGGGCGTCTTCCGCGAGGGGGCGATGATGCAGTCGATCATGATCGGCATCACCAACCTCACGTTCACCATGCTGGGCATGTTCCTCATCGACAAGGTGGGGCGGAAGAAGCTCATCGGCGTAGGTGCCGTGGGGATGTTCGTCTCGCTGGTGCTCGTGGCGCGCGGGTTCTGGCTCGAACGCTTCGAAGGTTACTACATGCTCGTCTGCCTGATGGGCTACATCGCCTTCTTCGCCGTGTCGCTGGGCGCTACGATCTGGGTGGTCATTTCCGAGGTCTTCCCCAATTCGGTGCGTGCCAAGGGGCAGGTGCTGGGCAGCATGACCCACTGGGTGTGGTCGGCGCTGTTGTCGTGGTTCTTCCCCGTCTTCCTTTCGGTCGGCGGCACCTATATCTTCGGATTTTTCGCGCTTATTGCCCTCGGCAGCCTTATCTTTGCGATAAAGCTCCCCGAGACCAAGGACAAATCGCTCGAACAGATACAGAAAGAACTGGTAAAATAAAAACCCGGACATATGAACCGTTCCCTGAAAAAAATTCCCCTCGCGGCCTTGTGTGCCGCCATGGCCGCCGCCTGTGCGGGCGGTGCAACGGACGCCACGATCACGGTCGATGCGTCGAAAGTCGAGGGCAGCGTCACCCCCTGGCTTTACGGGGCCTGCATCGAAGACGTCAACCACGAGATTTACGGAGGCCTTTACGACCAGCGGATCTTCGGCGAGAGTTTCGAGGAGCCCGTGCCCAACCCCCTTTTCGACGACTGCTCGGCCTACGAAGGGGAGTGGCAGGTTGCCGGCGACGAGCTGCTCTGTGCCGCTCATGCGGGCGCCAAGCTGGTCTATGACCCGCTGGAGATGGCTGCGGGCGAGGTCGAGACCGAACTGAAATTCACCCGCGGCGGCGGTGGCGACAATGCCGGCCTGCTGGCCGGGGTTTCGGAGCCGGGCAACGGCGCCGACAATTTCCACGGCTACGAGATAAGCCTTACGGCCGACGGCCGTAAGGTCGTGCTGGGCAAGCATAAGAACAATTTCACGCCGATCGCCGATGCTGCCGTGTCGTGCAACCCCGCACAATGGAACAGGCTGGGATTCAAGACCGACGGCCGCACGTTGCAGGTTTTCCTGAACGGGGCTTGCGTGCTCCGTGCCGAGGACGACGATCCCGTGCTGGCCAGGGGCAGGGTCGCCCTGCGTACGTGGAATTCCGAGGCACGGTTCCGTAACGTGAAGGTTACGGCCGACGGTGCGTCGCGCAAACTTGTGTTCCGCACGACGCCGGCCGTGCAGGTCAGCCGGCAGTGGGACGCCTTCTCGACGGGCGGTGCCGTGGCTGCCTACCGCCACGAGGCGGGGGACGCCTATAACGGCGCCTGCTCGCAGAGCGTGGAATTCGTCTCCGGGACGGGAACCGTCGGCATCGCCAATGCCGGACTGAACCGCTGGGGCATTGCCATGCGCAAGGGGCAGACGTTCGAAGGGCGCCTCTACCTGCGCGGGTCGGGCGATGTGGTCGTGGCGTTGCAGAGTGCCGACGGCACGAGGGAATATGCCTCGCAGCGTATCACGGGCATCGGTGCGGCCTGGAAGAAATTTCCGTTCGAACTGACTGCCGCCGCAGCGGACGGGGATGCCCGCTTCGCCCTCTACCTCGACCGCCCCGGCAGGGTGCAGGCCGATCAGGCGACGCTGATGTCCACGGGCGAAGACCGCTTCCGCGGCCTGCCGCTGCGGGGTGACATCGGGCAGGCGATGGTCGACCAGGGGCTGACCTTCCTGCGTTACGGCGGTACGATGATCAACATTTCGGGCTACCGCTTCAAGAAGATGATCGGCGACCGCGACAAGCGGCCGCCCTACCACGGGCACTGGTACCGCTGGTCGACCAACGGCTTCGGCATCGAGGATTTCCTGCAATTCTGCGAGAAGGCGGGCTTCACGGCGGCCTTTGCGGTCAATATCGAAGAGACGCCCCAGGATATGGCCGACATGATCGAGTACCTGAACGGCCCGGTGACGTCGGAGTGGGGGCGCCGGCGTGCCGAGAACGGCCACCCCGAGCCTTACGGCGTGAAATATATCGGCATCGGCAACGAGGAGGTGCTCTTCAACGGCGACCGTGCCGACGAATACGACCACTATGTCGAGCGCTTCAACCTGCTGCACGACGCCATCAAGGGCAAAGACCCGTCGGTGAAACTGATCTCCACGGCGTGGTGGCGTGCCGATTCGCCGAGCATGGAACGGACGTTCCGTGCCCTGGACGGCAAAGCCGACTATTGGGACTACCATCCGTGGGCCGACCAGCTCGCCAGCGGCCGGGAGGTCGAGGCCGAACTGCGCCGTATGCGCGAGCTGTTCCTCAGGTGGAACCCCTCCACCACGATGAAATGCGCCATCTTCGAGGAGAACGGCAACCGCCACGACATGCAGCGCGTGCTGGGGCACGTCACGCTTCAGAACGCCGTGCGCCGCATGGGCGACTTCGTGCTGACCTCCTGCGCGGCCAATGCCCTGCAACCCTACCGGCAAAACGACAACGGTTGGGATCAGGGGCAGGTTTTCTTCACCCCGTCCCAGGTGTGGGGGATGCCCCCCTATTATGCGCAGCAGATGGCTGCGGCACACCACCGTCCCCTGACGGTCGGCTGCGGGGTCGAGGGCGCTGACGGGGTGCTCGACGTGACGGCAACCCGCAGCCGCGAGGCGGGGAGCGTCGTGCTCCACATCGCCAATACGGGTGCCGAGCCGCTGCGTGTGGGCCTGCGCGTGGACGGGATGAGGAAGGTTTCCCAAGCCCGCATGGTTTCGCTCTCGGGCGACCTCGACGCGGTGAACACCCCCGAAGAGCCGCGCCGCATCGCCCCCGTCGGGCGGGAACTGCCGGCCCGGGCTGCGCAGACTGTCGACATAGCGCCCTACTCCTATACGATCGTGGTGCTGGATGAATAACCCTGAAAAACCGAAGACTATGAATCTGAAAAGAACCATGCTGGCGGCGCTCGTGGCCGCCGTGCTGATCCCCGGCGGGCTTTGGGCGCGCGGGAAAACGGGCAATGCCCGAATCAAGGTCGACATCGAACGCCAAAAGGGCGAAATCGACCGGAATATCTACGGCAACTTCGTCGAGCACCTCGGCCGCTGCATCTACGGCGGGCTTTACGAGCCCGGATCGCCCCTTTCGGACGAGAAGGGCTACCGCCGGGACGTGCTCGACGCGACGCGGGCGCTTCGCACATCGCTGGTGCGCTGGCCGGGCGGCAACTTCGTCTCGGGCTACCACTGGGAGGACGGCATCGGCCCGCAGGCCGGGCGCCCGACGCGCATCGACCTGGCATGGGGCTTCCGCGAGAGCAACGCGTTCGGCACCGATGAGTTCGTCGAGTGGTGCCGCCGTGCCGACACCGAGCCCTATTTCTGCGTGAACCTCGGCACGGGGACGATGGACGAAGCCCGCAACTGGGTCGAGTACTGCAATGTCGAGAAAGGCACCTACTGGTCCGACCTGCGCCGCCGTAACGGCTACGAGAAACCCCACAAGGTGAAATACTGGGCCCTGGGCAACGAGATGGACGGCCAGTGGCAGATGGGGCACAAGAACGCCGAGGATTACGGCAAGTTCGCCCTCGAGACGGCCAAACTGATGAAGTGGATCGACCGGGACATCAAACTCGTCGTGGCCGGGTCGAGCGACTACAACGGCAACTGGATCGACTGGAACCGTACCGTGCTGGAGTACCTGAAGAATCACGCCGACTACATCGCCCTGCATAACTACGTCGAGAACCGGAGCAACGATTATTACAAGTTCATGGCCACGACGCGCTTCGCCGAGAAGGCTATCCGCATCACCGAGGGGCTGATCGCCGAGGCGATGACCAAGGCCGAACGTAAGGATCCGATCTACATCGCCTTCGACGAATACAACGTATGGTACCGCGCCAAGGGCGAGGAGGGCAACGAGGAGGTCTACAACCTCGAGGATGCGCTGGTCGTATCGACCTTCCTCAACATCTTCGTCCGCAACGCCCATGTGGTCAAGATGGCCAACATGGCGCAGCTGGTCAATGTCATAGCCCCGATTTTCTCGACTCCGGAAGGTTCATGGTACCAGACGATCTTCTACCCGCTGCAACTCTTCGCCACGCATTGCCACGGCACGTCGCTCGACACCTTCGTCGACTGCGACACCTATGTGCTGGGTGATGAGCAGATACCATACCTTGACGTTTCGGTGGCCTATGACGACCAGGCGGGCGAGGTGGTCGTGAACGTCACCAACCGCCACCGGGAGCAGGCCATTACGACCGACATCCTCTGCCAGACGGGGCGTTTCGACGGTAAGGCGACGGTCTACGAGGTCAACGGCCCCGACATCAAGGCCGGGAATTCGATGGCACAGCAGGCCGTGAAAACCGTCACGAAAGAGGCACAAGCGCGGGGCGACCGGTTCACCTATGCCTTCCCGGCGCACTCGTTCACGCTGATCCGCATACCCGTCGTAACCGACTGACAGCACCCTGCCCGGCGGTGGGCACCGTCGGCCCCGGGTAGGAAAACCCGAACCCGAATAAAATGAAACAGAACTTATTAATCGTATTTTTTATGGCAGGAATGCTTTCCGGATGCGGCCCCGAGCGGCATTCGCAGGTCTCGCGTGCCGCCTTCCGCTCCACGGTGGACGGCAAGGCGACCGACCTTTATACGTTGAGGAATGCCCGCGGGCTGGAGATGACGGTGACCAATTTCGGCGGCCGCGTCGTCGAATTGTGGGTGCCCGACCGCGACGGCAATTTCGCTGACATCGTGCTGGGGCACGACAACCTCGACGCTTATGTCGATTATACCGGCGAACGGTTCCTCGGCGCCACGATCGGTCGTTACGGCAACCGTATCGCCGCAGGGCGCTTCACGCTCGACGGGAAGGAGTATACGCTGCCCCTGAACGACGGCCCCAACAGCCTGCACGGCGGTGCCAAGGGCTTCGACATGGTTGTGTGGGATGTCGTCGAGGTGACGCCGCAGAAGATCGTATTGGCCTGCCTCTCGCCCGACGGCGATCAGGGATATCCCGGGAACCTGAAGGTTACGATGACCTACGAGCTGACCGACGACAATAGCTTCGTCGTCACACACGAGGCCACGACCGACCGCCGTACGGTCGTCAACCTCACGCACCACTCGTTCTTCAACCTGCACGGGGCGGGCGGGCCGCCGATCAACGACCATGAGCTGATGATCGCCGCCGATTTCTTCACGCCCGTCGATTCGACGCTCATCCCCACCGGCCGCCTGATGCCCGTCGAAGGCACGCCTATGGATTTCCGCCGTCCGGCACCGATCGGGTCGCGCCTCGATGCCGATTTCGAACAGCTCCGCCACGGCCACGGCTACGACCACAATTGGGTGCTGTCGCGCAGGAGCGCCCATGACCTGGAGCTGGCGGCTACGGTCTATGAACCCGCTGCGGGGCGTTATATGGAGGTTTGGACGACCGAACCGGGCATTCAGTTCTACGGCGGTAATTTCTTCGACGGCTCCCTGGCCGGCAAGGGCGGCAAATCCTACGGCCGCCGCGCTTCGCTGGCGCTCGAGACCCAGCACTTCCCCGACAGCCCCAACCATCCCGGCTTCCCCTCGACGGTGCTCGGCCCCGGCCAGCACTACCGCCATGTCTGTGTCTACAAGTTCAGTACCCGGTAGGGTATATCCCGATCGCTGAAACACCCGGGTTCGTCTTGCTGGCCCGGGTGGCTTTTTTCATGGACGAGCAGGTTGCCGTCTAAATGGTGGACATATTTGTACAGTCTGTCGCCGTGTACCGCTCGAAGCTCCGCATGTTCCCGTTCAGGCCGTGATTCAGGTCGCGTTCGACCCGGGCGGGTATAATAGAACCGCTCCGGGGGCTGTGAAAGTATCCGGAGCAGTTAAGCATACGGACTGACCGGAAAATATTTTTCCGCGAGCGGGTCTATCGAGTTGAACCGTGCGTTCATACCCTGCAATCTGGCCTGCGAGTCGTATAGGTCGACGCAGAACCTGGACTGGAGCTCTTTTCCGTTGTACCTGAATTCGTTTGCATCAGATGTTGCCAAAGAACTGTTTTTATGCTGCATGCCGTATGGCATGTAGTCGTATTCAGCTGTAACGACCCCGTCCTGGTTTACGATCGCCCTCACGCTCCCCAGATGGTCGTTCAGGAAATAGCGGGTATCGTATTCTTCACCCAGTCTGCCGATGCGTCCCATGGCAAAGGGAGCGCTCTCGAATGCGGGCTTTGCCGAGTCTAAGCTGTAACGGACGCTTCCGATATACAAGTATCCGTTACCCCGGACGTCAGCCGAGGTGACCATTTTAATCCTTGGGGAAGCGCCATGTCGTGTAATCGTTATGCCGTAGGTCTTGCATGCGGATGTTCGCCTTTCTCAGCACGCTGTCGCGTTGTTCGGTGCTGACTGGGCCTATGATCTTGTCATCCCATGCGCCGTTCAAATAATCGTATTCCCGGGGTTGGATAATATACCATGTAGGCTGTGCCAAGGAGTCTTGCTGCGCCACTATAATTTTATCGTTGTAATAGACATGTTTAATTGAGCCGGCAATGTAATCTGTAAATTCTTTATGATAAATCAGAAATCCGAATTTAGAATTATATGCTTCAGACATTGTGATTTCATCAGTGATCATATAGCCTGCTGTAATAGGCCAGTTGTATTGACATGATACAACAGAACAGGAGATTAAAAAAAGAAAAATAATTTTTTTCATATTAATTATTTAGTTTATTAATTGGGGTATCTCCGATAAGGGTACTGAAAAAGTGTAACTTTGAGATGTTTTTCCCATAAATTTGTTTTCATCCCGTGTGTGACGGTCTGTGCCTGGAAAGTGAAATAATAGAGAACGCTCGTTTTTATCGTCTTTGACTGTAATATTTAAGTTAATTCCTTCAACATTGAAATAGTAAGTAGCTGTTCCGGTGAACTGAGGGGTTGAGAATCCCCTGTCATGCCATGCCTCACTGATAACGCCAGTTTCATAAAAAAGCCCGACTGGCCCCCAATATACTTGATAGTGAGGAGGGATTCTGCCTGTTGAATATGCAGCCCAGAATTTTCGTAATGCTACTTTTGTCATATATGAGTTCTTTAGCGATTGGGTCATGATATGTTCTTCGTCGAAATTTCTTTTTTCGGGGCCGATTCCAAAAATAAATTCAGTGGTCATAGCCATGGATGCAGTCGCAACACTTCCGTTATTGACCGCATTGTCCAAGCATGATTCAAATTTTTGTACTTGTTTTTCAACAAACTCATTTGCCGAAGATTTTAAGTAATACCAAACTGTGCCCCAAACGACACCGTGCCCGCTTGCGTCTTCATATTGGCCGGTTTCCCAATTATAATGATAGGGCGTTTCGGATGCCAAACCAGTGGGATCTATGCGAAAAATAGGATTCCCGGCACAATAGACATACGGGCTTACGCGGGGCATATCCCCTGCAAGGGGATCTATCGAGTTGAATCGTCCGTGCATTCCCTGCAATCTGGCCTGCGAGTCGTATAGGTCGATGAAGAACCTGGACTGGAGCTCTTTTCCGTTGTATCGGAACGTGTTACCGTCTGACGTTGCCAAAGAACTGTTTTTATGCTGCATGCCGTATGGCATGTAGTCGTATTCAGCTGTAACGACCCCGTCCTGGTTTACGATCGATCGGACGCTTCCCAGATGGTCGGTCAGGAAATACTGCGCCGCGTTCCCGTTTTCCCCGGCTTGGATGCGCCCCATGGCGAACGGAGCACTGTCGAATGCGGGCTTTGCCGCCGCAAGTTCGTAACGTACGCTTCCGATATACAGGTAACCGCTTTCCCGGATGTCAGTCGAGGCGACCTTCTCGCCATTCCAAAGATAACAATAATTTGCTAAAAACAGCTCTCCCGCCTGCGAATGCAGCTCCGCAGGTGCGATTTTTTGCGGCAGGTTTAGGAAATCGTATGAGATTTTCAGTTGATTCTGACCGTCATATACCAGGTTTCCCATCGCGTCGTATTCGAAGGGATTGTCCGCCTCCTGAACACCGAAGGCTACCTTTCCCTCCGAGTCTTTTGTGCCGGGATAGCTTTTCACGTTGACGAGCTGGTTGCCGTCGAGGCCGTAGACATGCTTGTGAATTTCGTCGCCGTTGTAGCGTTCGAAACTCCGCATGTTCCCGTTCAGGTCGTATTCCATCCTGCGCTCGGTAAAGGTGTTGTCCCCGAGCAGGGAAAATCCGGGAAAATTTTCGGACGGTTCGCGTTTATACAACTCGGCATCGGTCAGGCGCCCCAGCATGTCGTACGAATAGGCATAGGTGTTATCCCCCATGACGTCATGTCCCCTGTTCCAGGATATTTCCGCGATATTTCCCGAATACAGGGGCTTGGCGGCCTGCGGTTTGAAATAATTGAGACGTTCGGTGAAAATAATGTTGCGAATCCAGAGCGTATCCCCGGTTTGCAGGTTTACCGATGGGGCTTTGATGCTGTGCGTGATTCCCGAGAGCCAGCCCTGGATGTTGTATTTGTGTTCGGTCTCCAAGCCGTTACCGGCGGTTTTTGTTTGCAGGCGTCCCAACTCGTCGTATGCGGACGCGACGTCGGCGCAGACCTTGCCGTTTATGGAAACGACCTCGCGCAGTTGTCTGCCCCGCCCGTCGTAGGTGTAGGCATAACGGAGATTCAGAGGTTCGCCTTCGGAAATATTATGTTGCTCGTCGCGGATCAGGATATTTCCCGAATAGTCGTATTTGTAGCTGATGCGCAAACCGTAACCGAGCGGGGTGGTTTCGACCGACTGGATTACCCGGTTGCGGGCATCGTAGTAGAATGTCCGGCGTGCGGACAGGGGGGCTTTCCTGGCCGGGGAGAATACGGATTTGTCGAATGTTTCGAAAATCTCCTCATGCGTTTTCAGCCCGCGGACGTTTGTACTGCGGATGGTTTCGTCAGTCACCTCGGCGACGGGAAGGAACGCATGTGTGCCGAATGCCGGAGAATCCAGCCGGTATTCGTCGTAAATATAACGTTCGGTATCGTGCGGTTCGGTGACGCCGAAAGCGAGGTTTGTGACGGCCGGATCATATGTTACGGGGCGGTAAGGCTCTTCGGGGTTGACCGGGAGGAGCGGGTCTTCGGGATCGACAGGGAGTACCGGATCTATGGGAACAGGGTCGGGGGTGACTGGGTCTGGCGGATCCACAGGGTCGACGGGAGGTCTTATAGGATCTGTCGGATCCACGGGGCCGATCTGTGTAGTTTGCCGCAGGGTCGCCTTCGACAGGCGTCCTATGGGGTCATAGGTGTAGGCGAGCAGAACTTCCTGCGCTTTCATCGCTCCGGTTTGGCGGGTCAGCATGCGCCCGTCGGCATCGTAGGTCATAATCTCCGGATCCTGTCCCGGGATGTGGCGGGTGGTGACATTGCCGTCCCCGTCGTAAAGATAACGGTAGCAGTATTTCCGGGCGTTGCCGCTGTCCGGTTCCCATATGCTGCCGGCCGTGAGCCGTGCGCTTCCCTCGGGGGAGACTACCCACCGCAAACGCTCCATGTCGTCGTAGATGTAGTAGGTATCGGCATGTTCCGAGGAGGAAAGCCATTGGCGGGAGAGTATTTTCAGCCCGTTGGAATTTGTGAACACTTCTTCGACCGCGCCGTCTTCGTCGATGGCCGTCGTTTTGCAGAGCGTATTTGCATCGTACGGTTCGGCTTTGCCGACCAATGCCCCGCCGGGTGTGAGCGAAAGCTGGAGGACTTCGTCTCCGGCGTTCGTTCCGTAGCGGTTTTCGCAGAAATGATCCATCAGGCTCTGGTACTCTTTACCGGGTCGGAATGTCTTAACCTGCCGGTCGAGCGGGGAGTCGTCGTATTCCCGGTGTATGCGGGGAAACAAGGCCGTACTGCTGTTATACAGCGTTTTGTAGTACCGGTCTTGTCGATTGATCAGAACGTCTGTTCCTGCAGGTATGTTGTCCTCCGGGGCTGCGGCGAACGGCAGGTACTCGTCTTGCCGACGTCCTTTGGTATCGTAGCTGAAGAATGTCACAAGGTCTTTCCCCGACGGCGAACCGTTGACATTGACAATTTGTTGCGGACGTCCGAACCCGTCATAGTAGGTGATGTCCTCGATGTAACCAACACCCGTGCTGTCAGTCGCCGTCTTGGTGGAAATGTATGCCTTGCTTCCTGTCTTGCAGGCCACGATATTCGAAGTGGCTTTGCCTCCTGTCGAAGTTTCTGCCACACGGCGGTAATAAGCCGGTCTGGCAATTTTTTTTGCAGTTTTTTCTCCCATCGAGATCGTTTCCCAGTTTTCCAGATCGGTGCTTTCTTCGATACGCGTGTGTTCCCACGCAACGGACGGACTTTTTTTATCGTTGATGATCACATAGCGGTTGTCTTCTGATAGTGACATGGAAATAAGTCCGGCATCCAATGCGGTAAGGACTTCTACCGTATTCGAATAAGCGGTCTGTCCCCCGCTTCTTGTGGCCTTGCGGCGGTAATAGACCGTTTCTTTGCCCGTGACATCGGGCTGGCAGGTTTCACCGTTTTGTCCCGGCATGGTAGTCCATTCCTGTGCGGTTGCAGTTTTCTTTTCCCATGTATAGGTGAGTTCCGGGTTGTCGACGAGATAAAGTCCTCCCATCGCAGGACGGTATGACGATATTATGGGAGGCAGTGTGCCGAGCGGGTAAATTTCCGGGCCGTTGAGGGTGATCCTTCCGCCGAAAAATTCTGAGTAAGGTTCTTGCAAATAACTCAAGGTTATCCAAAGCACCTCATTGTCGTCGACGACATTAATGTGCAGGCGGACTTGCCCGCTGGCGCTGTAGTCTGGATGGATCATTGCGACTTCGATGAAAAACGTGCCGCTCATATTGGTTACGGACGTGACAAGCGGGGAGCTGATTTCGTAGTCGAGTAATTTGACTTCGCTGGTTACCAATTTGATTTTGCCGGAATCCCCTGCTGCCGTATAGGCCAGGGAATACTCCAGCTTGCCGCCTTCCGGGGGAACGAGGGACGAGGTGGTTACGAGTTTGTAACGCGATGTCTGCCCGGCACACGTATTATACGCCGCAAAGAACAGGATGAGTAAAAGGAATATGTGCTTTTTCATAATGGTCGTAGTTTAAAAGTGGTACTCGAGAGTCTGAAGCGCACCCAAACCGTCGTGCACCCCGGTCAGGCGGCCGTGGGAATCGTATTCGTAGCGGGACTCCTTGCGTGACGGGTCGAGGTGCCTGGTCAATCCGACATGGGGTTTGTATTCGTATATATCGACATAGGCACCCTCGATGGCGTATAGGTTGTCTATCTGCTGTTGGGAAAGGCCGCCGCTGAGCGGCGTGTTTGGGAGTCCCGCCGCCAGCCTGACCCTGCTGTATGTGGCATTCATAATTTTTGCCACGGGATATAAGCCTCCGTATCCCCATATGTAGCTGTATAAAGTTCCCTCCGCATCCCTTATCTGGGTGACGTTGCCTTTCGTGTCGTACGAGTCGTAGTATATCTTGGGCACGTATTCGAGTATGGGCGGAGTTGGCGGAACGGGGCTGTGGCTAACCGCGACCGGCTCCTCCAGCTTCGTTTTGCTGATTACCGAAGGTTTTACCATGTTGTTTATTCTGGTGTACTCGCATTTGGCGGCGGATGTGATGTAGTGGTCACTGGACTGTCTTGCGGGTTGCGAGGATTCGGCTATTTCTGCGGGATAATCCAGCGGGTATGTTCCCGAACCGGCGACGCTGACCGTTTCGTGCAGGTATTTGATCTCCGTAATGTAGCAATGTCCGTCGGCGGACGTCCGCATCGTAAGGCTCGGCTGCCCGTATTTGTTATAGTTGTATTTTGTTATGGTATACAGCGAGTCGGCGCCGAAATAGTCGATAGCGGTTCTGCTTGCCACCCGGTAGTCGCCGATCGGTTTCCTTACGGAATACGCATAAGGGCCGCTGGCGACGACATAGGCCGTGTAACCGGGATCGTGGTACTCGTAGGATGTCTTTTCGCAGCGTACTTTTTCGTTTTGCGCATTATACATCGTTTTCGTATGGAGTTTTCCACGTTGGTTGTGGTGCGAGTTCGGTTCCCGGAGTATATTGTCGTAAAAATCTATGCGGTTGCTTACCGGATAGTCTTTAGGTAGTAAATTGGGAATAATCGCTATCCTGCTTTGGCCTGCATAATCGTCCGGATGCGTTTTGTAATTGTTGAATTCGTATTTGACCGAGGAACCGTCTGCGAAGATTTCCCGGACAACCCCATAGCCGACATGCGATTTGTCGAATGTGTTGGCCGGGTATTGCAAAAGCGGCAAGATAATATTATATCCTCCCCGTACATCGCCGTAGAAGCGGGGGAAATGCAGGACTATTCCCGACGAATGGGTGGCGTCGGCCATGTATTCGTAACTCCGGGTCTGAAAGCTCCCGAGTACATCCTGGTCGGTTATTTTCCGAATCCTCACACCTCCGGTTTCATCCGAATCTCTGAAAAGCGTGGAATAATCGTTCAGGGCCGCTCCGTATTGGGCCGGCATATTGCCCGGAATTTCAGTCCCGGGATCGTCCGGCAACGGTGTAACCACGTCCTCTATTTTGGGGTAGTTCCGCTTGAGTACGATATACCGAGCCCTGTTCGCCTCGTATTCGAACTCCGTGAACCCGCCGGTCGGGTATTCGATCCGTCGCAGACAGCCGATTATACTGTATTTCCAGTCGGGATTCCTGTACGGCAGTCCAATGCTTTCGTTCATGTCCCGGTCGGGATTCGCAATGACCATCGGGCAGAAATAGTCGTATCCGTTTCCCTTCCCGTTGTAGTATCCCCAGAAATCTATATCTGCCGTGGTCAGTCCCGGATAATCGTACTCTTCGTAATAGTCCATTTTGTAGGTGCCGGTTCCGGAGACGTCGATGGATTTGAGGATCAGGCGGTCGTTTTTGACCTTGTATCCGAAACGGCATGTGCGCAGTGTCTCCCGGTTGCAGGTGACATCAATCCTGTCCAGCTTCTTCAGCTCCTGGGCGATCGTGCCGTCATAGCCCCGGTCTCCTGGTGTAGGCGTACCGTTTATGTCGTAGCAGCCTTTGGGCAGGTACGTCAGTTCGATGTTTAAGGCGTTGTCGACCGATATTCCCGTGAGGTAGGTGGTGCGTGTGATGCTGGCCTGCCGGTGATGGATCGGCATCTGTTCGCCCGTTCCGTTGCCGAGCTGGAACGAGGTGACATAGTAAGGGTGTTTTGTATCCCGGTTGATATAGGTGCCGCCGTGGTTCGCCCCGTCGTAGGTGAAACTGATTTTCCGGCCGTTGGGGGCGGTTACCGAGGTGAGCATCCAGCTTACGACCGGATTCGCCGGGCCGACGGCTAACTGGTAGTTCCCGAAACTTCCGAGGGAGCCCTTGACCATGCGTTCCAGGGCGGACTCCTTGCCGCCGAAGACATAGGTATATCCGTCGCCTGTCGTGATGGTTATCGTCGAATGTTCGCCGTTGCTCTGGCAACCGGTCATTTCGATCCTGTATGTTCCGTGTCCTCCCTGGGTGTTGTATATCCTGACCTGGCGTGCTCCGTCGTAATGGAATGTCCCGGAATGTCCCATGAAGCTGAAATGGAAGATATCCGCATCGACTTCGCTTTCGTGGGAACTGGCATCCGTGTATGCCTGTGCTGCTGTGGAATAGTGTCCCAAGCTCAGGTTCATCAGGTCGGATTCGTCATAGGGGATCGTACCGCACAGGAACCCGTTGACGTGGCCGGTGTTGCTGCCCCCCGGACTGAAGTCGTCGAGTCCCCGTATTTCGCGCGTAATGGTGCCTCCGCAATTCAAAAACCAGTTGAGGCCCAAAATACCGGTTTGGCGTTGGGGCAGGAATCCGTTGGAAGCATAACCTGCGGACAGGGAGAATTGGAAATCCGGGTCCGAATATTCATAGAGGAGGACATCGGCTTGTGCTGTCCCCGTATAATAGTTTACGGGCGTATTCCCATACCGGATAAAGCTCCATGTCTGCGGGGTAGGGCTGTATTGCATGAGCGGAGGATCGGTCAGGTTGTCGAACGATTGTGGGAAAGCAGCATGCCCATAAATACCGAACAGGGTGGTCAAGACTGTCTGAAGTAGGTGTTTCATAAAAAGAGTTGTTTGAGGATAATAGTAACGACAAATAAAGGGTAGTGGAAAATTGTGGGGAGGCTCCACGCAGGGAGTGCTTTTATGCAAAGATAGGAGGGCTTGGGGATTGCCGAGTCCCGAATACTGGGAAATGTAACCTTGCAAAATTTATGTATGATGCTGGTTATCAGTTAGCAGTATGCAAATAATCTTATCCGCCACTTACATCTGCTGCGAATTTTTGTAATGTGTTGGTACTTAATTTTTTATCCTTGTATGCCGAGAGCCGGAAAATACGATGGCAGTTAATGAAAAGGCCGGAAGTTTTTACTCCCGGCCTTCCGGCTGACGCCTGCCTGTCGCTATTTTTCAGAGATATACCTCTTATATTCCGTTCGTGTGTATGCCTTCACCTATGATAGCCATTCCCGCCTGACGGATACCAAACAATATATCAATGGAATGCCCGATAATCAATTTATTGAAACAGGTTTTTCATATGATTTGAATAGTAATATCAAGGCGCTCAAACGCTATGATAAAGGAATTTTAAAAGATTCGTATAATTATAATTATTTGGGGAATCAATTGCTGGCAATCTATGTCCGTCCTGTTTCCTCCCGCAATGCCGTGCCGCAGTCTGTGGACTTTGCTGCCGCCGTCCCGGTTGACTCTGCGGGACTGGTTATCCGCGATCCGCTCGATCCGGGTGTTATCATTCCCCCTGTCGATCCGAACAATCCCTTTGCCCCGACCGATCCGACCGGCCCGATCAAGCCGGTTAATCCCGGCGATCCCGATGATCCGGGGCCGGGCATTACCGTTCCTCCTGGCTTAGTCGTCGATCCGACCGACCCCGGGAAGTATGATCCGACTATCCCCGTCTTCCCCGCAACCCCCGACGAAAACGAAGGTGATATCCCCGATCCTGCCGTGCCTGTTATCCCTCGCGACACGATTTACAACGATGTAGGGTATGTCTACGATTCCGCGGGCAATGTGCTTTACGATTCCCATGCGGGTTTGAACCTCCGCTATAATGACCTGAACCTGATCGAAAAAGTAATGCGTGGCGATACGATTGTTGCAAAATATTCGTATCTTTCGGATGGTACCAAGTTCTCGGCGACGGACTCCGCGGGCAACGGTCTTTACTACTCGGGTTCTTTGATATATACCAAGCATGGCTCAGCCCTGACGATGGAGAGTTGCGCCTTCACGGGCGGTCGTTTTGTTGCGACAGCTACGGGTGTCGAAGCCCGCTATTTCGTGACCGACCATTTGGGCAGCGTGCGAGCTGTTATCAATTCATACGGCGAGGTCACGGAGCGTAATGACTATTACCCCTTCGGCCAACGCTGGAACGACGGGTTGTTATCGGACAACCGTTACCGCTACAACGGCAAGGAAGTGCAATCGTTCGTGAACAATCCGTACCTGGACTACGGAGCGCGCCAGTACGACCCGGATGGTGGTATATGGCTTGGAATGGATAAACTGTCGGAGAAGTATTACCCGATAAGTCCGTATGCGTTTTGCGCGAATAATCCGATTCGGCATGTTGACCTCACAGGAATGGAGCCGCAGGATAAAAATCAACTAACAGTATGGGGCTTAATTGTTGAAAAAATAAATAATACTTTTTCAATCAATCTTGATGGAAGTTCTTCGGCTGCTATGGAACAGAGCAAACAGCAGCTTGAGCAAAATATAAAGGATATTGAACAGACTACGGACGTCGTGAATGTAATTGCCGAAGGGGCATCTGTACTGAATCCGATAAGTTCTATCGTCAAAACTACTTTAAAAGTTGCGAGTGGGCAAGAGGTAAACACTGGGGACATCATTTTTTCTACAGCTGAAATACTTCCTTTCGCAGGTATAGTAGAAGATGCTTCTAAAGCCTCTAAAATGGCAAAAGTTGCAGAAAAAGTCTTAGATGCTTCTGATGTTTCAAGAATAGAAAATGCAGCGACTAGAATTGGACGGCCTATTAATGTTGTGGGAAGTCGAGCTAGTGGAACGGCAGGTGCTTATTCTGATTGGGATTATATTATTGAAGGAGCGAATAGAAAAACATGGAATAAAATTAAAAATTCTCTTCCTGGAGCAAAATCTGCATTAAACAATACTCCTAGTAATATAGATCGAATTAAAGCACCTCTTGACCCGACAAAACCACATATTACTATTTATCCTAAAAAATAAAATATATGAAAAAAGAATATGAAATTTTAGTTAATCAGTATGGACAGGGTGTAGTGGATTTTGAAAAAATAGCTCTTGCATTTAATACGATTGAACCGAATGTTCGGAAAGAGTTTTTTGTAGATTTAATTAATTTGATCCAGCAGTCAAAAGTACAGGATAATGATATAAACTATGCAATAGCTGAAAGTAAGTTAAAACCTACATTTACACCGTGTGTAATGTTGATAAAAGGAGGAACTAAAACGCATAATTTATTAAGATTATTAGATTTGCCTAATAATGAGATGAATAAAATCTTAATTTTACTTATGAGCCTTTTTCGTATTGCATATTATAGAAGATTTATCGAGGAAAAGAATAATCCGTATAAATGGTGGTATTGGGATCTTTCAGATGCCAAAAATATAGAACTTGCATTAAGTCAAGATTCTAGAAATTAAACACCCCTCCCCTCCTATATCTCTCTGTGGTATGATAATTCTATTGTGCTTAAATGATTATAACGATAGAGCCGGCTTTTTGTCGGCTCTTTTTCTTGAGGAGATTATAATAAAATCATAGAGTTTTATCAAGAGAAAATAAAGTTGTAATAAGGTTGTTATATTCTGTAGTATCCCATTTGGCAAATTCTTTATGAATTATACGAATTTATAATTATCTTTCGGATGGGACTAAGCTCTGCACGACGGACTCCGTGGGTAACGGGCTTTACTACTCGGGTTCTTTGGTATATAGCAAACAGGACGGCGGGACGCTTGCACTCGAAAGCGCTTCATTCAGCGGCGGCCGTTTTGTTGCGACGGCTACGGGTCTGGAGGCCCATTATTTCGTGACCGACCATTTGGGCAGCGTGCGAGCTGTTGTCAATTCATACGGCGAGGTCACGGAGCGCAACGACTATTACCCCTTCGGCCAACGCTGGAACGACGGGTTGTTATCGGACAACCGTT
>ERZ1027033.222-NODE-222-length-39011-cov-6.679536_pt1 | contig 39011 bp, 40 predicted proteins | sample MGYA00519444_ERZ1027033 | MGnify/ENA primary metagenome ERZ1027033 (study PRJEB26926, sample SAMN06164887) | human gut metagenome | biome: ENVO:00009003; feature: ENVO:2100002; material: ENVO:00002003 | host: Homo sapiens | place: USA | collected 2012 ...
AGACAGCTCGTATCTCATGTTTAAAATCTCAGTTAGTGTGGACATGACTGCGTGAGGAAAGAAATCTACATTCTTATAAGTAAAAACCTTTTCGTCTGCTGTCTTTGACAGTGAAAGAATTTCGTGTGTACCATTCAGCTCAACATAGGCGGTTCTATACATGCATTTATTGCTCATATAATTACAAAGAGCAAGGCTTATATGTGTTGTGCCTACATTGTGAACGCTGCCACAGACCCCAACTAACTGTGGTGCAGAATGGACTTTCTTAAATATCCTTTTAAAGTGTCTGATAGTGATGCTCCTCCCTTTAGTTCTAACAGCTTTTGAATCAGCGTTTCCTTTTGAACTGAGTTCTTAAACATATCGCTGTCATAAGGAAAGTGATAAACACTGCAATTAAGTAGTGCCGCAATCGCGGAGGCATCCTGTCTGCTGCACATATTACATATAACACTCAGGGAAGCTGTCATTTTTTTGAGAATAGAATGATTCCTGTAGATATCATTCAGATGCCAAAAGCCGCCGTTACATACATATAATACGAGATCCATGTCATATATTTTCTCGTTGCACACATCAGTGCCAAGGTCGTATATCTGTATAGCATCCTTTGGAATATTAAACTGTATACCGTCACTGTAGTCGGGTATGCCCTGAAAGCTTTTGTAATAATAATATCCGTTTTTCTGCTTAAAAATCTGCAGTCCGTCGTGATTACCATGGCAAAGTACGCTTTTTGCTGAGTCTATGTAGATACCATGATATCCAAGGATATTGAGTTCGCAGGTGAGTGAAACGGCCACGTGGGTGGAGCCGCAGCCTCTGTGACTGCCTAAAACTGCTATTTTGTGTATGAGATGTGGCTGACCGGTTAATTTTTGAATTTCCTGTATTTCCTGATATAGCTCTGCGACAGTCACGTAACGCAGTGATGCATCAGATGTTGTTGCTTTTTGGATAATATGCTGAAACTTATGGGAAAAGCTGTCTGGGGTAAAGGTCAGTATATACTGCAGAAGCTGACCTAAGCTGTAAATGTCTGCCGCCGGTGTAATTGTATCCTCGGTAAAGCATTCGGGGGCAGAGAATTCTATATTCCCATAGTGATTGAAGTTATTTCCATCCTGGATAACATATGCCGATACGCCAAAATCGATAAGCTTAAGCTTATTGTGGCATACTATAATATGCTCCGGTTTAAGGTCCCTGTAAATAATGGGAGTAGATATCTGTGTATGCAGATAGATAAAAACATTGCATAATTGTTCACAAATATTAAAAAATAAACCTGGGGAAATTAACTGCTGATGAAGCAAAAATGAATCTAATGTCTCGCCGTCGATATATTCCTCGACGATATAGTAAAAAGCATCGTCCTCTTCGAAGTCAAATATACGTGGTATAGACGGATGCTCAAGAGACTTGAGTAGTCTTGCTTCTGATAATGCGGATTCGGCGAAAGCAGAAGCTTTAGGAACTTTCTTTAGAGCTCTCTCCTGATCCATAGATATGTGTCTGACAAGCGTAACGCTACCGGAGCTGCCGGTTCCGAGATCTTTAATCATCTCATATTTGTCAAACAAAGAATGATTTGTATTTTTCATACGCTCCTTTTGGGTCGAGCGCACATCTCATGGATAACTTATAACATACCTGTAAAATAATTGCAACACTTTTTTTATTTTTTTTTAATAGGCCTCGCGCTTTACAATATGACCGGTGTTTATTATAATAGTTTTACGATTTACACGGATATTTTCGGAAAAGGATGTGAAAAATATGAAAATTGAGAAGGTAAATGATAATCAGATCCGCTGTACTCTTACCAGAGAGGATCTTGAGGACAGACATATAAAAATAAGCGAACTGGCATATGGATCAGCGAAGGCGAAAAGCCTTTTTAAAGATATGGTAGAGCAGGCCAATTACGAGTTTGGCTTTGAAACAAATGATATTCCACTCATGGTGGAGGCAATTCCACTGCCATCAGAGTCTATAGTGCTTATCATCACAAAGGTTGAATATCCGGATGAGCTTGACACAAGATTTTCAAAGTTTTCAGAGGCAGATGACGACTTTACGGACTTAGGAAATGCAGGACAGCCTCCGGTGATAAAGGGAGCTGCTGATATTTTGGAGCTGTTTGAGCGTATCAAGAAGGAAAATGAGAAGACAGCTGATAGTGAGCAGGGAACTGATGATATTACAGAAGAACAGGCTGAGGCTGACGTAGTCAAGCTGTTTGTTTTTGATAAATTTGATGATGTGCGCAGGATTTCGCATGTGCTTGACGGCTTTTACAGCGGCAGAAATGACTTATACAGGGATGCTTCAAGCAATAAGTACTATCTTGTGGCTCACAAGAGTGAGCATACTCCGAAGGAATTCAACAAAGTGTGCAATATTATTTCAGAGTACGCATATCAGAAGAACTATGTGCCTGCCAATGAAGCATTTTTCAAGGAGCATGGTAATGTGATTATTGAAGAAGCTGCCATCCAGACGCTGGCAGTACTTTAACAGAATATTGATTGCAAATAAAAGACGGCCTGCATAAGCAAGCCGTCTTTTCGTAAATTAACCGAGGTCGTGATCGATGAATGTGTTGATTTCAACGACAAGATCATCCGGGTCAAGTCCGTGAACCATAGCAGCCTCTTCGATTGTCTCCATCTGTGATGATGGGCATCCGAGACAGTGCATGCCGATATTTAAAAGTAATGGTGCCACGTTCTGGTCAATCTGAAGAAGATCACCAATCATAGTGTCCTTAGTAACTCTAGCCATTATTGTTTCCTCCTATTAGTCTTTTAATGTGCCTATTATAATACGATTTGCATTTAATTGCAAATTATACTATAAAGATTTTTTTTGAGTAGTTCGATATACTTATTAGACAACGGAATGTTAATACTACAGCAAGGATGCCTGAGAAATTATCAGGAAAGGAAAACACATGAAAATAAACAGGAATATGAGTGCTGTCAGGGCAAATAAGCAGCTCCTCGGTACAGAAAACAGATTATCAAAGTCTATGAAAAGGCTTTCAAGCGGCTACAAGATAAATTCAGCAGAGGACAATCCGGCAGGAATGGCTATCTCCAACAAGATGAAGGCGCAGATAGAAGCGCTTGACCAGGCAAAATCAAATTCGTCAGATGCGCAGAATGTCATGAAAATAGCAGACGGAGCACTTGGTGAGGTAAGCAGCATGCTCCAGAGAATCAGGGAGCTTGCGGTTCAGGGCGCTTCAGATACATATTCTGAGAATGATAAAAAGGCTTTGCAGTCAGAGATAGATGAGCTCACCAAGGAGGTGGACCGTATATCGGGCGATACGGAGTACAATACAAAGTCACTGCTCGATGGTTCGAGTGATACACGCGTCTATGTAAGGCAGAAGGATGCAAACGGCAATATGACTCAGGTGAACAGCTATATTACCAGAATCAATTTCTCAGACAATGTGGCATCAGATAAATATGAGCTTACAGTAAATTCGCTCGCAACACAGGCAACAGGAAGTCTCGCGTCTGCCACAAAGCCAGACGCAGAGGGAACGATTTCCATAAACGGTGTAAGTGTGGCTGTGAAGGCAGATATGACTCAGGATGAGTATATCCAGGCATTGCAGAAGGCAGCGACCACAGCCGGTACTACTATGCAGGTTAATGGTGATAGCATCAGCTTTTTATCAAATGAGTATGGCAGCGACAGCACAGTAAATATATCTCTTTCTTCATCGCTTAAGGCTCTGGCAGGTGCAGGCTATGAGAATGCTGACGATGGAAGTGGAAATATGCAGCTCAAAAGTAACGGTAAGGATGCCGTGGTTACAGGCGGAGAAAATCTGTCGGACAAGACAATAAGAGCCGACGGTAACCGTGTATATGTGGTAGGAAACAGTGGATTTTCAATGGATTTTCTACTGAGCAGTGATATGGATATGACAGCGGGAAGCAGCAATCTGCAGATAGATATTTCAGATATCGGAAATATGGCTGTGCAGATTGGTGCAAACGAGGGCCAGGAGATGAAAATCAGGATACCGGAGGTATCATCGCAGACACTTTATCTGGATACGGTAGATGTGACTGTAAAGGGTGGTGCAGACAAGGCAATGTCCACACTTGATGAGGCGATAGAGTATGTCTCAGGTGTGCGGTCAAGGATAGGAGCCTTCCAAAACCGTCTGGAATCTGCTGAGAGCAGTCTTTCTGAGACTTCTGAGAACATGACCGGTGCATATTCCAATATCATGGATACCGACATGGCAACCGAGATGACGGAATACGCAGCACAGAATATTCTCGACCAGGCCGGAATCTCAGTGCTGTCTCAGGCAAATGACCTGCCACAGCAGGTACTTTCACTATTGTCGAGGTAATAAGCAATGAAAAATGAATTGAAGCAGGAGCTCACCAGAAGACTTTGTGCGTGCAACAATGGCGGACTCGTGCTTGTTATGTATGATATATATTTTGGTTTTTCAGATGATGTAAAAAATGCCCTCATGTCAGAGGACAGGGAAGCCTTGAGAAAGGGCGTGTCGGATGTACAGGCGGCACTTGATGAGCTGATGGGGGCACTTGACTTTAAGTATCCTCTCGCAGGACAGCTTTATCCACTGTACTCATACTGCAAGAGGCTTTTTTCCACAGTGCTTTACTCACTTGATGTGTCGGTGGTGGATGAGGCCGATGTCATTATGAAAAAGCTCAGAAACAGCTTTGAAACAGCAGCTGCCGATGACAAATCGGCTCCGCTTATGGACAATGCGCAGAAGGTCTATGCGGGCATGACCTATGGAAAGGGCAGGCTCACAGAGAGCTTTATAAACGATGATAACAGGGGCTTCCTTGCGTAGGAGGCCTCTTTTTTAGTTCATTAAACCTCATTAAGTCGCTTGGCACAGTTTAATAGAAATTTATACCGCATGGAAACAGCCTTGGCCTGATAGATGTAGTAGTCAATTAAATCGGGCTCAACCACATTTTCCAGGTTAGTGTATACAATTTGAAGTTCATCTGTTGTTTTCCTGATGTCATCCTGTAAGGTCTTGTAACCGTCATTTACAGGCGTTTCTTTAAATAATTTCATGAATTCCTCCAACAAAATAAGTCTTAATACAAGTATAAGCAAAAGAGTTTCTTCTATTCACAGATTTTGTAAAAAGTGCTTTTGACATGTGAAAAACCAGTAAAATCAAGGTTTTGACTGTGGATTAATGTGTTGGGTTTAGCTGCATTTTGTGGATAACTAACAAAAAGTATTTATTTTTAAAAAAGCTATAGACAAAATCGAGAGTGCGTTGTTATAATTCGTCTCACGAAAGGAGAGGTGATGAAAATACAGTGATTGTGAAATTAATATCACACCTCATGCTGTATATACTGCTTACAGTAGCAGCAATTGGGGATTTCAAAAATTATAGAATCAGTAACCGGCTGATTCTGACGGGACTTGGTTGTGCGTTTCTATTTCGCTTAGTGGGGGGCAAGGTAGCGAGCATCATCTGGTTTCTTCCAGATATAGTTTTTCCGGTTGTCATTTTATATTTCTTATATCTTTCAGGCATTTTAGGAGCCGGGGATATCAAGTTATTTTCAGTAGTATGTGCATTTACAAATTTAAGATTTACCGCCTTGTGCATGGCAGCCGCTTTTGTGGCGGCAGCGGGATATGGTCTCATAAGTATGGTGCTTAAAAAGGAGCTCTTTGTGCGTATGAGGGATGGATTTTTATACTTAAACGGTATATTGTGTGGCAGATTTATGCGGTACCGCGGACAGGGGAAAGCTGTTAGTTTCGCGGTATACGTGCTTTTGGGAACAGCCATGGCAGATATATGGTTTTACGGCATGAGGTGATGGAAGGAGGGTTAAAGTACCATAGATGAAAAAAATCAGACTAGGAATTTATATTGAGGATTCAGAATATGGCGACAGACTGACATGCTATTTCATGAATCATTATAAGGATCAGCTGGAGATACATATGTATACCATGAAAGAGCAGCTGGAACACTTAGAGGGCGAGATAGATATCATGCTTTCAAGTGAGCTTGACCAGTGGAATAACAAGTATATCCCACTGATACAGATTGTTGAGGAAACACCTATTGAGAGTGAGGAGGGTATATACTTTGTGGAAAAATATCAGGAAGTAAACCGCATAGTGGAAGAGATTTTAAAGCATGTGGGCGGTGAGGTAAGAGACCTGACGAGTGAGGGCTCTTTGATAGGTCAGACGAGGCTTATAAGCGTGTATTCACTTGCTGATAATCAGTACCAGATGCCTTTTGCGATGACTTTGTCCTCTATTTTGAGTGAGAATGAAAAGGTACTGCTTATGGATTTTCAGGAGAATAGTGGATTATCGCGGATGCTTGAGCAGAGTGTGGAGCATAATCTGGACGAGCTATTGGTGATGGCCGAATCCGGACGATACTCGACCAACAGGATAAACAGCTGTATCGGAAGAAAGCATAAGCTGGATTATGTATATCCGATTGAAAATACAGAGTGTCTGTGTGAAATAAATACGGTAATATGCAACAATCTGCTTCAGATGCTTGGCAAGGAAATGCACTATGACTGCATAGTTCTTAATATGGGAACAAGATTTAAGGGCTTTTTTGATATTCTTGACAGATGCAGTGATATCTATCTGGTACAGAAAAAAGGCGGAATCAGCCAGTGGAGAGAGTACGAGTTTACAGAGGAGCTGATTGAAAGAGGCTTAAGCAATGTAGTTGAGAGGATTAAGCTGATTGAGCCTCCGGTCATCACGACACCGGTATCTACATGTGATAAGCTTGTGGAGCTGTGGAAGTGGAATGAGTTTGGAGATGTCATAAGAAACATGACTCGGGGTATTTCGTGTGCTGGATGATTTTGGACAGAGAATAAGAGATATTATACTTTCTGAAATGGATTTGTCCAGAGAGCTGAGTGATGAGGAAATATGTGATTTAATCGGAAGCGTGGTTTCAAGAGAGGCACGCGACAGACCAATGACTATAAAGGATAGAGCGGAGCTTGAGCGCACCATATTCAACTCTCTTCGTAAGCTTGATGTGCTGCAGGAGCTGGTGGATGACAGGGATGTGACTGAAATTATGGTAAACGGTCCCAATGATATATTCTATGAAAAAGCCGGAAGAATCCAAAGGTTCAAGGGTCATTTTTCATCGGAAGAGAAGCTGGAGGATGTGATACAGCAGATTGTGGGACGCCATAACAGGGTTGTAAATCAGGCATCACCGATAGTTGATACCAGGCTTAGTGACGGCTCCAGGGTAAATATAGTGCTAAACCCCATATCTATAGGAGGCTCGGCTGTATCAATCAGAAAGTTTCCGGAGCATCCTATGAGCATGGAGAGGCTTGTTGAGATAGAAGCTCTCTCGCCGGAGGTGGCAAGGTTTCTACAGATACTGACGCAGGCCAAATACAATATATTTATTTCCGGTGGTACAGGCTCCGGAAAAACGACCTTCCTGAATGCTCTGTCACAATATATTCCTGATGATGAGAGAATTATTACAATTGAAGACTCAGCGGAGCTGCAGCTTCTGGGAGCTAAAAATATAGTAAGGCTTGAGACAAGAAATGCAAATACCGATGGGGTTACTCCAATTACAATAAGAGATCTTATCAGGACGGCTCTTCGTATGAGACCGGACAGGATAATAGTGGGCGAGTGCAGAGGTGCAGAGGCGCTTGACATGCTTCAGGCTATGAATACAGGACATGACGGCTCGTTGTCCACCGGCCATGCCAATTCACCACATGATATCATTTCAAGAATTGAGACTATGGTGCTTCAAGGTCAGGATTTCCCACTCAATGCGATACGGCAGCAGATAGCATCCGGAATAGATATCATTGTCCAGCTTGGCAGGCTGAGGGATAAAAGCAGGAGAGTCCTTGAGATATCAGAGGTGGATGGATTTATGGATGGTGAAATTGTGCTGCATACGCTGTATCATTTTGAGGAAACCGCTGTTTTGGACAGTGGGAGGATACAGGGTTTTTTAAAGAAAGCAGGGACACTTTGTCACACCGACAAGCTTATGGCAGCAGGGCTTAGTGTATAGGCTGTTATGTGGCATTTAAAGTAAGAAAGGCTGTAGCTGTCAGTATAGGAATATATGTTACTGAACAGTTATGAAGGGTTTGATTATATGGATTACAGCAGATATTCCATGTCCACAAAGGATTGGGGGATTGTTTTCATAAAAAGTATGGCTGCCACAGTGATTATCGCATATTTGTTTTATGACAGTCCTATTGTTGTTATTGCTTTTCCGGCGGTGTTTGCGTATTGTGCAAAGCTGTGCAGGCAGGAGGGTGTCAGAAGACAAAAGGAAAAACTAAATGAAGAGTTTATGAATGTACTTAAGGTATTGAGCTCGAATATGCTGGCCGGATACTCTGTGGAGAATGCATGGCAGGAGGCTGAAAAAGAGATGGAGCTCATGTATGGGAATGATTCGCTTATGCTGTCTGAGATACAGGAGATGAACAGGCAGATAAAGATGAATCAGACATTTGAGGCGGTGCTGTCAGAATTTGCTCATAGAAGCGGTCTGGAGGATATAGTCAATTTTTCTGATATTTTCTCATTTGCAAAGAGAAGCGGCGGCAGATTTGTGGATATCATAGAGTCTACCACTTACAGGATGTGGACAAAGTATGATACCAACCGACAGATAGAGGTTGCGGTTTCTGCCAAAAGACTTGAGCAAAAGACTATGAACTATATTCCGATATTTCTTTTGGCATTTTTAAAGCTGTCTTCAAGAGATTATATGTCTGCACTATATGGAAACCTGATCGGGGTAATCTTTATGAGTACCTGTCTTTTAGCCTATGCAGGGGCAATTAAACTGGCAAAGAAATTTTTACAGGTAGGAATAGGCATATGACGGGAGGAAAGAGGCTTAGAATAGCAGCATTATTTGTTATAGTTTTAGTTTTTGCTTTTATCATGGACATGTCGTCAAATGCTATAACTGATAATACACTTATACGCAATGATACAGGTGATGGAGATGCAGTATATGACCTGGTGCTAAATGCGGATGGACTCGACGAGGATTACAGCTATCAGCTGAAGCTGAAGGAGGAGCAGCCTTCAGATAAACAGGCGAACGAGCTGTTTACACAGGCAAAAAAAGAGATAGACGACAGCTTTTGCGAAAAAGGCCAGAGTGTAGAGCAGGTCAGAGGACATATAAATATGAAGGATGCATATGCATCGGGAGCTGTGGAGGCAGAGTGGACACTGAGTGATTATGATGTGGTTGATATTAATGGAGATGTGAACCAGGATGCATTTGAGGAGGCTGATGATGAACAGGGAAAGCTGATTAGCGCAAGTGTTGAGCTTTCCTGTGGCGAACACAGACAGCTGTATGATTTCTCATTTGTGGTATTTCCGGATGAACTGGACGCGGGCGAGCGCCTCATAAAGGGTATCAACAGACATATTGACAGTGAGATGTCAAAGACAGGGACTAAAAAGCTCACACTGCCGGATGAGGTAGATGGAGTAAAGCTTAGCTGGTCGCAGGAAAAAAGCAATACGGCAGCTAAAATAGCCATGCTTGAAGTTGTTGTTATAGTTCTTCTGGTGTTTGAGAAAAAGGAAAAAAAGAAGACGGCGCAGAAGGAGAGAAATATACAACTGCAGCTCGAATATCCGGAGATAGTCAGCAAAATGGCTGTTTTGATGGGTTCAGGAATGACTGTGGAGCAGGCATGGAATAGAATTACCGCCCGTTATCTTGATGAGCGGAAAAATAATGATGAGAATATTATGCCCGCTTACGAGGAAATGCTTGTGACGGAGAGAGAAATCTCAGATGGCGTGACAGGCAGAAAAGCATACGCAGGTTTTGCGGAAAGAGTAAAGCTGCCATGCTATCAGAAGCTTGTACGCATTATTTTACAGAGTATTCACAAAGGAAGTAAGGGTGTATGTGAAATGCTCGAGAAGGAATCGGAGGATGCATTTGATGAGAGGAGGCTTTTAGCCTTAAAGCTGGGTGAAGAGGCCGGCACAAAAATGCTTATGCCGATGATGATTATGATGGCTATAGTCATAGCAATAGTAATAGCACCCGCAATCATTGATTTTAAGATGTAGAAAGGAAAAATTATGTTAGGATTTAAGAATTTTTTATTAGATGAGGATGGCGCAGGAGTAGTGGAAATGATACTGATAATTGTCGTGTTAATCGGTCTGGTGCTGATTTTTAAGAAGCAGCTTACGACACTTGTAAACAATATCTTTCAGACAATCTCAAGAGAGGCTGGTAAAGTGTGAGAGGCAGTATAACGATATTTGCCACAATGCTTCTCATGCTGGTGTCACAGTTTCTGTTTACTGTACTGGAAGCCGGAAGGAATCTGACATTTACCAATATAGCATGCATGAATTCAGAGGCTGTAGCAGAGTCAGTTTTTGCGCAGTATTGCAGACCATTGTGGGATGAATACCATCTGTTAGCGTATGACGCCGGAAGTGACGCAATGGGCAATGTGGATATCGAAAATGTCAAGTCGTATATGAAGCAGCTTACGACTGACAATTTTAAGATAAGCGATTCAGGAGCTTTTGCCGGGGGTACTATTGTAAACGGCACCAGTATGCTAAGGTTGTCAATGGATGAACTCGAATCCATGAAATATGTGCTCATGACGGATGATGGTGGTGATGTGTATACAAATGCGGTTGTCTCATATATGAAGAAAAATATTGGTTATGAAACAGTCAAAAATCTTTACAGTCAGTATAGCTCATTGAATGAAAACAAGTCTGCGGGTGAGTATGATGACAGTAAAATAGATAGTGCGTTAAAATCCTTAAAGGATAATGCAGCTCATGAAGGCGGAGGCAAAAGCATAGCGAGGTCGTCACCGCCAAGAGCTTACAGTGTTCCTTCATCGGTTTCGAAAGCAAAGCAGACGTCAGAAAGTAAGGCAGAAAGCACAGAAGGCGGTAATGCAATAGAAAATCCGCTGGTAAAGGTGCAGAAAGTAAAGGCATCAGGCATATTATCGCAGGTGGTTGATGAGAGCACGGTGTCAGGAAACAGTATTGATACATCAGCCAGAGTGTCCGGGCGAAGTCTGCATAAAGGAACAGGGGGCTGGTCCGAAAGTAGTGATGACTGGTATGCGAAAGTACTTATGCAGCAGTATATTCTGACATATATGAGCTGTTACACTGATACAAATCCCAATCATGCCCTTAACTATGAGGTGGAGTACATCATAGGAGGCAGAGCGAGTGATAAGGATAATTTGAAGATCGTTATAGCTGAAATACTGGCTCTGCGTGCGGCTGCTAATATGGCATACCTGGCAGGAAGCGCATCAAAGCAGGCACAGGCGATGGCTCTTGCTGCAATTATCGGTGGAATTACTCTGACACCGGAGGTAATTGAAGGGGTGGAAAAAGGAATTCTGGCGGCCTGGGCATTCTGTGAAAGTGTGCTGGATTTAAGGGCACTTTTGGATGGGGATAAGATTCCACTTATAAAAAGTGATACGTCATGGACATCCAGTCTGTATGGCATGACAAGCATGCTCACAGGGCAGGTGAAGGCAAAAAGCTCAAATGAAGGAATAGGCTACAAATCATATCTGGGTATGCTGCTTTTTACAAAGAGAATGAAAAATATAGCGTATCGCTCGATGGATGTGCAGGAGGCTACAGTGCGTATGACCGGTGCGCATGAAAGCTTTAGAATGGACAATGCAATCTGTGAGCTTAGTGCAGATGTAAGCTACAAATATCATGGCATATTTTTATGCTTTGTGAATCTTTTAGATGGGGCAGATAACGAGTATACCATTAAAAATAAGGCAAAGTATTCCTATTATGGACGATGACGAAATAAGAAAGGCAGGTGTATGAAGGTGTCTTTTGTTAATAAAGTAAAGTTCCACATAAAAAAACTTTATAGAAAGGCCAAACTCCCAGGCGATGATAGTTCTCAAAAGATGCCCTCATGCACCTGCCTGAAAGCGTCATATACACTTGAGGCTGCGGTAATATTTCCGCTTGTAGCAGGCTTTTTTGTATTTATACTTTTTTTCTTCAGGGTGATTCAGGTGGAGTCGCAGGTGAAGGCTGCTCTGTATTATTCATCCAGGATGAGTGCATTAGCGAGCAGTGCAAACGATTCGTCAGTTGTATCAGTGGCCACTGCAGAGGTACTATTCAGGAGCCAAATATCTGACTCGAAGCACATTGATACATACGTGAGTGGTGGAAGGTATGGAGTGTCACTGCTTGGGTCAAAGATGGATGGTGATGATGTTGCACTTAAGGCAAAGTACAAGGTTAAGCTTCCGGTGAGCTTTTTTGCGGTAGATGGAATATGGATAGAGGATTATAGTAACAGCAGAAAATGGACAGGCAAAAATCCCGGTGAAAAGACGGACCCATATGTATTTTACACTGACTATGGCAGTGTTTATCACCTGTCCGAGCAATGCAATTACCTGGATCTGAGCATAAAGAGCATCAAATGGTCACAGGTGGGGGCAAGCAGAAACAAAGATGGTATGAAATACCACGCATGTTACTGTGCCGCGGATAAAAAAACAGAAGGTTCAACGGTATTTATAACAGATTATGGCACGAACTATCACGGAAAGCTTGGATGCAGTAAGCTTAAGCGGACAGTACACAAGGTGCATAAGTCGGAGGTAGATGGCAAAAATCTGTGCAGTAAATGTAAAGGAGAAGGAACATGATACAGCTTATCATTTTACTTGGAATAATCAGTATAATTGACTTTTCAACCAAAAAGATACCGGTAGTTGTATTGGTAGTAATGGGGATTGTAGGTATTGCAAGCTCTTTTTATGCGAAGCAGTCAATTATATCAGTGGCTGTTGCTCTGATTCCCGGAATGGTGCTTATGGCAGCTGCATTTCTTACAGGAGAGCAGATAGGCTATGGAGATGCAACTGTTGTGACGCTTATGGGATTGTTTGTGACTGCTGACATAGTGTGCAGCACTATGGTGATGGGACTGACAATAGCGGGAATAATCTCTGTTATTTTAATTGCATCAGGCAGGGCTGGAAGAAAGAAGCAGATTGCATTTACACCATTCCTACTGCTTGGATATGGACTGACGGAGGTGTTTATGTGACTGGAAATAAATTAAATATAGATTTATCTTATGGACTAAAAGGCAGTTATACAGTAGAGGGAGCAATTATTATACCTATATTTATTGTTATGCTTGCGATAGCGATGAAGATGGGACTTGTGCTGTATAACGAAATGAAAGCAGACAGCTCTTATGAGTATGCTACTGATATGTGGCTGGTGGATGATTTCTATAATTATCAGGTTTTGAAAGAGGTTGTAAATGAATTCTAATGAAATAGTATATGAAAGAAAGATGACAGGCAGCTTTATGAAGCTGCGTTGTGACGAGGTGAAGCCGTTAGATGAAAAGATATTGTTGAAAAACAATATTCCGGGCTTTCTGAAGATGGAGAAGTGTTATGTGAATAATGAAGGGCAGTACTGGTATGATATATCCGGAGTCCAGTCTTTGGAAATGCGCTGCCAGTATAATGATATAAAGCTTGAGTTTCTTGAAAAGCTTGTAGTGAGTATCTGTAACAAGATGGAGCTTTTGGAGAATCATCTTGTAGGCACAGACTGCCTGGCACTCGATCCTCAGCTAATACACATAAAAGGGGTAAATCAGGATGAGGAAATATATTTTACAGCATACCCGGCACAGATGAAGACTATTTGCAATACATTTTCGCATTTGATGGAGTATATGCTCACAAAGCTTGATCACAGTGATGCTGAAGCGATACATATAGCATATGGCATATACGAGAAAACCATAAATGGCAATTACAGTATCGCTGATATTAGAAATGCCATAATCGAGGAGCGACAGAAAAAGGTGGCAGAAAAGCCGGTGGAGGAGGTGGTTGCGCCGATTTCACAGCCACAGGTCAGAGTAGAGGAGCCTAAGGAGCAGATAAAGCCTACACTGTACGATAAGCTTCGGGTGTATCTGCTGGAGCAGCTGGATATCAGGCTGCCGGAGCGAAAGAAGCAGGCGTCAGTGATAGAAAAGCCTAAAAAACCGGATATAAACAGAAAATGGTTTAAAAAAGAAAAACGAAAAGAAAATCGTGAAAAGGTAGATGACACCATGCTTATACACCCAAGCTCAGAGACTGCACCGGAGCCTGTACCGCGTCAGATACACCCCACAGTATGTCTGAGCGATTACAGGGAGCACCCACAGGGCATGCTTTTGTATGAGGGCATGGAAAACCGCAGCAATATTATAATAGACAAAGATTGTACGCGTATTGGTCAGGGCGATGAGGCCGATGCAGTAATAGGCAAGGATACAATAAGTCATTTTCATGCAGTTATAAATAGGGAAAACCAGGAATTTTATCTGGAGGATTTAAACTCCACAAATGGAACCTTTGTGAATAATGAGGTGCTTGCGTACAAGCAGAAGAAGCAGCTCAAGTCAAATGATATCATCAGATTTGCCGATGTTAAGTACCGGTTTGTATAATTGTTGCAAATAAGCTCCTTAAAATTTATAATAAGAAAAAAGTATTTAACAGGAAAATTAAGGAGACTCCACAGCTTTGCAGAATATAAAAAGATTTGATGATAAACCATATATGACAATTGGCATAATAGTGGTAAATATAATAGTTTTTGTGCTGATGAGTTTATCAGGCAGCACACTTGATGCACAGTATATGGCTGCCCACGGAGCCATGTACCCTGAGTATATAAAGGATGGCCAGTACTGGAGGCTGTTCACTTCGATGTTTATGCATTTTGGATTGATGCATATACTTAACAATATGGTGGTTTTAGGTGCTGTCGGTCAGATAGTCGAGAAAGCCATGGGGCATGTGAAGCTTCTGATTACATTTCTTGTGTCAGGCATGTGTGGAAGTGTATTATCGTACATCGTTATGCTTTATAATAATGACTTTGCGGTATCGGCAGGCGCCTCCGGGGCGATATTTGGTCTGGTGGGAGCACTTGTGTGGATAGTTATAGCAAACAGAGGTTTTTATGAGGGCATCAGCAGACAGCAGGCTGTATTTATGGTTATACTGATGATATACTATGGAGTTTCAACGCAGGGAGTGGACAATTGGGCTCATGGAGGCGGGCTCGTAGGCGGATTTGTTATTTCAATTGTTTTATATCGCAAAAAGAGATATAATAAATATAATATCAACTAAAAATTAATGGTAGGAGAAGCTACATGAAGATAAATATTTATTATGGTGGAAGAGGTTTACTGGACGACCCGACACTGTATGTGATAAGCAGGATAGAAAATGTGCTAAAGGAGCTCCGCGTAAAGGTGGAGAGATACAATATCTATGAGCACAAAAATGAAATAGCTACATTGCCACAGACCTTTAAGGATGTAGATGGAATCATTCTCGCAACGACGGTTGAGTGGCTTGGTATAGGTGGATACATGCAGCAGTTCCTTGATGCATGCTGGCTCTACGGCGATAAGGAAAAGATAAGCAATACATATATGCAGCCTATTGTTATGTCTACCACATATGGAGAGCGCGAGGCAGAAACCACACTATGCAATGCATGGGAGATACTTGGCGGTCTGCCGTGCTCAGGGTTATGCGGATATGTAGAGGATATTACTACATTTCAGCTCAATAAGGAGTATAATCTCATAATAGAAAAACGCGCGGAGAATCTGTATCGCACGATATCCCAGAAGATTAAGAGCCTGCCTACAAGCAATCAGGCAGTGAAGCAAAGTGTACTCAGGACACAGCAGCTCAATCTCACCCCACAGGAGAGCGAGCAGCTGTCGAAGTATGTGTCTGATGATACATATGTAAAGCAGCAGAAGGAGGATATCGAGGAGCTTGCAACCATGTTCAAGGACATGCTCGGGCAGCAGGCGTCTACAGATGACATGCCATATATAAAGGAGCTTGAAGCACATTTTATTCCGCTTCGTGAATTCAAAGCCTGCTATTCATTTAATATAGAGGGCATTAAAAATCCATTATATATAAAGGTGGATGAGGATAAGCTGGATATACACTATGGCGAAGAGGATATAGTGGATGTATACGCCAAATTTTCGAAGAGTATCATGGAGTCTATAATAGATGGTCACATGACCTTCCAGAGAGCATTTATGACCGGAGAAATGACAGCAAAAGGCAATTTCAAGACACTGCGCATGCTTGATCAGATATTTCCGTTTTAATGGGCTTTTTGATTCTTAACAGTTACAAAATAATTATATATATGAGGTGACAAAGATGAAAGATGACAACTGTATTTTCTGTAAACTGGCAAATGGGGATATCCCGACCAATTCAATCTACGAGGATGATGATTTCAAGGTAATACTCGATGCAAGTCCTGCTACAAAGGGACATGCACTTATCCTTCCAAAGCAGCATTATGCAAATATTTTTGAGATTGAGGATGAGACACTTGCCAAGGCAGCAAAGCTTGCAAAGAAGATTATGACACACGAGAAAGATGTGCTTGGCTGTGAAGGCTACAACCTGGTACAGAACAATGGAGAGGTGGCCGGCCAGACGGTATTCCATTTCCATATGCACCTGATTCCAAGATATGAGTCAGATGACAACAAGAATGTCATAGAGTGGAATCACAAGGAGTTCACTGATGACGAGATGAAGAAAATCTGCGATGAGATGAGCATGTAATAGCTGCTAATAGTTACACATTATTAAAAAACAAAAAGCCCGGATATGCAAATGTAGTTCATATCCGGGCTTTTCTTTTTTATAATATTTTATAATATGCAATGACACTAAAAATTGACCCTATGACGACTTCTTCACCTGAGAGTTAATCAAATCGATTATAGTAGCGATGGAATCCATCTGACCGCTTTTTGCCATGGCATCCTTATATTTATCCCTGTTGCCGTATACCTCTTTTACTGCGCTAAGCAGAGAATCCTTTGTGAGCTCCTCCTCCTCGATGACATATGAAAAGCCCTGCTTTTTGAAGGATTTTGCATTTAATACCTGGTCTCCGCGGCTGGCAGCAGCAGAAAGAGGAATCAGGATGTTTGGCTTGTGCAGAGCAAGCAGCTCGCAGATGGAGTTGGCTCCGGCTCTTGAGATAGCCATGTCAGCCAGAGCAAACATGTCGGTGAGCTCAGCATTGGCGTACTCAAACTGTGCATAGCCTGTGATTCCGGCAAGCTTGTTGTCCAGATTGCCCTTTCCGCAGAGGTGAATCACATAGAAATCCTTTAGCAGCTCAGGAAGAATCTCACGGACAGCTTCATTAACCTTTTTAGAGCCGAGGCTTCCTCCGATGATGAGGATGACAGGCTTATTGTGGTCAGGAAAATTACAAAGCTTTATGGCATTTTCGGCAACGCCGCTAAAAAGCTCGCGTCTGATAGGTGATCCGGTGAGCACAGCCTTGTCTGCAGGCAGATATTTCATGGTCTCAGGGAAATTGCAGCAGACCTTTTTGGCACCCTTTATGGCGATTTTATTGGCAAGTCCCGGGGTGATGTCCGACTCGTGGATGATGGCAGGCACATGGCAGTGCTTTGCGGCAAGCACGACAGGTACGGAAACGAAGCCACCCTTAGAAAATACTACATCAGGCTTGAGTTTTTTCATGAGGCTTACAGCCTGACCGTAGCCCTTTAACACGCGGAACGGGTCTGTAAAGTTCTTCCAGTCAAAGTATCGGCGCAGCTTTCCTGATGAAATGCCGTGGTAAGGAATCTTCTGGGCTTCGATCAGTCCCTTCTCCATTCCGTTTACTGAGCCAATGTATTCGATATCGTATCCGGCCTCCTTAAGTGCCGGCATAAGAGCGATATTTGGAGTGACATGACCTGCAGTACCGCCACCTGTCATAACTATTTTCTTCATATATATGTATCCTTTCTTGCGTTCCTGTTTGTCTCATATTTATATTATACTCAACACAATAAAAGTCAATACCAAGTTACCGGTGAAAGTTTGCTCTGCAATGCCAAATAAATGTCGAAACTTGCGACCGATAGGAACTGTTAAGTTCAAGTGAATTGGTTATAATAATCAATAGTACATCATCCTGCGTTATAGGTTAAGTTAAATTTTGAATGATGTATCGGAAAAAGAATAGTAGGGAGGACACATTAATATGGAATTATCAATGGACAATATGGACATCGTGGCAGGAGGCATACTTGCGATAATGCTTGCACTTTTCATGCTGACAGTCATTGTGACCTTGTTCGCACTCTCACACAGGATAAGACTTTTGAGCAACGAAATTTATAAAATAGAAAAACAGGTGAGCGACTACATAGACGAGCTGTCGAGAAGCGAAAGCGACAAGCTGGAGATAGAGCATAAGGCACATCAGAATGGGGTGATTTCATCGGTGCTTCAGGAGATTTTTCCATGAAATTTGACAAAATGCTATTACTGTGATATTATACCGACTGTAACAAAGTTGTAACAAATGCAACATAGGTGTAATAAACGTAACAAAAACAACATATACTACACCATATGGAGGATTATATGAAGCTAAACAAAAAAGTAATCGATAGCATTACGGTCTGTGGACTGTGCGCCATGCTGACGGTTACCGCGGTTACTAACAGCGGACGCTCTGAGGTCAAAGCAGAGGATAAGGTGCTAGCAAACACTGGTTTAGAGCATACTGGTTATAATAGTTATGCTGGCGTGGCAGCGACTCTTTTTGATTATGAGAAGGGTCTCACAGCAGAGAATGCTGTTACAGTAGAAAAAGAAAATGTTGAGATGGTGGCAGCAGCACAGGATGCACAGCAGGAGGCACAGCCACAGCTCACACAGGAGCAGCAGGAATGGCAGACAAAGCTTATGCCAAACGTTGAAGAATCACTCAACGTAAGAGCACAGGCCGATGAACAGTCAGATATTGTTGGAAAATTATATAAAGGAAGTGTGGCAGACATCGTAGAAAACGATGGCACATGGGCTCACATCAAGTCAGGAAATGTAGACGGATATGTCAATGTATCTTACTGTGTGACCGGAACTGACGCATTAAGCTATGCTTACGACACATGCGGAGAAATTGCTACAGTAAATACAGACGGACTTCGTGTGAGAGAGACAGCAGATACAAACAGCAAGGCCTTAGAGGTAGCTGACCAGGGCAAGACCTATCAGGTGGACCGCGCAGCGCAGGCACAGGATGGCTGGATCGCAGTAGTCTGTGATTCACAGACAGGATATATCGCAGCAGATTATGCGACACGTTCCCTCAACACAGGAGTGGGTATCACAATTGAAGAGGAACAGGCTCAGATAGCTGCACAGAAAGAGGCTGAGAGAAAGGCCGCAGAAGAAAAGGCAGCAAAAGAAGCTGCAAAAGCAGCAAAGGAATCAAAGAAAACAGAGACCACAAAGGGCGAGGCGGTAAGTGCAGGAGCAGATGACCTGACACTGCTTGCAGCAATCATCGAGTGTGAGGCAGGCGGAGAGAGCTATGAATGTCAGCTTGCAGTAGGAGCGGCAGTCATCAACAGAGTAAAGAGTAGCTCATATCCAAACAGCATCTCAGGTGTTATTTACCAGAAAGGCCAGTTTGGACCGGCATCATCAGGAAAGCTCGCAAGAAAGCTTAGCGGACGCATTTCTTCTTCATGCTACAGTGCAGCACAGGAGGCAATGTCCGGAGTGGACAACACAGGAGGATGTACATCCTTCAATGACCATGGCTCAGGAATATCAATCGGAAATATGAAGTTCAGATAATATACAGCCAATACAAAGAAATAACAAAGAGGCTGCAAATCAACAAAGCTTGTTGGTTTGCAGCCTCTTTAATTATTTGTACGGCGTGGTTTTACAGTCAGAGCGTCAATGCTTCAAACCTCTTGCAACATACCACAAAATAGAGTAAAATGACATCATTATAGCAACCTACAGATATAAATTATAGCAACCTGCATCTATAAACGATGCAAATAAAACCCAGGAGGCAAGAGCAATGCAGTTAAAGGGACGAAACTTTTTAAAACTTATGGATTACACTCCGGAAGAGATTACTTATCTGATTGACCTCTCACAGGAGCTGAAGGAAAAGAAGAAAAAAGGCATCAGACATGATGAACTCACAGGCAAGAATATAGCGCTGATTTTTGAAAAGACCAGTACCAGAACTCGCTGCTCTTTTGAGGTAGCGGCACATGACCTTGGAATGCATGTCACATACCTTGACCCGAGCGGTTCACAGATAGGCAAAAAGGAGAGCATCGCCGATACAGCGCGCGTGCTCGGCAGAATGTTTGACGGAATCGAGTACCGTGGATACGGACAGGAAATCGTGGAGGAGCTGGCTGAATACGCAGGCGTACCGGTATGGAACGGCCTGACAAATGAGTTCCATCCGACACAGATGATAGCAGATATGCTTACAATCCGTGAGCACCTCGGCAGACTCAAGGGCGTGAAATTTGTATACATGGGCGATGCAAGATACAACATGGGCAATTCACTCATGGTCACATGTGCAAAGCTTGGCATGGACTTCGTGGCATGCACAAACAAGAAATATTTCCCAAATGATGAGCTTGTAAAATACTGTAAGGACGTTGCAGAAACAACCGGCGCATCAATCACACTCACAGAGGATGTGGCAGAGGGCACAAAGGACGCAGATGTTATTTACACAGATGTGTGGGTATCAATGGGAGAACCGGAAGAGGTATGGGCAGAGAGAATTAACGACTTAAAGCCATATCAGGTAAATGCAATAGCATTTGAAAATGCAAAGGATAGCGCAATCTTTATGCACTGTCTGCCTGCATTCCATGATTTAAAGACCACAATCGGCAAGCAGGTCTATGAGAAGTTTGGACTGAGCGAGCTTGAGGTGACAGACGAGGTATTTGAGTCAGAGCGCTCAGTGGTATTTGATGAGGCAGAGAACCGTATGCACTCAATCAAGGCTATCATGCGTGCAACACTTGCTGACTAGTACGGCAAGCAATGACCGCAACAAAAGATTGACGGAAAGCTAAGGAATAAAGTATGAAGGAAGAAATACTTAGACTTCTACGCAGCGCTGACGGCTATATTTCAGGGCAGGAGCTATGCAACCGGTTCGGAGTATCGCGCACAGCCGTGTGGAAGGCCATAAACCAGCTAAAGGAAGCCGGATATGAGATAGAGGCACAACAGAATAAGGGCTACAGGCTTATGGCAGCGCCGGATCTGATGACAGAGGCGGAGATAAAAAGCCTAATGCACACAGAATGGGTGGCAAAGGAAGTGCTGTATTTTGATACAATAGACTCCACCAACATCAAGGCTCAGGAGCTTGCCGAAAAAGGCTATCCGAGCGGCACCTTAGTTGTAGCGGACAAGCAGGAGTCAGGCAAGGGGCGTCGCGGCCGCAGCTGGGTATCGCCGTCCGGCACAGGTATTTTCATGACACTTATGATAAAGCCTGATATCAATCCCAACAATGCATCCATGCTCACGCTTGTGGCAGCGCTTGCTGTCGCAAAGGCAATAACAAGCGTTACAGGCGAGGAAGCCCTGATAAAGTGGCCAAACGACATTGTGGTAAACGGCAAAAAGGTGTGCGGCATACTCACAGAGATGAATGCGCAGTTTGACTACATCAACCATATTGTTGTAGGTATCGGTATCAACGTGCATAATGAGAGCTTTCCGGAGGAAATCAGTCAGATGGCGAGCTCACTCATGATAGAAGCAGGTGGCAAAAGATTTCACCGTGCGCAGATAATCGCAGAGACCATGTCATACTTTGAGCAGTATTATGACATATTTTTAAAGACGCAGGACCTTTCAGCCCTCGTCAGGGAGTATGATGAGCTGTTGGTCAACAGGAACAAATCAGTAAGGGTACTGGATCCGAAGGAGCCGTTTGACGGAAAAGCGATGGGCATCACGCCTAAGGGCGAGCTGATCGTGGACACATGGGAATCGCGCAAGCTGGTTTCAAGCGGAGAAGTATCAGTGAGAGGAATATACGGATATGTCTAAAGAGGTAGTACTTTGCGTGTCAAACGCATATCAGAAAAAATATTATCTGAACGAGAATTTTAACGGACTTCCACAGACTATAAGGGACGAGCTCAAAATCATGTGCGTCCTGTATACAGAGGATGTGGGAGGCATACTGGAGCTGGTGTTTGATGAGGACGGAAACCTCGATTTCAGAACATCCTGCAAGGAAAACGACTTTTTCTATGACGAGATAGGAAGCGTGCTAAAGATAAAGCAGTACCGCAACGAGAGAAGAGAGCTGCTCGAGTCGATAGAGACGTATTATCGCATAGTATTTTTGGGAGAAGGACTCGAGGAGGAATAACAAATGATCTTAGCACTGGACGTAGGAAATACAAACATAACATGCGGCGTGTTTGATGGTGACAGGATAAAAGCAAGCTTTAGAATTACAACCAAAATGCCACGTACATCAGATGAATATGGCATGCTTCTGAGCACTCTGCTTGAAAGAAATCAGGTAGGCATGGACGACATACATGATGCAATCATATGCTCCGTTGTACCGAATATCATGCATTCACTGCAGAATGGCCTAATAAAATACTTCAATATCAGGCCGATAATCGTGGAGGCGGGCATCAAAACAGGCATCCGTATCGCCACACCAAATCCGCAGCAAATTGGCGCAGACCGTATAGTAGACGCCGTAGCTGCATATGAATTATATGGAGGACCTGTTTTGGTCATAGATTTTGGCACAGCAACCACCTACGATATGGTCGATGAAAACGGTACCTTCATGGGAGGAATCACAGCACCGGGCATACGTATCTCAGCCAAGGCACTCTGGGAGGATGCGGCAAAGCTTCCTGAGATAGAGATTAAAAAGCCTGATAATATCCTCGGAAAGGATACCATCACCAGCATGCAGGCGGGACTTGTGTATGGACAGATAGGACAGACAGAGTATATCATTAACAAGGTAAAGGAAGAAACAGGCATGTACGATGCAAAGGTTGTAGTAACCGGCGGACTCGGCAGAATAATATCCAATGAGACAGAAAACGTGGATGTATACGATCCGGATCTGACATTAAAGGGCATAAACCTCGTGTATCGCAAGCAGAACCGCAAGGGAGTGAAGTAATAGTATGGATATTCATCAGATACGAAAGCTTCAGATAGGAAGTGTGACACTCCCAAACAACCTGATACTGGGACCTATGGCAGGCGTGACAGACCTGCCATTTCGCTTATTGTGCAAGGAGCAGGGAGCCGGCCTTTTATGTATGGAAATGGTCAGCGCCAAGGCAATTTTGTACAAAAACAAAAATACAGAGTCGCTTCTTTCGATAGATGAAAGAGAAAAGCCTGTTTCACTCCAGATGTTTGGCTCAGACCCGCAGATAATGGCTCAGATAGCAAAGCAGATAGAGGAAAGACCGTTTGACATACTGGATATCAACATGGGCTGTCCGGTGCCCAAAATCGTAAACAACGGTGAGGGCTCAGCGCTCATGAAAAATCCGATTCTTGCAGGTCAGATTATAGAGAGCATAGTAAAAGCGATAGATAAGCCGGTCACCGTAAAAATACGAAAGGGCTTCGATGATGAACATGTCAACGCAGTAGAGCTGGCACATGTGGCTGAAGAAAGCGGCGCAAGCGCAGTTGCAGTGCACGGCAGGACCAGAGAGCAGTACTACTCCGGCAAAGCCGACTGGGACATCATAAGGCAGGTAAAAGAGGCTGTCTCAATACCGGTCATAGGAAACGGAGACCTGCTTTGTGCAGAGGATGTCATAAAAATGCAGGAGCAGACAGGTTGCGACGGCTTTATGATAGCCAGAGGAGCGCAGGGCAATCCGTGGATTTTCTCACAGATACTGCATTACTTTGAGACCGGCGAGCATCAGGAAAAGCCATCCTTTGAGGAAGTACGCCGGATGATACTGCGCCATGCACGCATGATGATAGAGTTCAAGGGCGAGTACACGGGGATACACGAGATGAGAAAGCACACAGCGTGGTATACGGCAGGATATCCACATTCATCAAGGCTGCGCGCGGCAGTGAATACGGTGGAGAGCTTAGAACAGCTTGAGGAGCTTTTGTATAAGGAAAAGCTTAAAAATTGAAATCGGTCAAATCCTTGACAGCGTGGGGATTTTCAATTATAATACACGCGTTAAAATAGGCTTTACGATTTAATAAAACAAACTTCCCACATTTAGGGTATCGTGGTTACCGGCGTAGCATACAGTTTATTCCTCAGAAAAATATGAAGTTAGCCACGGGAACGAATCGCGGATAGAGGGTTTTTCTTTGCTGCGGGGTTTCCGTTGCCGAGGGTTATGGAAACCCGTGGCAGTTCATATTTTTCTTCGGAATATACTGTATACTTTCCGGTAAATTAAGTCTTTGAAGTGGGAAGTTTCATTTTAGCAAATCAACATAATAAAATAAAAGAAAAGGAAGATAGAAGGGTAAGAATCATGGATAACAAGAAAAATATTCTGACATATGCAGGTCTTAAGAAGCTCGAGGATGAGCTTGAGCATTTAAAGGTTGTTAAGCGTAAAGAGGTTTCCCAGAAGATCAAGGAGGCTCGTGAGCAGGGTGATTTATCTGAGAATGCTGAGTATGATGCAGCTAAGGATGAGCAGCGCGATATCGAGGCTCGTATTGAGGAAATCGAGAAAATCCTTAAAAATGCAGAGGTTGTTGTTGAGGAGGAAGTTGACCTTGACAAGATTTCTATCGGCTGTAAGATCCGCATCTTAGATTGTGAGTTTGATGAGGAGCTTGAGTACAAAATTGTTGGTTCAACAGAGGCAAACAGCTTAAAGGGCAAGATTTCAAACGAGTCACCTGTAGGTAAAGCTCTTCTTGGAAAGAAAGTCGGAGATACTGTAACTGTTGAGACTCAGGTAGGAGAGCTCACATACAAGGTACTCGAGATCCAGAGAGCAGAAGAGAACTAAAAGAGGTAAAAAATGGCAAATCAGAATAATAACAAGGGTGGACAGCAGCAGGACGTAAACCAGCTCCTTAAGGTCCGCCGTGAAAAATTACAGAATTTACAGGAAGCAGGAAAGGATCCTTTCCAGATTACAAAGTACAATGTCACTCATCACAGCAGCGATGTAAAGGAGCTTTACAATGCTCATGAGGCTGAGATTCTCGGTGACAGAAAGGCTCCGGATGTTGAGGGCTTGGATGACGCTGCAAAGCGAGAGGTAATCAACAACGATTACAACGAGAGAAGAAAAATCATGGATGCAAAGCCAATCGAGGTAAGCATCGCAGGACGTATGATGTTCAAGCGTGTCATGGGTAAGGCTTCTTTCTGCAATATCCAGGACTTAAAGGGCAATATCCAGGTATATGTGGCAAGGGACAATATCGGAGAAGACTCATACGCAGACTTCAAGAAATCAGACATCGGTGATATCTACGGTGTAAAGGGCTTCGCTTTCAGAACAAAGACAGGCGAAATCTCAATCCATGCAGAGGAGATAACACTCCTTTCAAAATCACTCCAGATACTCCCGGAGAAGTTCCATGGACTGACAGACACAGACACCAGATATCGTCAGAGATATGTAGACCTTATCATGAATCAGGAGAGCAAAGAGGTATTTATCAAGCGCTCACAGATACTCAAGGAAATCCGTAACTTCCTTGCAGGCCGTGATTTCATGGAGGTTGAGACACCTATGCTTGTTTCAAACGCAGGTGGTGCCGCAGCAAGACCATTCGAGACACACTACAACGCATTGAACGAGGATGTAAAGCTTCGTATTTCCCTTGAGCTTTACTTAAAGAGACTTATCGTCGGAGGACTTGAGCGAGTATACGAGATCGGACGAGTTTTCCGTAACGAGGGCGTAGACACACGTCACAACCCTGAGTTCACACTTATGGAGCTTTATCAGGCATACACAGACTACGAGGGCATGATGGAGCTGACAGAGTCAATGTTCCGTTACCTCGCTGAGAAGGTATGCGGTTCGACAAAAATCTCATACAACGGCGTGGAGATCGACCTTGGAAAGCCATTCGCAAGAATGACAATGATAGACGCAATCAAGAAATACGCAGGTGTTGACTTCGACCAGGTACCTGATGATGCAGCCGCAAAGAAGCTTGCAGACGAGCATCATATCGAGTATGAGGAGCGTCACAAGAAGGGTGACATCGTAAACCTCTTCTTCGAGGAGTACTGCGAGAAAGAGCTTATCCAGCCAACATTTATCATGGATCACCCAATTGAGATATCACCACTCACAAAGAAGAAGCCAAGCGATCCTACAAAGGTAGAGCGTTTCGAGCTGTTCTGTAATACATGGGAGATGTGTAACGCATACTCAGAGCTCAACGACCCAATCGACCAGCGTGAGCGTTTCGCAGCACAGGATGCCAACGCAGCAGCAGGCGATGATGAGGCAGAGCACACTGATGAGGACTTCCTCAACGCACTTGAAATCGGTATGCCGCCAACAGGTGGAATCGGATACGGAATCGACCGTCTTGTAATGCTTCTGACAGATAGCCAGGCAATCAGGGACGTATTATTGTTCCCGACAATGAAGAGCATTGGTGGCGTAAAGGATGAAAATGGCGTAAGTTCTAAGCCTTCAGAAGAGGTAAAAGCCGAGCCGGAGAAGATTGATTTCTCTAATGTAAAGATTGAGCCTTTATTTGAGGAAGAAGTAGACTTCGATACATTCAGCAAGTCAGATTTCAGAGCTGTTAAGGTAAAAGAGTGTGTAGCAGTTCCTAAGTCAAAGAAATTATTACAGTTTACTTTAGATGACGGAACAGGCACAGACCGCACTATTTTAAGCGGAATCCACGCTTATTATGAGCCAGAAGAGCTTGTTGGAAAGACACTTATTGCCATCACAAATCTTCCACCTAGAAAGATGATGGGAATTGAATCTTGCGGTATGTTACTTTCAGCAGTAAACAATCTTAAGGATTCAGAGGATGAAGAACTTCATCTTCTTATGGTTGATAACCACATTCCAGCAGGTGCTAAGCTGTACTAATACGTACTTGATTTGTGTAACAAGTTGCAGACATAGATAAAGTCTTGGACAAGAATTACAACGAAATTGTAACGAATCCGTATTTTCAGATGAAAACGGATAAGTCCAGATAAGTTACATAACGAATATTTCATGAATGCCAAGAGGCACTTTCTTAGAAGAAATTCTAGGAAGGTGCCTCTTTTTTTGTTTGTTTGAATCCATGGCAACAGATATCACAAATCTAACGTAAAGGAGAACAGCGATGAGTAAAACCAAGATAGGCGAAGAACAGATGCCAGATGAATATTATGACCTGGAGCGAAGGACCGAGATCAAGGCTACATCGAACCGGTTAAAGAAACAGTTCCTGACCTGGAGAGAATGCGAGATTGTTTACAGCCTTCAGCATCGAAAGTTACTAAAGCTTGCAGATGAAGCAGGAGCAATCTATCGATTTGACGGAGTAGTTCTTATTAACAGAGAAATCTTTGAGGCATACCTGGAGCAATTCAGGCAGGAGCCATTAACTCAGGGGCAGGTTCGGAAAGTAAAGAACCGATGGGAGCAGATGAGAGATGAAGGGTAATCTTTGGAAAGTCTCAGATCTATTAGATGAAACAGATATCCGATTTGCTCAGAAACGGTTTTTCGATTTGAGATCAGGTTATGAATACTACGGACTTACGGAGAAGGTATTGATGAGAATGGCCAGAGAAGCTGGAGCATTATACAAGATTTACACCACATATAGGGTCCGTAGAGATCTATTTGAAGCGTATTTAAGAGAACAGTACCGAAAGGAGAACGGACTATGAGGTCATTAAGTAAAGCAGCCAGAGAAACACGGGATAAGAGAAAACAGTACGTGAAATATCAAGAAGGAGCAGAACTTTATAGCATGGGAGTTTCAAGATTCAAGCAGATGGCGCATGAATGTGAGTCGGTCATTAAAGTTGGTAAGAGTGCATGGGTAGACCTGGAAACCTTTGATAAGTATTTCCAGTCATTCAGATTATAAGGAGGGAGAAGATTATGAGTAGAGTTATCGCAATTGCAAATCAGAAAGGTGGTGTAGGTAAGACCACCTCAGCCGTGAATCTGGCTGCAGGTCTTGCAGATCAGGGTAAGAAGGTCCTTGTGGTGGATTTAGATCCACAGGCATCACTAACACTGTGCATGGGATACAGAGAGCCGGACAAGCTGGATCACTCGATTACGGAAGTGATTTCAGCTGTAGTAAATGACGATGAATTACCGGAGGGATTCGGGGTCATCCACGTAAGAGATAATCTGGATCTACTTCCTTCCAACATTAATTTGTCTGCGGCTGAGGTTTCTTTGGTAAATGCTATGAGCAGAGAGCTAGTCCTTAGAACTTATATGGAACAGGTTAGATCACAGTATGATTACGTGCTGATTGATTGTATGCCTTCTCTTGGCATACTGACTGTTAATGCCCTTGCATGCGCGGATAGTGTACTTGTACCGGTACAGGCGGCTTATCTTCCGGTTAAGGGCCTACAGCAGCTTATTAAGACCATCTATACCGTAAGAAGACTGAACAACAACCTAAGCATAGAGGGAATACTCTTCACTATGGTGGATCGTAGAACGGTCTATGCGAAAGAAATAGTGTCTGAGGTAAATGAAGTATATGGTAAGTCGATTCCAATCTTCCCGATTGAGATTCCCATGTCAGTAAGAGCCTCAGAGACAAGTCAGATGGCAAAGACAATCTATGATTACGATCCTAAGAGAAAAGCTGCATCAGCATATTCAGAATTGACAAGGGAGGTATTAGAACATGGCTGTTAAGAGAGAAAAGGTTCATTTTGAAACGGTTGAGGAATTGCTTGGGGCTCCTATTGAGAAGGATGCCACAACAGAGGTTCGTATTGATCAGATTTTTCCTTTTGAGAATCATCCCTTTAAGGTCCTGGATGATGACAAGATGGAGGATCTTGTTCAAAGCATTAAAGATAATGGAGTACTTACACCAGTTCTGCTACGTCCGGATGATGAAGGAACCTATGAGATGATTTCTGGACATCGTAGAATGCATGCAGCAAAGCTGGCAGGGCTTGTTACTATCCCAGCAATCATAAAGCCAATGACAAATGATGAAGCCACTATTGCAATGGTAGATGCAAATGTCCAGCGAGAAGAGATACTGCCTAGTGAGAGAGCTTTTTCGTTGAAGATGAAGATGGATGCTCTACGAAGACAAGGAAGTCGTGAGGACTTAACTTCTCGACATGATGTCGAGAAGTTCCGTGAGTCATGGAGCAGTGAAACAGTTGGAAAGTCTATGGGCATGGGTGGTCGTCAGGTGCAGAGATACATTAGGCTTACAGAGTTGATACCGGAGATTCTGGATTACGTAGACCGGAAGCGTTTATCAATGGTTCTCGGTATTGAGATTTCATATTTCAACAAGGAGCTGCAGAAGTGGCTATATGAATATATCCATGAAAACGGTATGGTTCGCCAGTCTCAGATAGATGCTTTGAAAGAGAACAATGTAGATAATCTGACCCAATACAGTATGATCGAAGTCCTGAATGCAGCACTTCCTCAGAAGAAGACGAATGGTAAGCTGACACTCTCAAAGAAGAAACTGGATAAGTTCTTTACACCGGATTATGACACGGATGAGAGGGAAAAGATAATTATGACTCTTCTTAAAAACTGGAAGGAAGGTGGTGCACATGGAATTTCGTAAGTTTGATTACATTGATCGGGTGCATTCTTCTCAATATGACTTCATACGGATACCTAAGGCCATGATGGACAATGATGGTTTTTTTGGAGCTCTTTCAATTCAGGCGAAGCTACTGTACGGTCTGCTATTAGACCGTATGGCAGTATCGATGAAGAATCATTGGATGGATGAACAGAACAGGGCATATATTATATACCCAATCAAAGAGATTGCAGAGGACCTATCTATATCTCAGAGAAAGACCAGTGATTATCTGTCAGAGTTAGAACAGTTCGGATTGATTGAGAAGAAACAGAGAGGACAGGGAAAGCCTAGCATTCTCTACGTGAAGAATTTTGTATATGAAAATGTGTGAGTCCGGTAGAGGTCAGAAGTGCAGAATCTGCACCTCTGGATGTAGTAAGAAAGGAGGAAAAAGCTGTGAGCGATGAAATACAATTCAAATATTTCTATGGAACAGAATCAGAAATGCTCACCTTCTATCGGATTCCGAAGCTCCTGGTCACAAGCAAGTATTTTAAGACGCTGACCAATGATGCGAAGATGTTATACGGGCTAATGCTGGATCGGATGTCCTTATCAGCGAGAAATCATTGGTTTGATAAGGGAAATCGGGTATTCATCTATTTTTCTGTTGAAGATACGATGGAATGTCTTAATTGCGGAAAGAATAAAGCGATGAAGACAATTGCTGAATTGGATGAAAAAGGGGGCATTGGATTGATTGAGAGAAAGAAGCAAGGGCTTGGTAAGCCGGACATTATCTATGTAAAAAACTTCTTTTTGGCATCCAAGGAAAGTGGTTCTGAAGTTTACAATGTAAACCTCTGCAGGTCCCAAAATGAAACCTCAGAAGGTTTAGATGATGGACATCAGGAGGTTTATAAAGAGGACCCTAATAAGAATAAAAATAATAATACTGAATTTAATAACAACGAATCTAATCTGATCTTATCTGTGGAAACAGGCGAGAAAAGATCCGATGTAGCAGGATATCAGCAATTGATAAAAGAGAATATTGAGTATGACTTCTTGTTAGATCGTTATCCCTATGACAGAGATATCATCGAAGGGTTGATCTGATTCTTGAAACGGTCCTTTCTCGAAATGATGAAATTGAGATTGCCAGGAATCGATATCCGGCAGAGTTGGTTCGATCCAGATTCTTAAAGCTGGATTTTGGGCATATGGAATATGTACTTGGATGCATGAAAGATAATACTGCCAAGGTTAGGAACATAAAAAAGTATATGCTGGCAGTGTTATTCAATTCAGTATCTACGGTGGGAAGTTATTACCAGGCAGAAGTAAATCATGATATGTATTATTCTAAAGCAGAATAATAAATGATGTCAGAAATACTGACAAAGAGTGATAAAAGTGTTACACTCCAAGTAGGTCAGTATTTCTGACATGGAGGTGACGATATGACCTTTGGAGAAAGACTTAAGAAGGCGAGAATCGACAGTGGTATCAATCAGGCAGATGCAGCGAAGAAATTGGAGATGTCCAGGCCAACCTTATCGGCAATCGAGGCTGATAAACGTCAGGTCCTTGCATCTGAGATTTTGCAATTTGCCGAACTTTATAATGTTTCGGTACTTAGTCTGATGAGTGATGAGGAATCGGAGCAATCTGTAAAGAAGAATCAAATGACCAGGCTTTTGCAGTATCAGTCCGCTTTTCAGAAGATGAATGAAGACAAGCAGAAGCAGGTCTTGAAATATATGGAGCAGCTTCAGGATGAGTCCTGATTAGCCGGGAGGGAGGTTATTATGATGGTTCTATTATCTGTTGGATTAGTACTTCTAATGGCCGGAGTACTAATTGTCACAATCTGTTTTAGTGCAGCATTATCTATTATGCCGTATATCAGCGGAGCATTGATCAGTCTGGTAATATGCACTGAAGTACCATTTGCAAAGGAGATTGTACCGGATCATCCATTTATGAATTACTGTGTGATTCTGATAATCGTTGAAGTAATCATTGCTGCTCTAATGCGGATCAAGTGGATCGGAAGGGCAACTGCGCTTTGCTTCAATGAGATTATGGTTGGCATCATCAGTATGTTTATTCTTGATGCAATGAAGCCGGATTCCATTGGCTATTGTGTGTTTATTACATTGGTTTATCTGGTTGGTAACCTTGTATTCCTTACTACTAATTCCAGTAAGTATGCAAGTGAAGAGAAACCAGTTCCTGCTGGAATCATAATTTCGACCCTGATGTATGCCATTGCGGGCTATTTCATACTTGCAATCCCAACAGAGCTTTTATGGCAGAAGTACATTGAACAGACATTTCCATCTGTAGTAGTCGGATTTATGGTAGTTTACTGGGCTTTACGAATCGTGATCTGTGGAGGAATCCTTGTGAAAGGGATCATAAGAGCTAAGAAATCGTTATCAGATGATCAGATCGGTGAAAGGTGGGATATAGATGGAAGAGAAGAAGCCTCATCCAAATCAGTATAAGGAACCACATTTTACGTGTGAGATCCATTATGGTCCGGATAGCGATAAGTACATCAGAGAATATCAGCAGATGAAAGCGGCATCATTTAGAGAACAACTGGAGAAGTTTAACCGGCAGGAATTATTGAAGTTAAGGACAATGTTGGAGGAGTACCATAAGGGATTAGAATAAAAACGGAGGAGAGTGACTAAAGTATGATAATCGAGACAACATTAGTGGAACTAGCAAAAGCAGGGGGAACGGAACTATTTCTCTCATCGAGTGAAAGCCTACTGAAGAAGGTTAAAACAGCAAAAGATATAAAACAATTATTCATTAATACGGGTGAATTTTTTGTTGATTATGAAAATGATGCAGATCAATTATTTGATGATATGGCCAACGTGCTTTCAAAGGAGAATATGACAAAGCTGGCCAATGAATTGAAGGATGAACCAGGATATAAATTAAAGGATAGGCTACTCAATTCATTGATGGTAATCATGAAAGAATATGAAATCCCGCACGGCATGGCTCTGTCATATGCGAACGCAATTCTATTTGCAATTATGGGGCAACTTCCGGTGGTTGCACCAGACAAATATGATCGTGCATATCAAGCTGAATGGAAAGCAGAGCAGGAAGAAAGCTTTAAGGAGTTAGCAGAGAAATTTGAGAGATTAAGAAATGAACTTCAGATATATCAAAGTCGACATTTAGAGATATTATCAGCTGATGCGATTGATTTAGATATCAGGCGTCAAACTACTGATCCTAAGATAGGTTTTGACTTCTTTAATGTGGATGACGATACATTTAAGGAAGCACTTGAAAGTAAGAAAAATGATGAAGTTATAGCGATAAAAGCGCGATGCAAAGAAGAAGCTATCTATTGCACAATAAATGAATTATGGATGCAAGGAGAAAATCGTCCAATATTCATAGTGAAGAATGAAGAAGACTGGAAGAGCTTACTTCAGATAAAGGATGCTGGAAATATTTATATACCATGGTTTTATTCAGATCAAATTGTAGCCATTCCTAATAATACTAATATATTTGTATTTACTGAACGTGTTCCGTCATTTATTAAAGGGGAGATAAATTTACGCCCACGTACATACTCTACAATATCAGCATCTTTACAGAGAGCGGGGATGGGAATAAATGAAGCCAATAAATTAGTATCAGAGACTCATGGCCTATTTATACCGTTAAAGAAGAAATTGTTTAATGGAGCATATTTAAAAGAGCCTAGATGGTTAAATGGATTACATCGCAATATTAAGGAAACAGCATTATTGATAGGCCAATGGACAGATTGTGATGGTGACAAGGCAGTTATAGAATCCTTAAGTGGCATTAAGTATCAAGATTTTATTTCAGAGATAAAGGAATATGCTAGGGATGAAGATCCATTTATTCATATCGTAGATATCAATTCAACAAAGGAATATTATCTGGCAAGTGCTGAAAATGCATGGGATTATATTGATGTTGATAATGATAGTGAGATTTGGAATAAATTTAAGGATGTTCTTCTTGAAGTTATAAATGAGGCAGAAAAACTATTCACATATTCATCTCAAGAAAAGCTTGTTGCACAGTTTAAAGGAGAAAAATTCTTTTGGTCTGCAGTAATAAGAAAAGGGATGTTACGTAGTCTTATTATGAAGGCTTACTATAAAAAAGATAATAATTGCCAAGTTCAGTTAGATTCTTTAGTAAGCAAAATTTTGGGATATATCCAAACTTCAGAACAGTGGCATTATATTTCAAACTTTTTTGTTGATTTATGTGAGGTATCACCGAATAGTGTGCTTAATAAGCTAGAAGAAGAACAAATTAATCCTACGGGTCTAATGGAGCTGTTTGAAAATCAATCATCTGATTTCTTATTCGGCAGGAATGATTATATTGAGATTTTGTGGGGAGTTGAGGAGTTCCTTGTACAGAGAGAATACGCATCACGTGCATATTCATGGCTTCTATATCTTGATAATTTATCTTTTGAATACAAATCAAATTCACCAAAGGATATCTTTGGGAAATTACTATGCCCGTGGCATAATTTTTCAGCATTTAGCAAAAGTAATGACAAAATAGAGATTGCAGCTAAGGCATTAGCAAAAGATAAAAATGCATGGGACCATATTTTTGGAGCACTACCAACAGGACATGCAAGTATTTTTGGCGACTTACATGCACCTAAATATAGAAATCATGTGGAAGAAGACACAATAACCAGAAAAGAGATGTATGACACCAATTTGGGATATATAGACCTTCTTTTAAAAGCAACTGATTTTAAACCCCAAAGGTGGAATGATCTGTTAAATATATATGATGAAGTTGAACCAGATATTCGAAAGAAGATTAAGGAAAAATTATTATTTGAAATTGCACAGATGGACGATGGTGAAAGGCTGATAATCAAGAATAACATCAGAAGACTGGTTTATAAGCATCGATATTTTGCGTCAGCTGAATGGGCTATGGGCGAAGATTTGATTGGTGAGATGCTTGATATACTAGATTTAATAAACTTCACCCAACAAGAATATGATTTTGAATATCTATTTAGACCTTCGTATGATGGTATTATTCTGGATCCAGTTCCTTATGATGTGGATGACAAAAGAGATATAAACGAAAGCAAAACAAAAGATCTCCTTGTCAAAAAATTAAACGAGTTTAAAGAAAATAATTATAGCCTGGAATTATTATCAAAGCTCTGTGCGCAGGAGAAGTCTTCCTATCTAGGTCGAGTATTGTCGGATTATTGGGCTGATGATTTTTTTGATAAAAATGTATTCGCATCACTATATAAGTGCCAGAGTAAACATGAGATGGCAATAGAATACATTGAAGGATTGGCTCGCAGAGGAGTTGATGTATATACTAATGTAAACGAATTAAGTGAGTGCGTAGAGTTAGATGATGATTTTAGAATTATACTATTTAGAATCGAAGCTTTATATACAGATAAGAAACCATTAGTCGATAATGCTTCAGTAGAAATAAAACGTGCATTTTGGAAAGATTTTCGATGGTTTTCATCTAATAATATGGATTGGGCAGTGGCAGAGTGCCAGCAGTATGGAACAGTTAATACGTATTTGGATTTATTGTATAGATTCCATGAAAATCGAAATCTTACACCAGAGCAATTGCTTGAAAAAATGCAACGGATTGATGTGATGGAACGAGGAAGTAATAATTCGATGACGGATCATTATTTAAAAGAATTACTAAAGCCATTACAGGAGCAATGCATTGAAGATCGAGATAAATGTGCAAAGATAGCGCATATTGAGATTGCATTCTTTTATCTATTGGACTGGGAAGATATGAAGTGCTTTCAAAAGGAAATAAAGCACGATCCTGAAATGTATGCAGAAATGGTCTCAGTTATATTTAGACATGATGGTGATGATCCCGAAGAAAGAAAGACAGAAGAGTTTCGTAATTATGCGAAGGTAATACATAGGTTGTTTGATATGGCAAAGTTTTGTCCATGTGAAGAAAATGGCACTGTTAGTTATGATGAGATTAGGGTGTGGGTAGATAAATTGATACGAATACTTGATTCGAATCACCAAAAAGAAATGTTTGGATATGTGTTAGGAAGGTTGTTTGCATATGCACCTAAAGCAGCTGATGGTCATTATCCATGTGAAGCAGTGTGCCAGATTATAGAGGAATATGGGGATGAATCTTTACTGAGTGAATATAGATGTGAGTTGTTCAATAAAAGAGGAATATTTAGTCCTTCAGCAGGTAGGGCAGAGAAAGACATTGCAGAAGATTACAAAGATAATGCAGATTTTTTGAGCATTAAGTACCCGAAGACTGCTGATGTGTTTTTCAAAATGTCACAAAGATATATATATGATTCTGACCTAGAAAGACGACGTGCCGAAAATGGATATTTTTAGAATTTAGTCTTTGAAATACAATTTGTAGAGGAAATGTAGAGATAATGTAGAGGAAATGTAGAGGCTATGTAGATTGTAATGCATTTTAAAGGCTGATATTATTATCATAGACAAACGTGAACGAAATCACCGGAGTGGTGACGGACCTCACGTTTGTTTTTCTTTTGCAGAAGAATTGAATATGGACATTGTAGAGAGCGTCAGCTCGTAATCAGAAGATTGCGAGTCTGGCGCTTTTTTCATGTCCGCAATTCCGGGTGACGATCCGGATTAACCAAATCAAAAACAGAAAGGAAAACAAAACTATGTATTATGAACAGTTCAAAGAACGAATCGAAGAGGATCTTCACCAGGCACTTGCTGATCATGGTATTGATGCAAACCTCAGTCAGCATCACGTTGAGAAGCTGAATGCTTCCTATGATGCAATTAGCGTCACTCCGGAGGGCAGTCACATCGGTGTGAATGCAAATCTCAGTGCCATGTTCGAGGCAATCGAGAATGGTCAGGATTACAACGAGGTAGTGTCCAGAGCATCTGAATCTATCATCGCCGGTATCGAGAACACTCCTGAGATCAATGTGGAGGATCTTACCATTTATGATGAGATGAAGAGCAAGCTGGCAATGGAAGTTGTTTCCGCTGATCGTAATGCTGAGATGCTTGAGAATGTTCCTCATGAGCAGATGGAGGATATGGCAGTTGTCTATCGTCTGATTCTTGGTCAGGACAGTGAGGGAAGAAGTTCCGTGCTTGTTACCAATGACCTGATGGAGCAGTTTGGTGTTACTCACGAGCAGCTTCATGATGATGCAATGATCAGCGCACCTGAAATCAGACCTTCCGAGATTAGAGGAATGTCGGTTGTAATGACTGAAATGATGGGACCTGGAATGATTCCTGAGATCGATCCGGCTGATGAGCAGATGTTCGTTGCTGGTGTATCTGACAATATCCACGGAGCGGGTGTGATTGCTTACCCTAACTTCTTTGAGGATGCAGCTGAAAAGCTTGGTGGTGACTTCTATGTTCTTCCGAGCAGTATCCATGAGGTTCTCCTCGTTAGAGATAACGGAGAGATGACCGCAAAGGATCTGGAAGCAATAGTAAGAGAAGTCAATGCTACTCAGGTTGCACCGGAAGAGCAGCTTACCGACCATGTATATCACTATGACTCTAAGGAACATGTCTTTGAGATGGCTGATAAGTTCGAGGAACGACAGGCTGAAAGAGATGCTGATGAGCGTGATTCAGACAAGGGTTCTCTTCTTGATGACCTTAAGGTCAAGAAGGAAGAGGTTGCTAAGGAAGCACCTGAGAAGCATGCCAAGTGGATTCATGAAGGTCTTACCGATGCATGAGGATAAGTGCAGTTTACGATGCCCAGCGGTCTCCATTCTGTTTTAGAACGGCCGTTTTCCGAAGCCAACGGCCGCCCATTTTTAGTTAAAAGATCACCACTTATCGTGTGTTGATCTTGATAGTGTAGTGCTTTGTGGCTCTCTTCATAATGGAATTAGCAGATCAGAAACATTTTTTCCAATCCAACGAAGGAAGTAACTGACATCAGAGCAATACAGTTGAATAGTTCTTTCACGCAGGTTACGTTTTTCCGCTTCATTGCGGATGGATTCAAAAATATCTTTATACATAATAAAACCTCCAGAATAAGTAGTGTTAATAATTACATCTACCTATTCGGAGGTGCGTTAGCGTCATAATTCCGATTGCGGAAGAGACTGGAAAATGTTATTCTTATCATAGGCAGTGGAGCTTTCTTAGTTCAGTTGTTTCGTGTGGTAACTTAACAATAACGGATTATGAAAAGTAATTCCACTGCTTTTTAATAAAAATAAAACTGCGCCACAGCCTTGGCAGGCCATCGCGCAGTGATTTTGTTCAATCGTTATTTGTAGAGAGGAGATGATTGTTAAATGAGAATTGCTGTGTATCAATTTGCTGTATCTGGAAATATTAGTGAGAATTATAAAGAAATAGAAAAAGCAATATATATCGCAAAAACTGAAAATGTTCGGTTGCTTATATTTCCAGAATGTTCATTAACAGGGTATCCTCCGAGAAATATATCTAATGCGTCATGTGTTGATTTTAATCTTGTTCAGATAATGTGTGATAAACTTCAATCAATAGCTAACAAAAATGACATTTCCTTTATTATTGGAACTATATTTAAAGAAAAAGAAATATACAATAGAGCAATGTTGTTTCAGCCTAATAGTCAAATTGAGTTCTATGATAAGCGTGCCTTGTGGGGATGGGATAAGGATAATTTCACAAAAGGCAGTAACAATGGAATATTTGAAATGGAAGGGATAAAATTTGGAATAAGAATTTGTTTTGAAATCAGATTTCCTGAATTCTTTCGAGAACTATACAAAAGAAATACAGATATAAATCTAGTTCTATTTTATGATGTAGCAGATATAGATGATAACGAAAGATATAACATGATTAAAGGACACTTACAAACTCGAGCAGTTGAAAATGTTACTACCACTATTTCTGTAAATGCTATTTCACCATTTCAAACGGCTCCGACAATGGTCCTTGGAAAATCGGGTCAGTGTATAAAAGAATGTGTTAGAAATAAACCTGAACTTTTGATTTATGATTTTGAAAAGACAGAGAATGATTTCGGTGAAAATGGAAGGATATCAATATCTGATATGTTGATTGAATAGAGTGCGATTGATGTTTCAAGACAATGAATTGGTTAACTTTCAGTTGTGCGCCCAGCTAAGGGTGTGTAGTCAAGCCGGTGGGATTCCGGTTTATC
>ERZ1027033.258-NODE-258-length-34956-cov-8.820464_pt1 | contig 34956 bp, 29 predicted proteins | sample MGYA00519444_ERZ1027033 | MGnify/ENA primary metagenome ERZ1027033 (study PRJEB26926, sample SAMN06164887) | human gut metagenome | biome: ENVO:00009003; feature: ENVO:2100002; material: ENVO:00002003 | host: Homo sapiens | place: USA | collected 2012 ...
CCAGAACTTGGGAACCGTGGCGATTTCGAGCCTTTCGTCGGGCGAATGCACGCCGCGCAACGTCGGGCCGAAGGAAACCATCTCCAGTTCGGGGTATTTCTCGAGGAACAGGCCGCATTCCAATCCGGCATGGATCGCACGCACCTTGGGCTCCGCACCGAACAGGCGTTCGTAGGCGCCGACGGTCTTTTCGAGCAGTACGGACTGCGGGTTGGGCGCCCAGCCCGGATAACCGTCGGAATGGGCGACGTCGGCACCGGCCAGGGCGAATACCGATTCGACCATCTGCATGACATAGGTCTTGGCACTCTCGACCGACGACCGCTGCGACGAGGTGACGACGATGCGGTTGTCGCCCTCGAATTTCACCGAAGCGAGGTTGGTCGAAGTCTCGACCAGCCCCGGCATGGCGAACGACATGGCGATCACGCCGTTGGGAACGCCCACCAGCGAGTAGACCAGCCCGAACTGCGTCCGGGCATCGAGCACCTGGTCGACCTCGGGCATCTCGTTGAGCGTAATCTTGAAATTGGGCTCGCGGAAACGGAATTCGGCTTTCAGGTCGGCGGCAAAGAGGTCGTAGCGTTTGACGAACTCGGACTTGAACCGTGTCGGGATGCCGAAGATGGCGTACGCCTCGCGCGGGATCGCATTGCGCAGGTTGCCGCCGTTGAAATAGCTCAGCTTCAGTTCGAACGACTGCATGCCGTCCCACAAGAGGCGTGCGACGGTCTTGTTGGAATTGACGCGTCCCTTGTCGATGTCATCGCCCGAGTGCCCGCCCTGCAGGTCGGAGACGTCGACGCGGAAGAAGGAGTAGTTCTTCGGCGCCTCCTCCATCGCATACCGGAACGTGGCGATGGTGTCGATGCCGCCGGCACAGCCGATGAAGATCTCGCCCTCGTCCTCCGAGTCGAGGTTGATAAGGTATTTACCCGTGAGCATCTCCTCGCCCAGTTCGAAAGCCCCCGTAAGGCCGGTCTCCTCGTCGACCGTAAAGAGCGCCTCGACGGGCCCGTGCTGCACCGCGGGGTCGATCATGACGGCCAGTGCGGCAGCCATGCCGATGCCGCAGTCGGCACCCAGCGTCGTACCTTCGGCCCTGACCCACCCGCCGTCGATGTGCGTGCGGATCGGGTCGTTGTCGAAATCGAACTCCACGTCGGAGTTCTTCTCGCAGACCATGTCCATGTGGGACTGGAGGATAACCGCCGGGCGATCCTCGAAGCCCGGCGTGGCGGGTTTGCGCATCACCACGTTGCCGATGGCATCCTTCTTATACTCGATGTTGTGCTTCCGGGCGAAATCGACCAGGAATTCGATGATCTTGCCCTCCTTCTTCGAGGGGCGCGGAACCTGTGTGATGGCATCGAACTGCTCCCACACGATCCGGGGTTCAAGGTTTACTATTTCAGACATAATCTCCTAATATAATTTACAGGCACATCGTCGGGTTGCCGCCGGCTGTAACACCGGGCGCACGCCCCTCGATTTCCGCCCATTCCATGACAATATTTACAACGGCAGAAAGACGCTTCGAAGATGGGGCATCTGCAAGAATTCTTCCGGCCGAAGATTTTCAAATACAAATATAACAAAAACAGCGTAATTCACGGTATCCCGCGTCCGGTTTTTTGCATTTCCGGCTGGCTGCGACGGCCGAAATTTGCTTTTGCACTCCGCTTCCACTATCTTTACGGGAAAATACGGAACTCTATGACGGATTTCAGGATAGGACACGGATACGACGTACACGCGCTGGCCGACGGGCTGCCCCTGGTGCTGGGCGGGATCGAAATTCCGCACACGAAAGGATTCGTGGCGCATTCGGACGGCGACGTGGCGATACACGCCGTATGCGACGCACTGCTGGGCGCCGCAGCGCTGGGCGACATCGGGATGCACTTCCCCGACACGTCGGACGACTTCAAGGGCATCGACTCGAAAATACTGCTCCGAAGGGTTGCGGCGCTGCTGCGCGAAAAAGGATATGAGATCGGGAATGTCGATTGTACGATCCGGATGCAACGGCCCAAATTGCGGCCGCATATCGACGCCATGCGCACCGCGATGGCCGGTGCAATGGGCGTAGGCGATGACCGGGTATCGGTCAAAGCTACGACCACAGAGCATCTCGGTTTCGAGGGGCGCGAAGAGGGGGTTTCCGTCTCCGCCGTGGCACTGATATACAAAATGCAGGCCAAACCGGGATCGGGGAGCCAAGGTTTTTCCGATCCGCAGGCAGCCCGTTAAACCGACAACCCGGAGTTAAGATGAGAAAAGAACTGATGACCCTGGCCTGCGTACTGGCCGCAGCCGGGAGTGCGGCACAGAATGCCGACGAATTCCGCAACCCGCCCGCAGCGTACCGCCCCGTGCCGCTCTGGTTCTGGAACAACACCCCGATCGAACGGACGGAGGCCGCGGAACAATTCCGCACCTTCACGCAACGCGACGGGTACGGCGGATGCGCCATCCTCCCGTTCGGCGGGCATTTCGCACCGGAATACCTCTCGGACGAGTATTTCGCACTTTACGGGGAGATCGTCCGCGAAGCCCGCGAGGCGGGGCTCGTCCTGTCGCTCTACGACGAGTACGGGTTCCCGAGCGGCAGCATGGGCGCCATCAACGGCGACGGCACGCCGCGCTTCATGCAGCGTCATCCGGAGGCGACGATAAAACGGCTCGACAAATTCGAATACCCGCTGGCGGCAGGCACGGAGTGCGACATAGAACTGCCGCGCGATGGGCGCCTGATGGCGCTCGTGGCGATGGACAGCCTCACGCGGGAGGTACGCCCCCTGTCCGGACGCATTTCCGGCGGGCGCATACGCTGGACACCGCCCCAGGGAGCATGGAAACTGCTCTGCTTCATGTGCGTAAAGGACGGCGACCCGAATGTGGACTACCTCGACCCGGATGCAGTACAGCTCTTCGTGGAGGATACCCACCAGCGTTATTACGACCGGTTCCCGGAGGCGTTCGGAGAGGTCATCACCGAAACATTCTGCGACGAACCGACGCTCTACCGGGCACAGGGACGCATCTGGACGGAGCGTTTCAACGAGCGTTTCGAAGCCGCACACGGGTTTTCGCCCGAAGCGCTCTACCCCGCCCTGTGGTACGACACAGGCCCCGGGACTGCCGCCGCTCGCAACTACCTGTTCGGGTTCCGGGCGCGGCTCTATGCCGAAGGGTTCATGAAGACGATCCACGACTGGGCGGCAGCGCACGGCATACGCTCCACCGGACACCAGGATCAGGAGGAGGTGCTCAACCCCGTAAGCGTCGCGGGCGACCTGATGCTCTGCGGCAAGTACATGGACGTGCCCGGCATCGACAAGATCGGCGGCGACCGCCCCGCGGAACTTTTCTACAAGGTGGTATCCTCATCGGCGGCCAACTGGGACAAGCGGCTGGTCATGTCGGAAACATTCGGGGCGATGGGCAACATCCCCGTCCGGGAACTCTATACCATCGCAATGGAGCAATATACCAAAGGCATCAACCAGCTTATCCCCCATGCCGTATGGTATAACGACGCAGACGTGACGTTCCTGCCCGAACTCTCCTACCGAAACCCGCTCTATAACGAGGCGCTGCCCGCATTCAACCGCTTCCTCGCCCGGCTGAACTACCTGTTGCAGCCCGAGGGGCGCACGGTGGCGGACATCGCCATGCTCTACCCCATCGAGACGTTGCAGGCGGGGCATTACCTCGACGGCCCGGAGGGTTATTACGCCGGAGGCGTGAAGCTTCCCGGCACGGATTACATCCGCGTGGCGGCGATGCTCAGCGACACGCTCGCACGCGATTTCACCTACCTGCATCCCGAGGTACTGGCGCGTTGCCCCGCAGGCAGGGGGATGCTCCACCTCGACAACAAGGTCAACCACCAGCACTACCGGGTGCTGATCCTGCCCGGCGTGAAATGTATCTCGCCGGAGTGCCTCCGTACCGTGGAACGGTTCCGCCGTGCCGGGGGACGGGTGATCTTCACCACGGCGCTGCCCGAAACATCCACCCGCTTCGAGGTACCGGCAACGCAGGTCGCAGCCCGCGTGCAGGAGATGCTCACGGCACGTAAAAACCCGGCGTTATTCCTGCCCGAACCCGACACGGAATCGCTGCGCAAAGCATTGGAGGCTGATTTCATACCGGACGTCTCGGTTTCCGGTGCTCCCGGCCTGCGTTACATCCACCGGATATGCGGCGGCCGCCATATCTACTATTTCGCCAATATCGACACCGAAACGGCCGAAGCCGGGATCCTGCTACGCGACGCCGTAAAACTGCGCAGTTTCGACCCGCATACGGGCGACAACGCCCCGTTCGCCGCCGAGGTATCGGCGCAGGGGACGCGGCTGCAACTGACGCTTCCGGGAGCCCGGTCGCTGTTCCTCGTATCGGAGTAGCCGCGGGGAAGGCGCAAAAAAGCCCGCAATGCGGGCCTCACGGAAAAGCAGGGCTCGCGGAAACGGGATGGCACACGCCCAAGCAGGAAGTTAGCCAGGCAGGAAGTGCGCCGGACAGGAAGTGCGCCGAAAGCGGGAGTCACTTTGGAATTCCGGACGGCGGGAACCCGGCGCACGGGAACCATGGAAAACATAAATTACGGCCGGCACCTATGGAGGTGCCGGCCGTTCGGTTTGCCGCCCGCGAAGAAGCCGCCACTCAGTCCAGCCGCCGGAACTTGGGGTCGCCGATCCGTTTGTCCCAGAGCCATCCGACATAGCGCATGACAAGGTCGGGAGCCGCCAGCGTCAGCACCGTTTCGCCTGTGGCGGTCGAAACCTCGAAGCCGGCATGGTAGGCCGTATCGCCGTCGGCAAACCCGAAGGAGATACGCCAGCCCCACGCCAGGCGCTCGGCCCGGTAATCGGACAGGGACGGCGAGTCGAAATTGAGCACGTAGAGATACTGCGTGATGCCGCGCTCGGTCGGCAGGTGCACCCCGACGTGGTCGATGAACATCCCGAAAAAGTAATAATCAGTATAGATACTGCGGATCATGCCGCCCGGCACCTCCTGCATACTGTTGGGGAAAAACAGGTAGTCGCGCGACTGTACCAGCGAGTCGATCTTCTGCGCATAGAGCTTCGCCCGGTAGGCACGGCGTTCGGGCCGCGTCATGCCGCGCGTGGACTCCTCGTAGACGGTCGTATGCTCGACGACCTGCACAGGAGGCTGCTGGACAGGCACCACGGTCGTCTGGGGCACGCTGTCGACGGCGGAAGTGCCCAGCGTGAACTGGGGCTGCGCGGACTGCGCCACAGCACCCGACACCCCGAAAACAAGGGCGCAGAGGCACAGCATCCGGAGCGCCGCCCGCCCCGCAGGAGCAAAAGCCCCCGCCGGGGCGGGGGCTCGCAGTTCGGGAAGGATTTGCGTTGCGGCATCCCGCCGCGACGGAAAGGACGGGAAGGGGGCGCCGCATCCCGTCCGGCGATACATCCCGGAACTCATGGTCAATAGAGCTGTGAAATGGTGCCCGAGTACTCCACGGGGTTATACCACGGGTTGGTGATGGTCAGGTTGGCACCGCCCGTACGGGAGAAGATCTCGAAGGTGAAGGTATAGGTCGACGCCGAGAAAAGCGAGGTGGAGAAGGTTACCATCCAGCCCTCGTGGGTCTGCTCGGTGGTATAGCCCTGCACGCTGGGAACCGTGTAGTTGATGATGGTCGTGTAATAAGGCGGCACATAGCCCTTGACGTAAGGCAGGCAGATGTCGATCGTGCCGTCCCAGACGCCCACGTTGAAGGCCGGGTTGATGATCTGGCGCATGGGGCCGGCCGGCTGCCGCTGCATGGTCTGGGGGTTGAACTGGAAGTTACGCGAAAGGATGACCGAATCCATCGTTTTCTCAAAATCTGCGATACGTTCCGCACGTCTCTTCTCACGCACCTCGCGGCGTTCTTCCTTGGGCGACAGAATCTTTTTCTGTCCGATCACGGTGGCGCAGACTGCGCACAGCAGCACGCTCACGACGATAATGACTGTTTTTTTCATAGCACATAAAAGGTTTATACGGCCATGAAAAATGCAAATACGGTGCCTAACTGCCTAAAGTCGTGACTAAAGACCCAGTTTTTTCAGAAATTCGCCCGTATAGCTGCGTGGGGAGCAGGCTATATCGTGCGGAGTGCCCGCCGCGACGATCTCGCCGCCGGCCGCCCCGCCTTCGGGGCCGATGTCGATGATGTAGTCGGCGACCTTAATCACGTCGAGGTTGTGTTCGATGACGATGACCGTATTGCCGCGGTCGACGAGTTTGTTCAGCACGTCGAGCAGCAGGCGGATGTCCTCGAAATGGAGCCCCGTCGTAGGTTCGTCGAGGATGTAGAGCGTACGCCCCGTATCGCGCTTGGACAGTTCGGAGGAGAGCTTGATACGCTGGCTCTCGCCGCCCGAGAGCGTCGTGCAGGGCTGTCCGAGCGTAATGTAGCCGAGGCCGACCTCCTGGATGGCACGGAGTTTCTGGTGGATGGCAGGGATATTCTCGAAGAACTCCACGGCCATGTTGACCGTCATGTTCAGCACGTCGTCGATATTCTTGCCTTTGTATTTCACTTCGAGCGTCTCGCGGTTGTAACGGTGTCCCCCGCACGCCTTGCAACGCACGTAGACGTCGGGCAGGAAATTCATCTCGATGGTCTGGACGCCCGCGCCGCGGCACTCCTCGCAGCGGCCGCCCTTGACGTTGAACGAGAAGCGCCCCGCCTTGAAGCCGCGGATCTGGGCATCGGGCGTCATTTCGAACAGTTTGCGGATGTCGGAAAAAACGTTCGAATAGGTCGCCGGGTTGCTGCGCGGCGTACGGCCGATGGGCGACTGGTCGACGACGACCAGTTTGTCGATATGTCCGATGCCTTCGACGCTGTCGTATTCGAGCGGCTGCCCGAAGGAGCGGTAGAGCTCCTTCGAAAGGATCGGGCGCAGCGTCTCGTTGACGAGCGTCGACTTGCCGGAACCGCTGACGCCCGTCACGCAGATGAATTTGCCGAGCGGGAATTCGGCCGTGACGTTCTTGAGGTTGTTGCCCCGCGCCCCGCGGATCACGATGCGCTGCCCCGTGCCTTTGCGGAGCGTTTCGGGAATCCCGATACGGCGGCGTCCGGTGAGGTAGTCGGCCGTGATGGAATCGGAACGCAGGATGTCGTCGATCGTACCCGCGGCCATGATATGCCCGCCCTTGCGCCCCGCACGGGGGCCGACGTCGACGATGAAGTCGGCGGCACGCATCATGTCCTCGTCGTGTTCGACGACGATCACCGAGTTGCCGGCATCGCGCAACTCCTCCAGGCTGCGGATCAGGCGCCGGTTGTCGCGTTGGTGCAGGCCGATCGAGGGCTCGTCGAGGATATAAAGCACGTTGACCAGCTTCGAGCCGATCTGCGTGGCGAGGCGGATACGCTGGCTCTCGCCGCCCGAGAGCGAACGCGACGAACGCGACAGCGACAGGTAGCCCAACCCCACGTCCATCAGGAAGCGCAGGCGCTCGCGGATCTCCTTGACGACCTCCTGTGCGATCTTCCACTCCTTGTCGTCCATATAATCCTCGATGTGCGCCACCCATTCCGAAAATTCGGAGATCGACATGGCCGACACGTCGGCGATGCTCTTGCCGCCGATGCGGAACTGGAGCGCCTCCTTCTTGAGGCGCGAACCGCCGCAGACCGAACATTTGCGGTAGACGAGGAACTGCTCGCGCCATTTCTGGCCGCGTTTGGAGTCCTCGTCTTCGGTACGGCCTATATATTCGGCGACGCCCTCCCACGAGACGAGGTGGTTGCCGCCCGAAGAACTGAACTCCGAGAGGTTGATGGTCAACGGCTCGGAATCGCCGTACAACACCGCATTCAGCCCCGGCTCGGGCAGTGACCCGACGGGGTCGTCGAGCGTGAAATCGTAACGCCGCCCCAGCATTTCGAGAATGGCGAAAAGCATGTTGTTGCGGTATTTGCCCAGCGGTTCGACGGCGCCCTCGCGCAGCGAAAGCCCCATGTCGGGAATGATCTTCCCGACGTCGAAGACGGCTTCCTCGCCCAGCCCGTTGCAATGCGGGCAGGCGCCCTGGGGCGAGTTGAATGAGAAGGTATGCGGCGCGGGGTCTTCGAACGCGATGCCCGTCGAGGGGCACATCAGGTGGCGGGAGTAGAAGCGCTGCTGTTCGGTACCGTAGTCGTAGACGGCCATCGTACCCTTGCCCTGGCGCAGAGACTCCCTGAGCGAGGTCATCACCCGGTCGCGGGCCTCCTCGCCGACGACCAGGCGGTCGACCACCAGGTCAATGGTGTGTATCTTGTACCGGTCGAGGCGCATGCCGGCCGAAATCTCGCGGATCTCGCCGTCAATACGGGCATAGATATACCCCTTTTTGGCCAGCGACTCGAACAGTTCGCGGTAATGCCCCTTGCGCCCTTTGACGATGGGAGCCATCAGGGCGATCTTGCGCCCCGTGAAGCCCGTCATGATGAGCCCGGCGATCTGCTCGTCGGTATAATGCACCATCTCCTCGCCCGTGACGGGCGAATAGGCACGCGACGCGCGCGCATACAGCAGACGCAGGAAATCGTTGATCTCGGTCACGGTACCCACCGTGGAACGGGGATTTTTGTTGGTGGTCTTCTGCTCGATGGCGACCACGGGGCTCAGGCCCGTAATCTTGTCGACATCGGGACGCTCCATCGTCCCCACGAACTGGCGGGCATAGGTAGAAAGCGTCTCCATATAGCGGCGCTGTCCCTCGGCATAGATCGTGTCGAACGCCAGGGACGACTTACCCGAACCGGAAAGGCCGGTTATGACTACCAGTTTACGGCGCGGGATCTCCAGGTCGACGTTTTTCAGGTTGTGAACCCGGGCCCCCAGTATTTTGATCGTGTCTTCTTTCATCATCGTAGTCAAACGTACCGGAAGCCCCGTTTAGTGTGCGGACGTTCCGGCGCGAATATCGTACAAAGATAGCGCATACCGGGGGTAATACCAAATTTTTCGGGAATCAGGATTTCAGTTCGAAGCCGTCGGCATCCATCCATGCCGGGAACTCCTCCCGGAAGGCCGCCTGTGCATCGGTATCGAATTCGGCGACGAGAGTCTGCTCCCGCTCACCGGCATCGGCCAGCGTGGCGCCCCTGAAGTCGACGAGTGCCGAATCGCCCGCATAGGAGGCATCGGGATCAGTGCCCACGCGGTTGACGCCCGCCATGTAGCACTGGTTCTCGATGGCGCGCGCCCGCAGCAGCGTACGCCACACCTCGCGGCGGTCATCCGCCCACGACGCGCTGCACAGAATGGCGTCGTAATCGCCCCGGTTGCGGCTCCACACCGGGAAGCGCAGGTCGTAGCAGATCAGCAGCAGGAACCGGAACCCCATATATTCCACCACCACGCGGCGGTTTCCCGGAGTATAGTCGCGCGCTTCGCCGCCGGGACGAAACAGGTGCCGCTTGTCGTACCAGGCGACTTCGCCCGAAGGCTTCACGAAAAACATCCGGTTGCGGAACTCCCCGTTTTCAGCAATGACGACGCTGCCCACGACGGCTTTGCCGTATTGTGCCGCCCATCGCCGCATGGTCGTGGCGACAAGCCCGTCGGCAGGCTCGGCGACACGGGCGGGACGCAACTTGAACCCCGTAGCGAACATTTCGGGCAGCACGGCAATATCGGCATCGGCCGCCGCGACGATAGGCTCCAGACGTTCCAGGTTCCGGGCGGTATGTTCCCACTCCATGTCGACCTGGCAGACAGCAACACGTATTTTCATAGAAAAACTCCGTTTTGTAAACAAATATATAAAATTTTCTTACAGATCGCACCTGCAGGAATAAAAAACATGGAGGTTTGTAAGGCAGGGCGGCAACAAAGGGAACCGGGCATACAAAACGGACACGCAGGGCGGCACCCTTGCGGCAGTGCATACGGTTCGGCGATGAAAAGCAATGCGGGGAAACAGGGCGCAGGCAGCCGGGGGGGGGCAACCGGCCGAAGCGGACGGCCTTGAGGACGGCCTGGCCAGACAACCTATCCAAACAATCTGCCCAGACAACCTATCCAAACGACCGGACGCAACCGGGCAAACGGACTTACACTGACGACCGGACGCGGGTTGTCAACAGGACAATAGCGGACAGGCAAAACGACCGGACGGAGACAGGCGCGGGCGGCCGACGCCAACCTGCGCGCCTCAATGCGCCCCCAACCGCCACACCGTGACCGAGGAGGCATTGTCGCGCTGGTGCAGCAGCGAAATCCGGCAGGGCACGAAATCCGAAGCCCGGCAGTTCCAGACGTCGACGAACTGCTGGGGATTGCGTTCGGCAAGCGGGAACCAGGTGCTTTGTACCTGCACCATGATGCGGTGTCCGGCACGGAACGTATGGGCGATGTCCGTCATCCGGAAAGGCACCCGCGCCGGGACACCGGGCGTAAACGCCTCGGGGCGCGAGAAACTGCGGCGGTAGCGGCCGCGCATGACGTCGCCCCGCACGAGCATCCGGTAGCCCGGCAGCGGATCGTCCTCGGGGAAAAGGTCGATCAGCTTGACCACGAAATCGGCATCGGTCGTCGAAAGCATCACCTCCAGGTCGGCATCGACCGGGCCGACGAAGGTCATATCCTCTTCGAGGGGCTCCGAAACGAACGTCAGCACGTCGGGCCGCCCGGACAGGAAACGCTGGTCGGCGACCATATACTCTTTGGGACGGCGCAGGCCGGAAGCCTCGTAGTAAGGCACGGGATCGGAAGGATCGGAGACATAGGTACTTGCGGATATTTTGGCCGTCGGGCGCCGGGTATCGAGGATACCGCCGTCGGCGAGGTACAACGTCAGTTTCCGGGCTCCGCGCGGCAGAGAGCGGCCGAAAGTATGCCAGCGGTTGTCCCCCGAGGAAAAGACCGCAGCGGCCGGCAGCGGAGCCGCTTCGTCCGTATTGCCTTCGCGGAGGTAGTGGTCGAAGAACGGCACCTCGAAATGCTCCATATAATATTCCCACGAGGCATCGCTGCCGAAATCGAACGCCCCGAGCGTCCGGCCGCCGTTACGCCACGCCCCGTGCGCCCACGGGCCCACGACCAGATGGCACGGTGTCGAAGGGCTCTGCCGGATCAGAGCCCGGTAGAGGTTCCACGCCCCGAAGCAGTCCTCGGCATCGAACGTCCCGCCGACGACGAGCACCGCGGGCCGGACATTGTAACAGGCACGGCGCAGGTCGCGTTCCTGCCACCACGCGTCGTAATCGGGATGCGCGGCCATCTCCTCCCAGAAGGGGTTGGGTTTCAGCAGAGCGGTAAGCTCCGCAAGCGTCGTATGCTCCAGGAAGAACATCCGCTCGTCGGGCTGGGTCTGCCGGGACATGGAGGGCATTTTCGCGGCCGGAACACGTCCGGGAGGGGTATTCATGCTGCTCAGGAAGCGGTAGGAGTCGGTGAGCATCAGCACCCCGTTGTGATGCACGTCGTCACCCATGAACCAATCGGTGACGGGAGCCTGCGGAGAGACGGCCTTCACGGCGGGATGGCCGCAAAGGCCGCCCATCATGGCGTAGAACCCCGGATAGGAACACCCGGCGAAACCCACCCGGCCGTTGTTGTGCGGGATGTGCCTGACCAGCCAGTCGACCGTGTCGTAGCTGTCGGTCGTCTCGTCGGTCTCACCGCTGCCGGCAGGCCGGACATGCTCGAAGTCGCCTTCGCTCATATAACGCCCCCGGACATCCTGCATGACGATGATATAGCCGCGGTCGACGTAGCTGCGCAGATAGCCCTTCCCGAACCCCTGCGGGAAACGTCCGGCGCCATAGGGCCCGCAGCCGTAAGGCGTGCGGAAGATGATGACGGGGGCTTTGCCGGGCGCCTTGGGCGTATAGACCGCCGTGTAGAGGGCTACGCTGTCGCGCATGGCGATGCGGTACTCGGCCTTGTCGTACAGTTCGGCGACGGGCTGCCCGGCACAGGCCGCAACGGCGGCGAGCAGGCCGGTCAACAGGAGCGCGAAAAATCCACGGATTTTCATGGCAGGAAGGTTAAGGTTCGTTTTCGAAAGTTACGCTTTTTTCCGCAAACGCCCAAAAGCCGGCACGAACGGGGACTACGGATCGGTGCAGCCCGATCCCTCTGACTCCCGGAAAGGGATGCGGCCGCTCCCGCACCGCGGAACTTGGCCGGGAAAGTTGCAATCCCGCAAAAATAAACGTACTTTTGCAGGCGGTCAATTCCGCAAAAACGATATGCTCAGAGCAGGACGCACCCAGAAACTCACCGTAAGCCGTGTTTCGGAATACGGATTATACCTCACCGACGAGGAGCAGAACGAGGTTCTGCTGCCCAACCGTTATATCTCCCTCGCCGACAAACCCGGCGACGTAAAGGAGGTTTTCGTCTACCACGATTCGGAAGACCGCCTCGTGGCGACTACCGAAACGCCGCTGCTCCGGGCCGAGGAGGCGGGTTACCTGCGCGTGGTGGACAAGACCGTGCACGGGGCATTCCTCGACTGGGGACTGCATGGCAAAGACCTCTTCCTGCCCAACCGCAACCAGCAGGGCGGCATCCTCGCGGGACGGAGCTACATCGTATACCTCTATGAAGACAGCATCACGGGGCGCTGCGTGGCGACCACCAAGCTCAAGGGCTTCATCAACAACGACCTGATCACGGTGGAACCGCGCCAGGAGGTAGACCTGCTGGTCGCCTCGGAAAGCCCGATCGGTTACCGCGTGATCGTCAACAACCGCCATTGGGGCATGCTATACCGCAACCAGGTATTCCGCCCCGTAGCCATCGGCGACCGCATGAAGGGATACGTCCGCAAAATCACCGAGGACAACCGTATCGACGTGAGCCTCCAACAGGAAGGATATGCGCAGGTCAAGGATTCGGCAGAGGTTTTGCTGCAACTGGTGATCGGCAACGGCGGGCACCTGCCGCTCAACGACGACAGTTCCCCGGAGGAGGTGACCCGCCTTACGGAGATGAGCAAAAAGGTCTTTAAACGCTCGCTGGGCGTGCTGATGAAACGCGGCGCGGTCGAAGTGGGCGAAGACGGGATAAAAGTCAAACGGCAATAATGGGTAAGATAAACACGGCGGAACGGGTTTCGCGCGAAATGTCCGACAATTTCGTCTTCCAGCGGTCGCTGCTGGCCTACCATGCCGCGGCGCAGCGCATCGGCGGCGACGTATTGGAGATCGGCACGGGAGCGGGTTACGGCATCGAGGTGGTGGCTCCCCATGCACGGAGTTTCATCACGGTAGACAAATTCGCCCCGGCAGCGGAGCTGGCACGGCATCCGCATGTCGAATTCCACCAGGCCGTAGTGCCGCCGCTGGCATTCGCAGCCAACAGTTTCGATTTCGTGATCTCGTTCCAGGTGATCGAGCATGTGAAGCAGGACATCGAGTTGGTGCGCGAAGTGAAACGGGTACTGAAACCGGGCGGCAAGTTCATCGTGACGACCCCCAATGCACCGATGTCGCTCACCCGCAACCCGTGGCACGTACGAGAATATACGGCAGAACAGCTGCAAATCCTGCTGGGGCATGAATTCCGGTCGGTCGAAACCCTCGGGGTCGCAGGCAACGGGAAAGTCATGGAGTACTACGAGCAGAACCGCCGCAGCGTGGCACGCATCACGCGCTTCGACATCCTGGATCTCCAGCACCGCCTGCCCCGCCGCCTGCTCCAGCTACCCTACGACATCCTGAACCGGATCAACCGCCGGAAGCTGCTGAAAGCAAATACCGACCTCACCTCCTCGATCCGTATGGAGGATTACCGCATCTGCCCCGTGTCGGACGACTGTTTCGACCTGTTTTACGTGGCCGAAAAATAGCCGCTGAGCACCTCGGATTACAATCGGTTTACTATAAAAAAGAGCAAGCAGCCCGGCATGGGGCTGCTTGCTCTTTTTAACGGCTCATCCGAGCGCTCGTCAAGTTTAATACTCCTCTTCGTTAAAGAAGAAATCGTCTTTCGACGGGTAGTCGGGCCAAATATCTTCGATAGATTCGTAAATCTCACCCTCGTCCTCTATTTCCTGCAGATTTTCGAGCACTTCGAGAGGCGCACCCGAACGCACAGCATAGTCAATCAGTTCATCTTTCGTAGCGGGCCAGGGAGCATCTTCCAGCTTCGATGCCAATTCAAGTGTCCAGTACATAGTTCCAAGTTTTTAAGTTCCCAAATATCAGCGGATTAACATCAGGCGACAATCGCTATTCCGCTATCACTGATTTGCAAAAGTATAAAAAAAACGAGAAAAACAAAGAAAAAATTACAAAACATCCGCACGCACACATCAACAAGCTGCCGGACAACTACTTACGGAATCCACAGGGTCTCCTCGACACCGTAATGCTCTGTGAGCGTGCGCCCGAGCAGGTAAAAATAATCGGAAAGGCGGTTCAGCCACATCAGCACCGTGGCATCCGTACCGTATTTTTCATCGGCACGCAGCGCGGCACGCTCGGCACGTCGGCAGACCGTACGGCACACGTGGCACATCGAAACGACGGCGTTGCCGCCCGGGATCGTGAATTTGTCGATCGGTTTGAGCGCGTCCTGCATCGCGTCGATACGGCCTTCGAGCCAGGTGACGGCCTCGGGAGCCAGCGGCGCAACCTTCCCGCACCCCGTTTTCCCGCATGCCAGCAATGCCTCGACGGTCATCAGGCGTGACAGGATGCGGTTCAGGTCATCGACATAGGGCGACAGCGCAACTTCCGCACGCATGTTGTCTCCGAGCAAGGCCGCAAAGGCCGCCAATTCGTCCACCGTGCCGTAAGCCTCGACCCGTTCGTCGGTCTTGAAGACCCGTTCGCCGCCGACAAGGGAGGTCAACCCCTTATCGCCTTTTTTCGTGTATACTTTCATATCCGGAAGTGTTGTTTCGGCAAATTATTATTGAAAACCAGCAGGTAACCGCGGTTGTCCACCGTCGTCGAACGGTGCGCCGCGACGATTTGCAGGCACATGGCCCGGCGTTCACGCCCGTCGTAGGGGGACATGACTGCTACCGTATTCCCGGCGGCGGCGGCATCGCCGACCAGGGCGAGCGTCTCCGCCCGGGACAATCCGCGCGTCGCTATGCAGAACTCCGCATCCGCACGATTCAGGCCAAAAGAGGCGTAACCGCAATGGATCGCCAGATTTTGCAGCTGCACGGCGCGGCGTTCGGGCACTCCGGCCGCGAGCAGTTCGCGGAACAACGCCCGGTCGCCGGGAAACAGCGTATCGCGCATGAACACATTACGCACGACGTCGTATACGAAAGGCGAATGCACGCCGTGCCCACGGAAGAAACGGGCCCGGGAGAGCCTGTTACGCAGCTCAGTGACCCGCCCGTAAAATTTCAAACCGAGTTTATGGCCGCCGATCCCCATAACCGTTATTTTTTCAACAGTCCCGCAAGACGCCCCGTCGAAAAGGCGATCTGAAGGTTATAACCGCCCGTATTCGCATCGAGGTCGAGCACTTCGCCCGCGAAATAGAGCCCCCGAACCTTCAGCGATTCCATGGTATAGGGGTTAACCTCGGCGCAGGAAACGCCCCCGGCCGTCACGATGGCGTATTCGAACGGCGCATAGTCCGTGATGGGGAAAGTGAATCCCTTGAGCGTCTTTATAAGGCGGGTTATCTCCTCTTCGGTGAGCTTGCCGACGTAATTCTTGGAATGGATGTCCAGTTCCTGCGCCAGCGGCATCACCAGAGGTTTCGGCACCAGCTTGCGCAGCAGTTCGCCGAAAAATTCCGTGGGTTCCATCCCGGCTATCTCGCGGGCGATACGCTCGTGCAGGATTTCCTCCGTGAGCGCAGGCTTCAGGTCGACGACCAGTTTCACGCGGCGCCCGTCGATCAGTGCGTCGACCGCATCGCGGCTCATGCGCAGCGCCACGGCACCCTCGATGCCGCGCTCGGAGAAGCCCAGTTCGCCGAACTCCTCGCGCACGGGTTCGCCGTCGATATGGAGCACGGCCCTGATGTTTTTCAGCAACAGGCCGTCGAGGTAACCGATCTGCGGATGCGACGAAACGAGCGGCGTCAGCGAAGGGCGCACAGGCTCGACGGTATGTCCCAGGTCGGCCGCAAAGGTGTAGCCGTCGCCCGTGGAACCCGTGGCGGGATAGGAAACGCCGCCCGTGGCGACGATCACCTGCGGACACTCCTCCTTGCGTTCGAAACCGCGCCTGTTGATATAGCGGACGCCGAAGACCTTGTCGCCCAGGGTCATGATCTCCGTCACGCGCGTATTATAAATGATCTTCACGCCGTTCTCGTAGCAATATTCCAACAGCGCATTGGCGATGTCCCACGCCTTGCCGCTCTTGGGAAAGACGCGCTCGCCGCGTTCGATGTCGAGCTTCACCCCGGCCTTTTCGAAGAAACGGATGGCGGCGCGGTTATTGAACTCGGCAAAAGCCTGTCCGAGAAACTCCGCGTTGGTACGCACCTGCGCGGCGAACTCCTCGGCCGGCCGTGCGTTGGTGACGTTGCAGCGCCCTTTGCCCGTGATACGGACTTTACGGCCCGACTTGTCCATCTTCTCGATCAGCAGCACACGCTTGCCGTCCCGCGCCGCCGTACCTGCGGCCATCATGCCCGCTGCCCCCGCCCCGATGACGATCACGTCGTACGGCCGGATTTCTTTTTCTTCGATTTGTTCCATACGGCTGCAAAGATAGACAATAATTCTTTCTTTCCGGAAAAATTTTTCCTATCTTTGCGGCCGAAAAAAACCGTTCTAAACAGATATGTTGAGCAGAAGATTACTCCGTATAAAGGTCGTCAAGGCACTGTTCGCCCACCTCAAATCGGGCGCCGACAACATGATGGCATCGGAAAAAACGCTGATGGCGTCCGTAGACAAGGCCTACGACCTCTATTTCCAGATCCTGACCCTCCCCGTGGAACTGACGCGCTACGCCGAACAGCGGCAGGAACTGGCCAAACAGAAAAAACTGCCGACATACGAAGATCTCAACCCCAATACCAAGTTCGTAGACAACCAGGTGATCCGCGTCATCGCCAACAGCGATGCCGTGAACGACCATATCGCCGCCCGCAAGCTGGGCTGGGGCCGCCATCCGGAGCTGATCCGTACGCTCTATACACAGCTCTCGGAAAGCGACTATTTCAAGGATTACATGCTGCGCGAGGAGCGCTCGTTCGCCGACGACCGCAAGCTGCTCGAAGATTTCTTCAAGGAGCTGCAGAGCTGCGAGGCACTGGAAACCGAGCTGGAAGAGATGTCGATCCTCTGGAGCGACGACCTGCCTTACATCGTGATGATGATCCTGCGTTCGCTCTCGGGCCTAAAACCGTCGCACACCGAGCTGAAAGTCCCCTCGAAGTTCAAGAGCGACGAAGACCCCGAATTCGTGAAGACGCTTTTCGAAAAATCGCTGGTCAACTACGATGCCTACCAGGATTACATCGAAAAGTTCACCGCCAACTGGGACGTGGAACGCATCGTGTTCATGGACAACCTGATCATCGGCACGGCCATGGCCGAACTGACCTCGTTCCCGTCGATTCCCGTCAAGGTGACGCTCGACGAGTACATCGAGATTTCGAAATACTACTCGACACCCGGCAGCAGCACCTTCATCAACGGCGTGCTGGACAAGATCGTCGAATCGCTCACCGCCGAAGGCCGCATCAGGAAAGCCGGCCGCGGCCTTATCTGAGTCCCGATGCTGCGCGGGTTGTTGTTGCTGGCGCTGGCCGTGACGACCGCGGCATGCGGCACCCGGCAGGCACGCTCGGGCGAGACCGGGCGGAAAGGCCGGATTATCGCCGTCACGGACACGATCCTCGACACGGGCGGCACGGATACCGTGCGTTTCGGACGCATGCACTCGGGGGAGGTGGCCGTGCTCAGGCTCTGGATCGAAAACCGGGCATCGAAGCCCGTAGCCATCACCCGATACGACCGCAGCTGCGGGTGCACGACGCTCGGATATGATGCACAGCCCATTACGCCGGGCGATGCGCAGCAGGTATCGCTCACCTTCGATGCGCGGGGCGAATGGGGCTGGCAGCTCAAGACGCTGGACATCGCATTCGCCGGCGGGCGGAAACCCCTGAGGCTGTTCATCGAGGCCGAAGTGGAATAAACATTTGTGTATTCGACAATATTTCGTATATTTGTTCCGTTAACGGAAATAAACACTTAAAACATAACGACGTATGATTAATTTTCTTCAGGTGCCGCCCGTAGAGCCCCAGCCGGGTTTCATGCAGCAGTACAGTTTCATCATTATGATCGGCCTCATGGTGCTGGTTTTATGGCTCTTCATGTGGCGACCCGAATCCAAGCGCCGCAAGCAGATGCAGGCATTCCGCGAAGGCCTGAAAAAAGGTGACAAGGTAATTACCGCCGGCGGCATTTACGGCACGGTGAAAGAGATCAAGGAGACAACCCTGCTGATCGAGGTGGACGGCAACGTCACGCTGCGCATCGACAAGAACATGGTCGTAGCCGACAACAGCGACCTTCAGCGCCAGTAAAAACCGCTTTCAGATATGAAAAAAGCTGCAAATTTTTGCAGCTTTTTTATTTGCAGGTTCAAATTTTTTATTTTACATTTGCATACCTGTCCGGGAAACCCGGGCACAGTCCCAACAACATTGTCGAGGGGGGGGGAATTTCTAAGCGCCTCTTACAGATTACCTCTTTCTCGGCAATGTTTTTTTATGCCCGTATGTCTGCAAACGATCCTGCGGGGATTTTGGCCCAAATCCGCGGCCGGCCGGCAAGGCGTCCCCAGAAAATTCGGGACAAAAAATCCTGAACGCGCAAACAAGGCAGCAGATGCAACCGGTTTTATCGTTATATTTGCATCCGGATTCTTCAACGCATACACATGACCCGACACATATCCTACCCTACCCTCGGCACTTGTTCCCGGCAGATCGACATCGAACTGGAAGACGGCATCATCCGCAATGTGACGTTCACGGGCGGCTGCCACGGCAACACGCAGGGCATAGCGGCGCTCGTGCGCGGCATGAAAGCCGCCGACACGATAGCCCGGCTGGAAGGCATCGACTGCCGCGGCAAGGGCACTTCGTGCCCCGACCAGCTGGCCAAAGCCCTCAGGCAGGCGCTCTGAACCGACGCAGCATCTGTTCGGGAACGGATTTTGCAGACGGAGCATAAGATCAAAACAGAAAAACTATGTATTTCGTATGGTATCTCCTGCTCGGCCTGGCATCCGGATGGATCGCCAACCTCATTGTCAAAGGCAGCGGCTCGGGGCTCATCATCAACCTCGTCGTAGGGCTGGTAGGCGGCGTGCTCGGCGGCTGGCTCTTTTCGTTCTTCGGGCTGGTTCCGGCAGGCACGCTGGGCAGCCTGGCCACATCGGTCATCGGCGCCGTGGTGCTGTTATGGATTGCCGCGGCCATCTCACACAAGAAAATCCGTTAAACCCGCAACGATTATGGACAACATGAAAAACGGCGGACACGCCGGCACCGCAGAAGCGGAAAACGCGGAGACGATGGATCTCCTGACAGGGATGCTCGATGCCGCAACCCGTTGCGGCGGGGAGAGCACCGGAGACAACTCGGAGCAAACGGCCGAAAAAACCCGCGCCGAAGCATCCGCCCCCGGGAAATGATAACCGCAGGGAAAAACCGACAGTTCTATTCAACGAGCAAAAGGAGCGGACAGTCCGCTCCCTTACCGTATCCAGCATACTGGGCAAAAGCAGGACGAAGGAGAATTCAAGCGAATAATACAACAAACATAATCCCGCATTGATAATCAATGCGGGATTGTTGAGCTGCCAGGACTCGAACCTGGAACGACAGAACCAAAATCTGCTGTGTTACCATTACACCACAGCTCAATCCGTTGCTCGAAAGCGGGACAAAGATAAGTAAAAAATCGCAATTTGCAATCAAGAAGCCTAAAAATGCCCGACTTCCATAAGTATGCAAGGGAGAATTTTATTACTTTTGTACACGTGGAGCCAAAAATCCGGACGCCCGGCAGGCGGTTCCCAGCGAAGCATACGAATTAATGAGATAAGATATGATCCTTACAATGATCCTGCTCTTCGTGGTCGGCTACGCCTTCATCGCACTGGAGCACAAAGTTAAGGTCGACAAATCGGCCATCGCACTGCTGATGTGCGGCGCCATCTGGACGATCTTCAGCCTCTTGGGCCACGACGCGAACATCGGCCACGACATGGTCGACCACCTGGGCGACACGTGCGAGATACTGGTGTTCCTGATCGGCGCCATGACGATCGTCGACCTGATCGACTCGCACGGCGGTTTCAACGTCATCACAGACCACATCAAGACCCGCAACAAGCACAAGCTGATGTGGCTGCTGGCTCTGATCACCTTCTTCATGTCGGCGGCGCTGGACAACATGACCACCACGATCATCATGGTGATGCTCCTGCGGAGGATCATCGCCGACCAGAAGGAGCGCTGGATCTACGCCAGCCTGATCGTCATCGCGGCCAACAGCGGCGGTGCCTGGTCACCGATCGGCGACGTGACGACGATCATGCTGTGGATGCGGGGCAACGTCACCTCGGCAGCGCTGATGGGGACGCTCTTCGTGCCGTGCATCGTCTCGGTCATCATCCCGACGGCAATCGCCACCCGGTATGTCCGCAACGAGGATACGGCCCCGGTGGACGAGAGTACGTTCGAAGCGGAACTGCCCGTGGGCGTGGGCCCGCGCCTGAGCAAATTCATCCTCATCACGGGCGTATTGAGCCTGCTGTTCGTACCGGTATTCAAGGGCATCACGCACCTGCCGCCCTACATGGGCATGATGGTCTCGCTGGGTGTGATGTGGGTTCTGACGGAGATCATCTACGACCGCAAGCGCGGCATCGAGGAGTCGATCAAATGCCGCGTGACGAAGGTGCTCAAGCATATCGACATGCCGACGATCCTCTTCTTCCTGGGAATCCTGATGTCGGTGGCGGCGCTGCAAACCGCAGGCGTGCTGACCGACGTGGCGAACTGGCTCGACAAGCAGGTACACGAAGTGTTCACCATAGCGGGTGTCATCGGCGTACTGTCGTCGGTGATCGACAACGTACCGCTGGTCGCCGCCTGCATGGGTATGTACCCCGTGATGGACACGGCGGCGGTGGCCGCGAGCACCGACCCCGCCTACATGCAGTCGTTCGTACAGGACGGCCTGTTCTGGCACCTGCTGACCTACTGCGCCGGGGTGGGCGGAAGCCTGCTGATCATCGGCTCGGCGGCCGGCGTGGTGGCGATGGGGCTCGAAAAGATCAATTTCGGATGGTATTTCAAGAAGATCACCTGGCTGGCCTTCGCAGGCTATGCGTCGGGCATCCTGGTGATCCTGGCCGAACACCTGCTGGTCGGGCTCTGACCGACAGCGGAAAACGGAATAACGGGTGCGGAGGCAATGCTTCCGCGCCCGTTGCGTTTTGCGTAAAACCCCGTCAGCCGGCCGGGTGTCCCCCACCTACGTCAGCGGACTTTGGCCATGAATTTCTCACGATCCACGACGTAGCGGATGTGTACGCCCTCGCCGATCATCCCTTCGGCATCGCGGGCGCCGACGTTGAAGGTCAGCTTGCGCCCCTCGACACCGGTCAACACGGCCGTGGCGGTGATTTCGGCACCCAACCCCGAAGGCTTGATGTGCGTGACGTTCATCTCCGCCCCTACGGTCGTAGCCCCCGCGGGGAGCGCCGCGGCTACGGCCGTCATGGCGGCATGCTCCATAAGCGCCACCATCGAAGGCGTGGCGAAAACCTCGAGGTCGCCCGACCCCATCGTCGCGGCGGTATTTCCGGCCGTCACCGTCGTCCGGCTCTGGGCCGACAGTCCTTTTTCCAGCATAATATCCATTCGCTTTATACGTTTATCCGATAAATAATTACTTTTGCAGTGGCCGTGCAGGCTGCGTACGGAGGAGGGCTCCGGAACCGCCGCCGGGTTTGTCCGCGGCAAAGATAATGCAAACCGGGCTCAAAGGCAAACCCGCGGGCAATGCACAAGGCATGGCCTGCCCCGCGAAAGTCCGCCGTTCGCAAAGATAACGATTTTCACCGAGATGAAAAAGTGGCTCCTGATTCTGGTAATGCTGGCCGCCGTGTCCCCCGGGGTGCGTGCGCAGGGAGGCCGCGGTTTCTGGCATCAGGAATGGGCGGTGGAAAAAGGCGACTCGGTACCGTTGGTACACATCCTGCCGGTCTACGTGTTCAGCCGCCCCGTCGACCTGCGCCGTTACCGCAAGCTGGTCGACGCCGTGAAGAAGGTCTACCCCATCGCCAAGGTCGCGAAAGCCAGGATGGCCGACATGGAAGAGGAATTATGCCGCCTGCCGACCAAAAAGGCGCAGAAGGAGTACATCAGGCAGGTATACCACCAGATCAAGGACGAATATACGCCCGTGCTGAAACACATGACCCGCACGCAGGGCAAGGTGTTGCTCAAGCTGATCGACCGCGAAACCGAATATACGGCCTACGAGGTGCTCAAGGAGTTCCGGGGCGGATTCGTAGCGGGGTTTTGGCAGGGCGTATCGCGGATTTTCGGGCAGAACCTCAAATCGCAGTACGACAAGGACAACGAAGACAAGATGATCGAGCAGATCGTAATTTACTACGAAGCCGGCCTGCTGCGGTAGGCAAACCGAGATAAACCCGATCCGTTACTCGAATTTGTTATAAAGGACGACGGGACGCTCGCGGCGTACGCTCATCGAGGGGAACCAGATGTCACCGGCCGTGAGTCCGCATTTCTCCACCGCCTCGAGCGAGTACTCCAGACGTCCGAAGTCGGCGTCGACGTTGTTGGTGCCGAACGTGAACTTTATTCCGCGCTGCTTGGCCCGGCGGATGATGTCGAAGCTCGGGATACGATAGCGGGCGTTGATCTCCAGGGCGATGCCATAGCGCTCCAGCACATCCAGCACGCGGTCGACGCGCGCGTCAGTCCAATACCTGTCGTAATCGGCCTGCATGTCGTCGGGCAGGTAGGTCGGGTTGGCGTAGATGTCGGCCGGCTCGTTGGTGAGTATCTTCACCGTCTGGTCGACCAGATGATCCATATACTGTTCTTTCGTCACGCCGTCGTAGTGCACCTCCTCGGGCCGGTAGATGCGCGAATTGCGTCCCTTGTGGTCGATGATGGTCATGGCATCCGTGAACAGGTAGTCGAATACACCGAGGGCCTTCTGCGAGAAGGTCGCCGTCCACTTGCGGCCCTCGCCCTGTACGCCACGCAGGAAAGGCATCCGCCTCACTTCGTCGAAATAGGCATAGACCTCCCCGTCGTCGGCCAGCATGCGGCCGATACCGCCTTCCCCGGCATTGGGCGCCACACCGTAATTGATACCGTAGTTCATCGACATGGCGTGCGCCTGTTCCTTGGTCAGGCCGCCCTTCAGGTGTACGTGGTAGTCGATGACGGGAAAATCGCGCTGCTGGAAGCGGATCACGCCGTCGGTGCGTTCGTCCACGGGCGGCAGTGTGTCGGCCTCGTTGCGCGCCTGTGCGCCGAGGCGCTCGATTGCAAGGTTGCGGAACGCGACTTCGCCCTGCACGCCGCGCAGCGCGATCGCACCGTGTCCCAGCAATTGCCGGGCATGTCCTTCGGTGCGGTAGGGATGTTCGGGTTCCGTATAGCAGACCACTTCGGTAGTGTCGATGCGGACGACGATGTTACGGCCGCGCACAGAAACCTCGAAGCCGAACCACTCGCCGTCCTCGGCCAGCGAGCGGTAAAGGTTGCGCACGGAGGCGAGCGAACCGCTCTTGCGTGTCCCGTCGATGGCGCCGTTGCGGAAAACCACCTCGTAGCCCGACTCGCCGTCGGTGTGGAAGAGCAGCGCCGCCTGGGCACCGGGCTGCGTGAGGGCTTCCCCCGTAAGGCGGAAGTTGCCGTAGTCGCCTGCTGCCAGGAGCGTCCGGCCCGCCGTTACGGCTAGGGACGGGGTGCGGATCTCGCGTTCCCCGTCGTGCCACCGGTCGAGCGGCCGGGCAGCGCCGTTGTTTTCGCAGGCGGTGAACGCGGCAAGGGACAAGAGTGCCGCGGCAATCGTAGTCCCGATACGCGGGACAGGGTTCAAATGGCAAAAGAGGTTCCTCATAGCTCGGATTTTGTAATAATGCGGTTCCGGTTCGGACAGGCCGCCCGGCCTATGTGTACGTCAAACTTATCTCAGTCGTTGCTTGCTATCAAATATGCCCATGCAAAAATACACACTTTGTTGGAAAAGTACGGAATGACGCACACCGTTTTATTTCGGACAGCATGAATTTCGGGAATCCCGGCAGCAAATAGGCTCAGAAATTGAACGACAGGCCGACGCCCAGCTCCATGTAGGAACGCCCCGGGCGGTAATCCCCGTAGGCGAACCCGAAATTGTCGGTCAGGTAACAATGGTAGGTGAAATCGCCGTAGAGGTTGAACCGCCAGATGGGGATGATAAGCCGCACCCCGAGGTCATAGGTACAGCTGAAACGGTGCTTGACGAGGAAATTCCCGGAGTAGGGCTCGCGGCTGAGCGGGCCCAGCATCATGCCCGGCGTAAAACCCGTATGCGCTTCGAACTGCTTGGGAATGATCGAAAGCAATGCCGCGGCGACCCACGACCCGGCCTCGCCGTCGCCCGGGAAAACCAGCCCCCGTATACGTTCCGTGCGCCAGGTGAATTGCATCGGGATCGAATAATAGTCGCAGACTTCGTCGTCGAAAAACAGGTTCAGCCCCGTGCGGAAACCTATATTATAATAGTTGTACCGGGCGTAGTCGATGCTGATCGCCTCGAATTCCGGGCCACGGCCGTCCCCCATGAAAAGCTGTGCGCTGTACCGCACCCCGATCTCATTGCCGGACGGCAACCCCTTGGGGGTGCGCCACTGGTTCATATTCTGGGCTGCCCCGCTGACGCAATACAGAAGCGCGAGGAGTGCCGCAAAAACTGGTTTCTTCATAATTTACAGGTTGCTTCTGTCCGCAAAGGTAACAGAATAAGGCCGCCGTCCAAACATTATTGCAGGAAAATGCAGGGCACACGGCCATGCGCCCTGAAAATAGCCGCAACCCTTGCTCTTTGTGAATTATTCGTTATCTTTGTGGGCAAAATTTCGCTGAGCCATGTTTGAAAATTTAACGGATAAACTCGAACGGTCATTCAAAATCCTCAAGGGCGAGGGGCGCATCACCGAGATCAACGTAGCGGAAACGCTCAAGGAGATCCGCCGTGCGCTGATCGACGCCGACGTCAACTACAAGGTCGCAAAATCGTTCACCGACCAGGTGAAGCAGAAGGCGCTGGGACAGGACGTGCTCAAGGCGGTGAAGCCCGGACAGATGATGACCAAGATCGTACGCGACGAGCTGGCCGAACTGATGGGCGGCACGGCTGCGGACATCAGGCTGGAGGGCAACCCGGCCGTGCTCCTGATCGCGGGCCTGCAAGGTTCGGGTAAGACCACCTTCTCGGGCAAGCTCGCTGCGTTTATCAAAAGTAAGAAAGGCCGCCAGGTATTGCTGGTGGCAGGAGACGTATACCGCCCCGCAGCCATCGACCAGCTGAAGGTGCTCGGCGGGCAGATCGGAGTGGAGGTCTACACCGAAGAGGGGAACAAAAATCCGGTGCAGATCGCCGAGAACGCCATCAAATACGCCCGTCAAAACTCGTTCAACGTCGTAATCGTCGATACGGCGGGCCGTCTGGCCGTGGACGAGGCGATGATGCAGGAAATCACGGCCATCAAGGCGGCCGTGAAGCCTTCGGAGACACTCTTCGTAGTGGACGCCATGACGGGCCAGGACGCCGTGAACACGGCCAAGGAGTTCAACGACCGGCTCGACTTCGACGGCGTGGTACTCACCAAGCTCGACGGCGACACCCGCGGCGGCGCCGCGATCTCGATCCGCTCGGTGGTCAGCAAACCGCTGAAATTCATTTCGAGCGGCGAGAAGATGGACGCCCTGCAGGTGTTCCACCCCGAACGTATGGCCGACCGTATCCTCGGCATGGGCGACGTCGTATCGCTGGTGGAGCGTGCGCAGGAGCAGTTCGACGAAGAGGAGGCACGCCGCCTGAAGAAAAAACTGGTCAAGAACCAGTTCAACTTCAACGATTTCATCGGGCAGATCCAGCAGATCAAAAAGATGGGCAACCTGAAAGACCTCGCGGGAATGCTTCCCGGCGTAGGCAAGATGCTCAAGAACGTGGACATCCCGGACGACGTGTTCAAGCAAACCGAGGCGATCGTCTCGTCGATGACCCCGGCCGAGCGCGAGCATCCCGAAATCATCAACGCACGCCGCCGCGAACGCATCGCCAAGGGCAGCGGTACGACGATGGCCGACGTGAACCGCCTGATGAAGCAGTTCGAGGATACCCGCAAGATGATGAAGGCCGTAGCCGGCGGCAACATGAAGATGCCGAACATGCCCGGAAGACGCCGATAACCAACAGATTGCAAGTAAACCACAATCCCTCATTCGGAATGGGGGATTTTTTATGCGGTAGTTTTTAGGGCCCGATACGAATTTTTCATCACTTTTTCATAGCAAAACAGTTAAAAATTATTACCTTAGTACACGCAATATTTCATAATCTCACTTTTTCTAATTTTAATCACACCCACATGATGCAATTATCATTTTGGAAGAGATTACTCTGCGCGGCGCTCACCCTCGCGCTGGGAGTAACGATGACAGCCTGTTCGGACGACGACACGAAGGACGACAAGCTGATCCCTGAAATCGAGGTTACCCAATCGTTGACGTTCGATTGCACGGAAACCCAAACGAAAAACCTCGAAATCGAGCTTAACGGCAAGCTCAGCTGGCAGATCACGGCCGATACCTGGATCGAGCTGTCGCAGACCAGCGGTAAAGGTTCGGCAACGGTAGCCGTAACCGTCCCCGCAAACGCCACTTCGCGCACGGGTACTATCACCGTAACGGCAACCGGTTACATGGGCGCCACCGACACGGGCAAATGTACCGTAAGGCAGATCAAAGAGGGAGAGTCGAATACGAACATTGCGGAAATCCGCAGGCTCGTCATGGCAACCAACCCCACTGCCGAGGAAAAAACACTGACGGACGCAATCAAGGCTATGACGCTGTGCGGTATCGTAGTTTCTGACAAGGGGGGGGGAAACCAGCAGCCCTTTATCGTAATCCTGGCCGACGACACGCAGGAGCCCGGAGCGGGCGTAGCACTCTCGATCAGCCAGTCTAACAACACTTTCGAGCGCGGCGACATCGTCGAAGTTTCGCTCAGCGACGCATCGGCACAGCTCTTCAACGGACTGTTACAGGTTTCGACCCACAACGAGCCCATGCTCGTAGGGCAGACCGAACCGCTGGCCCCGATCTCCATCACCGCAGACAAGATCACAGAATACGAATCGCAATACGTAAAGATCGAAAACACGCAGCCCGAAGCCTCGGAATCGGGCACCTGGAACAGCGACTCGAACAAGGGTAATGTTTCCATGGAGACCAAGGACGGAAAGTCCTATAAAATCCGCACCCTGCAAACCGCATCCTATGCACAGGATGCCATCCCGGCCGACAAGAGCGGTTCCGTCGCAGGTATCGCGGGCATCTACAACGGCACACTGCAAATCCTGCCCTGCAACGGTGACGACATCCAGCTTACGGATGCACGTTTCACTGTCGAGGGCAACAAGGCCACGCTGGCCGAAGTACTCGAAGCCGGCGCCGGCTCGGCATTCGAAGTCGAGAGCGTGAGCGTCATCGCCGCCAACGAGCAGGGCGTCCTCCTCGAGCAGGACGACGCACGCATGTACGCATTCAAGGGCGAAGCCCATGACCTGGCCATCGGCGACGTAGTCACCGTATCGGGCAAAACCGAGTCGCGCAACGGCCTGTTGCAGTTCGGCAAGGGTTGCAGTTTCACCAAGACCGGCCATCAGGATATCACCCAGCCGCAGCCCGCGGCATTCTCGGCAACGGAAATCGAAGCCTACATGAACAACCCCGAGGTGAAATACGTGACCTACAAGGGTACCGTACTCATATCGGGCGATTATGTCAACGTCGAGATCGACGGCACGTCGGTACAGGGAAGCCTTGACTACATGAGCCAGGAATTCAAGGATAAATACAAGAACCACAACGTGACCATCACCGGCTGGCTCTTCGGCTCGTACAAGACCTATATGTATACCCTCCCCGTGGAGGTCAAGGACGACGGCGAATTCGAAGAGGAAGTTCCCGACGGGGCGATCTATTACAGCACCTTCGACAAGGATCTCTCTTCGGAAACTTTCGGCGACGGCAGCCAGTGGCCGTTCCTCGACCAGTTCGAGGGCTGGATCAACCACAAAGGTTCGGGCATCGCCGATGTCGACTACGACTACCAGAGCATGTCGGTTCGTTCGAACCAATCGTCGAAAGGCTCGCTTTCGTTCTACGAGGGCTCGGGTAAGAACAACATCTTCTTCAGCACGGCACCCAACTATTTCACGATCGAAAAGATCGCAGTCACGTCGCAGAACCTCCGCCTCTCGTTCGGTGCGCAGCGTTACTCGCAGGGTGCCACCAACACGTTCATCAAATCCGACTTCGTGGTACGCCTTTCGGCCGACGGGCAGCTCTGGTCGCAGTCGCTCGACTACGATTTCGGCAGCGTCGCCGACGATCCGGGACAGTGGCGCCTCGCCACGGCAGATTTCACCCTGCCGGCCGGCACCAGCACGCTCTACATCAAGTTCGAAGCCAAAATGAGCAGCGTGAACCGTATCGACGACGTATTGCTCGTCCCGGGCAACGGCGGGCAGGCGATCGAATTCGGCAAGGAAGAGGTGACCCCGCTCTCGACGATAGCCGAGGTGCTGGCGGCTCCCATCGACGAAGTTTACAAGGTCGAAGGACAGGTGATCGGCACCCACTCGAAGGGCTTCCTCGTAAAAGACGACACGGGTACGATCCTCGTATTCAAGAAGAACCATGGTATGACCGTCGGCAACAAGGTGACCGTCGAAGGCGCCACGTCGGAATACGGCGGCATGAAGCAGTTCGGCGAAACGTCGGAGATTACCACGAACGGCTCGGGAAGCTATACGCAGCCCACCCCGACGGATTTCGGGGCAGCACAGTTCGACGCCTATGTCAACAACCCGACGATCCAGTATGTAAAATACGAAGGCAACCTCAGCTCGTACCGCGACCAGATTTATCAGTGGCACTATAATGTCGCCGTGGAAGGTACGAACGTAGTCGGATCCATCGCTTACCCCAACAGTGAGCTCAACATCGACAATTTCGTCGACCGCAAAGTCATCGTCACGGGTTACACCGTCGGCATTTCGGGGACGGACATCAAATACCTCAACACGTTGACTACGTCGATCGAATATGCCGAACCCGAAACCATGCCCGACGAGAGCCAGGCCATCACGGTTAAGGAACTCAACGCAAAGCTCGCCACGATGGCTTCGGGCGATGCACTGAGCGAACTGGTCGCCGTGAAGGGCTATGTAGCGGCCAACAACGAAGGCGGTAACTTCTACCAGCTCATTTCGCTGGTGGACAACACCGGCGAGGCCAATTCGGGCATCATCATCAAGGGCAGCGACTACACGGAAAACGACCTGCCCGTAGGTACGAAGGTGATCGTCAGCCTCAAATACGCCAAGTACGACATCAATAACGACCTGCCGCAGCTGAAGATGGCGACGATCTTCCCTACCCAGGAGAAGGTAACGATGAATGTTCCCCAGATCACCGTATCGCAGTCCGGGGATTACGTAGGCCAGTATGTGACGGTGAAGAACCTCACTCCGGCGGCAGGGTCGACGACCTGGGTCGTGAACAAGAAGACCACTTCGGTAAACTTCACCGACGACGAGAACCTGCCGATGGTGGCACGTTCGACCAATTACGCCGTATTCGCCGATGAGGCCATCGCAATAAAGAAGGCCGACCTGAGCGGTATTATGGAGATATACAAAGGAGCTTACCAGATATTCCCCAACAGCATGGAGGATGTCGCAGGCTTCAAAGTCGAGTAACGAGGCACAATCCATCCTCTATTAAGAAAATCCCTGCGGGCATAGCCCGCAGGGATTTTCCGTTTCCGAGGGGGGGGGCTTGAGGCTGAAACCAGGCGGGAGGGGCTGATTTAAGACGGGTTTCCTGCTTGTGATTGAAAAATAATCGTTACATTTACGGCACACTCAACCCAGAAAACCACATGAGAAAATTATTCCTGCTGTTGTTGGGAATCGCATCGGCCCCGGCAGCTTTCTCCCAGGGCGGGAGCGGCATCGACTGGGCTGCCGACCTGGATTACCTTGCCAAAGAACTGCCCGCAAAACATTGCAACCTCTTCGCGAAATACGACAAGGACAAGTTCGAGGCCGCGATCGGTACGATCAAGGCCTCGGCCCCGGAGGCCGGCGATCTGGCAACGGCACTGAAAACCCAGCAACTGATCGCAAAGTTGGGCGATTCGCACACCATGCTGTATTTTCACCAGCTGTTAAACCGACAGGAGATACTGCCGCTGGGACTGCTCTGGGTCTCAGACGGGCTGTACGTCATACAGACGACCGACGAAAACAAAGAACTGCTGGGAGACCGGCTCACAGCAGTCGGACAAGCACCGGTAGAGACCGTAATCGACAGCCTGAGCACCTTGTTTACGGTCGACAACCAGGCAATGGTGAAATCCATGATTCCCCAATTGTTCCCGTCGTTGCAGCTCCTGGAATATTTCGGGTTCGCACACAACGGGCAGGCGAAACTCACGCTGGACGGGGAAAAGACCTATACGCTGAAGCCGTCCGATCCGCAGCGCGGCGGGCTGGCCACATTCCAGCCCGACTCCCTGCCCTTTGCATTAGCGAACCGGGACGTACTCTTCACAGACCGCTATTTCCCGGAGGACGGGATATATTACCTCCTCTACAACTCCTGCTGGGGGCGTGAAAGCGAAGCGGAGTTCAGGAGCAAGGAAAAAGCCGCAACGCTGCCGTCATTCACAGAGTTCGGCGAGAAAGCGTTCGGCATATTGCAGGACAACCCCGTGGGGAAGATCGTTTTCGACATGAGGAACAACGGCGGAGGGAATTCGGCACAGGGAACGGCATTCATCGAAAGGCTGGCCGGGTTCCTGAAACAGCATCCCGGCATAAAAACCTATGTCGTCATCGGGCGAAGCACATTCTCCTCGGCCATCCTGAATACGATGGATTTCAAGCACCTGACCGATGCGGTCGTAATCGGCGAAGAGACCGCCGGCAAACCCAACCATTTCGGTGAGGTGCGGAGTTTCCAGCTCCCGGGATCGAAACTGACGGTGGCCTATTCGACCAAATATTTCCAGCGCACGGACGAAGATGTCAGCACGATCACGCCCGACGTAAAGATCGAAATGAGTTTTGCGGATTTCACGAAAGGCGTCGATCCGGTATACGAATGGATCAAAGCTCAGTAAGGCCGTGCGCAACCCTACGGACGGCGCCCCGGCACCCTGCCCGGAACCCCGGTGCGGTAACACCGCCCTCCCCCGCCGCACGGCAGACGGACAATATATAATGGAATACCCCGGCTCGCAAAGCCGGGGTATTCCGTATCTTCCGCGCGGCCTACTCCGTCCAGCCGTTATACCGGATATTTGCCGGGTTCCACTTCTGTTTGGGCGCCGGATTGTCGGCAGGATAACCGACCGGAATCAGGTTCAGCGGAACGACATCGGCGGGAAGCCCCAGCACCCGGCGCACGGCCTGCACGCGCTCGTCGCGGGGATAAACCCCAGTCCACACGGCTCCCAGTCCCAGGGCATGCGCCGCGAGGAGCAGGTTTTCCGAAGCTGCGGAGGCATCCATCACCCACCAGTCACCCGAGGCACCGGGATTACGCGACAAATCGCCGCAAACGACCACGGCCAGAGGCGCTTCGGCAGCCATCTTCACAAATGGAAGCGCCCCGGCGAGTTCCCGCAGCAATTCCCTGTCGTCCACGACGACGAAAGCCCACGGCTGGCGGTTCACGGCCGACGGCGCGGCCATTGCGGCCCGCAGCAGCAGTTCGACCGTGTCGGCGCCGACCGGGCGGTTCTGGTAAGCCCGGATGCTCGTCCGGGTCATAATTACATCGAGCGCACCCTGCCTGTCGGCCGGCCCTGCCAGGGAGCCCCCGAATAAGAACCAGCATATGAGCAGCGCAGCCAGCACGGCGCCGGCACAAAGCAAGAGGATTTTCGACCTGTTCATCGTTTTTCGTTATATCATGTCGAGACAAATATAAAAGAAAAATCCTAAAATGCGGCATACACCGGTGAAACAGCCGTATCGGCGGGTAAATTAATCGCCCAGGCGTTTGCAGGGGTCTTTTTTTATCGTTACCTTTGTCCGGATCATATCCTAAAAGGAAAAATGCACAAATCGGGCTTTGTAAATATCATCGGGAATCCCAACGTCGGCAAATCGACACTCATGAACGCATTGGTCGGCGAAAAGTTGTCGATCATCACGTCGAAGGCGCAGACCACGCGCCACCGGATCATGGGCATCGTCTCGGGCGAGGATTTCCAGATCGTCTATTCCGATACGCCGGGCATTCTGAAACCCAGCTACAAATTACAGGAGTCGATGATGAAATTCGTGACGGGCGCCGTAGCCGACGCCGACGTCATACTCTATGTCACCGACACCGTGGAGCGGGGGGAACGCTCGGCCGGAATCATCGACCGCATCCGCCAGAGCGGCGTCCCGGCCATCGTGGTCATCAACAAGATCGACCTCTCGACGCCCGAGGCACTCGAGGCTCTGGTCGACAAATGGCAGGGGGAGTTGCCCGAGGCTCGCATCGTACCGGCATCGGCCAAGGAGAATTTCAACATCGAAGGGTTGTTCAAAACCATCCTCGACCTGCTGCCCGAAGGCCCGGCCTTCTATCCGAAGGATACGCTCACGGACAAGACGCTGCGGTTTTTCGCCTCGGAAATCATCCGCGAGAAAATCCTCAGGTTCTATGACAAGGAGATCCCCTACTGCTGCGAAATCGAGATCGAAAGCTACAAGGAGGAGCCGGCGATCGACCGCATCGCCGCAACGATCTATGTCGCCCGCGACTCGCAGAAAGGCATCCTGATCGGGCATAAGGGCGAGAAACTCAAACGGGTCGGGCAGGCCGCGCGCGAGGACATGGAGCAGTTCCTCGGCAAGAAGGTTTTCCTGCAACTGTTCGTCAAAGTGAACGACGACTGGCGCAACAACGAACGCCAACTGCGCCGTTTCGGGTACGAATTGGAATAAACCGGAATAATAAACTGCCCGAAAAGGACGTTAATGGGACAAGTGAGTCGGAAATTGAAAAAATACATCTTCGGGATCGTCCTGGGCATCGCGCTGATGTGCGGGACGAAATCGTATGCGCAGTACAACCGGGAATATTTCTTCTGGGTGGGACGTTCGTGCATGATGAACAACGATTACCAGGAGGCCATCCGGACGCTCAACACCCTGCTGCGGTTCGACGAGGATGCCTTCGAAGGCTATTTCCTGCGCGGCATCGCAAAATACAACCTCGACGACCTGCTGGGCGCCGAGGCCGATTTCTCGACCGCCATCCGGCTCAACCCCGTATACACACAAGCCTATACCTACCGTGCGATCACGCGTTCGCGGCTGGGTAATTACGATGACGCCCTGCAGGACTTCCGCGAGGCGATCGACCTGCGCCCGGATCTGCCGGGTCCCTATTACAGCCGCGGCGTGACACGGCTGCTGAACCAGCAGTTCAAGGAGGCCATCGACGATTTCGACAAGTTCATCCGCCAGGAGAACAAAGTCGCCGACGCCTTCATCTGCCGGGGCCTGAGCTACCTGCACCTGAAGGATACGGTACGCGCCTACGACAATTTCAACACCGCCATCCGCACGAACCGCGAGAACCCCAGCGGGTACAACCGCCGCGGCGGGCTCTACATGGAGCAGAAACGCTTTGCGGAAGCCGAAGCCGATTTCAACAAGGCCATCGAATGCGATTCGGCCTACCTGCTTTCGTATTTCAACCGCGCACTGGTCTACTCGGACACCAACCGTCCGATGCTGGCCCTCGCGGATTTCGACAAGGTGATCCAGCTCGACTCGACCAATTCGCTGACCTACTTCAACCGAGCCATGCTGCGCACGCAGATCGGCGACTACAACCGTGCGCTGGACGACTACGACAAGGTGGCGCTCTATTCGCCGAACAACGTGCTGGTCTACTACAACCGTGCGGGGGTTTATGCCCAGCTGGGCGAATTGGAAAAGGCCGTCGCGGACTACTCCTCGGCCATCAAGCTCTACCCCGACTTCGCCAACGCCTATATTTACCGCAGCCGCCTGCGCGAGCTGCTGCGCGACCCGCAGGGCGCGAAGAAAGACCGCGACACGGCCCAGAAGAAGATTTCGGAGTACCGCTCCCGCCTGAGCGACAGCACTTACTCGATCTATGCCGACACGACGCAGCGTTTCGACCGCCTGTTGTCGTTCGACAGCAAATTCTCGGGCGGCAGCTTCGACCGCATCACGGGCCACAACGGCGGCCACGAGGAGATGCGCCTGCTGCCGCTGTTCAAGTTCACGCTGATGCGTCCCGACACCGTGCCTACCGTGGAGCGCTACCACGTACAGCGCGTCGAGGACTTCAGGAAGCGGGTGGACAACGAATACCTCACGCTTTCGTGGCGCGAAAGCAATATCCCGGCCGACACGCTCGTGATGCTCGACAAGCAATACGTCGAGGAACTCAAGTCGGATCGGGCATCGTGGACGGTGCTCTTCGAACGGGGTGTCACGCAGTCGCTCATCAAGCAGTATACCAATGCTGTAAATACCTTCTCAGCGGCCATTGAGCAGAATCCGAGCAACCCGTTCCTCTACCTGAACCGCTCGACGACGCGCGCCGAGATGATCGACTTCATCTCGTCGATCGACAACTCCTACCAGCG
>ERZ1027033.261-NODE-261-length-34755-cov-13.005591_pt1 | contig 34755 bp, 30 predicted proteins | sample MGYA00519444_ERZ1027033 | MGnify/ENA primary metagenome ERZ1027033 (study PRJEB26926, sample SAMN06164887) | human gut metagenome | biome: ENVO:00009003; feature: ENVO:2100002; material: ENVO:00002003 | host: Homo sapiens | place: USA | collected 2012 ...
ACGAGATAGGCTCCGGTCTCGTGGGCTCGGAGATGTGTATAAGAGACAGACCCTGGACTGCGCTTCCGCCCAATGGATCGGCAAACGCCGTGAGCAGGAAGACGTGGTTAAAAGCCTTCCCGCCGCCGGCGGGATGCTGGGCATCGTGTGCGACGGCATGGGGGGCCATCTCCGCGGAGACTGCGCCTCCTGCGTGGTGGCGCAGGAATTTGCCGCAGTATTTGCGGAAAGCGGCGTGGAGGATATTCCGGAGCGTCTGACGGAAGCGCTGCATGCCGCCAACCGGGCGCTGGCCGCCATCCAGAAGGAGCCGGAGGAATCCGGAACCACGCTGCTGGCCGTCTTCATCCGCGGCCACTCCCTGTGGTGGATCAGCGTGGGGGATTCCCCCCTGTACTTATGGAGCGGAGCGGACAGCTTCCGCATGGACCGCCTGAATGAAGACCACTCCATGAGGCCCATTGCGGATTGCCTCTACCGGAAGGGGGAAATGTCCCTCCAGGGCGCTCTGCGCCAGCGCTGCGTTCTGCGGTCCGCCGTCATGGGGGGGGCCATGGAACTGGTGGACATCAGCGCCATGCCCCTGCTTCTGCATCCGGGGGATGCGGTGCTGGCCTGCTCGGACGGCTTGCAGGTCTGGAGCGAACTGCTGAGGGAGCCTTCTTTCCTGGCTCTCCAAAAGGCCAGGGACTGTTCCAGCCGGGAGCTGGTGGGAACCATCATGGAGCAGGTGAAGGACATGCTGGAACCGCAGCAGGACAATGCCTCCGTCTGGGCCGCCGTGATGCGGAAACCCTGCACGGACGGTAAATAAACCCGTTCCGGAAAAGGAAAAATAAGACCGGGGGCATCTTCCCCACGAGCGCGGGGCGAGCCTGTGCCGTTTTTACTGCGTCGCTTTTTAAAAGAGGGCCTTTCCTCCGGACGGGGGCGGTGCAGGAAGCCTTCTGGAAATCCGGTGCCGGGGAAGGCCGTTGAACGTTCCGCTGTTCCGCGGGAGCAGGCCGCCGGAAAGAAGCGTCCCGGAGACGATTTCCCCATTGTCATTTGACGGGCGGGGGGGTAGAATACCCTCCGCACGACATGATTGCCTGGATAGTTCTCTATATTGCAGCCTCCTACCTGGTTGGAGCGGTTCCGTTCGGCTACCTTGCCGGCAGGATCAGGGGCCTTGACCTGAGGCGGGAGGGTTCCTGCAACATAGGCGCTACCAATGCATGGCGCGTGCTGGGCTGGAAGTGGGGCCTCTCCGTTTTTGCGCTGGATTTTTTAAAGGGGTTCGTGCCCGTGTTCGGCGCCCTGAACTGGCTGCCGTTCCTGACGGGGGATGCGGGCGGCTGGGACTTCAACGCCGTAGTCGTCCTCGTCTGTTTCGCCGTGGTGCTCGGCCATACCTATACCTGTTTCCTTGGGTTCAGGGGCGGAAAGGGCGTGGCGACGACTGCGGGCGTCTTGTTTGCCCTCAATCCGGTGGTGGCCTGCGTGGCCCTGGGTGCGTGGCTGGTATTCATGGGAATCTCCGGCATCGTGTCGCTGTCCAGCCTGGTGGCTGCCGTGGCGATGATCGCCGCCGGATGGTGGTTCTACCCGCTTTGCCAGGGCGGGGCCGTTTCTCCCCAGATACTTTACATTGCCTTTTTCACGGTGGTGGGGGCTCTGGTCATTCTCAAGCACCGTTCCAACATCGTGAGGCTCCTCAACGGAACGGAACACTCCTTCTATTCCAAAAAGTCCAAGTAAGATGATGAATCGGTTACATAAAATAGCAGTCATCGGCGCCGGTTCCTGGGGTACGGCCCTCTCCATGGTCCTGGCGACCCGGGAATGTGAAGTCGTCCTGTGGACGCCGGAAGAAGCGCAGGCCCGGCAGCTTGCTGAAACCAGGCGCAGCCCGGTCCTGTCGGAAACCGCCGCGCCCCTGGCCCCCAACATCCATCCCACTTGCGACCTGGACCAGGTGAAGGACGCGGAGCTCATCGTGGTGGTGGTGCCTTCCGTAGCCATGCGTTCCGTAGCGCAGCGGCTGCGTGACCTGCCGGTGAGGCCGGACGCCGTCATCGTCTCCTGCACCAAGGGCATTGAACAGGGCTCCCATAAAAGAATGACGGAAATCCTTCAGGAATATCTGCCCTCCAATCCCATAGGCGTGCTCTCCGGCCCCAACCATGCGGAAGACATCTGCCTGGGCCTCCCGTCCGCCTCCCTGATCGGGTTTGAGGATCCGAAATATGCGGACTGGGTGCAGCAGATATTCGCCTCCAAGACCTTCCGCGTTTATTCCGCTACGGACATCATCGGCATGCAGCTGGGGGGAACCATCAAGAACGTCTTTGCCATCGGGGCCGGACTGTGCGAGGGGCTGAACCTGGGAGATAACGCCCAGGCCGCCCTGCTGACCCGCGGCCTGGCGGAAATGACGCGCATCGGCGTAGCCAGCGGAGGCCGCAGGGAAACCTTCATGGGCCTTTCCGGCGTGGGCGATCTCATCGTCACCTGCTATTCCCGCCACTCCCGCAACCAGACGGTGGGGCGGAGGCTGGCGGAAGGAAAAAGCCTCCAGGAAATTCTGGACGTCCTGGGCATGGTGGCGGAAGGGGTGCCCAACACGCTCTCCGTCTATGAAATTGCGCGGAAGCTGGGAGTGAGGACGCCGCTGATTGACGCCGTCTATTCCGTTCTTTATGAATCCAAGCCGCCCATGGAAGCGCTTGTGGAACTCATGACGCGGGACCCCCGTCCGGAATTAGATTGATTTTTTGTTTTTTTGAGTTGCTTTCCCTCGACAAATTATACTATATAAACAATCAGTATGAAACGTGCCATCATCTCAGCTCTTTTTGCCGCCGGCGCCATCGGTGTCGCCAGTGCGGACATTCAGGCTCCACCCGCTTCCGAATACACCCCCACCCGCAAGCTGGGCCGCGCCATCGCCAACATCATTTACTCCGTTGAAGAAATTCCCCTGGGAATCATCAACTGGACGAGCCGCGAAGGTGACTATGCCGGTTTTTCCGTGGGCATTGTTGATGGCACCACCACCATGCTTGAACGCATGGGCTACGGCATCTATGAACTTGTCACGTTCTGGGCTCCCACCTACAAGTGCACGTACAAGCCCCCCTATCAGGGACGTTGCGGCATGAGCGGCCTTAAGGAATACAATCCCAACGGCGGCCTGAGCGAATTCCCTGCGGAACTCAGCTTCCAGAGCTACTACAAGTACTCCCGCCAGCAGCGCGACTAAGTCACTGTTAAAAATTTCAAAAGGGCTGTCTGTAATGAAGCAGACAGCCCTTTTTATTATGGTGCGGTTGAGTGGTCTTGACAATAGCCGCCATTGACGGGAAAAGGGGGAAAACGTATTCTTCCGTACCGGAAAGGCTTTCCCATCATGAATAAAACAGTTGCTTTCATCGGCCTGGGCGCTGCCGTCTGCATGACGGCCCCCGCATTTGCCCAGGACACCCATCTTTCCCTGACCAAGGAGAGCGTTGCCAGCATGCATGAAATCACGGCGGCGCTGGACAAGGTGACGGACGAGCCCGGAGCGGCGGACGCCGTGAAAACGGTCAAAAAGGTGCGTGAAAAGCTGGTGGACCTCGGAAAAAGGCAGCTTGAACTTCCCGGCGCCACGCCGCAGGAGCAGGCGCAGATTTCCGCCCAGATGACGGAAGTGCAGAAAATTTCCGGTGAATTGGTGAAATCCCTTGCGCGCTTGAAAAAGGAAGGTCTGCTCACGCCCGATTTGCAGAAGGCCCTGATGGATTTGCAGTCCGTGCAGACGGAACTGGCGCAGGCTTCCCAGGACAAGGCCGCGCAGGCGGAGCCGTTCCCGAAGGATGCGGAGGGCAACACGCATGAAACCCTGCTGGCAAAAACCGTGGATGAAGTCAAAAACCTGGATGAATCCCTGTCCAGGGTGAAGGATGAGGAAACCAGCAAGGCCGCTGTGGACCAGATAGGGCATTACCGGGCCGCCCTGCTGGACATCGCCAAGAAACAGGCCGCCCTGCCGCCCCTCACCCGCAACCAGCAGGCCAAGCTGACGGGAGTGCAGCAGCAGCTTGTGGAAATGATGCAGCCCATCGTCAAGCATGTGACGGCCATCATGCTCTCTCCGGATGCCTCCAGGAATTTGAAGGAGGCCCTGAATTCCCTTTCCGAACTGCCCAAGGAAGTTCAGAAAATCCGTGAAGAGGCGGCCAAGTGAACTTTTTGGGGGAATGCCCCTCTTTTGGACTGGTCAAAAATTATAATTGTTCTAAAGTGGCTGTCCTGAGGAATGCGACCGATTTTTAGTGAAACAGATCTCAATGAACGCCCCTTCCTGGTTTTCTGGGAAGTGACGCGCGCCTGCGCGCTGGCGTGCAAGCATTGCCGCGCCGTAGCCCAGCCGCGGCCCCATCCTGATGAACTGACCCATGAGGAAGCCCTGCGCCTGATTGACCAGCTGGCGGAGCTGCGGCCCCCCATGCTGGTGCTGACGGGCGGAGACCCCGTCATGAGGCCGGACATTCTGGAATTGATCCGCGCGGCCGCCGGCAAGGGGCTGCACGTGGCGTTAAGCCCCGCCGCTACAGCCCGGCTGCTGCATGCGGACTTTCATGCCTTGAAGGAGGCCGGAGTTCAAAGCATGTCCCTGAGCCTGGACGGTGCGCATGAGGCCACCCATGACGCCTTCCGCGGCGTTCCCCACACGTATGAGCGGACCCTGCGCGCGGCGGAAATGGCGAAGGAAGCGGGCATGCACCTGCAAATCAACACCACCATCACCAAAAGCACCCTGGGCGAGTTTGACGACTTTGTGGAGCTGATGAAGAAGATGGAGCCGGGCATGTGGAGCGTGTTCCTGCTGGTGCCTACGGGCCGGGCCGCCATGGATGAAATGCCCACGGCGGAAGAAGTGGAGGCCGTCTGGGAAAAACTCAGCAAGGTAAGCCGTGAAGTCCCCTTCGGCGTCAAGACCACGGAAGGGCACCATTACCGCCGCGTGGCGCTTCAGGAAGCCCGCGCGCAGGGGAGCAAGCCCGCGCGCCGCGCCGTTCCCACCCGGGACGGCAAGGGAATCATGTTCATCTCCCATACCGGGGAAATCCAGCCTTCCGGCTTCCTGCCCATTGCGGCGGGAAACGTGCGAACGGATGATCCGGGGGAAATTTACCGCACGCACCCCCTTTTCCTCAAACTCCGGGACGACAATGCTCTGGAAGGCAAATGCGGCCGGTGCGAGTACCGCACCGTATGCGGCGGCTCCCGTTCCCGCGCCTATGCCGTTTACGGAGACATGATGGCGGAAGACAACCTCTGCCCCTACCAGCCCAGGCTTTCACAACACCATGATTAATATTACCAGACTTTGGACAGGGGCGGAACAGCCCGCGGACCATTTAAGATACGGGCAGGGCCACGGGCACGGCCGCTCTGCGGGAGGCGCCGTGGAATCCTGCGCCCCGGCTTCGTCCCGCGTCCGCAAGCCCATTGTGGTCTGGAACATCACGCGCACCTGCAACCTCAAGTGCGTGCACTGCTACGCGGATGCCTCCGCCCGGAAATTTGAAGGGGAGCTGGACTGGGACCAGTGCTGCGCGGTCATTGACGATCTGGCGGACTACAAGGTAAACGCCCTGCTGTTTTCCGGCGGGGAGCCGCTGGTGCATCCGCGCTTCATGGAGCTGCTGGAACGCGCCACCGGGAAGGGGCTGAAGGTGACCATCTCCACGAACGGCACCCGCATTACGCCGGAGGCCGCCGCGCGGTTCAAGGAACTGGGCGTGGCGTACGTGGGCATTTCCCTGGACGGCATCGGCGCCGTGCATGACAAGTTCCGCGGAGTGGAAGGCTCCTTTGAACAGGCGGTGCGCGGTTTCAAGCTCTGCAGTGAAGTGGGGCAGAAGACGGGCCTGCGCCTGACGCTGACTCGTAACAACGTTCAGTGCATGGAAGAGATTCTGGACTTCATTGACGCCAATGACATCCAGCGCGTCTGCTTCTACCATCTGGTCCCCACGGGCCGCGGCGTGGAAGTGCAGACGTTGACGCAGGAGGAAGCGCGGAACGCCATGGATACGCTGATTGCCCGCGTGGAGGAATGGAAGGCGGAAGGCAAAAACCGTGAAGTGCTGACCGTCACCCAGCCAGCGGACGGCATTTACCTGCTGCTGCGCCAGCTCCGGGAAGGCTCCCCGCTGGCGAAGGAAACCCTGAACCTTCTTCAATGGAACGGCGGCGGGGCGAACAGCTCCGGCCGCGGCATCGCCAACATTGACACGCAGGGCGTGGTGCACCCGGACCAATTCTGGCAATCCGTCACGCTGGGCAATGTGAAGAACAACCTGTTTTCCGATCTGTGGGACGCCAAGGCGGGGGCCGCGGCGGAGATGCTGCCTGAGTTGCGCGGGTCCGACAATCCCCTGGAACGGCAGAAAAAAATTGAAGGCCGCTGCGGCCGCTGCGTGCACTTTGCCCTGTGCGGCGGTGGCTTCCGCACGCGCGCCGCGTTTGCCAACGGGCACTGGTACGGGTCCGACCCCGGCTGCTACCTGACGGAAGAGGAAATTTCCACCCCTCTGCCGGAAATCAGGTAAAATCCGCAGGCTGTTCCCTTCTCCGGAAGAAGCTCCAAATACGGTGGCATATTTCTCAGGCCGTCTTTGGGAACAAGAGCCTCCCGGCACTTGAACGCGGCTGATTGTAACCGCGAAGGCGGGGAGGCAGGGAGCGGCTGGAAATGCCTCCTTTCCCTGCTTTACAAGGGAGGCGGCATGGCATAGCATCCCTGCATCATGAGTCAGGAATTGAGACCGGAAACCCTGTGCGTGCAGGCGGGTTGGACCCCCAGAAAGGGTGAACCCCGCGTATTGCCCATTTACCAGAGCACCACGTTCAAGTATGAAACCAGCGAACAAATGGCCAAACTGTTCGATCTGGAGGAAGCCGGATTCTTCTATACGCGCCTCCAGAACCCCACCAATGAGGCGGTTGCCAGAAAAATCGCCGAACTGGAAGGCGGCGTGGCCGCCATTCTGACCTCTTCCGGGCAGGCGGCCTCCTTCTTTGCCGTCTTCAACATCTGCGAGGCGGGGGACCACATCGTCAGCACCGCGTCCATTTACGGAGGCACGTACAACCTTTTTGCCGTCACGTTCCGGAAAATGGGCATTGAGGTCACCTTTGTGGACCAGGACGCCCCGGCGGAGGAAATCGCCAAAGCCTTCCGTCCCAATACGAAGGCCCTCTTTGCGGAAACCATCTCCAACCCCACGCTTTGCGTGCTGGACATCCGCAAAATGGCGGACATCGCCCATGCGCACGGCGTCCCCCTGATCGTGGACAACACCTTCGCCACCCCCATCAACTGCCGCCCCTTTGAATGGGGGGCGGATATCGTCACCCACTCCACCACCAAGTACATGGACGGCCATGCCGCGGCGGTGGGCGGCGTGATCGTGGACAGCGGCAACTTTGACTGGGAAGCCCACAGGGACAAATTCCCGGGCCTGACGGAGCCGGACCCTTCCTATCACGGGCTTTCTTACAGCAAGAGCTTCGGCAAGGGCGCCTACATCACCAAGGCGACCGTCCAGCTCATGCGCGACCTGGGTTCCATTCAATCCCCGCAGAATGCCTTCCTGCTCAACCTGGGCCTGGAAACCCTCCACCTGCGCGTGCCGCGGCACTGTGAAAACGCGCAAAAGGTGGCGGAATTCCTGCAAGGGCAGGAGGATGTGGCCTGGATCAACTATCCGGGCCTGCCGTCCAACAAATACCATGACCTGGCGCAGAAGCAATTCCGCAACGGGCAATCCTGCGGCGTAGTGACCTTCGGCATCAAGGGCGGCCGTGAACGCGCCATCAAGTTCATGGACAGCCTGAAACTGGCCGCCATCGTTACCCATGTGGCGGATTCCCGCACCTGCGTCCTCCATCCCGCCAGCCATACGCACCGCCAGTTGACGGATGAGCAGCTCATGGAGGCGGGCGTCCGGCCGGACCTCATCCGGTTCTCCGTGGGAACGGAAGCCGTGGAAGACATCATTGCGGACCTCAAGCAGGCTCTGGAAGCCATCCGTTAAACCGGTCTTTCCTTTCTCGTGCGAACAGCCGTTCCGCGCATGTCCGCGGAGCGGCTGTTCTGCGTGGGTGACGGGTGAAAAAGCCGGGATGGCCCGGCGTATTGAACGTTTCCGGAAAAGAGCGCCGGCAGACGGGAGGGCGAGGCATATGCTCCCGCTGGGGAAAGACCGTTTCCGGGAGCAGGGGCCTCCCGGCTCCTGTAAAAACCTGCGGAAACTCCGCAGAAAAATAACTTCATTTCATGTTCTCCTTATTCCAAAGTTTAATTCCACGTAAAACAGGTATTTTAATAGGGTTATAAAGAAAAATCCAGCAACGGCGAATTACGGGGAACGGCTCGGCCATTCAACCTCAAGAAGATGCGCCAGATTTCAGAAAAAGCGGAAAATTCAAAGACTTTTCTTCTTAAATGTAAATTGACACACCATAATAAATTTATTATGGTGTGTAACTTATGAAAAATAGATATTGTGCTGTATTAATAAGTTGCGCCAGTGTGCTGGCTGCAAATGCTGCTACCATCATTGCCGAACTGCCCGAATCAGCCAATCTGTCGCAAACCGCGACCATGGCGCCGCAAACGGGAAACCAGCTGCTGGATAAAGTAAAAGGCCGTGAATTTGGCGTCTATGCGGGAGGCAATAACAACAGCCTGGCCAACTGGCCCCAGAATGGGGAGGGAACCTGGGTCAACCATGATGACGTCGGTTCCATCATCCTGTGCGGCAGAAGCGGCGTGGCCGGAGACTCCTTTGCCATGGTGCTGGGCGGCCCCCGGCAGGGAGAGCTTGTTTCCTCCATCATCTTTTCCTGTGACACGCCCACCTCCGTCATCACGAGCTACACCATGGTGCTGGCGATTTACGACTCCGCCGGAACGTTGGTCCGGAACCTTTCCACCGTGGAAAGCTTTACCTTTGATTCCACTTCAAGAACGACGACCGTTTCCCTGGACATGGCGGATTCTCCCCTGGCGTGGGGGGAAGGATACAAGCTGGTTGCCGGAGTGCGCGGCGGCGCGGGCGGCGCCACCTCCCCCTATACGCTTGCCAACATCCAGGTATCCTATGAAACCGTTCCGGAACCGGCTACCGCATCTCTGGGAATGCTTGGCCTGGGAGCCCTCGTCTTCCGGCGTTCCCGGAACCGGTGAGCGGTAAACTTTTCAATCGGGAAGGAGGCGGCCTGAAAAACGCCTCCTTTCCTTTTTCCGGTCGGAAAAGGCACGCTTTGGCATGGCGTAACGCGGCATTCCGGAATGGTTCATTCCCGGAGAGAATGTTCAAAGGCCCGGTACTGCACGGCCTCATACAAATGGGAATCCTGAATATCAGGGCTGCCCTCCAGATCCGCTATGGTGCGGGCCACCTTCAGAATGCGGTCGTAGGCTCTGGCGGAAAGGGCCAGTTCTTCCACGGCGCGGAGCAGGATGGCGCGGCTTTCCGGCAGCAGGCGGCAATGCCTCTGGAGCGCTTTTCCGGAAAGTGCCGCATTGCTGCGGAAGGGAGTGCCCGCATATCTGCTGCACTGGAGCTGCCGGGCGGCCATCACGCGTTCCCTGATGCCGGCGGAACATTCCCCGGCGGGTGCGGAGGCCAGAATAGAGGGGTCCACGGCGGGAACTTCCATCAGCAAGTCGAACCGGTCCAGAAGCGGTCCTGAAATCTTGCGGCGGTAGCGTGCGACCTGCGCCGGGGGACAGGTGCAGGTTCTTCTCCTGTCGCCCAGATAGCCGCAGGGGCACGGATTCATGGCGGCTGCCAGCATGAAGCGGCACGGAAACGTCATGGTGCCGGAAGCGCGGGAAATGACCACCTGGCCGGATTCCAGCGGTTGCCGCAGAGTTTCCAGCGCGGCGCGGCGGAACTCCGGCAATTCGTCCAGAAAGAGCACGCCGTTGTGGGCCAGGGACACTTCCCCCGGCGTGATATTCGCTCCTCCGCCCATCAGCCCGGCATCGGAAATGGTATGGTGCGGAGCCCGGAACGGACGCCGGGCCACCAGGCCGTTCCCCCGTTTCAGCAGTCCGCATACGGAATGGATTTTACTGGTTTCCAGAGCTTCCTCCGGATTCAGCGGAGGGAGAATGGTCGGGAGCCTCTGCGCCAGCATGGACTTGCCCGAACCCGGAGAACCGCAGAGAAGGATGTTATGGCCGCCTGCCGCCGCAATCTCCATGGCGCGGCGCGCATAGGGCTGCCCCTTGATCTCGTCGAAGTCAACGGCAGTCTCCTTGTCTTCGGCCTCCCGGTCCTCTCTTCCGGAAGCCGTGAAGGGAGGGGGCAGAACGGAGGAGGTAAGGAGTGCCCACGCCTCCTTCAAAGAAGCCACGGGGTAAATCTCCACGCCCTGCACGGGCGTTCCTTCGTGTGCGTTAGCACGTGGCAGCATGATGCGCTTCCTGCCCATGCGCCGCGCCTCCATAATCTGCGGCAGGATGCCCTGCACGGGGCGTACGGCGCCATCCAGGGCCAATTCCCCCACGATGCACCAGGAAGAAGCGTCCATGTCCCTTTCCGCCGCTCCGGCGACCATTCCCAGGGCGATGGGGAGGTCAAACCCCGGTCCCTGCTTCCTTAAATCCGCCGGAGCCAGATTGACGACGAAAACGCCCTGCTGGAAGGGCAGCCCGCTGTTCTGGATGGCCGTATCCACGCGCTGCCCGCTCTCCTTCACGGCCGCATCAGGCAGCCCCACGATAAAGGTGCGTTTTTCCGCCATGGGGCGAAAATCCACTTCCACCTCCACTTCTACGCCATCCACGCCCAGAACGGTGGAGGAATACAGCCGCGTCATCATTCCTCCATGCTAGGAGGAAATAATAAAAAAGAAAGAAAAATAACAAAAATACGGGGAATATCTAACAAATAATTCAACGGCGGGAGGCGCGCCGGAGAACTTCCCGTTCCTCTTCCGTCAGGCTGGACAGGCCGGAGCGGGATATTTTTTCCATGATTTCATCCACCTCCTCTTCGGAGGGATGGTTACCGGCGGGGCGGCGTGCGGAGTGCGAGGTGGAATGGTGGGAGGAAGAAACGACCCGCCGCCTGGGAGAGGACAGTTTTTCCTTCCACAGGATCAGCAATGTCAGGATGAACCCGGCGAACATGCCGCCCAGGTGTCCGGCTTCCCCGCCCGCGTTGTTCCACTGGAAAATAATGACGGCGCAGGCGATGCCGAGGACGGCCAGGGCGAACTGGCGCACGCTCAAATTGACCGGAGGGAACAGAAGCTGCACCCGGGCGCGCGGAAAAAGCACCGCGCACGCGGCCATGATGCCGTAAATGGAGCCGGAGGCCCCCACCATGGGAATGAAGCGCCATTCCGGATCAAAGAACCCCATGTACCCCAGCAGGGAGGAAAACAGGGCCGCCGCCACGCCGCAGAAAAGATAATACAGCAGGAAGCGCAGATGGCCGAAGCGTTCCTCCACGACCGGCCCGAAAAACCACAGGGCGATCATGTTGAACATAATGTGCCCCAGATTGGCGTGCAGGAACTGGTAGGTGAACAATCGCCACAATTCCCCTTCATGAAAGCACGTGTATTCACTGTAGGCCCCGTAAAGCTGGATCAGGTCCAGACGGCCCGGCGGGTAAATATCCCGTGGAATATCCACCTGGAAGAAAAACCCGAGGATAAAGACGACCACATTGAGCAGGATCAGCCAGTGCACCATCACGGCGCCGCGCTGGTCAAACAAATGCTCCCGTACCGTATCTCCCCAGTTCTCGTTCTCCGCTCGCATATAAGGCCGCATGTAATCGTGTTCAGGGCGTTTTGACAAGGAAAATAGCTGTCCCGTTCAAGGAAGTACGGGAACCGCGCCGCATTATTTCCATAGCGCGGCGGGCAGCAGGTCCGGCGGCAGTTCCGCCCCGTGCACAAGATGTTCCGCCAGCTGGGCCGCGGCCCACGGGGAAGTGGTCACTCCCTTGCTGCCCAGTCCGGAGAAGACGAACTGGCCGTTCAGGCCGGGAATGGGCCCGGCGACGGGCTGGCTGCGCCGGATGATGGGGCGCACGGCGGCTCGGGCGCGGAGGAAGCCCGTCTCCCCGGAATAGCGTTTGACGAGGTCCAGCATCAATTCCTGGACGGCGGGGGCTTCCGGAATGCCGGGAGCGTCCCACGCCCACGCGTAAGTGGCGCCGAAGCGCCAGAAAGAACCGTTGTGAACCAGCCAGTGGCCGAAATGCAGGATGCCGGCGTGCCAGTCCAGCTCCTTCAGGTCCAGGTCCAGAATAGTGCCCTTGGAAGGGCGTCCCTTCAAGGGAGCCATGTCCGGGTGGCATCCGGCTTCCCAGCCGGTGCACCAGGCTATATGGGAAAACGTCTGGCCGTTCCAATGGAAAAGGCCGTTTTCATCCGGACGGATATCCGCAGGGGACACGTCCGCTTCCACAAAACGGCCCTGTTCCGTGAAAAACCTCCGCATGGCGTTGACCATGTCCTCCACGTGCAGCACGGCGGAGCCGCGCGTATAGGCGGCTTTTCCGCGGCCTTCCCAGTGTTCAGGCCATGGGAAAAGGGGGCCCGCATAGGCGCAGGACTCCGGGGCCGTCTGGCGTTCCTGCCAGACTTCCAGTTGGTCCTCCGTTTCCAGTTCCCGGAAAATAGGGGTCTTCTGCCACCAGGAGCCGCCCAGTTCCCGTTCCGTCTCCGGATAAAAGGCCTCCGCTGCGGACAGGCATTCCTCCTGCCGCCAGCCGGGGCGGAAGGCCCGGCCCGTCAGGGGATTCACCAATCCAGCCGCCACCCGGGAGGCCGTTTCCGCGATGGGGCGGTCCGCAATCGTGAAATCCGCGCCGCGGCGTTTCAACTCCCACGCCAGGCAGCTGCCGGCGATTCCCTGGCCAATGATAAGAACGTTCATGATAGGTGGATGAAGAACCGGAGAAATCCGGAAGTGAGGAAAAAACAGAGGAACAGTCCAGCCTTCCTCCGGAAGGAAAAATGCCCCGCAGGGGATGGAAGCGCCTGCGGAGCTGGAAAAACGGCCCTTTTACAGGGCTGCGATGATGGCATCCCCCATTTCCGCCGTATTCACGCGGATTTCTCCGGGAGCGCCCGTAGCCAGGTCGCCCGTGCGGCAGCCCTGGTCAATCACGCGGCGGACGGCGGCGTCAATGGCGTCTGCCGCGGCTTTTTCTCCCAGGGAGTAGCGCAGCAGCATGGAGAGGGAAAGAATCTGGGCGATCGGGTTCGCAATGCCCTTGCCGGCAATGTCCGGGGCGGAACCGCCGGAGGGCTCGTAAAGGCCGAAGAACAGGCCGTTGTCCTGCGCGCCCTGGCACAGGCTGGCGCTGGGCAGCATGCCCAGGGAGCCGCAAATCATGGCCATTTCATCGGAAAGAATATCTCCGAACAGGTTCTCCGTCACCAGCACGTCAAACTGGCGGGGATTGCGCACCAGCTGCATGGCGGCATTGTCCACGTACATGTGGAGCAGTTCCACGTCCGGATAATCCCTGGAAACCTCAATCATCGTCTCGCGCCACAGCAGGGAATTGGTCAGCACGTTGGCCTTGTCCACGCTGGTGACGCGCTTGCGGCGCCCTCGCGCGGCCTCGAACGCCACTTTGGCGATGCGCACCATCTCGCTCTTGTGGTAGCGCATGGTATCCACGACGACTTCGTCGTCCCCCTCCTGTTCGCGGAAACGGGGCTGGCCGAAGTACAGGCCGCCGGTCAGTTCCCGGACGCATAAAATGTCAAAACCGCCCTCGATCAGTTCATTCTTGATGGGAGAGGCGTGGGTCAGGGCAGGCAGGCATACGCCCGGGCGCAGGTTGGCGTACAGGCCGAAATGCTTTCTCAGCGGCAGCAGGGCGCCGCGCTCCGGCTGTTCATTGGCGGGAAGGTGCTCCCACTTGGGACCGCCTACGGAGCCGAACAGGACGGCGTCCGCCTCTTCACAGGCGCGGATGGTCTCTTCCGGAAGGGCCTTGCCGCAATGGTCGATGCCCGCGCCGCCCACAAAAGCCTCCTTGCGGCTCACGGTAAATCCAAACTTGGCACTTACGGCGTCCAGAACTTTCAGGGCCTCCGCCATGACCTCGGGCCCGATGCCGTCGCCGGCCAGAACAGCAATATGATGGTGATGTTCACTCATGTCGCTGAAAGTCTGGGCATTCTCCCCTCAAAGGTCAAGAAGCACCGTTGGCATGCCCACGCCGCGGAAGCCTTTTTGCGTCAAAAAGCCTACAGAAACAAAAAAGTACTTGCCAAACGCCTGTGCCTCCAGTAAAAATCCCTCCGCGCTCCATGGAACGCAAACTCCCCTGTAGCTCAGCGGTAGAGCGGGTGACTGTTAATCACTAGGTCGTTGGTTCGAGCCCAACCGGGGGAGCCATTAATAAGAGCCTCATTCCGAAAGGATTGAGGCTCTTTTCTTTTATCTGTATCAGCCTTCTTCCATATCTGTTCGCTACCCTGAAAAGCGCCTAAAACGGCACAAAAAGGAATATATTTTTCTGACTATTTTCTGACAATAGATACCATTTCTATTCAGTAGTCTGGTAGCAGATAAAAAACATCACCGTAGAGTTACCCCTGCGATGATGTTGATGTGATTCCCTGAAATCAGTGGTCAGGGAAATATTTCTGACTAAGGGCATAGGTGAGGTCTCCCCAGTAGGAATCATCCCCACGTACACTTCGTGCCGTTAATATGATTTTCTTGTGACTGACTTTCAGCACGGCATGTTCTACTTGCCCAGGAGAGACCAACTTCTTGAGGTCACGTTTTGATAAAGGGCTGTCAAGAAGAAGGCTGCCCTGCTTACGGAGTATCCTACCAGAATTCTTTCCTCTTAAAAGTGGAAGAGAATCAAGAAGGATGACTTTCAATCGGACGGATGAAAGGGAATCCATATGCAGATTCTGCATTTCTACATAAGCGTAAGGGGCATCTCCTATTAGTCCGGAACATTCAATTGAGAGAATGCAGGCAATAACAGGAGGACATTGTTGTGAATGATATAATATACTCATAGCAAGTATATATGGCATTTCTGAGATGTCTTTTTCAGGCTGCGGAAACGATGAAATAACGCTGTTGACAGCGTCATCTATATGTGACGGCTTCATTATCCGCCGTCATGTTCTCATGACTCCATTCTATGCACTCCGCCATCAGGTGAGGCGGCTGGATGAAGAACTCTGCGGCAATGGCGGGAAGTATCCGACCGGAGATGTTCTGTTTTCAGGTGAGGGGAAACGAATCGTTCTGGGAAAACCCATTGCGGAAGGCGGTGAAGGATCGGTCTTTACTGCCCATTCGGCATTAGGATCGCCACTCGTAGCCAAGCTCTATCATCCAACGCAACGGATGCGTTGGCGTGAGCAGAAGCTTCGGCTGATGTGTTCCCGCCCCATTCGTTCCCCGTGCGTGGCGTGGCCGCGCGAGATCCTGTACGACGAACTGCGGCGCTTTGTCGGCGTGCTGATGCCCCGGGCGGACGGTGTTCCGCTCGGGGCATTCGCGTTTCATGCGGAACTGCTGACGAACCAGTTCCCCTCATGGACCCGTTACGATCTGACCAGGCTATGCCTGAACCTGTCGGAATCAGTCCATACGCTGCACCGTTGCGGTGTCGTCCTGGGCGATCTGCATCCCGGCAATGTGCTGGTTTCTCCTGATGGCTCCATCTGCTGGGTGGATGCCGACAGTTTTCAGGTCGAGGACTATCCCTGTTCCGTCGGCACGGAACGGTTCCGGGCACCGGAACTTAGAGGTAACTACGGAGACTTCCTCCGTGCCCGCAGCCACGATGCCTACGCCCTGTCCGTCCTGCTCTTCATGACATTGGCTCTCGGCCTGTCTCCCTTTGCCCGGCAAGGGGGAGAAGGAGACATGCGGGAAGCCGCCGGAAAGGGCATACTGCCGTACCCGTTTGCTTCGTACAAGCCTCCGGCGGGATTCTACCCGCCCGATACCCCCGGACGCTATGTCTGGTCGTATCTCCCCCGCAAGCTCCGCGATGCTCTCGGTCACAATCTTACCTGTGTCCAGCGTCGCGATTTGCGTCCACGCGTCATGCCGGGGTATCTGGCGCGTTGTTTGCAGCAATACCTCAGGGATATGGAACCGGGAGGCGGAAGGGATCATCCCATGTACCGGGATCTTCTGCATGACCGTCCCTGTCCGCCCCACAGTCTGCTGGTGCAGATGACACCCAATGTCTGTACAGACTGCGGGATTCTCTTCCGGGAGGCTCCTGACGATGTCGCACGGCGTTTACGGCAATCTCATGCCAAATCTTTATGCAAGCTCTGCATACGGCGTCGTAGCGCATTGAATCAGGCAACCCGGAATCCAACCACCAACCATTAACTTGAATAAACTATGTCTATATCATCATCGACACAACCAAACAAACAGGAACAGCTCGCCGCCATGCGCGAGTTCGGTAACAACACCAACGCCCGGCTTCCCGTTCTCTTCCTGCTGGATGCCAGCAGCAGTATGAACGGCATCGTCCGGGGCGACAACCAACACATCGTCCGTCAGGAGTATTCTGACGGGATCAACTGGAATATCGTCACGGGAGACAACATTGTCACCCGGATGGACGAACTCAATACTGGCCTTCAGTGGTTCATCAGCGACATTCTTGCCGATCCTCTGGCAAAACTGGCCGCTGACGTAGCGGTGATCACATTCGCTTGGACAACGACGACAGTGAAAGAATTCGGCCCGATCCGTGAATCGGACTCAGATCTTAAAATCACCACATCCCGAGAAAACGAAACACTCCTTGGCGAAGCCGTCGAGCTGGCTCTGACCGAACTTGACAGTCGCAAGAGAACTTACCAGGAACACGGGGTCGAATACTACCAGCCCTGGCTTGTCGTGATGACGGACGGAGTACCAACCAGCGCCCGGCACCGGGAATTGCAGGAACATCTGAAAGAACTGTCGGCCAGCCGCAAGCTCAGCGTGTTCGTCTTCGGTATTGGCCGCGCTGACCTGTCGGAGCTTTCCTTCATCAGCCCGGGACGGCCTCCCATGCAAATCAACGATCAGAAGTTCACGGAACTGTTCGCATGGCTGAGCCGCAGCGTCCGAATGGTCAGTATGTCTATGCCGGGTGACGGGGTATCTCTGACTCCTCCCCCGGAGGATGTGTGGCAGGTGTAGGACAGGTAAAATCAGAAAGTCTCTCTCATGGGGGCTTTCTTTTAGTTACGACAGAATCGCCAGGAAATCAGTTGTCGTAAATTCATAATCTCCCGTATGATTCTTGTTCATACGGTTATGATTAACCTAAAATAGCCGGACCGCTTATTTTAAGTTCATCTGTTTTTCTAAAATAGCGATTCGCTCTCTTTCAGGTTTCCTACAGACTCAATGGGTAGATTCATGGAGCAGTTGAACTGGAAATTTTTCTATAACCCGTCTGAAGCCTCTATTGAATGTAACAGTATCGTTCCCTCTACTGAAAGTTATCCTGATATTGTAACACCTTCATTACATGAAGGGACAACTCAATATCATCGGCGATGCCGTCCGCAAATACCGCAGAGCTAAAAAATGGACTCAGCATGTCCATGCCAGGCGACGGGGTATCGTTGACTCCTCTCCCCCGGATGGCATCTGACAGGTACAGGGTAGAAAATATCAAAAGCCTTTCTCGAAAGATTTGTAAATAAGATATTTATCCTAATTTGGAAGGAGTGTGTTATTCACATCCTCCCCCCAAAGCTTTGTATAGCATCACGAGATTTTGGAGTTGGGCGGAACGAATGGAAATCAGATCCTGTTGGGCGGAAAAAAGATCCTGCTGAGCCGTGAGTACGTCAAGGTATCCAGTGATGCCGTTGTTGTATTTAATCTGGGAGAATTCCAACCTCCTCTGTTGCGTAGCAACAAGCGCCTGTTGCGCTTCAAGCTGCTTCCGGTATTCACGCCGGGCTACCAGAGCATCCGACACTTCCCGGAAGGCGGTCTGAATTGTTTTTTCGTAATTGGCGATTTCAATGCGTTTGCCGATTCTGGAAGCATCCAGCGAGGCCTTGTTTCTGCCTCCTGTGAAAATGGGGAGAGAAACCTGCGGGGAAAAAGACCATGCACGTCCTGGTTTGTCGAAAAGCCTGGAAAGTTCGGAACTTTCCCCACCCATACTGCCGGTGAGCGTAATGCTGGGGAAGAATGCGGCCCGGGACGCCCCGATATTGGCATTGGCCGCCCGCAGCGCATGTTCGGCGGCCAGAATATCGGGTCTGCGCGTGATCAAATTCGAAGGAAGTCCCGCCGGAATATCGGCAACGAGGTAACGTCTTTCCAGGGAACGGCTTGCCATTTTTTCTCCGACAATCGGCTTGCTCGTCAGTTCTTCAAGGGCATGGGCCGCCTGGGTCATGAGACGGCTGTAAGCATGTACGCTGGCGCGGGCCGTTTCAATCTGGACATCCATCATGGCCAAGTTGCTTTCCGGGTCTTTCCCAAACTGGACTTTCCGCTTTGTCATGTCTGCATAATTTTGTACAGTATCAAGCGTTTTGCGGGAAAGATCCAGTTGTTCGGCATACTCCAGATAGGCAAAGTACTGGACGGCAACCTGTGCAATCAACGCAATCTGCGTACTGCGGCGCGTTTCTTCCAGAGCAAAGTAATCTTCCAGGGCGGCTTGTGCACTGCTCCTGATTTTGCCAAACAAATCAACTTCATAGGAAGTCAGGTTCACTGAAGCATTGTACCGGTTTCCGGTGGAATTGTTGGCGCGTTCCCGGGTAAAGGCTCCTGATCCATTAACGGATGGCAGCAAGGCGGACTTTTCAATACGGTATTGAGCGTGTGCCTGTTCTACTTTCAAGGCGGCAATTTGGAGGTCGCGGTTGTTGTCAAGGGAATCAGCTATGTATTGTCTCAAGCGGGAATCCAGGAAAAACTGCCGCCAGCTTACCGGAGACACATGTTCAGACAAAGTTCCGCTTCCCGGATATGTTCCGGGTACGGGAGATTCCGGGCGTTCATACTCCGGGATAAATGAGCAGCCACCCATGAGGGAGACCGCAATCCCGGCCGATAATAGATGTGGCAATTTCTTACACATGGGCAGTCTCCTTTCCGTGGCTGGAGGAAGATTCGGAAACGGATGCAGAATCCGATGCCTCTCCGGGGAGTTGTCTGGGTTTTACGCGGAATAATTGAAGGATGCTGACAAAATAGGCGGGGATGAAAAACAGGCCAAGAATCGTTGTGGCAAGCACTCCTCCGACAACCCCGATGCCGACAGCGTTCTGGGTTTCGGAACCTGGGCCGCTGCTGACGGCCAGGGGGAGAACACCAAGACCGAAGGCGAGCGAAGTCATCAGCACGGGCCGCACACGTTGGCGCAGGGCATGGACGGTTGCGGCAATGAGGTTTTTACCCTGATCGTATTCTTCCTTGGCAAATTCCACGATCAGAATGGCATTTTTGGCCGTAAGGCCGATAATAGTAATAAGAGCCACCTGGAAATAGACGTCGTTGGGCAAATCGAACAAGCCGCATGCCGCCAGTACGCCGAATGCTCCGAAGGGCATGATGAGCAGAACGGAAACGGGGATGGCCCAATTTTCATAAAGAGAAGCGAGGCAGAGGAAGACAAAAAGGAGCGCCAGGCCGTAAAGAGCCATGGTGTTGGAGCCAGCCAGCCGTTCTTCATAGGAACTGTCAATCCAGGAATAACCGATGCCTGCCGGGAGCTGACGGATCAGTTCTTCCATTGCGTCCATGGCCTGCCCCGTGCTGTATCCGGGGGCTGCTTCTCCTGCGACGGACATGGAGGAAACCCCATTGAAACGCGTCAATTTTGGAGACCCCGCCTGCCATTGCGCCGTGATGAAAGAAGAAAAGGACACCATATCACCGTCTTCATTGCGCACATACCAGTTGGTGATGTCTTCAGGCTGCATCCGGAAGGGAGCGTCACCCTGAGCGTAGACCTTTTTCACTCGTCCACGGTCGATGAAATCATCCAGATAGGTGCTTCCAAAGATATGGGACAATTCGTTGTTGATGGTCTCCGCCGATACTCCCAGGACCCCGGCTTTCTCGTAGTCGATATCGAGCCGCAGATCGGTTTTATCATCAAGCGTACCGCTTCGGACAGAACGCAGGGAGGGGTGTTTTGCGGCAAGGGCGATCAGCTGCTGCTGGGCCGCGACAAGACCGTCGTGACCAAGATTGCCGTTATCAATCAGGTAAAGTTCAAATCCGCTGGAGTTGGCCAGCTCTTGAATCGGAGGCGGAACCATGACAAATGTACTTGCTTCACGAATCCTGGAAAAAATGGCCATCGCCCGACCCTGAATGCCGCTCGCGCTTTGCCCCGGATTTTTGCGCTGTTCCCAATCTTTGAGTTTAATGAAACAGGCGAGCTGGTTCTGGCCCGAACCGCCAAAACCGAATCCTACCGTTGCAAACACGTCCTCCACGGAATCGGGCATTTCCGTCAAAAAACCTTCCGTAATCTTGTTTGCAACACGCAGGGACTGTTCGCTGGTCGCTCCCGCGGGCAGCTGAGACATCGCCAGCAGAAACCCTTTGTCTTCCAGAGGCAGGAAGCTGGTCGGCAAATTATTGTACATGTGGGCAATAACCGGAATGACGAACAAACCGCAGATGGCTGTCACTCTTGCTCCCCGGGACAGAACCTTCTGCATCACGCCCGCGTATTTGTCTGCGCCCCGGTTGAACATACGGTTAAACCAGCTGAAGAATCCTCGGCGGGCTTGTAGTCCTCCTTGTTGGGCCGGTTTCAAAAGGCTCGCGCACAATGCGGGTGAGAATGTGAGAGCCACGGCGACGGACAGAGCGACTGAGATGGCAATGGTCATCGCAAATTGACGATAAATGATGCCGCTGGAACCTCCGAAAAACGCCATCGGAATAAAGACAGCACAGATGACGAGACCTATTCCGACGAGCGCTCCCGAAATTTGATTCATGGATTTACGCGTGGCTTCGCGCGGGGAAAGCCCTTCCTCTTCCATGACTCGTTCCACGTTTTCTACAACGACAATGGCATCATCCACGAGAAGACCGATGGCCAGAACCATGCCGAACAGAGTCATCGTATTCAATGTGAAACCCGCCGCCGCCAAAACAGCGAACGTGCCGAGCAGAACAACGGGGATGGCCAAAGTCGGCACAAGAGTGGCCCGGATACTGCCCAAAAACAGGTACATGACGAAAAAGACAAGGATCATGGCTTCAAATAGAGTCTTGATCACTTCCTTGATGGAATGCTGTACGAATGGCGTCGAATCCATCGGGTAAGACACCTTGAGGCTCTTCGGGAAAAACTCGGACAGTTCCGCAACTTTCGCCTTGATGGCCGCGACGGTTTCCAGCGCATTCGCTCCTTCCGCCGGCATGATGGCTAGTCCGGAAGCTGGTTTGCCGTTGAAACGAGCTATCGTGGAATAGCTTTCACTACCCAGTTCAATCCGGGCCACATCGCCAAGCCTTACTTGGGATCCATCGGCATCGGCCCGTACGACGATATCTTTGAACTCGTCTGCTGTATGCAGACGTCCACGGGTAGCCAGTGTAATGTCAAGGGGCTGCCCTTCCATGGCAGGCCGGGCACCGAGCAAACCGACGGATATCTGGGCATTCTGTGATTTGATGGCGTCAATGATCTCTGAAGTAGTAAGATTGTATTGAACCAGTTTGTAGGGATCAAACCAGACGCGGATGGAATACTGGGCGCCGAATGTCGTGATGTTACCTACGCCTTGAATACGGCTAAGCGGATCTTTCAGATGACTCATGACGTAATCGTCAATCTCTTCTGCGGAAAGCGAAGCGTCATCGGAATAAAATCCAATAATGATCAGGAAGTTGCCGGAGGCCTTCTTGACGGTGAGTCCTTGATTTTGTACAGCTTGAGGCAACATGGAAGTAGCGCTCTGAACCTTGTTCTGCACTTGAACCTGGGCAATGTCGGGGTCAGCCTCCGAATTGAAGGTCAGGGTAATGCTCGCATTGCCGGTGGAATCGCTTTCCGATTCAATATAGCGCAGGTAATCGAGTCCGGTGAGCTGTTGTTCGATAACCTGAACAACGCTGTCTTCAACAGTTTGTGCGGAGGCGCCGGGATAGGTTGCTTCAATGGTGACGCTGGGAGGAGCGACGCGAGGGTATTGTTCAATGGGCATTTGCAGCAGTGAGACAAGCCCTATTGTCATGACGGCAATGGCAAGCGCCCACGCAAAGACAGGACGGTCGATGAAAAAACGGGACATCATACAGTCAATGCATCAAGTTAACAGTCCGTGGCATTTGATGAATGTTCCCCGGAGCCTTTTTCCTGGCCGGAAACATCGACAACAACAATTGGCACGCCATCGGCCATTTTTTGCAGATGATCGACAATGATCCTGTCGCCTTTGTTGAGTCCGGAATTGACCAGCCACCGATTTCCCATGGAACGGGATATCTCGATGCTTTTTTGTTCAGCGGTTCCGTTTTTGCCTGCAATATAAACATATGGTTCTCCTTTGGTATCACGCATGACAACCGCCTGCGGAATGAGAATGGCGTTTTCCTTTCTGGCCTCTACAATGAAGGCCTTAACGAACATCCCAGGAAGCAGGTAGTTGTCCGGGTTGGGGAATACCGCCCTGATGGTGACGGAACTTGTATTGGCGTTGGTGACGGTGTCGGTAAATTTCCATATCCCTTCCTGATCGTAGTCGGCGCCGTTTTCCAGGGCCAGAGTGACTCTTGCCGTATCCGACGAATCGGCCCGGTGAAGTTCATTGCTGTGAAGAGCTTGTTTAAGCTGTACCAGATTAGCGCTGGACTGGGTCATGTCCACATAAACCGGATCATTTTGTCGCACAGTAGCCATGAGAGTGGCTTCGTCCTTGCGGACATAAGCTCCTTCCGTGATTTCCGATTTCCCTATTTGGCCACTTACAGGGGCTGTTACGCGGGTATAATTGAGATCGATCAATGCTGATTCCAAATCAGCCTCGGCCGACATGACATCGGCCTGGCAGGCAAGCAGGGAAGCCTTGGCATCTTCATACTCCTGTTGACTGGCGACACGGTTTCCGAGCAAGGCCTTGTAACGTTTTTCTTTCAGTTCGGCGGATTCCAGATTAGATCGGGCTTTGGCTAGCGCCGCTTTGGCCCTGTTGGCTGCCGCTCTATATGAAGCATCGTCGATTTGATACAAAAGTTCTCCTTCTTTTACGAAGGCGCCCTCTTCGAAGCAGCACTTCTGGACGATGCCGTCAACGCGGGAACGGACCTCGGCAACGCGGAGCGAAGAAATGCGGGCAGGAAGTTCTTGCGTGATGACGACTTCCTCTGTGTCCAACGTGAGTGTCCCGACTTCCAGAGGGCTATTCCGCATGGGGTCGCCAGCCCCATCCGCTTTTTCCTCGGATGGAGTACAGCCGGTCAGCAGCATCAAGGCCACGGCCAATACGGTTGCCGGTGCAGACGCGCATGCCTTGGCTTGCCGTTGGAACCGGGACAGAAGTGACGGCAGATTGGGTGGAGAATTTCTCATGGCTGTAAAGTATCGTTTTGTTCGAAAATCGGGAATGACTTTGATATTACCGTGTTGGTAACTGCAACTTACCAGAGAAACGACCATGGAAATCCGCCATTTAAAATACTTCATCACGGTGGCCGAAGAATTGAATTTCCGCAGGGCCGGAGATAAGCTGCATGTCAGCCATCCTGCATTAAGCAAGCAGATCAGGGATCTGGAAGATTCCATAGGAGTGATTCTGCTCAAGCGGAATACGGCGGGCGTTCGGCTGACTCCTGCGGGAGAGGCTTTTTTGGATGATGCAAGGAATCTTCTGCTGAAAGCAGAAGAGATGGTAGCCAGGGCCAGAACTATTTCGGATGAGACCAAGATAATTACTATTGGAACACCGGGACCATTTGGAATAGCTACCCTGATGGAAACAATATCCGCCTTTTGCAAAAAACATCCCGGACTCAAATTTGAGCTTGCTGATATACCGGATATTCAGCAACTGGACGCGCTTCTTCAGGGAAAAATCCAGATTGGTTTTGTCATAGCGCATAACGTTCCTTCCCATCCCAGGTTCAAGACCCGACGGATTTTTTCATCTCCCATGAAACTTTTTTTAGGAAAGGAGCTCCCCTTGGCTCGCAAGAGATCATTAACCAGCAAGGATATATCCGGGGAAACCTTCCTGTATATGGGGAACAGAAAAGGCGGACTGCATTATCAGGAAATACGGAATTTTCTTCCGGAAGACGTTCTGGAAACTTTGAAATTCAGGGGAGTTACAAATATGGCGGAAATGCTGTTGCTGGTAGGTTCCGGTTCCGGCATGACTCTGTTGCCTCGTGAATTTTCGGCACCGGTAAGGAACCAAATTTTATATAAGGAACTGTCTGACCCCCGTGAGCGGTTGAATTTTGAACTCTGGGCGGTTTGGCTCAAGGGAAAACAGAATCCGCGGGTAATGGATTTAGTTTCCATGTTCTCCGGTCAGGTATCAAAGAAAACTTCCGTCCATTTGCCAAATGGAGATGATCCTTCTCTTTAACTGTGGATCCACAGTATCTCCGGGAGAAGGCTGCGCCAATTCTGATTTAACTTCGTGTCTTTACCTGGCTCGTAAATACTGTTCATGCGATCTTCCTACTGGCATCAGCTGACCAAGACAGCTACTACGATTCATGGTTCCGGGTACGACAAGTTCATGTCCACTTTCCCGGGACAACGGGATATGAAGCTCTTTCTCATCTGAAATAACACCTTCCCTCCCGTCATATATACCAGACACAGGGATTTACCTGCCTGTCATCCTTCGAAGAGCCGCCATGGTCCCATCCCGGGGCATGGCGGTTTTTCTGTATCCATCCATCAACAACGAAAGAACCACCATCATGGCTATCAAACTCATCGCCAACTACAGCAAACGACTCGGACTGCCGGGATATTCCTCCCACCAGTTCGAGGTCTCCATCGAAACCGAAATCACCCACACATCCGAACTGGCTGCGGAAACCGAGCGGCTCTACGGCTCCCTTCAGACTGCCGTCGACGCCCGGATCCAACAGGTCGGGTTCGTTCCTGACGAACATTACGGCTCACAGGTCACGCAAAGGCCTGCCCTTGGGGCTTCCTGCTCACAGATGATATCCACATCATCCGTGAAACAAACACCGCCTGCAAGCGCTCCCGAGACCTCTGTTGCAACCGTTCCCACATGGAAGTTCTCGGAGAAGCAACAGTCTCTCATCCTGGAACTGGCCGGGAAGGCCGGGTTGGATGACTCTGCCCTGAACGAACTGGCTTCCCGGAGATTCAACAAGTCCGTTGCCATGCTCAACCGCATGGAAGCCTCCGGGTTAATCGACGAACTGATGAACCGCTCCGGTGCGACATCCAAACGTTCGGCATCAGGCAGGAACAACTACACCCGCCGTCCCGCTACGACCTATGCCGGTAACTCCAACCCGTACTGACCTATGATTGCTCCCGTAACCTGTCCCATACGTTCATCCTCCCTGCACCCGGCTATCGCATTGGTGAACAAATTTCCTTCGGAGGCTTCTTCTCCTTCTGCCATCCGCCCGGACTACCTGTCTCCCTCCTCGGTCAAATCGTATCTGTCGTGTTCTCTGCGCTTCTTCTTCGAGAGGGTAGCACAGATACGGAAGCCGACGACGGTTGCCCCGCATGTCGGCAAGGCCATCCACGCCACACTCCAGTCCTTCAACCTCGCCCGATGGCGGGAAGAGGACAGTAGTGAGACGGCCATGGAAGAAGCCTTCTCCGCCCACTTTCTGGAGTTGGAGAAGACGGAAGGCCCGGTGGACTACGTCGACGAAGAAACGAGACAGAAGATACGTTCCTGTGCCTGGAATACGATCAAAGCCTACATGGCCTCCAACGAGGTTGCTTCACAAATGCCCCTGGGAGTGGAAGTCGGCTTGTCTGCCGCCATCCCCGGCCTGCCGGTTCCCGTGCGAGGCGTCATCGACCTCGTCCAGCGCGACCTGACGGCAGTGGACTACAAATCCGCTGCCGCCAAACCGGACACCGGGCATGCAACCTTCGATCATGAACTCCAGCTGGTCACTTACCAGATGATGATCGAAGAAGCCACGGGAGACACTCCTCCGTCACTGGATCTGATCTACCTGGCCAAGACGAAGACACCGCAAGTGGTCCGAGTCAAAATCCCGCCAGCCAACGAACAGCGAAAGCAACGCGCCGCCGACCTGTACAAGATCGCCTGTGAAGGCATCACCACCAAACGTTTCCATCCCCAGTCCGGGATGCAATGTTCCTGGTGCCAGTACAAGAAGGAATGCTTCGGGTGGTGCAAAGGATGAGGAAAGGCGTTTATTCAGAAACCCGTCATAATGAGGGGTTTCTTTTTAGTCGAGGCTTATTAAACACTTAGAAGTGCTTTATGCTTCACACCTATAAGTTTTCTATTGGTTGAGACATTACAGAGCACGGGTGTACAGAGAAGCGGCTGACAGGTACTGGAGGATTGGGATGGATGAGATGTAAGATCATTTTGTTAGATGTAACAAAATTTTAGGAAAAGGTGGTTTCTTGCAGGAGATGACGTGTTGAATACAAAAATCAGCATGCAATATTTAAATTCATTTTAGTATATTTTTACTTACTATTTCATGGAAGTTTTCGGAAATGTAAACCAACAATGTTAATAAACATTCTGATCTATCCAATGATTTTCTTTTGATTTCATTAAATAATTTGGATATGTTCTTGCATTGTTCTTGAATGCTGTCACTAGTAACAAGTTCGGCTTTTATCTTGTTAATCAAATCGTCAAATATTTTTTTTCTTAGCAGCGTGAGTTTGTTTCTGTTCAACTTGCAGACGTTGATGGTCTCAGTATATCGTTCGTCAGATGATTTAATGGTGCCGTTTTCTTCAAACTGCAATTTACCAATAGGGGATTCTAGTTCGGGATTTATAAGTAATGGTTGTTCCTGGCGGTTTAATTCCTCGGAGAGAAGGTTGATTTTTTTTATATTTTCTTCGGATGTATCAGTTGGATCGATGTCTTGGGGAAGGGTTGTGCAATTGGCATTCTTACAAGGGAATTGATCCAACTTGCTTCTATTGCAAGTTGGACAGGCGAGCAATAGGTTGTCCCAACTGTAGGCGAGCCAATAGTATATTGATTTTGGCCTGAAATGTTCGATATGGTATTCTTCTACCCAAACTTCACAATAAACACATTTGTTATAGTGGATTTTTTCGAGAGTTTCCTTGATATCTTTTTCCTTGTAGGATTCGTTGTATCGCGAGCCTGTGATGTATTTTTTAGCGGCTATATGTTTTTGACGTTTTTGGTGGGTTGGCAGTGAGAGAAGAGAGCTGGGGATGTTATTCAGGTCTTTGTCGATTTTAAACATATTTTTTCAAAATGGTGTCAATAATTTGATCTATGTCGTTATCAGTTAAGAACTTTTTGCCTAGTTTGCGCTGTTGTTTCAGTAGATGTTCCAGCTTGGTATTGAGGCGGTCTAGCGCATATGTATCTGCTGTCGTATAGTCGTCTGTTACGGGGTTTAAGAGAGCGGTATCCAGATCAAACAGGGAAGAGGTGGCAAGTGTATTGATTGTTAAACGATTTAGGTCTTTCCTTTTAAATGATGGGCTTATGGATGTGGTACCTTCTTCTCTGAATATTCGATAAATGATTGCTTCATCTGAAGCAGCTTGAATGATTGTTGGGCTGTGTGTTGTGAAGAAAAATTGAATGTTTGGAAAGTTGTTTCTCAGCTTTTTGACAAGATTCATTTGCCATCTTGGATGGATATGAAGTTCTATTTCATCAACAAGGACTATTGCTTTTTTTTCGAGCACCTTGGTTTCTTCGTCATCATTATCGTCGTGTACGAGTCTGTAGATTAAATCGACAACAAAGATGATGATGCTTTTATAGCCTTCGGAAAGGCAGTCGAATGAGATTGGTGTGTCATGTTCTTTGAATTGTGGTTCGTTCCCGACCCATGTTATTGTGATATTTTTTTCAAGAATGTCAGATAAAACTTCTTCCAATGATGTTGTGGAAATCAAGCTGAGTCTGTCTTTATGGAGAGATATATTTGTGGAAGATGCTTCATCTGATTGACCCCTTTCCATTCCTGATTGTTGATTTGTAAGGGTTTTTGTGCTTTCTTTTCCCTTTAAGTCTTTTAACCAGGCTTCTGGCGAAATGAGCTGGATGTTGTTATCGAAATAGGAGTTGAATAGTGTTCTGAATCCGTGGGGGTCGGCAGTTTCTACGTCTGTTCTGGCTCGTTGGGGGCCATAGGCGTATATTCTCGGAAGGTATGCTTTGTTTTTGGTGGAGTATATTCCTCCCTGTTCATCATTACCTGATATTTCGAAGGATGGGTTTTTCCTGAAGATGTCTAATATTCTAGCAAAGTCACCTATTTCTTCCTGTTGATCCAGGTAGCCTTTACGGAATGCGAGAAATAGTGCCATGAGAAGGAGTGTTTTTCCGTCGCCGTTTTCACCCAGAAAATAAATTTCTTTAGAATTGGAGAAATCCATCACAATATTTTTCATTGCGATGAATTCACTGATATTTAATTTCTGTATGTAGTTTCCGGGCTTTGCGCTAGTGAGCCATATTTGGAAAAAATTCGGTTCTACATTGAAGATTTCAGCTATTTTATTTTCTCTACATATTTGAGGCATATTCTGCTCTATTTCTTCTTCCGTCCATCCGCATCGAATGAACCTGTTGATGATGAGCTCTTTGAATAGAGGGCCTAGTTCCGGATTCTGAAATACTGCAGAAAAGTCATAGGGGACATTCGATGCTCGGCGGTATTCTGATGAAGATGCGCCTGATTCGACTAATGCACTGCGCGCGTTTGTTTGTTCTTTGTACTTGATTATTGTGTTTTTTTCTTCATCGCATATGAAAATTCCTTTCATGTCCATTTCGCCGGAAGAAAATTCTATAAATGCCTCTATGATTTCATGATGGGTAAGGATTAAAGCCATCATACCAAAGAGCATTTTTTCTTGAGGATAGTTATAAAGCTTTTCCCAGAATTTCGGTATTTCGTCATGCGTATTTTTGATGCCCAGGAAGCTTTTCAAGTTGGGTTGGTTGATTTTTATTCCTTCTTGGCCATTGAGATATGCTTCGAGAATATCTTTGCTTTTGAGTACATCAAGGACTTGGACGATGGAGTATTTTGTCCAGGATGTCTTAAGATTGCTGAAGGAGCGAGATTGTGCCATGGCTGTAGGTTATGACTGTGTGAAGGCTAGGATGTATTCTTTGACATAGGAGCCGTATGTGTCGGCACTTCCCATTCTGCTATGCATGTGGTTCATAACGAATACTTTTTGTTTGTACTTGCTGCCGAGGATAGTATTGGCAATTTGTTGCAATTCTTCAATGGAAATCATGCCGCTGTTGCTGTAGCTGAGGAAGAGGTGGGAGTTGCGTTCGTGTGTACAGTGGAATAAATCCCGGAATGCTTGGTGGACTTGAGTTTTTGTGCAGAATGGGGATTGGTGGCGGTCACAGCGGTAACGAGCTTTGTAGCGAATGTCCGGGTAGTCGTATTTGACGAGGGTTTCGATGGCGTGGTAGAATCTGGAATAGTGGACGGCGCTGTAGGGAGGATCTGCGTAAATGATGCTTTTGGGTTCGACTATTTTGAGACAGTCGATGTAGTTGAGGCTGGTGAGGTGGGGGGTATGGAGCGGGTCTGAATCGATGGTGGTGATGAGTTCGTGAAATTTTTTCTCGAAGAGTGGCCATATTTGTTTTGTCCTATAGATGAGGACGTCTTGCATGTTGGCGGCTGTGATGTCTCGGTATTGAGCAAAGTGGCCTGTTCCCTGAGATGTGTAGGACATGGCGTATACGAGGGCTGATAGGATAGCGCCATAGATGAGTGTATTGCGGTAGGTTTCTGCAGCTGCCCGGATGGAATCGATCCAGGCGCATTGTTCGTAGCTCCAATAGGTGCCGGAGTAGTATTTGGTGAATAGGTGGAAGCCTGTGTGGATATCTGAATGGAGTAGTTCACGCTGTTGCTCTTCCAGTCTTTGCAGATTGTCGAGGTGGGTGATTTTTGAATAATCGGCAATTAGTTCAGGGGTGTGTGCTGTGAGGTCGTTTACGTATGAGAGGGCTTTTTCGTGGATGTTTTCGATGACTCCCAGAGGGGCTGATGTTTTTAGGTTGTAGAGGTAGGCTTGAGCGAAGATGGATGAATAGGATTGTATATCGTTGATGTGGACGCGGTATTGATGTTTGAAGGCTGATCCTACGAGTGCTGTTCCTGCAAAAAGGTCGCAGAAGTAGTTGCTTTCTACTCCTGTTTTTTGGATTGTGTCGATGACGAAGGAGAGAATTTCCCGCTTGGAGCCCATGTATTTTAGGATGTGCGGGAGGATGGGGATTTTCATGGCGTGGTGAAGGATTCAGACGTTACTGCAGTCTGTGAGGATTTCGTGGTATTTGGGTGGCGTGTGGGTGTTGCTTGCTTGATTATGCCTTGCGGAAATCGTCGAGTTTGTCAACGTAGATTCCCGTGATTCTTCCTTCTCCGTCGATTGGAGTGATGTCTTTGTAAAGAGGATTGAGGGATGAGAGGACATATTTTCCATCCCGGAGAGCAAGTTGCTTGAGCATTACACCACGCCCATCTGAGTAAACGACAATGTCGCCAACGTCGGGCATATCAGGATCATCCCAGGGACGAATGACGGCGATCTGGTCATTACTGACAAGCGGCTCCATGGAGTTTCCGTAGACACGAAGGCCAAAATAGTCACTTGGGTATTTTTTTCGTGGTTTGACTTTCCACGGGATAGTGTCGCCGGCCATGAATCTGTCAGCAACGATGTTGCCAATGACAGGGAGGGCATAGTCATCATCCTTGTATTTGGCTTCATTCTCAATGTCGTCTGTCAGTTTGAGAATGAATTCCTCTGCGAGTTCGGCGAGGTTTTTACCGGGGTTCATTTTTTGGTAGGCAAGGATGTCTTCCCATTCGGATTTTGAGAATTGGAGAGTGATGGTATCTACTCGCTGAAAATTGCGGCCCTCGTCTTGCGGATCTTGCCCTCTATTCATAAGCCCTTGAATGATTAAGATGGCCTTGGCTGGAACCTCTCTTCCTGTAGAGAGCCAGTCATCAACTGTTCTTTTTGATGCTCCTCCACACTGTTTTCCGAGCCAGACCCTATCTTTTCCAATATCTTTGAGCCATTTTTTTATGTCTTTTTTCGTAGGTTTCATGCGTTAATAATACGGACTTTTCCGGTATTAGCAACGCTTTTTTATATCTTTTTAACGGTTTTTTTCGGTATATTTTTGGACTATACCGAGAAGCTCGGTAATTCTTTCTCATGCACACGAAAGAACGTATCACGATTGACGTGTCCGCCAAATCGGCCAAGTGGCTACGGATGGCTGCCGGAGTGAGTAGAGAGAAGATCGTTAGTTCCCTCTTTGCCCGCATGACTTACGAAATGGCCCATAGCGAACATGAGACCGAAACCCCGAACCCGAAGAAAGCCGTATGAACTACTTTTTCTCCCCAAGCACCATGGCGACGAACTCGTCAATGTCCATCTTGAGCTTTTCCGCGGCGTGCTGGATTTTCTCCGCCGTCTCGACGGGGAGTTTGACGAGGATGTTGCCAAGGTCTTCGTCGGGGTCTTCCTCAATACGCTTCATGGCGGCACGGAGGTTGCGCTCTGCCTTCGGAGAGATGGCGCGAGAGGTAAGCAAGCCGTTGATGTATACGACGTTGTATCCTGATTCATCGGCCAAAGTTTTCCGGCTGATTCCTTTGACTTCAAGCATTTACGTAGCTCTTCACGGAATTGTTCGTTCATGTGCCTGTTATGACAAAGTAATATTTTTTTTTGCAAGAAATAAAAAAAGTAATCTCTTTGTTGATAACGTTGCGAAAAGTAATGAAAATAAATCATAAGTTATGAATTACAACAATGAACACGATCATAGCCCACCCGAAACCGAAGACGCAGGAATGGCTCAAGAAGGCCACCGGCCTGAAAGCGTCCGCCCTCGTAGAAGTACTCCTCGAACAGGAAGAGGAGAAGGTTCTCACCAAATCCGAAAAGGAAGGGAAGCCTATATGATCTACTCTTCTGTCAGCAATCGGGAAACGGCTTTTTTAAGCCCTTCCGGAGTAAGTTTTTGAGGACCAATAACCCAAAAGAATAGGAGAGACGGATAATTTCGGAGCGGCTCATTTCAAATTGGTCGGCGACTTCGCCGATCTCTTCAATTGGTTTTTTGTAAATCGAATCTGGAGCGAGATCGTCGCGGTGTTCTCTTTGTCGCTATGACACGATCATAAATTACTCGAATGCTCCTCTTACTGATAGACGAGCCATGCTGGTCATGCATCGTTGCTTTGACAGGGTTAGTCGATGAAGACGCCACCTCCGAGCGATTCCATCCACAATCCAGAATGCAATGTTTCAGGGATTAGTATAGGAGGGAGTCTTCCGAATGTGTAAAAGGTAAAGGGATACCGTGAGGAGCCTTCTTTTTAATCACCTTGAATGGAGAGACACTCTTTTTATCAAAGATAGAAAAGACCAGTCAAGGCATGAAGAAGATCTTCCGAAGTCAACCCTGTCGTTGCTCCCGATCCTCGTCGCTTACGTAAATGATCAAAGATACCCTGCCAGTCGGGAGAGGTGGCTTGATATTCTCTCAGGAACTCTCGAACATCGTCCTGAATTGCTTCCGGAAGATGCAATGCATCCGTTTCCTGGACGACATCAAAAAGCATGAAGAAGACATCGTTGCGATGCTTTCTGATGTTGTTCCGACTACTGTCGGAACCGTGTGCTTCTCCCTGTTGCCACTGGTGAAACAGGTTCAGACAAGCTTTTATCTTCAGGATCATGAGAACGGGAATGGTCGGACGAGGAATGCCTTTGTCCCGGCTGATGTGCTCTCTGAAGAAATGGTAGTATGTATCATCCAGAACGATGCAGGAGAGCCCCGTATACTGATCCTGTGCTTTTACTGGTACAATCCGTTGCCCGGGAACCAGATGTAGCGCATCTCCCTTGCGGCTGAGAAGCTCCAACTGAGCAGGGGCTCCCGTATCTTCCGGCTCGGAAAAACGATACAGGATTTTACGGGAAACTCCATCTTGTTCGAGGTCAATCCGTTCACGTATTTTGTATCCTGACCGATTGATATAGTCGTGGAACGTTTCCGTAAACTGGATATCCATGTATTCAAGAATCAGGACAATGTCCAAATCCTCCGTCCCTCGAAAGGAAGGAATATGATCGGAGTACCATGCTGTACATGCCGCGCCTCCGATGAGCGCATAGGCATTACTGTACTCGGCGAAGTAGTGGCAGAAATGTTCTATTTTTCGAAGCATGAGAGGGGCAGTTTATTGAGTTCCTGAATGACGCGATCGTCCGATGAATCCCGAAGGGAAAGGTAAAGCGAAAGAGGATCCACCCACTTGCCACCCGGCTGCATGAGTATTTCCGGTGGATACATCCATTGCTGGATGATGGCCTGAGCCTCCTCGTGTTCGGATTCCGGATGATCTCCGGGAAGAAAGAGTTCCCGAATCGACTGTTTGCCCACAGCATATGTAGGGATGTTTCCGTCAACAAGGAGAGTCTGCCTGCTCAACGCCGACTCTCCCGCCAAAGGCAATCGTCTCTGAAATGGAAGCAAACGAACGTGAAGTTGTTTTTGAACAGGGCTTCTCAGCAAGGGAAGCACCTTTTCCCACAAGACATTACCAGGAAGATTCATATTGAAGCGCCCCCTGGTGGTTACCCCGTCGTAATGACACAGACCATGGGTGACGAGTTCATTTTTGGCATTACTGAGCGACATGGCCGAATAAGGTAATCTGGAACCTATTTGTCGCAGATTCTGGTCGTGAATATCATGGAAAAGAATATGACGTAGCACAAGGACTTGAGCCACGGGAGAGAGAAATTCACGAGGTTCCTTTTCAATTTTTTTATGCTGTTCCCATGTCTTCAAGTGAATGTAAAACTGCGGCATATACGCGTACCCGTCCATGGTCATGAACGGGACATTAGCCTTGATCATACGGCTACGCTGGTAAGACGGGGTCCGGGTCAGGAAAAAAACAACAGGAAGCTTGAAAAGAGTTTCCAACTGTTGAAGGTTCTGCCTGTAAAGATTGGGAGTTGCAACATCCATGTCCATAGCGGCCAAAAACCTGTTACCCCGGCAAGAAGCGTAGGCATATTGGAAACGCTTGATGAGGGACAAAGGCAGCTTTGCTCCATCAACAAGTTCTATCTGAAGGGACTCATGGAACAGCCTGATCCAGATTTTTTGCCAAGGTTCCCACATACTCATAACAGTATTATACACACGGATATGCTCTTGTACATATAAAATATGTATCATTGCATTCATATATTTACAAAGAGTTGCTGACATCCTGAAAATCACTCTCTTCTCACGTCATATATCCCTGAGGAAGTAGCTTTCTCTGCTTCCTGCCTGTGCCCGCCTCCCGGCCTTGTTCCGGGAGGCGGCCTTTTTGTTGCAACAAACCAATCATCAATGAATATGAATACTCATACATCCACTCGTGAACTCTATCGCAACCGTGAGCAGCGCATCGAAGTGGTCATGATCAACAGTCACAACGGCAGCTGC
>ERZ1027033.264-NODE-264-length-34165-cov-5.183201_pt1 | contig 34165 bp, 29 predicted proteins | sample MGYA00519444_ERZ1027033 | MGnify/ENA primary metagenome ERZ1027033 (study PRJEB26926, sample SAMN06164887) | human gut metagenome | biome: ENVO:00009003; feature: ENVO:2100002; material: ENVO:00002003 | host: Homo sapiens | place: USA | collected 2012 ...
ACAGCACCCGCGCGTGGTTCGCCTGGCAGAACACCCTCTTCGGGGAACTGATTCTCAAGCTCGTAAACGACGGGAAAACGGACCTGCTGAATTCCATATACTAACCATGAAGAAACTTACAATTTACGCCACCTTCAACGAGGAGGGTATTTCGTTCCCGTTTCCGCAACTTACGATTCTTAATTCGGGGTGATAAAGTCTGCGGCACCGGCAGAGAGGAGAGCGGTGTGAATTTCGAGTGCCGCTCTTCTTATATTTTCCTCTCTCTGGCGTTTTCGGAAGTTAAAGAGTATCTTTGTACGTTTTTTCAACCCATGTGTTTATGGAAACGTTAGAAATCAATAAAGTAGAAATTCGCAATCTTCAGAAAGAGGATTACGACCAACTGGCCAGTTCCTTTACCCGCGTCTATGCCGATGGAAGCGACGTTTTTTGGACGCCGAAGCAAATCGACAAACTGATTCGCATCTTCCCGGAGGGGCAGATCGTCGTAGTCGTGGACGGCAAGATCGTAGCAGGTGCTCACGGCGCAGGCGGCGAGGTTGGTCATGCATGTGTTGAGCCGGAAGAAGAAGCGGTCTGCAACTGCGGAAACCACGGATGCCTCGAGCAGATGACATCTGCAACCGGTATCGTTCGTCTGGCAAAGAAATATCTGGCATCCCATGATACTCCGTCTTCTTTAAGAGAAAGAGGAGAGTCCATCAGTGCAAAAGCTGTCTTTGATGCATTAAAAGAAGGCGATGCAGCAGCAGAAGCAATCGTTCAGGAGTTCTCCGAGTACCTCGGAAGAGCACTTGCAGTATTCGCATGCGTTGTTGACCCGGAAGTTATCGTAGTCGGCGGCGGTGTATCCAAAGCAGGCCAGATCCTGATCGACGGCGTAGCTAAATACTACCGTGAAGCAGCATTCATCGCATGCAAAGATACCCCGATCGTACTCGCTTCCCTTGGAAACGATGCTGGTATCTACGGCGCAGCAAAAATGCTGATTGACTAATTGATTCAGATGGAAAAAGAAGTATAGAAAAACCGGTCCTGCTGGCATATGCCAGAGGGCCGGTTTTTTGTGTATAGACTGACTGAAAAAGTTATTCGGAAGAGCCGCTCTCTTCGGACTGCGGCTGTACTTCCGATATCTCCGCCGGGGTATCCGGTTCTGACGGTGCATCAGGGGTCTCCGGTGTGTCAGGAGTCTCCGGTGTGTCAGGAGTCTCCGGTGTATTAGAAGGCGGATCGGCAGGTGTTTCGGGCGGAGCCGGAGTTTCCTGCGGTGCCTCCGTCGGTGTCGGGGTTGCCTGCGGAGTTGATGCTGCAGAAGGGGTTCTGGTCGGCGTCGGTGTTGAGGCCGGCGCGGTGTAGTGGCCCTTGCAACGCTCGGTCGGCAGATCGGATACCGCAAAGTATTCGGTGATGGACGGGCAGCTTGAGCGGGCGAGCAGGCCGGTCTTCGTACAGATCGTTGCCTCCTGTACTGTTGCGGAAGTTTCGAAATCCATATCGGCAAGGCCTTCGTGGATTTCATTCATGACCTTTGCCCAGAGACGTTTGTGGAATTCACGGTCGCTCTCCGGAAACTCCGCGTGTGTATCATACGTTGCCCAGATGGCAGCGGTATAATATGGTGTAAAGCCTGCAAAGACGAGATCCTTGGCCTCGTTCGTCGTACCGGTTTTTCCAGCTGCGTGCATATTGTCGAGGCGGGCGGCAACACCGGTACCTTTTTCCAGAACATCCTCCATGGCATTGGTGAGGAGGGAGGCAGTGCTTGCCTTGAAGACCTGCGTTGCCTTGTTTTCTGTGTTGTCAATTAAAACATTTCCCTTGCTGTCGGTAACCTTTGTGTAGAACACCGGCTTGCGGTACTGGCCGCCGTCTGCGATTGCCGCGTAGGCTGCCGTCAGTTCGAGATCACTGACACCGTAGGTGATACCGCCGAGAGCCAGCGGCTGGATCACATCGTATTCCTCGGAGAGTTTGGAAAAACCAAGCTTCTTCAGATAATCAAAGCCGACCTTCGGCGTAAGCTCGGTCAGTACTTTGACGGCCGGGATATTGATGGAATTGATGATCGCCTGGCGGACGGTAACATCACCATGGTAGGTAAGATCCGAGTTCTGCAGCGGTGTGCCGTCGCTGTAGTTGAACGGCTCATCCTTAATTACCGTAGCGAGTGTAATCTTTCCAAGGTCGAGTGCCGGTCCGTACGCGGAAAGAATCTTGAACGTGGAACCCGGCTGGGAATAATTATCGGTTGCGCGGTTGAAGGTAAGACTTGCTGTTTTTTCGCCGCGTCCGCCGACGATCGCTTTCACGTAGCCGGTGCGCTGGTCCATAACGGTCATGCACGCCTGCGGCTGCGGGGTGAAGCTGCTGCGCTCGGCAACAATCGTATCGCCCTCCTGCATGATAGCGGCTTTGTACTGGTCGATATAGCTCTGTGCCTCCTCCTGGGAGTCAAAGAGCAGATCGAAATTCGGATCGCTGTTGCGGAAGTAGAGCTGCAGCATCTCTTTGCTGTAGTTCTGTACCTCGCCGTCTGCCTGCTCTACGGTGAGCGCCCAGTCGAGACCGATCTGCGTGTTCGCCGGGAAGTTCTCCGGATTCTGGAATTCCGTATCGAGGATTGACTGCATGTAGGAATCCTGTGTGGTATAAATTTTGAGGCCGCCGCTGTAGACAACGTTCTTTGCCTGCACTTCGGTGTAGCCTTTCTGTACCATCAGATCGTTGATCAGGTTGGTGATGACTTCATCGATAAAGTAGGAGTACGGCGCGCTCTCCGCCTGGGACTGCGTGTGCATGGCGATGCGGTCGTAAACATTGTCGTTCATGGCAATGGTGTATTCTTCTTCGGTGATGTAGCCCTGCTCTTTCATGTTGTTCAGGATCTTGTCGCGGCGCTGCTGGTTTTTCTCCGGGTGGTTTTTCGGATTATATGCCGTCGGCGCCTTTGGAATTGCGGCAAGAACGGCGCATTCAGAGAGCGTCAGATCTTTTGCATCCTTTCCGAAATACGTCTGCGCTGCCGTCTGGACACCGTAGCAGCCGGAACCTAAGTTGATCGTATTCAGATAATTTTCCAGAATAACGTCTTTGGCGTTTTCACCCTCTGCGGTCAGTGTTTTTTCCAGCTTCAGCGCCAGGTACTGTTCCTGGATCTTCCGCTTGAAGCTCTGCATCCGCGTCTCTTCCATCCAGTCAGTGAAAACATTGTTTTTTAAGAGCTGCTGTGTGATCGTGCTGGCGCCCTCGGTAAAATGAAAGCCGTGGCTGACACCGACAACGAAAGCACGGATGATACCGCTCGGATCGATGCCGTTGTGCTCATAAAAACGGGCATCCTCAACCGCGACGATCGCGTGCTGCATATCGAGCGGAATCTCCTCAATCGAAATCGAGACACGGTTTCCCTGAGCCCCGGTCAGCTTCTGTACCTGGTTGCCGTCAGCATCGTAGATAAACGACGCGTTGCCGAGCGGCATGATATTTGCCTCCGAGATATCAGGGGCACTGTCAATCACGCCGCGGACAGCGCCGATCACAAGCCCGGCACCGCAGACGAGAACGACAAGAAGAAGACAGAACGCGATGCGCAGCGCCGTCACGCCAGCCGTCTTTTCAATCTTTCCGTAATGGGACTGCAGATCTTCACGTTTGTCTTCCAGATGACTTTTTCCAAAGTGCATATAGAAAATCCTCCTTATGTCATATTCCTGCAAAACTGATTCAGTTCAGTAATCAATGGTGTTCCTGCCCTGCAAAAAGCAGGGTATACTTATTTTTATTATACCAAACAAAGGGCTGGAATAAAAGTATTTCTGAAAAGAATGCTGATTTTTCAGAAATGATATGGTAAGATAGGTACATATTTGGGTGAAGGAGTAAGGACATATGATCGATCAGTTTCGGACGGTTTACCGGGGTGGAACCGGGGAAATCGTGGAGAAGAAATCACGTTTTATTGCGACGGTGCGTCTGGTGGAATCTGAGGAGGAGGCACTTTCCTGCCTGGAAGCTCTGCGGAAAAAATACTGGGATGCGCGGCATAACTGTTTTGTGTATATTATTGGAGAAAATCAGGAGACGGTGCGCTGCAGCGACGACGGGGAGCCTTCCGGCACGGCAGGGCGGCCGATGCTCGATGTGGTACAGGGAGCAGGCCTCCGCAATGTGCTTGTTGTGGTGACGCGGTATTTCGGCGGTACGCTGCTGGGAACGGGCGGCCTGGTGCGCGCGTACTCGCAGGCGGTGCAGGAGGGGCTGGCAAACAGTGTTCTGATTGACGAGATCTGCGGCGTGCGGCTGTTGATTGAGACGGATTACAACGGCATCGGTAAAATCCAGTATCTGCTCGGCCAGCGGGGGATTCCGATTCTGGAATCCGAGTACACCGATCAGGTGAAAATCCGCGTTCTCGTTCCGAAAACGGAGGTGGACCGTCTCTGCGCGGAGATTACCGAGGGGACGAACGGAAAGGCAAAACTGGAAAAAGAAGAGGAGCTGTACTTTGCGCAGAACGACGGAGAGCTGATCTTCGGGGATGCGCTGACGCAGTATAAGAATCTGGAGGCAGAAGAATTAGGATAAAGGAGGATGCGACATGAGGTTTCCGGAAAATCTGAAAAAGAGCGGAACGATCGGCTTTGTGGCACCATCGTTTGGATGCACAACAGAGCCATACAAGTCCGCGTTTGCAAATGCACAGAAAAAATGGAAAGAGATGGGATATCAGCTGGATCTTGGGCCAAACTGCTATGCAGAGCACGGCATCGGAATCAGCGCGGCACCGGAGGAGTGCGGAAAAGAGCTGACGGAATATTATGTCAGTGAGAAGAATGACTGTCTGATTTCCTGCGGCGGCGGAGAGCTGATGTGCGAGGATCTCGATTACGTGGATTTTGAAAAGATCAGAAAGGCACCGGCGAAATGGTATCTCGGCTATTCTGACAATACGCATTTTACGTATCTTCTGCCGACCATCTGCGATACGGCGGCTGTTTACGGTCCGTGTGCGAGTGATTTCGGCATGGAGCCGTGGCATAAATCCGTAGCGGATGCGTTTGGCGTACTGACGGGAGAAGTGCGTACCGTCCGCGGCTATGAGGGATGGGAAAGAGACGATGCGAAGGGCAGAAGCGAGGAAAATCCGTATCTGCCGTACCAGATTACAGAACCGCGCGTTCTGCGCCGCTTCCCGGATGCGGACCGTGCATTTGAGGGACGACTCATCGGCGGCTGTCTCGACTGTCTCGTCAATATTCTTGGAACGAAGTACGACGGAACGGTTGATTTTGTGGAAAAATATAAAGAGGACGGTTTTGTCTGGTTTCTGGAAGCGTGCGATCTGAACGTCTTTGCGATCCGCCGCGCAATCTGGCAGATGGAGCACGCCGGCTGGTTCCAATATGTGAAAGGCTTTCTGATTGGCCGCCCGCTGCAGTTCGGACAGAAATTCGGGGAACTCGACCAGTACCGCGCCGTGACGGATCTGCTTGGAAAATACAACGTGCCGATCGTGATGGATCTCGACATCGGACACCTTCATCCGGCGATGCCGCTGATCGTCGGAAGTTATGCGAAGGTGGCCGTGGAAGGAAATGAGATTGAAATTAAGATGGAGTGCCGTTAGAACGCTTTTGAAAAATATTTTCTCGAGCGGCAGGGCAGAGCCTGTGGGAAAATGTTTGCGCGCGTAGAAGAACTATCGGCGCATCCGGCAGATGCCGCGGAGCTTTTTGACATCGAGAATCGTGACCGTGCCGCGGGAGAGTGCGACGATGCCGTCTTTCTCGAACGACTTTAAGGTGCGGGAAACGACCTCTCTGGCACTGCCGAGGTTCCGCGCGATCTGCTCGTGCGTGGTGGAGAGCACCGGGGAACCGGTGCGGATGCGTTCATCCTCGAGATATCCGGCAAGGCGCTGGTCAAGCCGCGTAAAGAGAAGCTGGCCCATCGCCCACATGACTTCGGAAAAATGCTCCGTTGTTTCCCGGTAAATGTAGTTTTCAACGTAAATATTCTGATTCAACAGTCTGCGGAACGTGCTGGCCGGAGTGATGAGAACTTTCGTCTCCTCCTCGGCCTCAATCAGAATATCAAAGCTGATTTCCTGCATCGCACAGGAGGCAGACAGCGTGCAGACTTCGCCGGGACCGGTGGTAAACAGGGTAATTTCCCGTTGCTCGCCGGACTGGATAAAGATGCGGAGCTTGCCGGAGAGGACAAGCAGAACGCCGAGACAGTCATCGTCACAGCTGTAGAGAAAATCGCCGCGCTGATACGTCGTCAGGACGGAAGAGAGCACGAGTGTCTGCTGTTCATCGGCGGTAAGCTTTGAATAAAATGGATAATGCTCCTGAAAACAGGATTCCAGAAAAGATGACATAAATAAAACTCCTTTCGGAAGAAGAACGTTCTTTTGTAAACTACGGCAGCAGCCGTTTCTTCCATGATAGAAAAGAATAGAAAGAAATGCAAGAAAAAACGTATCGGTTTTTGTGCCGATACGTTTTTTCTGCATTTCCGATATTACGCTGTTTATTTTACAGAGTTAATCAGCTCTTCCAGCTCCTCATAGGAAACGGCGCCGACGTTTTTCTTTACGAGCTCGCCGTTTTTGAAGAAAGCGAGGGTCGGAACGCTCATGACTTTAAAGGATCTTGCCAGCTCCGGTGCTTCGTCAACGTCTACTTTGTAGAACTGGATCTCCGGCATATCCTCAGCTGCCTCTTCGATGACCGGGGCGAGCATTTTGCACGGTCCGCACCAGGTAGCAAAGAAATCAACAACGGCAACGCCAGGTGCTGCCTGCAGAGCTTTTTCGAAGTTTTTGGATGTAACATGAATTAATGACATAATAGAAGTCCTCCTTTTTATTGTACGGGTAATTCCCGGTAACTGTTTTTCTGTTGTGACTGTAGAATATCACAGCAGAACGGGAAGTTCTGTGACTAAGTCACAAAGTGATTTCTCAGTTCTGTTTCGGTTCTTTCCCCTGGCGGAAGCATTCGATCATCTCGCCGGTCAGGCTGATGAGGTTCGGGGTCTCCGGGAGGGAAGCACGGTCAAACCATTCGGCAACGGAGAGTTCCTCGCGGTCGAGGGTAATGGACGGATCGCCGTCCACATCGCAGTAAAATCCGGCGAGCAGCGAGCCGCTGAAGGACCACGGCTGACTCTTATAGTATCTCAGATTTTTGACCTTTAATCCGACTTCTTCCATGACTTCACGGTGCACCGTCTGTTCCAGCGTCTCACCGACCTCGGTATAGCCGGCCACGAGGGCGTACTGGCGGTGGCTGCTGTGGGAAGGTGCGTACTTCGTGAGCAGCAGGCGGTCACCGTCGGTGATGGCAACGATGACGCTCGGGCAGATGACCGGATAGGAGAGTGCGCCGCAGGAAGGGCACTGCATCGCGCGTTCATTTCCAGGCGCATGCATCTTCGTTCCGCAGCGGCCGCAGTAGGTGTGGTCGGTGTACCAGGTGTGGATCTGGTAACCGGTGATACCGGCAAACCCGAGCCATCCCGGAACGGCGCTGCGAAGAATTAGTGTATTTTCGTATTTCCAGATGCCAAATTCCGGAAGCTGCGGACTGCGCAGTTCATAATAGTCCGTCTCATCAATGCGGAACAGAAATTTTGCCTTTTCTTTAATCTCCGGAAAAACAGCTGTAATTTCCGCAATGGAAGGGTAGCGGATCTCGGGATCTTCGAAATTGCACATAATTGTGTGATGACCGTAAATTAAAACAAGATCCGTATCGTTCGGAACAGAAGGCTGGTAATCTACATAATATTTATGCGGAGCAATGTCCTGAATCATAAGAACTCCTTTCTTTGGTAAAAAAGTTTTTGGAAAAACAAAAAACCGAAATTTCTGTGAAGAAATTTCGGTAATAAAAAGAGCGCGAGACGGGATTCGAACCCGCGACCCCAACCTTGGCAAGGTTGTACTCCACCCCTGAGCCACTCGCGCATATTCATCCTTTAGGATGAAGCGGGTGATGGGAATCGAACCCACGTATCCAGCTTGGAAGGCTGGTGTTCTACCATTGAACTACACCCGCAGATGATTGGCACTGATTTTTTTCTCTGTCTTGTTGACTGCCGTGCCTCACTGACAAAACGTATTCTACAGGAAAGCCGGAGAAAAGTCAACCCCTTTTTTAAAAAAAATTGAAAAAAATTTTAAAATACTGAAAAAGGTGAAAATTCAGGGCAAATGGCGCGAGTGAACGTCCGGTGAATAGTACGTAAATATCAGTCTTGTTCCGGGAAGGAAAGTGTACTATAATAAAAAAACGGAAAACAAAGAAAAAGGGGGAACTTCCCTATGCAGGAGAATGGAGCAGCACCTCGGGATCGGCATTCTGATGCAGGATATTGCAGAAACCTTCGAAGAATAGAAAAACCGGCATCTGTGCAATTTAAAGAAAAATTCTAATCTTTCTATAAAATATTTTGGGAAAAACTGGACTTATCTGAAAAATTTGATATAATAGAAAGGCAGTGACAGGGAAATTTTATGCTAAGATCTGGAAAGAAGAGCCCTGTCAATTCTTATGGGAGGAAAAATACATGGATGCCATTGATTATAAGATTCTGAAGATATTGCAGAAAAATGCCCGCGAGACGGCTTCCAATATCAGCAAAGAGATTCATTTATCGGTTTCTGCAGTCATCGAGAGAATCCGTAAAATGGAAGAAACCGGAGTGATTAAAGAATACACCATTATTGTAGACGAAAAGAAAACGGGAAATGAGATGACCGCGCTGATGGAAGTCAGCCTGGAGCATCCGAAGTTCTTTGACAGTTTTGCAGATGCGATCCAGAAACTGGAGTACATCGTATCCTGCTATTATCAGACCGGAGATTTTGATTTGATTATCCGCATTTCCTGTCACTCATCCGACGAACTCGAAGAAATCCACCGCCAGGTGATGAGCCTTCCGGGCGTCGATGCGACAAGAACGCATGTAGTGCTGAAAAATGTAAAAAATATCTATTCCGCCATCCGCAGACCGGACAAATAAAAACCGGCACAGCCGGAATCTGATACGAGAGCGTGTCTGAAAATAATCCGAAAGAGTTTTCAGGCACGTTTTGGCGTCTCAGAAAAAGTACGGAAAGAAAGAAGGAAAAAAGTGAACAGATACTTACGCTGTTATGCAGAGATTTCACTCGAAGCGATCGGGCATAACATCAGAGAAGTGAAAAAAAGACTACCGGAGGGCGTGAAACTCCTTGGCGTTGTAAAAGCGAACGCCTACGGCCACGGTGCCGTTCCGGTAGCATCCTATCTGGAAAACCAGGTTGATTATTTTGCAACCGCAACCATCGAGGAGGCTATCGAGCTCAGAGAAAACGGCATTTCCGCGCCGATCCTGATTCTCGGCTACGTGTCCCCGTCCCAGTACGGCGACCTTGTGGAATACGACATCACTCAGACGATCGACAGCTACGCACAGGCGCTTGCCCTCGAAAAAGAGGCAGCACGCCAGAACCGGAAAGCAAAAGCACACCTTGCGGTCGATACCGGCATGACGCGGATCGGCTTCCAGGTGACGGAGCACGATGCGGATGAGGCGGCAAAAATCGCGGATCTTCCGCACATCGAGCTGGAAGGTATGTTTACGCATTTCTCCTGCGCCGATCAGGAAGACAAGACGTACTGTTCGATGCAGATGGAAAAATATGATAAGATGACGGCACTTTTAGCAGAGCGCGGCGTGACGATTCCGCTTCGCCATATCTGCAACTCCGCCGGAATCATGGAATTTGACGATCACCGCTTTGAGATGGTGCGTTCCGGTATCATCACCTACGGCATTTACCCATCCGAGGAGGTAAAAAAAGAGCGCCTCGATCTGATCCCGGCGCTTTCCTGGAAGAGTCATGTCATCCATGTGAAGGAAGTCGGCCCGGGCATCGGCGTCAGCTACGGTGCCACGTATGTGACTGAGAAACCGATGACACGGATCGCAACTGTTTCAGCCGGCTATGCAGACGGCTATCCGAGAGCTCTCTCGAACCAGGGCTGTGTGCTGATCCACGGGAAAAAAGCACCGATCATCGGAAGAATCTGTATGGATCAGATGATGGTGGACGTGACCGACATCCCGGATGTGCAGGTGGAGGACGTTGTAACGCTTGTCGGAACCGACGGGGATGAGACCATCACGATCGAAGAGATCGCCAACCCGGCGGCACGTTTCGATTACGAGATGCTCTGCGATATCAGCAGCCGTGTAACAAGGGTTTATAAATAGTTATCCAAAATAGAAAAATCAAAGTCTCCGAAGACGGAAAAAAGCAGAATCTGCTGACCGTTTCGGAGACTTTTTTGTGTTGGAACAGGTTTTCTGGATTATTTAACCGGTGCGGGTTGACAGGAGGTGCCGGATTATGGTAGGATACCAATTAGTTTAGCGTAGTACAGTGATAACATGATCACGTAGAAAAGGAGAAGATTATTATGAAAAAGAAAATGGTTAGCATTTTGACAGCAGCCTTTTGTGCATCTGCCCTGCTGGCTGGCTGCGGCTCTGCAGACACAGCAAAAACATCTGCCTCATCAGCAGGAGCAGCATCCTCTTCCGCAGACGGAACGACAACCTTTACCGTAGGCTTCGATGCAGAATACCCGCCGTACGGCTACATGGACGATGAGACGGGCGATTACACCGGATTTGACCTGGAGCTCGCCGAGGCAGTCTGCGAGATTTACGGCTGGAAGCTGGTAAAAACCCCGATCAACTGGGATGCGAAAGATACCGAGCTGAATTCTGGTGCGATTGACTGCATCTGGAACGGCTTTACCATGAACGGCAGAGAGGACGATTACACCTGGTCTGATCCGTACGTGGACAACAGCCAGGTGATGGTCGTATCTGAGAATTCCGGCATCAACAGCCTGTCCGATCTGGCAGGAAAGACGGTTGGTGTGCAGGCAGCATCCGCAGCACTCGATCTTTTACAGAGTGAGGAAGAAGGCGGTCAGAAAGAACTCGCCGATACTTTCGCCGCTCTGCAGCAGTTCCCGGATTACAACAATGCGTTTGTAGAGCTTCAGGCAGGTTCCATCGATGCGGTTGCCATGGATATCGGCGTTGCCAAATATCAGCTGGAAAGCCGCGGAGAAGGATACAAAATCCTCGACGAGCACCTGAACTCTGAGAAATATGCGATCGGATTCAAAAAAGGAAATACCGAGCTCTGCGATAAAGTAAACGAAGGCCTGCAGCAGGTTCTGGCCGACGGAACATTCGACAAGCTTGCAGAAAAATACGGAATCGCAGACATGGTGTGTCTGGAGAAAAAAGGAGAGTAAAGCAGCATGAAGTTGTCCATGATTCTATCACAGCTTAGTACCGGAATGGCGGGAACGATCTCGATATTTGTCCTGACGCTCGTATTTTCCCTGCCGCTCGGTCTGCTGATCGCCTTCGGGCGTATGTCGAAAAACCGGATTGTGAGCGGAATTTTCCGGCTCTATATCTCCCTGATGCGCGGCACGCCTCTGATGCTGCAGCTCATGGTGGTTTACTTCGGACCGTTCTATCTGTTCGGTATGAACATAGGAAAATGGCGCTTTCCGGCGATTATCACCGGATTTGCCTTAAACTACGGCGCCTATTTTGCAGAAATCTACCGCTCCGGCATCGTTTCGATGGATCGTGGACAGTACGAGGCAGCAAAGCTTCTTGGTTATTCGAAGGGACAGACGTTTGTCCGCATTATTCTGCCGCAGGTTGTGAAACGGATTCTGCCGGCGATCACCAATGAGGTGATTACGCTGGTCAAGGATACGTCGCTGGCCTTTTCCATTTCCTATGTGGAAATGTTCACGATCGCAAAACAGATCGCGGCGGCCAAGACCACGATGGTTCCGTTCGTCGCCGCCGGTATTTTCTACTACATCTTCAATTTTGTCGTGGCGTGGGTGATGGAACTTTTGGAAAAGAAATTTTCTTATTATCATTAACTATAGAAGAGAGCGGAAAACGATATGATTTATCTGGAAATGAACCATGTAAGAAAGAGCTTTGGGGATCTCGAAGTGTTAAAAGATATTTCCCTCAAAGTAGAAGAGGGCGAGGTGCTCTCGATCATCGGCCCGTCGGGATCGGGAAAATCGACGCTGCTGCGGTGTGCGGCGATGCTGGAGATGATGGATGGCGGTGACCTGACGTATCTTGGCGAGCAGGCAGTCACCATGCAAAATGGAAAATCCGTTTATGCAAAGCCGGCCGTGCTGCGGAAAATTCAGGAAAACTTTGGAATGGTATTCCAGAGCTTCCACCTGTTTCCACATTATGATGTGATGAAAAACCTCTGCGATGCGCCGATTCATGTGCAGAAACGCAACCGTGCGGAGGTGGAAGCACAGGCAGAAGAGCTGCTGCAGAAAATGGGACTCACAGGAAAAGAAAAGGCGTATCCGTGTCAGCTTTCCGGCGGTCAGTGTCAGAGGGTTGCGATTGCGCGTGCGCTGATGCTGAACCCGAAGGTGCTCTTTTTTGATGAGCCGACTTCGGCGCTCGACCCGGAGCTGACAGGCGAGGTGCTGAAGGTCATCAAATCCCTTGCGGAGATGAATATGACCATGGTGATCGTTACCCACGAGATGAATTTTGCCCGGGAGATTTCCAACCGCGTCATCTTTATGGACCAGGGCGTGATCGCCGTGGAAGGAACGCCGGACGAAGTCTTCGATTCCGAAAATGCCAGAATGCAGGGCTTTTTGGGAAAATTTCGTGAGAAGTAACGACGTTGCACTTGCCTAAAAAAACAACATGCGTTATACTAGAGCGTGGTTGAAACGTATTTCAAACACGCTCTTTATACGTCCCGTTCTGTTTTTGGGATGAAAAAGAGCGGGGATAAAAGAGAAACCGAATACACATTTTGACAAGAAAAGGAGAATCGTGTCTATGAGCGGAACTGACAGATATGTAAGCCCTCTTTCCGAACGTTATGCAAGCAAGGAGATGCAGTACATCTTCTCTCCGGATATGAAATTCCGTACCTGGAGAAAGTTATGGATTGCGCTGGCTGAGACAGAAAAAGAACTGGGACTTTCTATTACAGATGAGCAGATCGAAGAACTGAAAGCAAATGCCGAGAACATCAACTACGATGTGGCAAAAGAAAGAGAGAAAGTCTGCCGTCATGACGTAATGTCCCATGTGTATGCCTACGGCGTACAGTGTCCGAAAGCAAAAGGAATCATCCATCTGGGAGCAACCAGCTGCTACGTAGGCGACAATACCGATATCATTGTCATGAACGAAGCCTTAAAGCTGGTGAAGAAAAAACTGGTGAACGTTATCGCTGAGCTGGCAAAATTTGCGGATACCTACAAAGACCAGCCGACCCTTGCCTTCACCCACTTCCAGCCGGCACAGCCGACTACCGTCGGAAAACGTGCAACCCTGTGGATGCAGGAGTTCTTAATGGACCTTGAAGATCTCGAGTACGTACAGAGCACCTTAAAGCTGCTCGGCTCCAAAGGAACAACAGGCACACAGGCAAGCTTTTTAGAGCTGTTCGACGGAGATCAGGAGACCATCGACAAGATCGATCCGATGATCGCTGAGAAAATGGGCTTCAAGAACTGCTATCCTGTTTCCGGACAGACGTATTCCAGAAAAGTCGATACGAGAGTATTAAACGTTCTGGCAGGCATTGCGGCAAGCGCAACAAAATTCTCCAACGACATCCGTCTTCTGCAGCACTTAAAAGAAGTTGAGGAGCCGTTCGAGAAAGGACAGATCGGATCTTCCGCCATGGCATACAAGAGAAATCCGATGAGAAGCGAGCGTATCGCATCCCTGTCCCGTTATGTGATCACCGATGCATTAAATCCGGCAATCACCTCTTCTGTACAGTGGTTTGAGAGAACCCTCGATGACTCTGCAAACAAGAGACTTTCCATTCCGGAAGGCTTCCTTGCCATCGACGGTATCCTGGATCTGTGCATGAACGTCGTAGACGGACTTGTGGTTTATCCAAAGGTTATCTTAAAACACATGATGGCAGAGCTTCCGTTTATGGCAACCGAGAATATCATGATGGATGCGGTGAAAGCAGGCGGCGACCGTCAGGAGCTGCATGAGAGAATCCGCGAGCTGTCCATGATCGCCGGAAAACATGTCAAAGAGGAAGGACGCGATAATGATCTTCTCGATCTGATCGCAGCAGATGAGATGTTCCATCTGACCAAGGAAGAACTGGAAAAGACGATGGATCCGTCCAAATACACAGGCCGCGCATCTGTACAGGTTGACGCATTCCTGAAAAACGTAGTCAATCCGGTGCTTGAGGCAAACAAAGACGCACTTGGCATGACAGCGGAAATCAACGTCTGATCCGTTTGATAAACAGAAATAATAAAAAAACAGATTTTATAAGTAATCATAAGTTTCGCTTATGAGAAAAACATGGTATACTAAAGATAAACGGCCGGAACAAAAAGGCCGCAAGTATACGTTGAATTAGGAGGATGTCATATGATTAAGGCAGTAGTAGGAGCAAACTGGGGAGACGAGGGAAAAGGTAAAATTACCGATATGCTCGCAAAAGAGGCAGACATTGTTGTCCGTTTCCAGGGTGGTGCAAATGCAGGCCATACCATTGTAAACAACTATGGAAAGTTTGCACTTCATACCCTTCCATCCGGCGTATTTTACAGCCACACAACCAGCGTAATCGGAAACGGTGTTGCACTCAACATTCCGGTTCTGATCAAAGAGTTAAATGAGATCATTTCGAAGGGAGTGCCGGCACCGAAGATCAAAATTTCCGACCGTGCACAGATGGTAATGCCGTACCACATCCTGTTCGATCAGTATGAGGAAGAGCGTCTGGGCGGAAAATCCTTTGGTTCCACCAAATCCGGTATCGCTCCATTCTACTCAGATAAATATGCAAAAATCGGTTTCCAGGTAAACGAGCTGTTCGACGATGAGCACCTGAAAGAGAAACTGAAATCCGTATGCGAGACCAAGAACATTCTGCTCGAGCATCTGTATCACAAACCGCAGTTAAATCCGGATGAGATCTATGCAGAGCTGATGGAATACAAAAAAATGGTTGAGCCATACGTATGCGATACTTCCGCATTCCTGTGGAACGCGATTCAGGAAGGCAAGGAGATCCTGCTTGAGGGTCAGCTTGGTTCCTTAAAAGACCCGGATCACGGAATTTACCCGATGGTAACTTCTTCTTCCACACTGGCCGGCTACGGCGCAGTAGGAGCAGGTGTTCCGCCATATGAAATCAAGAAAATTGTAACGGTGTGCAAGGCTTACTCCAGCGCAGTAGGAGCAGGTGCATTTGTTTCCGAGATTTTTGGAGATGAGGCAGATGAGCTCAGAAGACGCGGCGGAGACGGCGGAGAGTTCGGTGCAACGACAGGACGTCCGAGACGTATGGGATGGCTCGACTGTGTTGCTTCCCGCTACGGCTGCAGAATGCAGGGTACGACCGATGTAGCATTTACCGTACTTGACGTTCTCGGATATCTGGACGAGATTCCGGTTTGCGTAGCATACGAAGTAGACGGAAAAGAAATCCACGATTTCCCGAACACCAGCATTCTTGAGAAAGCAAAACCGGTTCTGAAAACCCTTCCGGGATGGAAATGCGATATCCGCGGCATCAAGAAATACGAGGATCTGCCGGAGAACTGCAGAAACTACATCGAGTTTGTAGAGAAAGAAATCGGATTCCCGATCACCATGATCTCCAACGGACCGGGAAGAGACGATATCATTTACCGCAATAAATAATTCAGGCGGTTTTTAGAGGATTTTTATGAAAAAAGCAGGACAGCTTCTCGCAGTTCTGACAGCGGCTTCCGTGCTGCTGTCGGGCTGTGAGAAGTTAAAAGATGTGACAACGACATCTGTCTATGTGAGCAAAAATGGTGTTGTGACAGAAGCTATTGTGGAAGATTACAGCAAAGACGATGATTACACGGAAGACGAACTGAAAGTCTTTGTGGAGGATGACATCAAAAAATTCACAGAGGAGCGCGGCGATGCGGATTCCGTGAAGCTGGAAAAATGCCAGATCAAAGAGGACAAGGTGGAGATCCGGATGGAATACGGAGATTACCAGTCCTACGCGGATTATCACGGAGCAGAATTTTTCGCAGGCACGCTGGATGAGGCAGAAGAAGCGGGATATGATTTTTCCGCTTCCTTTGTCGATTCTAAAGGCAATGAGGTTTCAGTCGAAGATGCGGTCAAAGGCGTTAAGCATGTACGCGTGATTGTCTGCGAGGAGCCGCTGGAAATCGTAACGGAAGATCCGGTGCTCTGCGTTTCCGGTACAGCCGTGATCAAAGGAAAAAACACGGTGGATACGGCCGGCGAGTGGACCACAAAGTCCACAGAGAGTGCTTCTGCGTCATCATCAGAGCAGACTAAGACAGAAGAAACAGAGCAGGAATATGAGCAGGACGTTCTTCTTGCCAGTCCTGTTATTGTTGTTTATGGTAAGTAAACAAATAAAATAGAGGAGTAACTAACTATGGAAAAGACAATGGACAAAATTGTGGCAGTAGCAAAATCCAGAGGTTTTGTATATCCGGGTTCCGAAATCTACGGCGGCCTGGCAAATACCTGGGATTACGGCCCGCTCGGTGTTGAGCTGAAAAACAACGTGAAAAAAGCATGGTGGCAGAAATTCGTCATGGAGAGCCCGCACAACGTAGGTGTTGACTGCGCGATCCTGATGAACCCGCAGACATGGGTAGCTTCCGGTCATCTCGGCGGATTTTCCGATCCTCTGATGGACTGTAAAGAGTGCCACGAGCGTTTCCGTGCAGACAAGCTGATCGAAGACTTCTGTGAGGAAAAAGGCATTGAAATCGAAGGCGGCAGCGTAGACGCATGGTCCCAGGAAGAGATGAAGAACTTCATCGAGGAGCATCAGATTCCGTGTCCGTCCTGCGGAAAACATAACTTTACCGATATCCGTCAGTTCAACCTGATGTTCAAAACCTTCCAGGGTGTTACAGAGGATGCGAAGAACACCGTATATCTTCGTCCTGAGACTGCACAGGGTATCTTCGTAAACTTCAAAAACGTACAGCGTACTTCCAGAAAGAAAATTCCGTTCGGAATCGGCCAGATCGGTAAATCTTTCCGTAACGAGATTACACCGGGTAACTTCACCTTCCGTACCCGTGAGTTCGAGCAGATGGAGCTGGAGTTCTTCTGCGAGCCTGGCACCGACCTTGAATGGTTCCAGTACTGGAGAGGCTTCTGCATCAACTGGCTGAAGAGCCTCGGCATGAAAGACGAAGAGATGCGTGCAAGAGACCATTCTCCGGAAGAGCTGAGCTTCTACAGCAAGGGAACAACCGATATCGAGTTCCTGTTCCCGTTCGGATGGGGCGAGCTGTGGGGAATCGCAGACCGTACCGATTACGACCTGACCCAGCATCAGAATGTATCCGGACAGGATATGACCTATTTCGATCCAGAGAAGAACGAGAAATACATCCCGTATGTTATCGAGCCGTCTCTTGGTGCTGACCGTGTCGTTCTGGCATTCCTGTGCAGCGCTTATGACGAGGAAGTTCTCGACGCAGAAAAGAATGATGTTCGTACTGTGATGCATTTCCATCCGGCACTGGCACCGGTAAAAATCGGTGTGCTTCCGCTTTCCAAGAAGCTGAACGAGGGCGCTGAGAAAGTCTTTGCAGAGCTGTCCAAGAAATACAACTGCGAGTTTGATGACCGTGGAAATATCGGAAAACGGTATCGCCGTCAGGATGAGATCGGTACTCCGTACTGCATCACCTACGACTTCGATTCCGAGACCGATGGTGCTGTTACCGTCCGTGACCGTGACACCATGGAGCAGGAGAGAATTAAAATTGAGGATCTCGATGCTTACTTTGCAGATAAATTTACTTTCTAATCTGGCTTTTTAGTCCGGAAAAAGAGTAGAAAAAAAGGATTCCCACTCGCGGGAATCCTTTTTTGTATACTTTGTATTACTCGATTTGTATTACTCGATAATCGTACCTGTTTTTCCCTGGAATCCGGCGAGTGCAGAATCAATGGAAGTGATGACTGCGGTACGGCCGATGCCTTTCTCGAGGAAAGAAACAGCTGCTTCCATCTTCGGCAGCATGGAGTTTTCTCCGAACTGGCCTTCTGCGATGTATTTCTTCGCGTCAGCAACGGCGATGTGCTCCAGCGGTTTTTCGTCCGGGGTACCGTAGTTGATGGAAACGTTTTCCACGCTGGTCAGGATCATCAGCATGTCTGCGTTCAGCATTTCTGCCATCAGGCCGCTGGTGAGGTCTTTTTCGATGACTGCGGATGCACCCTTTAACTCTTCATTCTGCGGGAGAACCGGGATTCCGCCGCCGCCTGCTGCGATGACAACCTGTCCGGCATCGAGAAGAAGACGGATGGAGTCGATCTCTACGATATCCTGCGGCTTCGGAGCAGCAACGATTCGGCGGTAGCCGTCCTCGGTTTTCGTTACGTAGTTTCCTTTTTCTTCCTCTGCGTCAGCCTCCTCCTTGGTAAGTGTACGGCCGATCAGTTTGACCGGATTGTTGAAGGCATCGTCGTACGGATCTACTTCAACCTGTGTAAGAATCGTGGATGTGGTTTTGAAGATTCCTCTGCGGAGAAGCTCAGCACGGATGGCGTTCTGCAGGTCGTAGCCGATGTAGCCTTCGCTCATAGCGGAGCAGACAGACATCGGGGCTGCGCTGTAGTCGGTGTGCATTTTGCCGAATTCATTCATCGCCATGTGGATCATGCCGACCTGCGGCGCATTGCTGTGGGTGATGACAACATCAGCGCCGGCAGCAACGAGATCTGCGATTACTTTTGCGGAACGTTTTACGGCTGCTTTCTGTTCCGGCAGCGTCGTTCCAAGAGCTTTGTGTCCCAGTGCAACAACTATTTTTTTTCTTTTCATTGGAAGATACCTCTCTTTGCAGTTCATAGATTTTGATACGAAAAAACCAGGCATCAATATAGGACTATTATAAAGTTTATGGGAGCAAAAATCAAGAAGAAACCGACATTGCGCACATTGAAATGTTTTTCGGACTATGGTATTCTATAAAAGTATCTGAGTCGTAGGGATTTGAAACGTGAAAGGGAGGTCCCGGCATGAAAAACATGCGCACGTTACAAAAACGGATCGCATATCAGCTCCAGCAGGGCAGTCTGGATGCGGAAGTTACAGGAATCACATGCGACAGCAGAAAAGTACAGCCGCAGAACGTGTTTGTCTGCATCCGCGGAAACAGGATGGACGGGCACGTATATGCAGAAGAAGCAGTCGAGAGGGGCGCTGCTGTTCTGGTTGCGGAGCGGGAACTGGAAGGGATTCCGGAAAAGGTAACCGTACTCGTAGTAAAGGACAGCAGAGAAGCACTCGCACAGCTTTCCTGTGCCTGGGAGGACGATCCGGCGCAGCACTTTGTGACAATCGGAGTGACCGGCACGAAGGGAAAGACGACGACGGCATATATGATTTACGAAATCCTGCGAAAAGCAGGGATCCGCGCAGGACTCATCGGAACGATCGAGACGAGGATCGGGGAAAAAAGCATTCCGTCAGAAAATACAACGCCGGAGCCTGTTGTGCTGCAGAAGCTGTTTTCTGAAATGATGCGGGAGGGCTGCACCCATGTTGTGATGGAGGTTTCCTCGCAGGCGGAAAAACAGCACCGGTGTGATGGATTTACGTTTGATTACGGTGTGTTCACCAACATTGGAAACGACCACATCGGCGCCGGGGAGCATGCATCGTTTGCAGAATATCTGTCCTGCAAAAAGAAGCTGCTTCGCACCTGCAGAACCGGAATTGTAAACCGGGATGACAAAAGGTTTCCGGAGATCATAAGGCAGAGTACCTGCCGTCTGGTGACATTCGGATGCAGGGAAAAAGCTGATTTTATGGCGGCAGATGCAGCACTCGATCAGGCGCCTGGCGTGCTCGGTGTCTCATACCGGGTGCAGGGCGCAGCGGATTTTCCGGTACGGGTAGATCTGCCGGGTCTGTTTTCCGTTTCCAACTCGCTTGCCGCCATTGCGGTCTGCGCGCAGATGGGAATCCCGGAAAAGGCGATGCAGGAGGCACTTTCCGCAGTCCGCGTCTGTGGGCGGTGTGAGGCAGTTCCGGTGTATCCGGAAATGACGCTTCTCATTGACTACGCACACAATGCGATGAGCCTCGAAAGCCTGTTAAAGACACTGCGGAAATACCATCCGAAGCGCCTGATCTGTCTCTTCGGCTGCGGCGGAAACCGCGCGCGGGACCGGAGATTCCAGATGGGAGAGGTGTCGGGGCGTCTGGCGGATCTGACCGTCATCACCTCGGACAATCCGCGGGATGAGGAACCACAGGCGATTCTGGACGATATCCGGACGGGAATCGGGAAAACAGAAGGCGCTTTCGTTGAGATTGCAGACCGTAAGGAGGCGATCCGGTATGTGATCGAAAACCGGCAGCCGGGCGATCTCGTGGTGCTCGCGGGAAAAGGCCACGAAACGTATCAGATCCGGAAGGGAAAACGGTACGAAATGGATGAGCGCGTGCTGATCCGGGAAATACTGGAAGAAAGTAAGGGGAATGTATGAGCAGCGTTTACGCTGATGTAATCGTAGATATCACAAATGAAAAACTGGACCGGACCTTTCAGTACAAGGTTCCGCCGGAACTGACAGGGGAGATCGGTCCGGGAACGGCGGTACAGATTCCGTTTGGAAACGGAAACCGCACGATCACCGGCTATGTGCTTTCCGTCGGAAACGAGCCGAAATATCCGCAGGACCGGATGAAGGCCATCCTTGCGGTACAAAAGGATGCGGCGACCGTAGAGACGAAACTCATCGCGCTCGCCGCGTGGATGCGTCATACGTACGGATCGACGATGATCCAGGCGTTAAAGACGGTGCTTCCGGTCAAAGTAAAGGCGCGCGGGAAAGAAACCCGCGAAATTGCGCTTCTTGCAGATCCCGCAGAGTGTGAGGAGCTGCTGGAAAACTACAGAAAGAAAAATTATAAAGCGAGAATCCGTCTCTTAAACGCGCTGCTGGCCCAGCCGGTTCTTCCAGGGCCGGTTGTGAGCAAGGAACTGAAAATCACGGCAGATACGCTGCACGTGATGGAAGAGCAGGGCGTGTTGGAAATCCGCCGTACGAGCACCTGGAGAAATCCGGTATCTGATGCGGCAGGAAGAACAACTGCGGGAAAACCAAACGAACAGCAGCAGGCCGTGGTGGACGGCATTCGAAAGGAATGGGAAGGGCAGAACCGCCCCTGCCTGATCCGCGGTGTGACGGGAAGCGGCAAAACGCTCGTCTATATGGAGCTGATGGAGCGAGTGCTGAAGGAAGGAAAACAGGTGATCGTGCTGATCCCGGAGATTGCGCTGACGTATCAGAACGTGGAGCGGTTCTGCGCACGGTTTGGAACAAGGGTCACGGTGGTCAACTCGCGGATGACACCGTCTGAGCGCGCCGACCAGATGGAGCGCGCGCGGCGCGGGGAGGTCAGTATTATGATCGGTCCGCGTTCCGCACTCTTTGCACCGTTTCCGGAACTGGGACTGATCGTAATCGATGAGGAGCATGAAACCTCCTATAAAAGTGAAGTGACGCCGCGCTACCATGCAAGGGAGACCGCCGTGCGCCGCGCCGGGCTGGAGCATGCCCATGTGGTGATGGGTTCGGCAACGCCGTCGGTGGATGCTTCTTACGCCTGCGAGACGGGAGCGTACGCGCTGTTCCGGATGGATGCGCGGTACGGAAATGCAGCACTTCCGTCCGTATGGATCGCGGATATGCGGGAAGAATTACAGATGGGAAACCGTTCGATTCTGTCCGGAAAACTGCGGGAAGAGATCGAAAAACGGCTTGAAAAAAAGGAACAGGTTGTACTGTTTCTGAACCGCAGAGGCTATGCGGGCTTCGTCTCATGCCGTGCATGCGGCCATGTGATGAAATGCCCGCACTGCGATGTATCACTGACAGCACACAATAACGGAAAGCTCGTCTGCCATTACTGCGGTTATGAAACACCGCAGGTACATGCGTGCCCGTCGTGCGGTTCCCCGTATATCGGCGGCTTCCGTGCCGGCACACAGCAGATCGAGCAGAACGTGAAAAAGCTGTTTCCAAAGGCACGCGTTCTTAGGATGGATGGCGACACGACAAAAACGAAAAACAGTTATGAAGAAATCCTGTCCTCATTTGCGGCGGGGGAGGCCGATATCCTGATTGGAACCCAGATGATCGTAAAAGGCCACGATTTCCCGAATGTCACGCTGGTGGGAGCGCTGGCGGCGGATCTCTCCCTGAATGCAGTCGATTACCGTGCCGGGGAGCGTACGTTCCAGCTGCTGACGCAGGCAGTCGGCCGCGCCGGAAGAGGCGAAAAGCCGGGAATGGCAGTCATTCAGACGTACCATCCCGAACATTACAGCATTCAGACGGCGGCAGAGCAGGATTACGGGACATTTTATGAGAAAGAAATGGACTACCGCCGTCTGATGGGATATCCACCGGCGGCGGAGCTTCTGGCGATCCACGGAGCCGGGGAGGATGAAGCGCATCTGACGCAGGCGATGGAATACATTCGCAGATATCTCATCCGCATCCGGGGAAACCGCGAAGTCCAGATCATCGGCCCGGCAAGTGAGGCAGTGTCGAAAATCAATGACCTGTACCGCATGGCCGTGTATGTACGCGCGCCGCAGGAAGAGGTGCTGGCAGAGCTGCGGGAAAAACTGGAGCGGTATATCGAGATTAACAAAGGCTTCCGTACCGTTTATTTACAGTTTGACTTCAGCAGAAAGTATTAGTTTTTTCATACTATTTACACATAGATTATTTATAATAGAAGAGCAAAAGAAAGGAAAAGAATTATGGCAATCAGAGAAATCAGAGTCGTAGGCGACCGCGTATTAACGAAAAAATGCAGACCGGTGGAGAAGATGACACCAAGAATCAGCGAGCTGATCGACGACATGTTTGACACCATGTATGAGGCAAACGGTGTCGGCCTTGCCGCACCGCAGGTCGGCATCTTAAAGAGAATCGTAGTCATGGATGTGGATGGAACCCCATATCTTCTGATCAATCCGGAAATCCTGGAGACTTCCGGAAGCCAGACAGGAGCAGAAGGCTGCTTAAGCCTTCCGGGAAAATCCGGTACAGTAACCCGTCCGAATTACGTAAAGGTAAGAGCGCTGGACCGCGACATGCAGCCGTTTGAACTGGAGGGAACCGAACTTCTTGCCCGCTGCATCTGCCACGAGTGTGATCACCTCGACGGACATATGTATACAGAAAAAGTAGAAGGTGAACTCTGGGACAACACGTACGATGAGTATGAGGAGTACGAGGACGAAGAGTAAGTCTTAAAATAAAGGAGATGACTTCAGATGAAAGTGGTATTTATGGGAACCCCGGATTTCTCCGTGGGAACACTTGAGGCACTCGTGGAGGCCGGTTATGAGATCACAGGCGTTGTGACCCAGCCGGACAAACCGAAGGGCCGCGGAAAACAGATGATGCCGACACCGGTGAAAGAGGCAGCCGAAAAACACGGCCTTCCGGTCTATCAGCCGCGCCGCGTGCGGGATGCAGAGGCGATCGAGGAGATCCGGAAAATGGAGCCGGATGTGATCGTTGTCGTTGCATTCGGCCAGATTATTCCAAAAGAGATTTTGGACATGCCGAAATACGGATGCATCAACGTTCATGCCTCCCTGCTTCCGGCTTACCGCGGAGCAGCGCCGATTCAGTGGGCTGTCATGAACGGCGATAAAGTGAGCGGCGTAACCATTATGAAGATGGATGAAGGCCTCGACACAGGCGATATGCTGACGAAAGTGGAAGTTCCGCTTGCGGCAGATGAGACCGGCGGCAGTCTCTTTGACAAGCTCGCCGCAGCCGGAGCAAAACTTCTGGTGGAGACACTTCCAAAACTTGAAAAAGGCGAAGTGACACCGGAAAAACAGCCGGAGATAAGCACCACAGAGTATGCGCGGATGATCAAAAAAGAAGACGGAAAGATCGACTGGACGAAGAGTGCCGTTGAGATCGAACGTCAGATCCGTGCGATGAGCCCGTGGCCGAGTGCTTTTACAAAAGTAAACGGAAAGAACCTGAAAATCTGGGATGCCAAAGTCATTGCCATGTTCGGCGGCGATCTGTTCTCGAAAATTCCGGGACAGAATCCGACGAAAAGTGCCGGAAAAGTCTGGGTGGCAGATGAGACAGGCCTCCATGTAAAGACGGGAGACGGCATTCTGGTGATCGAGGAGCTGCAGCTCGAAGGAAAGAAACGGATGAAAACCGCCGATTTCCTGCGCGGCTATGCGATCGAGCCGGGTACCAGACTTGGCGAATAAAAGAGAAAAAGCAACCTGAAGTTGAGGCGGGGAACTACACAGCGGTGTGATGGCTGCTGTGCCTGAGAAAAAAGGAGAAAAACGATATGGGACTTTTTTATGACAGTACGTATCTGCTGGTGATTCTTGCCGCACTGATTTCCATGGCGGTATCCGCCCGCATGAACACGATTTTCAGCAAATATCAGACCGTCCGCTCGTACAGCGGCATGACGGGACGCGAGGCGGCGATGCGCATTCTGCATCAGGCCGGCATCTACGATGTGACCGTCCGCCACATATCCGGTAAACTGACCGACCACTATGATCCGCGGACAAAAACCGTGAATTTATCCGATGCGGTTTACGATTCGACCTCAGTTGCGGCGATCGGCGTCGCAGCGCATGAGTGCGGCCATGCCGTACAGCACAATACGGATTACGTGCCGCTGAAAGTAAGAAGCGCCATTGTTCCGGCAGCGAACTTAGGATCCCAGCTTTTCTGGCCGCTGTTCCTGATCGGACTGATTTTCAGCCTTCCGATGCTGGTGAAAGCCGGTATCTGGCTGTTTGTGCTGGCACTGGCATTCCAGGTGGTAACACTTCCGGTCGAGTTCGATGCGTCGAGAAGAGCATTAAAAATGCTCAGTGAGGGCGGTATGGTGACAGAGACGGAACACGACGGAGTTAAGAAAGTACTCTGGGCTGCAGCCATGACATACGTGGCAGCGGTAATCGGTTCCCTGCTACAGCTGCTCCGGCTGCTGATTTTATCCGGAGCATTTAGGAGAAATGATGACTGATACAATCAATACAAGAGAGCTGATTATGAACATTCTGCTTGAGATGGACAGGGAGAAAACGCCCTGCCATCTTGCTGTAAGGGACGCCCTCGATAAATACCAGTTCCTGCCGCGGCAGGACCGTGCGTTTATCAAGCGGGTCTGCGAGGGAACCGTGGAATACGGCATCCAGAATGACTACATCATCAATCAGTATTCCAAAATTAAGATCAACAAATGCAAGCCGGTGATTCGTGCGATCTTACGGATGTCGGTGTACCAGATCCGTTTTCTTGACGCAGTACCGGATTCGGCAGTCGTCAATGAGGCGGTGAAACTGGCGGAAAAGAAGCATTTTTACAACTTAAAGGGCTTTGTCAACGGCGTTCTGCGCACGATCGTGCGGGAGAAAGATCATCTGCCGATGCCGAAGGAGAACAATACTACGCAGTATCTTTCCGTGAAATACTCCATGCCGGAATTTCTGGTTGAGGAGTTCGTATCCCAGTACGGAAAAGAAACGGCAGAAACGATGATGGCGGAGTTCCTGAAAGAAAAACAGGTGACGATCCGTATCAACCGCTGGAACAATACGGTTGAGGAGACGAAGAAAAGCCTGGAAAGCCAGGGGGCAGAGCTGGAAAAAGCGCCGTATCTTGGAGAGGCGTTCTATCTGAAAAACTTTGAGACGATCGCATCACTGAATGCCTTCCAGGAAGGCCGGTTCCAGATTCAGGATGTGAGCTCCATGATGGCGGCGCATCTGGCGGATCCCGCGCCGGGTGACCAGGTATTGGATCTCTGCGCGGCACCGGGCGGAAAGAGCCTCCATGCAGCAGATAAAATGAGAAATCAGGGATGCGTGGAAGCGCGTGATCTCACCGAATACAAGGTCGATCTGATCCGGGAAAATGTGCAGAGAGCAGGTGTTTCCTGCGTCGTGCCGAAGGTAAAAGATGCGGAACAGCTCGATGCGGAATGGATCGGAAAAGCGGACGTTGTGATTGCGGACCTGCCGTGCACCGGATACGGCGTCATCGGCAGAAAGCCGGATATCAAATATTACGCTTCAAAAGAAAAAGAAGAGGAGCTGGTACGGATTCAGCGGGCAATCCTTGCAAATGCCGCATCGTACGTAAAGCCGGGCGGCACACTGCTGTACAGCACATGTACCGTCAACAGAAAAGAAAACGGCGAGAATGCCGCATGGTTTCTGGAACAGTTCCCGTTTGAAGCAGTCAGTCTGGATGAACTGCTGCCGGATGAGCTGAAAAGCGGAGAAACGGCCAAAGGACAGCTGCAGCTGATCCCGGGGATACACAAGACAGACGGATTTTTCCTTGCAAAATTCCGGAAAACAGAGGAAGGATGGGCGTAACAGATGGATATTAAATCAATGACCTTAGACGAATTAAAGGACGCCTGCCAGCAGATGGGAGAAAAGCCGTTCCGTGCCAAACAGTTATACGACTGGATGCATCATCGTCTGGCGGGCAGCTACGATGAGATGACGAATCTCTCGCTTGCCTTCCGGGAAAAATTAAAGGAACAGTATCCGCTTACCTGTCTCGAAAAAGTGCAGGTGCAGGAGTCCAAAATCGACGGAACGAGAAAATACCTGTTCCGCCTTAGCGACGGCAACGTGATCGAGAGCGTCTGGATGAAGTACCACCACGGAAATTCCGTCTGCATCTCATCCCAGGTCGGCTGCCGGATGGGCTGCCGCTTCTGCGCGTCCACAATCGGCGGACTCGTACGGTGCCTGACTCCGTCGGAGATGCTCGACCAGATTTACCGGATTTGGGAGGACACCGGGGAGCGGGTCTCCAATCTGGTTGTCATGGGAACGGGTGAGCCGATGGACAACTACGACAATCTGGTGCGCTTCGTGCGGCTGCTTTCGAGCCAGGAAGGACTCAACATCAGCCAGAGAAACATCACCGTTTCCACCTGCGGAATCGTGCCGAATATGTACAAATTGGCAGATGAGGGACTCCAGATCACCCTGGCACTTTCCCTTCATGCGCCGAACGATGAAAAGCGCCGCGAGCTGATGCCGATTGCCAATAAATATTCCATTGATGAAATTCTCGATGCATGCCGCAATTACTTTGCAAAAACAGGCCGTCGGATTACATTTGAGTACTCTCTCGTTGGCGGGAAAAATGACAGCGAAGCCGATGCAAAAGAGCTTTCCGCGCGGATTTCGGATATCAACTGTCATGTAAATCTGATCCCGGTCAACCCGATCAAAGAGCGCGATTACGTGAAATCAACGAAAAAAGTCGTAGAGAATTTCAAAAATAAACTTGAAAAATACGGAATTAATGTTACTATTAGAAGGGAAATGGGCGCCGATATTGACGGAGCCTGTGGACAGTTAAGAAAAAGTTTTATCGATAAATCAAACGAACAGCCGTAAAAAGCGGCTGTCAATACAGGAGAAAAAAGCATGAAGGTATTTTCTGCAACCGATATCGGACAGAAACGGACGATGAACCAGGATTTTGTGTTTGCCTCCGCCTCTCCGGTCGGAAACCTTCCGAACCTCTTTGTCGTTGCAGACGGCATGGGAGGCCATAACGCGGGCGACTTTGCTTCGCGTTACGGTGTTTCTGTACTGGTGGAATCTGTAAAAAGAGATACGAATTTCAACCCGGTGCGGATCATTCGGCATGGAATTGAAGCAGCAAACAGCCAGATTTTTGAGCAGGCAAAACGAGATATATCCATGGAAGGCATGGGTACGACGATGGTAGTAGCTACGGTTGTCGGCAACTATGCCTACGTTGCAAACGTAGGAGACAGCAGGCTGTATCTGGCAGCAGATGGCACGTTTGACCAGGTGACGCAGGATCATTCCCTGATCGCAGAGATGGTGCGTCTTGGAGAACTTACTCCCGAACAGGCGCGGAATCACCCGGACAAAAACATTATTACCAGAGCAGTAGGCACACAGGATACCGTAAAGATTGATTTCTTTGACATTCAGCTTGAAGAGGGCAATCAATTGGTGATGTGCTCGGACGGCCTTTCCAACATGGTAACGGATGAGGAGATTTTCGAACTCATCTGCCGAGAAGACGGTGAGGACAAGGCAAAACGTTTAATTGATAAAGCAAATGCAAATGGCGGCAGAGACAATATCGCAGTCATTGTCGTTGAACCATTTACAAACGAGGTGAAAGAATGTTAAAAGAGGGCGTTATTTTAGGAGAACGATATGAGATCATAAGCCGGATCGGTTCCGGCGGTATGGCTGATGTCTACAAAGCAAAAGACCACAAGCTGAACCGCATGGTGGCCGTCAAGGTTTTAAAACCGGAATTCCGGGAGGATAAAACGTTTATCCGCAAGTTTCGCACGGAGGCACAGGCCGCAGCAGGACTGTCCCATCCGAATATTGTAAACGTGTACGATGTCGGGGAGGACCGCGGCGTTTACTATATCGTCATGGAGCTTGTCGAGGGAATTACCCTGAAGGATTACATTGACCGCAAAGGAAAACTGAGCGTAAAAGAGGCAACCAGCATCGCCATTCAGGTTTCCCTTGGTCTTGAAGCAGCACACAACCGCAATATTGTACACCGCGATGTCAAACCGCAGAACATCATCATTTCCACAGACGGAAAAGTAAAACTTTCCGACTTTGGTATTGCAAAGGCAACTTCTTCCAATACGATCAGTTCGAACGTTATGGGAAGCGTACATTACAGCTCTCCGGAGCAGGTGCGCGGCGGATATTCGGACTATAAGAGTGATATTTATTCCCTTGGTATCACCATGTACGAGATGGTAACCGGAAGAGTGCCGTTTGACGGCGACACCACCGTTGCCATCGCAATCAAGCATCTGCAGGAGGAGATTGAATCTCCATCCAAATATACCCCGAACCTTCCGTTCGCACTGGAGCAGATCATCTTAAAATGTACCCAGAAGAGCCCGGACCGCCGTTACAATAACATGGCGGAGCTGATCGACGACTTGAAGCATTCGCTGATGGAGCCGCAGGGCAATTTCGTAAAAGTAACTCCGTTAAGTTCTCACGCCGAGACTGTTATGGTATCCGCAGAGGAGTTAAGCCAGATCCGTTCCGGCGCAGCAGCAAAGGCAAATGCGCAGACGGCAGAGGAGCCGGCCCGCAAGCGCTACAGCAAGATCGAGGATGAGGAAGAGGACGAAGATTACAGCTACGAGGACGAAGAAGACGAGGATGAGGACGAAGAAGAGGATGACCGCGATTCCTACGAAGAGGATGACGACGATTCCTACTACGACGATGACGACGACGATGAGAAAGCCGGAAACAAACTCGAGAAAATCATCACCATCGGTGGTTTTGCGATTGCAGCGATCATCATCTGTATGCTGATCTACTTTATCGCACAGGCAGCCGGTATTGTCGGAGGCAAAGGACCGACCGCGGATGCTTCCAGTGCATCCTCCGCAAGCAGCACCTCCGTTACTTCTTCCGAAAGCAAAGACGAAAAAGTAACCGTTCCGGATCTGACCAACAAAACCGAGGCAGATGCCGTCGATCTGGCAAACAGCCTGAACCTTGGTGTAGTCAACGGCGGAACCGAGGCATCGGATGTCATTGAGGCAGGAAAGATCTGCCGCCAGGATCTGAAACCGGGAACGAAAGTCGATAAAAATGCAACGATTACGTATTATGTAAGCTCCGGAAAAGAAACCGTAACCATTCCGACCGGCATTGTTGGAACACAGAAAGACGCTGCAAGTGCTGCACTGACTCAGCTGGGACTGCAGGTTTCCACAACAGAGGATTTCAGCGATACCGTTGCAGAAGGCTTGGTTATTTCCGTTGACCCGTCAGAGGGAAGTCAGGTTGCGCCGGAATCTACCGTTACGCTGGTGATCAGCAAGGGATCCAAGGACGCGGAAGAAATTGCAATCCGTGATGTAATCGGCCTGGATGAGGAGACAGCAAAATCAATCCTGAGCGATTTCAATATTATTGTGAAAACAGGAACCAGCAGCAAGGTGGCCGAGGGCGAAGTCATGGAGGTTGACCCGGCAATCGGAACCAAAGTAAAGAAAGGTTCTGACGTTACGATTTATGTCAATAGCCCGAGTGCACAGCCAACGACGCCGGATGAGAATACACCGACCCCGACACCGGCAGAGCCGGGCGCAAATACCGCTACGGATGTTACCTGGTCCTGCAGCCAGACCTTAAGTGCGCCGGATCAGTATCAGGGTGGTATTGCAAAAATTGAGCTGATCCAGGATGATGGAAACGGAAACGAGACCTCCATCACCATCATGGACGGACAGGCCATTACGAGCTGGCCGTATTCTGTCAACACCAACTGGAGTGCTTCATCGTCTGCTTCTTCTACCGGAAGAATCGTCTTCTATGAGATGGATTCGAGCGGAAGTTATCAGGCAATTGCACAGTACCCATCGGTTCCGTTGAGTGAAGGTTGAGTATGACAGGAAAGATTATGAAAGGAATTGCCGGATTCTACTACGTAGACGTGGAAGAATCCGGCATTTATGAGTGCAAAGCAAAAGGAATTTTCCGAAAGGAAGGCCAGAAACCGCTCGTCGGAGATCTTGTGGAAATCGAGATTCTGGATGAAGTGGAAAAAACAGGAAATATGACCCGGATTCTGCCGCGAAAAAATGAACTGATCCGTCCGGCAGTGGCCAATATCGATCAGGCGCTTGTGATTTTTGCGTTGGAAAATCCGACCCCGAACCTGACGCTTCTGGACCGTTTTCTTGTGATGATGGAACAGCAGAACGTTCCGACGGCAATCTGTTTCAATAAAAGAGATCTTGCGGGGGAAGATTACACAGACCATCTGCGAAGCGTCTATGAGAACTGCGGTTACCGTGTCTTTACGGTGAGTGCAGCGAAAGAGCAGGGCATGCAGGAAGTGGAAGCATACCTGAAAGGGAAAACAACGGTGGTAGCCGGTCCGTCCGGCGTCGGAAAATCTTCGATCACAAACCGGATGCAGAAAGAAATCCAGATGGAGACCGGAGAGATCAGCAAAAAGCTGAAAAAAGGAAAACACACGACGCGCCATTCCCAGATGATCCCGATCGACCATGAGACGTATCTGTGCGATACGCCGGGGTTCAGCTCGCTTTATACAACCGATATGGAAAAAGAGGAGCTGAAAAACTTTTTCCCGGAATTTCATCCGTACGAAGGAAAATGCCGTTTCCTCGGCTGCATCCACGGAAAAGAGCCGGGCTGTGCCGTCAAAGAGGCACTGGAACAGGGAAATATCAGCAAAGAAAGATTTGAAAACTATACCATGTTCTATGAAGAACTGAAAGAACAGGAAAAGAGGAGATACTAGCATGAGCCGAGTATATCAGTTGGCACCTTCTATTTTATCCGCAGACTTCAACCGTCTCGGAGAACAGATCCAAAGGGTAGAGAAAGCAGAGTGCCGGTGGCTTCATATCGATATTATGGATGGAATGTTTGTACCATCCATTTCGTTTGGAATGCCGGTGGTAAAGTCGATCCGAAAAGAAAGCAGTCTGTATTTTGATGTTCATATGATGGTAAAGGACCCGGAGCGGTACGTAGAAGAATTTCAAAGCTGCGGGGCGGATATGATCACGGTTCACGCGGAGGCATGCCGCGATCTGGCAGAAACCGTGAAAAAGATTCATGAAACAGGCGCAGATGCCGGAGTTGCCGTAAATCCAGATACGCCGCTTTCTGCGGTTACGGACGTGATGGATCAGGTAGAAATGATTCTGATTATGAGCGTTTATCCTGGCTTCGGCGGCCAGAAGTATATCCCGGAGTCGACGGAGAGGATCCGTACGCTCCGCAGAATGCTGGATGAAAAGGGACTGGAGCATGTGCACATTCAGGTCGATGGCGGCATCAACCGCGCGACCATCGATGAAGTCCTTGCGGCAGGTGCCAACATCATCGTGGCAGGCTCTGCTGTATTTGGCAGCAACATCGAGCAGAACGTGCGCGAGCTGCAGGAAAAAATTTCTTCATACAGCAAAAAGGCAGAATAAGATACAAAAAGACAGAAAAAAGAGGCAGGGAAACGTGAGAACATGTATTATTTCGGGAGGGATGATCGAACCGGATTTTGCCTTCCCATATCTTCAGAAACAGCAGTTTGATATTATCCTGGCAGCAGACCGGGGACTGGAGTTCTGCTACCATTACCAGATTATGCCGACGTATATTCTGGGAGATTTTGACAGTTTATCTCCGGAGATTTTAAATTATTACAAGGAGAACCATGTCGCACCGATCCGGGAATTTAATCCCATGAAGGATAATACGGACACGGACATCGCATTTCAGCAGGCGATTGTTCTGGGAAGCAGTGAAATCACGATCCTCGGAGCAACAGGGGGAAGACTCGACCATTTCTTAAGTATTGTGCAGAACCTGAAAACGGCATGGGAGAAGAAAATTCCGGCTTACATCGTGGACAGCCGCAATCTGATTACGATTCCGGTGGAAACTTCGTTTGAAATCCGGAAAGAAGAGCAGTTCGGAAAGTACGTTTCGTTCTTCCCGCTGGAAAAGGAAGTCGCATCCATCACCCTGGAGGGCTTCGCCTACCCGCTCGACCATCACTGTCTGCCGAATACTTCGGGTGGTCTGTGCGTGAGCAATGAGATCGTCGAGGAGACCGCGCATGTATCGTACGAGGGCGGCATTCTTCTGATGGTACAGTCAAGAGATTAAAATCCATTGAAATCAAAGAGCCCGTGTGCTATAATTTATAGTTGCATTGGGCTCTTTTTGTGCATAAAAAGAACCCGAACAGAAAAAGAAGCGAAAAATAAAAACAAAGGAGATATAGATTACTATGAAATTAGGTATCGTGGGCCTTCCGAACGTCGGAAAAAGTACACTTTTCAATTCCCTGACCAAAGCAGGAGCAGAGAGCGCAAACTATCCGTTCTGTACCATTGACCCGAATGTCGGCATCGTGCCGGTTCCGGACAAGCGTCTGCAGCAGCTCGGAGATTTCTATCAGTCCAAGAAAGTAACACCGGCTGTCATCGAGTTCGTTGACATCGCAGGTCTTGTAAAAGGTGCATCCAAAGGAGAGGGACTTGGAAACCAGTTCCTTGCCAATATCCGTGAGGTAGACGCTATCGTTCACGTTGTCAGATGCTTCGAGGATCCGAACGTTATCCACGTAGACGGCAGCATTGATCCGCTCCGTGATATCGAGACCATCGACCTTGAGCTGATCTTCGCCGACCTTGAGGTACTCGAGCGCCGTATTTCCAAAACTGCAAAATCTGCAAGAATGGACAAAGAGGCAGCAAAAGAGCTCGAATTCCAGGAGCGTCTGAAAAAACTGCTCGAGGACGGAAAAGATGCCATCCTGATGGAGCTGCAGAACGAGGACGAGGAGAAATGGATCGCAGAGTACAACCTGCTGACCAGTAAACCGGTCATCTACGCAGCAAACGTAGCAGAGGATGATCTCGCTGACGACGGTGCAAACAACTCCTATGTACAGTCCGTCCGCGAATATGCAAAAGAGCACAACAGCGAAGTATTCGTCATCTGCGCCGAGATCGAGGCAGAAATCTCCGAACTCGAAGAGGATGAGAAAAAAATGTTCCTCGAGGATCTTGGTCTTACCGAGTCCGGTCTGGAAAAACTGATCGCAGCAAGCTACCGTCTGCTCGGCCTCATGAGCTTCCTTACAGCAGGAGAGGATGAGACCCGTGCATGGACCATCAAAGTCGGAACAAAAGCACCGCAGGCAGCCGGAAAAATCCACACCGATTTCGAGCGCGGATTCATCAAAGCCGAGGTTGTCAATTATCAGGATCTGCTCGACTGCGGTTCCTACGCAGGAGCAAGAGAGAAAGGCCTTGTGCGTATGGAAGGAAAAGATTACATTGTCCGCGACGGCGATGTCATCCTGTTCCGTTTTAACGTTTAACACCAGTAGACAAGAAGTCCCCCGCTTCTAAAGCGGTGGGATGAATTGTTAAAAGAAA